>Ga0335398_10001243_pt1 | contig 44427 bp, 32 predicted proteins | sample BON03_FD_205742 | JGI IMG/M metagenome (GOLD analysis project Ga0335398, IMG submission 205742) | Freshwater microbial communities from Lake Bonney liftoff mats and glacier meltwater in Antarctica - BON-03 (spades assembly) (version 2) | ecosystem: Environmental > Aquatic > Freshwater > Ice >... | reverse complement strand
AAAGACTGCAAGGCACCGACCGTGGTATGCCTCAACGGCCTGAGCGTGAACATTATGCCAACGGGTATGATCCAGTTATGGGCGACCGACTTCCTGCAATACGCAGAAGACAACTGCACCCTGAATCCATACCTGAAGTACGGCATCCGCAAGTGCGGCACGGGCACAGGGTTCCCAGTGGATGCACAGGGCAACCCGATCACGAACGTGACATTTGACTGCACAGAGCTTGGCACCCAGTGTGTGGAGTTGTGGGCGATCGACCTAGCGGGCAACGCAGACTTCTGCGAGACGTATGTAATTGTACAGGACAACGCGGGCACCTGCGGCGTGAATGGGACAGTCTCTGTATCCGGTGCGCTGAAGACAGAGCCAACAGGCGGTGCAGTAGGCATTGCGGAAGCGATGATTGAGCTGGTCGTTCAATCGCCACAATCAGGCAATTCGATCGTCAACAACATGAGCAACAACAGCGGGTTGTACAATTTCAACAACATCCCCACGGGTTCTGACGTAACGGTTACGCCGACAAAAGACGACAACCCGCTCAATGGTGTCACGACTTATGACCTGGTATTGATGTCCAAGCATATTTTGGGTATTGAGCCATTAAACACCCCGTACAAGATGATCGCCGCGGACGCGAACAAGTCCAACTCGATCACCACCTTTGACATCGTAGAACTCCGCAAGCTAATCCTGGGTATCTACCAGGAATTGCCGAGCAATACTTCATGGCGCTTTATAGACAATGCCTACGTATTCCCGAACCCAAACAATCCATTCCAGACCGGGTTCCCGGAGAACAAGTCGTATATGAACATTCAGATGCCGGAAACTGCGCAGGATTTCGTGGGTGTGAAGATTGGTGATGTGAACAACACCGTAGTTGCGAACACCCTGGTGCAATCGGACGATCGCACAGTTGGCACATTGTTGTTTGATTTGACAGATCGGGACGTGAAAGCTGGCGAGACCTTTGAAGTGTCTTTCAAAGCTGCGGATAAAACGCAGGGCTTCCAGATGACGTTGAATCTGAACGGCCTGGAAGTGGCAGAACTCATAAGCAGCGATAATGTAAATGCAAGCAACTTTGGTGTGTTTAGCGATGCGCTGACAGTTTCAATTGACAAAGCTGACGCGTTCACGGTAACGTTCCGCGCCACGAAAGCAGGTAAGTTGAGCGAGATGTTGGGTGTATCCAGCCGCATCACGAAAGCTGAAGGCTATGGAGTGCGGAATGCGGACTTCGGAGTGCGGAATGCAGAACGCTTAGACATTGCGCTTCGCTTCAATGGCAAGACAATTGCCGGCATCGGCTTCGAGCTGTACCAGAATCAGCCAAACCCATTCGTGAACAAGACATTTGTCGGCTTTAACCTCCCGGAGGCGGCAACGGCGACATTGACTGTTTATGATGAGACGGGTCGTTTGGTGTTCACGCAGAAAGGCGACTTTGCAAAGGGCTACAATGCCATTTCCTTGGATCGCGGACTGTTGAACACGACGGGTATCTTGTACTATACATTGGAAACTGCGACAGACGCGGCGACTAAGAAGATGATACAGACGAAGTAACACTAACACCAACCTTTGGCTGGCGAGTAGGTTAGTAAGTAAAAACTAATGGCTGTTGCTCATTTTTTGAGCGACAGCCATTTTTTATGCTTAATTTTGCACTAGGTGAACTGATCCAAAAACAAAACGATGACCTGCTGTGATTACGCTTACAGCAATCATTCAATCACCCAAATGTTCAATAGGGGCATTTCAGCGGATGAAGTAGAGGACGCAATAGCAAATGGTGAAAAAATATAGGACTACCCAAATGACAAACCATATCCAAGTTGCCTGATTTTGTATTTCATACGTCAAAGGCCTGACGAACATGCGTTCGTCAGGCCTTTTTTTTTCAAGAAACTGGTGGACTCGGCACTAGAAATTCAGTGATTACTGCTGGTACCATTTCTTCTTGCTTTTCTTTTCTGATTTCTTCCAGAACTTCCAATTCGGCTTTTTGCGCTCGCGCTTTTCAATGATATACCGTGCAGAAATAGCCGCGCCGTTCCAGTCCAAAGGATGTACCTGGTCGCCAGCGAGGTGAAGTTCTGGCTTCAAATCGACAGACAGGTTGAGGCGGCCGAAAGTCACTTCGAGGCCAACAATACCCGTGAGACCGAAAACATTGTTTTGTATTACATTCGCTTCCCGGTTGGCATTGGCTTGCCAGTAGTAGTGGGCACCAGCACCAGTGTAAAAGTTGACGCCACGGAAAAGAATCTTGTGGTGTTTTTCAAGAAGCAAGGTTGCGCCCAAGTCATTAGAAAGCAGGGGCGTGTGCAGAATCCCCTCAGCTGTCCAACCATTTTTAATATACTGTTGTAAAGTAAGGTTGAATCCTTGGTCGAAACGGACGCCAGCTGCCGTTTTGTACTTTTGGCTGAAAGCAGGCAGTGAAAGCAGGGTGATAAAAGCCAGTGTTAGGGGAGCAGCAAGGATGTTTTTCATAATTAGATGTATTCCGTTTTAGATTGAAACCGCAGAAAAAACGGCGCAGCAAAGCGGCTATTTTCAAGCTAAAGATTGTTTAAGGGGAATTTAACGGAAAGGGGCGTTACATTTGGCGGATTAGCCCTGAAACGTTAAAATTTAAGATTTTGCCCCCTTACAAACATGACGAAGTTTATTTTTCGCTTGCGGCAGTTTTTCAAGTTTTACAGCGCGGCCGTTACCAAATACCAATTGCATTCCCCATTTGTCTACGAATTGGCCGAAACTGTTTTGGACGATAAGCGTTGGTATTATGCCTTCCGAGACGTGGAAATGCTGCGGGGCAAAATGTTGTCGAGCGATATTGTCCTAAACATTCGGGATTTTGGTACCGGAGAAGACCGAAAAGAGCCCTTGAGAAAAATGGTCCGTCGCGCAGCGAGCACTACTCGTCAGGGGCGGCGGCTTTTTCGTCTTGCAAACTGGGCCAATCCCCATACCATGCTCGAACTTGGCACTTCTGTGGGTATTGGCAGCATGTACTTGATTTCAGGTGCTGGCGCAGCAAGCATGGTAAGTCTTGAAGGCTGCCCTGAAACAGCGCATGTAGCACGCACCAACCTTGAACTGGTGGGGTTGCAGGGAAAAGTAGACATTCGAACAGGGCCATTTGATCAGACGTTACAGCCTGCGTTGGAGCACTTGAAGGAAGTAGATTTCGTATTTTTTGACGGCAATCACCGCACCGCACCAACACTGGAGTATTTTGAAAAATGCCTACAGTTTGCGCATAAGAAAACAGTATTTGTCTTAGATGATGTACATTGGTCGGCAACCATGGAGGCCGCCTGGTCGCAGATTCAACAACATCCACGCGTGACGCTTTCAATTGATTTTTTTGGCCTTTCGCTGGTATTTATCAACCCTGATTTCAAACAGAAACAACATTTAAAAATCGTGCCTTCCAGCTGGAAAATATGGAAATTTTATTAAACCCTACATGCCTTAACCTCGGATAACGCCCTTGAAACTCGACCTTTCATACCGCCAAATCTGGCGCATTTCAGCGCCCATCATGCTTGGCTCTGCTGCGCAAAACGTCATTGCGCTCAGCGATGCTGTATTGTTGTACCATTTGGGGGAGCCGGAATTTGCAGCCGTCGGGTTTGTAGGCGTGTTTTACATCACCATCGCCGCCATCGGTTTTGCGTTTTCCAGGGGTGGACAGATCATGATTGCACGCAGGATGGGTGAAGGCCGCCCAGGCGCGGTGGGGCATACTTTCCACTCCATGCTGTTATTCGAGTTGTTGCTGGCCGTCATTATGTGGGCATTTATGCATTATGGCACGGCCTGGTTTTTCCAGTTTTTTCTGGAGCACTCCCCCGAAATTTATCAAAAAAGTCTTGAATACATCCATTATCGGTCTTTTGGCGTATTTTTCAGTTATGGCGGGGTTGCATTGATCGCCCTATATTCTGGTATCGCGCGGCCCGGCATCATTTTCATTGATACCCTGATTTTGGCCGTGATAAATCTGGTACTCAATTACGGCTTCATTTTCGGGAATTTTGGATTGCCTGCTATGGGTATTGGCGGATCCGGCCTGGCCAGCAGCATTGCAGAAGGCGTGGCATTCTTCGTATTCGTGGTGTACATGTTTTTTGATAAAAAGAACCGCGCACTGAACATATTTACCTTTCCAGAACCAGATTGGCCCATGATCCGGCAACAGCTCAGAATCTCTTTGCCGGTGGTGGCCCAGGCGGCAATTGGTCAGGGAAGTTGGGTGTTTTTTTTCGGCATGGTGGAGAATTTGGGCGAGCGTTCGCTGGCCATTTCAAACTTGGCACGCACCGTTTACTTATTGTTATCCATTCCACTTTGGGGTTTTGCAACGGGCGTAAATACATTGGTTAGCAACCTTATTGGCCAAAATCGCCGACAAGAAGTGCTGGCAGCGGCCTGGAAAACAGCCAAATTCTGCTGGTTGGTCAGCATGTTGGTCGCGGTGCCAATCCTGCTTTTCCCAGGGACAGTACTGTACCCATTGCTGGGCAAATCAGACATGAGCCTGATCACCGAAACGCAGCCGATATTTTATTTGATGCTCGGGTTATTGTCACTGGCAACTGTGGGTTCGGTGTTTATGAACGCACTTTCCGGGACAGGCGCGACCTGGTTTGGGCTTAAATTGCAGGCCGTCTGCATAACGGTTTATCTTGGCTATCTTTTTTACATCACCAATCTTACCGACCTCGGCTTGGTATGGGTTTGGGCATCTGAGATTTTATACTGGATGATGATGATCGCCATGGTTGTCTTTTATTTGCGCACAGAAAAATGGCACGGCTTACACTTTTAAAATTGTGGATCACCCGCTGGACTGTTTGGGAATATGTGCCTTGGTGGTTGGCGAATGTGCCCGTTTATGCGTATTGGCTTTGGTTTTCGCTGCGGGCACGGCATGTTTTCTTTTTTTCAAATGTCAATCCGGCCATTCCGCTTGCAGGTGCTGTAGGTGAATCGAAACGGGATATTCTGCAATTGTTGCCGCCTGAAATCGTGGGCACCTGGGTGTTTGCATCGCCGGGGCAGTCCTTTGAATCGGTGCAAAAAATGCTGGATCAAGCGGGCATTGCGTACCCTTTGGTGGCAAAACCCGATATCGGAGAGCGCGGGTTTTTGGTGAAAATAGTTGACAGCCCCGCTATTTTGAAAAGCTATCTGGAGGCATGGCCAACATCGTTTATCCTGCAGGAGTTTTTGCCCCAGCCACAGGAGGCTTCGGTGCTTTTTTACCGTTTTCCAGGAGCAGAAGGGCGCTTTGGCATTACCTCAGTCTGTTTGAAAGCATTCCTGCAGGTAACAGGAGATGGCACGTCCAGTATCCACAGCTTGATGCAACAAGATGCACGTGCGGCATTTCAGATCAAGCGATTTGAGCAAGATTTCCCCAATTTATTACAGCGAATACCTGAAAATGGCGAAAATGTGCTGCTGGAGCCTATCGGGAACCATGTTCGCGGCACTAAGTTTTTGAATGGGAACGACCTTATTGATCCGCAAATGACCGCTTCTTTTGAGGCAATATGCCGCAAAATCCCGGGCGTGTGTTATGGGCGTTTCGACCTAAAATTCCAGGATGTGGCATCCCTGAAAAACGGCGTATTTAAAACCATGGAGCTCAATGGGGTGTTCGGCGAACCGGCGCACGTATTCGATCCAAATTTTGGCATGCTGCGCGCCTATAAAGTTTATTGGCAACATTGGAAATTGTTGTTTCAATTGCATCGCGCACAAAAACGCCTTGGTATTTTACCCACACCAACCAGAAAGGGTTGGACCCTGGTCCAGGCGTATTTCCGCTACAAAAAAGCCCTTGAAAACCCACGATAGCTAGTGCAATTGTGCAAATTTATTCCAAACTATAAACACCAACAGTGGTATCATTCCGAGCGAGGAACATGAGGTGTGGCACGAGGTAAATAAAATGTCGTTTTCTACAAAAAATGTATCGTGGGTATTGGTTGGTCGCGGTTTTTCTTGGGCCACTAGTTCATTGGCTTGGCCTGGCGACGAAGTGAGAATTTGCCAATATTTTTCCTGTTGACAGATTTGGGCGCATGTTTAAATCCTTTGCTCATACGAGTGGTAATTCACCCGTCGAAATTGACTTTCATGCCCACTAGTCTTTAGGTGCTGAAAAACCAATGCAGGCCAACGTCCAAATGCCACACTCATCACTCATCACTCATAACTCATCACTCAAAACTTCATTCTTGGGTGAAACATATAAATCGTCTCCTTCAAATACTCCGAATCGAGGTGGGTGTAAATTTCCGTCGTAATGATGCTTTCATGGCCCAGCATATCCTGAACCGCTTTCAAATCGGCACCGCCTTCCACTAAATGGGTGGCGAATGAATGCCTGAAAGTGTGCGGGCTGATGTTCTTTTTCACCCCAGCCATTTCAGCCAATTCTTTTACAATCAGAAAAACCATCACACGGCTCAAGCGCCCGCCCCGGCGGTTGAGAAACGCAATATTTTCGTCGTCTTTTTTGATTTTTGGGGCCAGGGTGCGCACATTTTCCAGGTAAATCCGCAGGTATTTCACGGCTTCCGGGCCGATGGGCACCAAACGTTCCTTGTCGTTTTTGCCCAATACTTTTACAAAACCGATGTCCAGAAAGAGGTTGGTCATGCGCATGTTCACCAGTTCGCTGACACGTAGCCCGCAGGCGTACAGCACCTCGATGATGGCGCGGTTGCGCGGGCCGTTGGGCTGAGAGAGGTCAATAACATCCAGCATAGACTGGATTTCTCTGTAAGACAAAACCTCGGGTATTTTACGCCGCAGTCGTGGGCTTTCCAGCATTTCCGTCGGGTCATCGTCAATCAGATCTTCCACCATCAAAAACTTGTAAAATGCCCGCAAACCCGAAATAAGCCGAGCCTGGCTGCTGCCTTCGAGGCCCAGTCCATTGACCCAAAATATAAACTGTTCTACCTCAGTCTGACCAACTCCCAAAGGACCATGTTCTGGTTTTACCATATCAAGGTATTGCACAAAGCGTTGTACATCATTGAGATAGGCTTCAATGGTGTTTGTGCTGAGCGAGCGTTCGAGCAGCATGTAGGCGCGGAAGGCGTGGATGGCGGCTGGCCAGGTCATTTGAGCAGTTGTTGTGCGTGCAAGCTATAGAACATGCTCAAAAGTATCGGATAAATCGGGAGTTTATTTAAACTTGCAGCACTTTTTCACGCATATTCACATTTACAACACCCACCATGGCTTCCATATTCACCCGTATTGTCAATGGCGAGATTCCTTGCCACAAAATTGCTGAAACAGAAAACTACCTCGCATTCCTCGATGTGCGCCCGCAGTCCTTCGGACACACGCTGTGCATCACCAAGGAAGAAATCGACTATATTTTTGACGTGGAGGACGAACTCTACGCAGGCTTGTGGCTGTTCTCCAAAATCGTTGCGAAGGCGGTGAAAAAAGTAGTGCCCTGTAAGCGCATCAGTGTCGTCGTCATCGGCGATGAAGTGCGGCATACCCATGTGCACTTGATTCCTTTCAATAGCCTCGAAGACGTGCGCTTTAGCGGCAAGGCCAAGGTGACGGTATCTCCGGAAGATATGACAGCATTGGCGGCGAAGATCGCGGCAGAGGTAAGTTAGTGACACGATAAACATGCGGACACTTTATGTCCATGGCGATGTGTCTATGACCTTTTTTAGTAAGCATTCACCATTAAAACTGCGCTATGCGTACCATTCTCCTTATTAGTTTGATTGGATATTGGCTTGGGTTGTCAGCCCAAACCTATACTCCAGGCGAATCTTATTTCGGTGCCAACAACTACGTTGAGTACATCGCTGGTAATATACCCATCATACTTTCTGCGCCGCATGGCGGATTGCTTTCACCGGCTGTTATTCCCAACCGAAGTTGTAGCGGTTGCTCGACGGTGAATGATTTTAACACGCAGGAATTGACCCGCGCGCTGGCCAACGCTTTGCACAACCGCACGGGTTGTTGGCCGCATGTGGTGATCAATCGATTGCACCGGCGCAAATTGGATGCGAACCGCGACTTGCCAGAAGCCGCTGACGGCAACCCAATTGCAGGAGAAGCCTGGATGGATTTTCATGATTTTTTGGGTGCTGCAAAAAACAACGTGAACCTGCAATTTGGCAAAGGGCTGTATGTCGACCTGCACGGGCACGGGCACGCCATTCAACGCCTCGAACTTGGCTACCTGCTTTATTCCAGTGAATTGCAGCTCCCCGATGCCACGCTTGATCAAGCCAGCTATATCAACTACAGTAGTGTGCGCAATCTGGCCCTCAACAATTTACAAAACTTAACGCATGCAGCAATACTGCGCGGCAGCAGCAGCCTGGGTGCTTTGCTCGATGTTCGGGGGTACCCTGCAACCCCATCATTTACTGACCCTTACCCGGATGTTTCGGAAGATTATTTTAGCGGCGGATTCAATACGGCACTGTATGGCTCGCGGTCGGGCGGCACCATTGATGGCGTTCAAATTGAGTGCAACCGTACCGGAATTCGGGATTCCTTGTCTCAAGTAAACAGATTTGCCGATTCTTTGGCCCTTGTTTTGATCGATTATTTACGATTGCATTACTTCGGTGCTGCAACAGCAACGCTTTGTGCCAATGTGGGCATCCCTACAAATGCCGATTCCTGGCAAATGGAGATATCACCCAATCCCTACTGCCGTTCATTTTACATAAAACAAAACGATTCCACAGCCGCTTGGGAAGCCACTATTTTTGATTTTTATGGCAACTTGTTGTTGGTTAAAACAATAGAATCTGGAGTTCCAATGCAAATTTCCTTGGCAAAACCAGAGAATGCGTTTGTCGTGCTGCGTCGAAATGGTGCAATAGTGGCGGCAAAAACAATACTTAGCTACTGCCGGTGAACGCCAATTCAAACAAAGACAGCATAACTGGTTTTCTGGAAAAAGGCTACATCCTGCTTTTTGCACTGCTTCCTTGGTCGGTGGAACGCGGCTTTGGGGACTGGAACCTTATGGTGCCAAGTGAGCCGTTGATTTTATTGCTCGGATTGGGTTTGGCCCTGGCATTGGTGCGTAGACCTTCCAGGTTTTTTATACCAGCGCGTAGACCTTCCAGGTTTTTAAAACCTGGAAGGTCTTTAGCGATTTGGATCGCCTGGATGGGCATTTCCGCAGCCTGCTCCACCATGAATACAGTTTCCCTAAAATACTGGCTGGTGGAAGCCGGGCACTTTTGGGTATTCGGTGTTGGAATGATGCTGTGGCCAATGCTTTGGCGCCGGGTGCTGCCTTACTTCCTGTTTTCCATGCTGGGTGTGGTATGCTACACAATCTTCCACCACAGTTTGTATGGTTTTCGGGCCGATCAGGCTATGTTGGCTCCCATGCCCTTTTTTCCGGATCACACCTTGTACGCCGCAGTATTGGCGATATTGATTTTTTACGGGCAAATTGAATGGAATGGCACGGACGCGCTAGCGCGATTACTGCACAAAAAAGGGGTAAAAAACGGGATCACTGTGTTCTTGTTTGTGGCGCTTTTGTTGTCGACATGCAGGGCGGCCTTGTTGTCAAGCGCTTTTGCCGCTGCGGTGTTTGCCGTGTTTTATTTTCGGAAAAAGTACAAATACCTGGCTGCTGGAGCCCTGCTGACGGGTTTGTTAATCCTGTTAATGGCCGGAAGCAAAGTGTATAATGCCAGCTCACGTGATGTTTCTGTATTGGAGCGCTTGAATCGCTGGGACTGCGCTGCATCCATGCTCGCTGCTCGACCCTTGACAGGATTTGGCCCCGGCACCTACCAATTTCAATACCTGCCATTTCAACAGCCTGAAAAAATGACCCGAATCAGCGTACGCGAACCCTTGGCAGGGCGTGGCCCTGATACTTATGGCAGGGGCGGTGGGGCACATTCGGAATACTGGCAAGCGGGTGCGGAGCTGGGTTGGCCAGGGCTGGTACTGTGGCTGACGCTGGTTTGCAGCAGTTTGTGGCTGGGTTTTCGCAGGGCATTCCTTTCGCCTGAAAAGGTCAGCAGGGGATGGGCTCTGTTGACAACCTTGGGCCTGCTGACTTTTTTTATTCATGCGCTGGCCAATAATTTCCTGCATGATGCGCGGATAGCGGCGCTTGTGTGGGGCGGGGTGGCGTATTTGCTTGGTATCAATACAAAAAAATAGATATGACGTCCTTCATAGGAAGGTGTTGAAATGGGCGGGAAGATTTTGAGGTTTGCTTCTTTTTTTAGTTTCGTGAGCCTGAAGGCTCTCGTCCGGACCGCGTAAACGCGGTGCTACCGGCGCTCCGTGGGCGCATCCGTTTTGATGTTAGAGGCAAAATGAACGGCACAGCGCTACCTGATCTCCTCACAGGGGAGTTCGAGCCAATCCGTACAAATTTCAATCGATCCCCCCAGCCCACAAATGCCACAAATTTAAAAACGAATGCGCCCACGGAGCGCCGGTAGCACCGCGTTTACGCGGTCCGGACGAGAGCCTTCAGGCTCTAGAAACTAAAAAAAGCATCAATTAAGCCGCCCTTCCGATAATGCACCCCTTCACTTCAATCCACCCTCACTTCATCAATAAACAACCAACATTTTCCATCGGGATATACCGGGTGTTGGCCTTTGTTTTTGGCAAATACCCTTACATAGCGCGCCTTTTGGCCTTTCAGCGGAATGGAAACCGGCTTGATGCGGTTGGTGCTCGCTGCGGCGATCTCGCTTTTTGAAAGGCTGCCTGCCCGTGTCCAGGTTGCGTTGTCGGCAGAAGTTTCTACCCATATTTCTTCTGGCAGGTATATCCAGCTGTTTTCAGCTTCGAGCCAATGCAGGCTGGCCGATTGCAAGTCCCGCAACGAGTCCAGGTCAATTGTCATGTCAAAATCATTGCCATAAAAGCCGCACCAATGCCCGTCATGGAAGGCATTGCTGCCGTCCAATCCATCGGTGAGGGCCGCAGGCGTTTCGCCATTGTATTGCTTTTCGGGCTGCTTGGCCAACGTAAACGACTTTTTGCTGGCCAGTGATGGATTGAATTTAATGGAAAGGGTTTTGCTTGGTTTGCCGTTGGGGAAAAAGGCGGCGGCTTTTACCGTGCAAGCCTTGCTGAGCGCAAAAGGGTGGCTGTACACCATTGCGTCTGGTGTTGGTTCGCTGCCATCCATGGTGTAGTGAATGGTGCCGAAAGGTACTTGCTGGGCGATATTACATTGCTGGGTCTTGTAGTAAGGGTCTGAAAGCACCTGGATGCTGGGGTCAAAAACGCTGGTGGCGTATCGGGTGTCGTGTTTGTCGAGCCATTCGAGCATGGCCGGGATGCGGCGCTGGAATTGCGACCAATTGCGCTGGGCGGGGCTTGTCCAGGCTACCTCCGCCAGGGCGAACAGGCGTGGGAATAGCATGTATTCCGCTTTATCCGTGTCGTACACGTTTTCTGTCCAGAGGCAGCCTTCTACGCCGAGTATTTTTTGTTGTTGCTCGGGCGAAAAGCTGGCCGGCACAGGCTCATACGTGTACACTTGCTCCAGGGGCAAATAGCCATACGTTACGGGTTCAAATTCAGGATTTCCCTGGTACAGGTCGAAATAATAATTGTGCGCAATGACCACTTCATGACCTGCGGTGGTCGCTTCATTTGCCAAACCTTCGCCGCGCCAGACCATCACGCCAGCGGAGGGCGTCAAATCGCCACCTTCCATGATTTCATCCCAGCCCATGAGGCGGCGGCCTTTTTTTATCAGGAAGGTTTCAATGCGTTTGGTGAAATACACTTGTAATTGTGCTTCATTTTCAAGGCCTAACGTCGTTTTGCGCGCCTGGCATTTGTCGCAACTTGCCCATTGGTTCCGCTCCACTTCGTCGCCGCCGATGTGGATGTAGGTCGAGGGGAAAAGTGCCATTACTTCCGTTAATACATCCTCCAAAAACTTATAAGTATTTTCATTGCCCGCGCAAAAATTGGGGTAAGGGCAGTTTTTCGCGCCACCCGGCATGGGGAAAGGGCCACCTGAGCAGGAAAACTCCGGATAGGCTACCAGCGCCGCGGTGGTATGGCCGGGCATTTCGATTTCAGGGATGATCGTGACATTGCGCTCGGCGGCGTATTGCACGATTTCGCGAACATCAGCCTGGGTGTAAAAACCGCCGTAGGTCATGGGTTCGCCCACGCGCGCGGTATCTGCGTCGCTGTTGAGTATGCCCGGGCGCTCGGGACGCCAGGCAGCGACGGATGTCAGTTTGGGGTATTTTTTAATTTCAATACGCCAGCCCTGCGCGTCGGTGAGGTGCCAGTGGAACACGTTCATTTTCAGCGTAAAAAGCCAGTCAATGTACTTTTTGACAAATGCTTTTCCCATGAAATGGCGGCTCTCATCGAGGTGCATGCCGCGCCAGGCAAAGCGGGGCTGGTCGCGCACGAGCATGCAGGGCAAAAAACGGTTGGCGTTTTGTTCGGCTAGTTGGATGAGGGTTTGTTCGGCGTACAAAAAGCCGGCATCAGTAGCAGCTACGATTTCCAATACCTGTGGGGAAATGCGCAATTCATAGCCTTCTGTGGTTTTGCTGGCATCCAGGGTGTAGCGTATTTCCTTAAAATCTGTGCCTGCCGGGGATTTACCCGCATGAATTTGTACGGTTTTGCTGCTTTTGAGCCATTCTTGGAACGGAGAGAAGTCGCGCTGACCTTTGATTTGAAGTTTATCCAGGGTGAATATGCCCTGTTGTGCTTCGACAAATTCCGGGTTGGGAATGAGGTTGTAGCCTTGGCCCTGGGCCGAAAAAACTGGGATAAAAAGTGTAAAAACAAGCAGTGTACGAATCAATTGCATGAATAGATAGATTTTAGGTGTGCGCTCTTTTTGTTTAAAAATATCTGCAAAATAAAACGTGCAATTGGGATGAAGTCACAAAAAAAAGTGTTGTGCGGCATGAAACCAGGGTATTTCAGCGCCGTTTGATAAACTTTAGCAAACTTTGTGGCATTCCATTTCTAAACAAACTGTCACCATGAAATATCTGCTGTTTCTTGCCCCTTTAATTCCCCTGGTTTCTTGTACTCAAAACACGAAAGTACAAAACCATATTGATGCCACGCAAACCGAACAAATGTTGAAAGCAGATACTAGCATCCAATTGGTGGACCTGCGCACGCCAGCAGAACTGCAAGAGACCGGAAAAATAGCCGAGGCGAAGGCTATTAATTACAACAGCCCTGATTTTAAAAGTCAAATGGCGCAATTGGACAAGGAAAAACCGCTGATCATTTATTGCGCATCGGGCGGGCGCAGCGGCAGGGCGTTGCCGCAGTTGCAGCAAATGGGTTTTAAACAAGTGTACGCGTATTCGGGCGGGATGAATGATTGGTTGGCGAAGGGGAAGGCGGCTGAGCGGTAGGGCGCAGAATGCTTGGGGGTAATAAAATTATTAAATAATTTGTTTTAAATTTGTTTGTAACAATAATTTATTTTGTTTTATCTTGCATCGTTTTTAACCCAAAAGCAATTGGAACCATGAACGAAGCTAAAAACAAAATCGCCGTTTTTCAAGAAAAGCAAATCAGAAGGCTGTGGCACCAAGAGGAATGGTGGTTTTCAGTCATTGATGTTATTGAGGTGTTGAGCGAGAGCCAAAACCCACGCCGTTATTGGAGTGACCTGAAAATAAAATTGAAAAAGGAAGGCTATGTTGAAGTGTACGATAAAATCGTACACTTGAAAATGGAGGCTCCAGATGGAAAGATGCGGCACACCGATGCAGCCAATACCGAGACATTGTTTCGCATCATCCAATCCATTCCTTCTCCCCAAGCGGAACCGTTCAAACGATGGCTCGCACAAGTCGGTTACGAGCGCGTCCAGGAAATCGAAAACCCAGAACTGGCTGCGGAACGCGCCCGGAAATATTACCGTGACCTGGGCTACAACGAACAATGGATAGAAACCCGCTTACAAAGCATCGCGGTGCGTGGGCAACTGACCGACGAATGGAAAACACGAGGCGTCCAGGAAGGCAAGGAATACTCCATCCTCACTGCCGAAATAAGCAAAGCAACTTTTGGCCTCAATCCTGCGGAACATAAGAATTTAAAAGACCTGAAGCGCGAGAATTTACGCGACCACATGACCAACCTGGAACTGATTTTCACCATGCTCGGAGAGGAACAAACCAAGCAAGAAGCTGTTGGCAGCGATGCACAGGGATTCCCGGAAAACAAAACAGCTGCCGTCAAAGGAGGCCGCGCTGCGGGTAAAGCACTAAATGCCTTCGAAGCAGAAACAGGCAAAAAAGTCGCCACAGGAGACAACTTCAAACAACAAATAGCCGTAGCTAAACAACAAAAACGGCTAAAAACACCGGATGATGATGCGCTAAATCCATGAATATTGACTAAGTTTGTGGCCTACTTCTGTACGCTAAAACCCAATGTCATGAAATCCAGCATCCTTACCCTAACTGCTCTCCTGTGCTTTTCCGCGCTGTTTTTTTGCTGTACAAAAGACAACGCACCGAATGAGGAAAGCCCTTTCTACGAATTTTTCAACGAAGCAGGTATTAATATTGATACCATTGAACTGGCCGCAGATACCTGGGCATACGGCTTCGCATTTACCCCGCTGGAAAACGGAAAAATCACGGGCTTGGGCATAAAACTGCCCGCTACCGGCCCGTTTGAAGCAATCCTCTGGGATATTTCCGGGCCAAGTCCGGTAGCGTTGAGCACAAAAAACATAGCATCTTCTGCCCTGCACGAAAGCGCTTCCATTGATATCCCGGAAGTTACTTTGCAAAAAGGCGTCCAATACGGCATAACCGTTACGTCCAACGCATTTTACCGCATTACCAAAACGGCCAACGGAAAATTTGCATTCCCCAAAACCGTGGGAAACATCCGCATTGAATCCTTCAACGAGGCGGTTAACAACTCCAGCGTAGCCACCTTTCCGACCACGACGAATGACACTAGGGTGAACCCCTGCGTGAATGTCATCTTTATCGCCGATTAGTGCCGCACTTACGCACAACATATTCGCCGAATGAGGTTCTAATGTCTGCGATGCGCCGAATAGCGGTCATTTTCATGGCTGTTTTTGCAGGTTCAAATCTGCAAGGGCAACAGCTCGATTCCTTGCTGAACCTGGAAAAAACCTATGCCAATGACGATAGCATCCGGGCAAAACTGCTGTACGATATTGCCCGCCGCTACAATGCTGCGGATCCCGCCGCAGGCATGAAATATGCTGAAAAAGGGGTGCAGGTAAGTTCCAAGCTCACCGACAAAAAATTCCTCGCCAACGCCTTGAGCGCCTTGGGCAGCAACAGCCTCTTGCAAGCTAATTACCCAAAAGCCCTTGACAACTACCAAAAGGCTTTGGAGCTCAACGAACAGACGGGCAACGTACAGGGTCAGGGGAATAATTTCAACAACATTGGCCTGGTGTATTACTCCATTTTTGACTATCCGAGGGCATTGGAGTATTACCAAAAAACGCTGCTTATCAACGAACGCACGGGCAATAAAAATAATTTGGCCAACTGCCTTGGGAATATCGGCAACATCTACAACGAATTACAGGACTATACCAGCGCCCTGGAATATTTTGGAAAAGCACTGGCCATCAGTGAAAACCTGGGCAACCTGCGCAACGTCGCCGGCAACCTCGTCAACCTGGGCAACGTGTACACCCAACTCAAAAACAACAAAAAAGCGTTGGAATACAAACAGCGCGCTTTAAAAATCAACGAGCAACTGGGCAACCAAGCCGGGATTGCCAATAACCTGGGCAACATCGGCAACGTCTATATCAAACTGGCCGATTACCCCGCCGCCATGGATTACCATGAACGGGCTTTGGCTATTGTAGCAAAGATCAATGACAAAAAAGGCCTTGCCTCCAGCTATTCCAGCATCGGAAACATTCACTTTTTGCAGCAAAACTATCCGCTCGCACACCAAAATGACATGAAAGCGCTGGAACTGGCCAATGAGGTTGGACACCTTCCAACGGCCAGCGAGGCGCTGCTGCAGCTGTCCAAAATTTATGAAGCAACCGGGAAGTTCGACAGCGCATACCTCGCCTACCACGGACATATCATATTGAAAGACAGCATCAACAATGTAGAGAAACAACGGGAGGTGACCCAAAAGGTATTGAAATTCGAGTTTGGCCGAAAGGAAGATTCCCTGCGGCGGCACCAGATCATCACGGATGCAAAACTGGAGCAACAAACCCTTTTGGCTGCCAAGCGACAACAGGAATTGGAACTGAAACAAATCGCCATCAACCTCGCCAATAAAGACAAGGAGCTACAGCACCTGGCCTATTTAAAATCTCAGGCCGACCTGAGTCTTGAACAAAGTGCCACCCGCGAAAAAGAGGAGTTGCTCAATTTGGCGGAGAATGAAAAGAAGCTCCAGGCGACCCAGGTAAACCTACAACAAACGCAGCTTGCCCTCAAAGACAAAGAACTGCAAACACAAAAAACACAAGGCCTTTTTTATATCGGAGGCATCCTTCTGTTATCGCTGCTTTCCTTCTTTATTTTCAGGAACTTCCTCAACCAACAAAAGTCGAACAAGGTCATACAGGCCGAAAAACTTAAATCGGACAATTTGCTGCTCAACATACTTCCGGCAGCTGTGGCGGGGGAGCTAAAGGAGGCCGGCAGCGCCGTGGCGCGGCAATTTGATGCCGTAACCGTCCTGTTCACCGATTTTGTAAACTTTACCCAGATTTCAGAAAATCTTTCCCCGCAGGACCTGGTCAGCGAGCTGCACCTCAATTTTAAGGCTTTCGACGAGATCATGGAACGGCATGGCCTGGAAAAAATAAAGACCATCGGCGATGCTTACATGGCCGTATCGGGTTTGCCGGTGACCAACCCAAACCACGCGCAAGCAGCCGCACGAGCAGCCCTCGATATTCAGGAATTTGTGCGGCAGCGGCAAAAAGCGCTGGATTATGATTTTCAGATCCGCATTGGCTTGCACAGCGGCCCCGTGGTGGCAGGGATAGTTGGGGTCAAGAAATTCGCCTACGATATCTGGGGCGATACGGTGAACACGGCTGCGCGGATGGAGAGTAGCGGGGAGGCTGGTAAAATCAATATGAGTGGGGTGACGTATGGGCTTTTGGAAGGCGCTTTTGCCTGTGTGTATCGGGGGAAGATCAGCGCGAAGAATAAGGGGGAGGTGGATATGTATTTTTTGGATGGCCAGAATTGAGCAAAAAGTGTTTACGGAATGTGAATACCTCACCAAACGGATATCTTCGCGTTCACTATGCATTTTTTCAGAACCGGTAAAAATCTTTTTGCGGAGGAGGCTTTCTTGTTGAACGCGGTTCGAAAGGGCGAGTCGAAGGCAATATTATACCTGCAGGATAAATCTGCTGGGTTCACGCATAAATTGCTGGAACAAAAAAAGCTACCGCGGCACTTGTCGGGGGAGGTGTTCAATGATGCGTGCATCATCCTGTTGAAGAAAATAAGAGCGCCGGAATTTGAACTGCAATCGGCCAAACTGTCGACCTACTTTCTTGAAATCGTCAAATACGTCGTGTTGAACAAAACCCGCGGACGGCAGTATGCCGGGAATGCCGATATCGACGACCAGCAGCATTTACAGGATAACACGGTGCAAGAATATTTTGAGAGAAAGGAGCATATCGAATTGATTGACCGGCTGTTCCATAATATTGGCCCACCCTGCTCCGATATTATCCGGCTGAAATACCTGGACGGATATGCTGATGAAGAAGTGGTGGAGCAGCGTTTATCTGCTTATTCGACGGTTGAGTCATTGCGGGTCAAAAGGAGCGATTGTATGAAAAAACTGAAGGATATGGTGAAAAAGGCTGGTTATTCGATGCCTGAAATTAATGTTACAAAAAAATAACATTTCCCGTTTATGTTTTTCAGTTTACCTACACTTAACGATAAATAGATGGAAGATCATTTTTTAGATATCGAAGCGTATTTGGATGGGAGGATGTCGGATGCCGAAAGAAATGATTTCGAGATACAACTGGAACGTGATGCGGCTTTGCGGACTTCCTTCGAGGAAATCCGTCAGTTGCGTGGCGACTTGGCCTGGCACTATGCATGGAACGATGTAGCAGCCGCGGCCCAAATGCGCAGGGAATATCAACGAAAACGATGGATTTGGGTGACGTGCTTACTTGGCTTGCTGGTGGCGACGCTGGCAGGCATCTTTATTTGGTGGAATGCCGGAGCTGTCTCCACCAGTCAGCAACAAACAACGCCACTACTACAAGTGCCTCCTGCTACGAACGCCACCCCGCCGGAGAATAGTAAATCTGCCCAGGACGGTTCACGACATACGCCATCAACGACATTAAAAAGCAAACCAATGGCTGGCAACTTCAAAAAAGGAGGAACCCCGGCTGGTGATGTATACCGGGATTTGCCTAAAGAGGAAGTTTCCAGCCAATATTTAGAAATGTTCGATCAATCAACAAAAGATTTTATACCGGTGGTGCCGGAATCGGGAAAATGGACAGCAATAGTTCATTCTATCCGCACGAATCATCCGGAAGAAACAGCAGGATTGTTGAAAAAATTATCACTCAACAAAACACAAAGCGACACTGTGGCATACCTTGGCGCCGTTGCTAATTTACTCCTTCGCCGCCCGGCAGTAGCAGAGCCTGCACTTTATACCCTCCTTGCGGAGGAAAAATGGAAAACAGAAGCAGGGTACTTATTAATCTGGGTATACCTATTGCGCGGCGACGGAGAGATGGCCCGTTCCGCATTGCTTGCTGTGCCCGCTGAATACAGAGATCAGTCCCTCATTTCTAAATCGCTAAACTAACCGCTGGCATGCAATTTTCATATTTGAAATTTTTTACTTTTTCAGTGATGCTGGGATCAGCATCCGTTGTTTTGGCTCAGGATACTTCATACAAAGTAGTATTAGATTCACTCCTGAAGCAAAACCTGCCGGAAGAAGCACTTTCTTTTATAGAGCAAAAAGAAAACGAAATCAACGACCAAGACCCGGGGCTTCCGATGGCTATGCTGATCAACTATAAAGCATTTTGTTTTTATAAATTAGGGGAGTGGCAGGTAGCGGATTCCCTCTACCATAAAGCGGTGGATATTGCAACCCAAACTGGTAATACGAATATGGTGGATTTTGCCACTTTGATGGCCGATCTAATGGCTCAATGTGGCCGGATGGGAAAGTATGACGAAGCATTGGATGTGGGCGAACGCGCATTAAAAATACAGACCGAAATTCTGGGGGAGACCCATCAAAAGACCTTGCGAACACGAAGAAATATTGGACTGGTTTATGAATCTATGGGGCAATTAGATAAAGGCCGCGATACTTACCTCGAATGCTTAGCCGTATTTGACCACAACAATCTCCCCAAAGACCTTACGTACGCGAGTTTAAATCGTGATGTTGCAATGTTGATTGTAAGTTCAGGACAATTTTCAGCATCCAAACCTTACTTTTTAAAGGCCGTCAATCTAACCAAACAACTATACGGTGAAGTAAGTAACGAATATGTCCAAATGTTTTACAGTTATTGCTGGATGCTGAATTTCAGTGGTAGCTATGTCGAATTGGAACCCTTGGTTACGCACTTGGTCGAACTGCAGCGCCAGTTGCCCAACGGTGAAAATGAAGAATATATGGAGTTGGGCCTTAATATGCTGGGTGTTACCAAAAATATGCTTGGACTACATGCCGAGGCCATAAAAACATTACTGGAAGCCAAAAAGGTGGCGAAAGTATGCTGTGGCTCAGGGTTCATACATCGGGCCGAAGTAAGTACAAACCTAATTCACGCATATTTTCTCGATGGCCAGATTGAAGCCGCTTATGCAGAAGCACTGGAAGGCAACGAACTCGACAAAGAAAAAGCAGCGCAGAGTATGCCGGTCGGCTTTTTGGAAATGGCTTTAAGGGCATGTACCTTCGGTGACCTTTATAAATTGGCAGACGCCGAACAAATACTCGCCCAGATTGAGGATAGGGTGGAATGGAATCAGCAAAATATAGTGGAAGTCAGAACCACCTACCTCAAAGCCAAAGCCCAGGTGGCATTTTTAAAAAATGATATCCCCACTGCCATGGTTTTGCTTGACTCAGCGATACAAAACACCATTGCAACCCAAGGGCCCAATGCGCCCTATGTAGCAAGTTTATACACTGAAAAAGCAACTAAATACTTTTTGTCGCACCTGTATGAAGAAAGCCTAGATGCACTGGCGAAAACTATAAAGATCAATAGGTTTCTTATACAACCCAAATTAGCCATATTGTCTGATCAGGAGCGTATGCAGCTCGCGGATCAGCTTATAACCGAGTCTAGTATGCTGGCCACCATTGCCTGGAAAAATCCAGGCACCAATGCGGCAGCTCAACTTTTTGACTTACAGTTATTTACGAAAAATCTTCTGGAAAAAACCACCCGAAAAGCGGCAGCGCAAGTCCAAAACAGCAATGACCCGGATTTAAAAAAATCCTATACGGAATGGTTGGACGTTCTTGAACAGGTCAATTTTATGCTACAGGATCCTGCTGCCGATCCGGAAGCTATCCGGCAATTACAGGTATCTGCCGAGAGTCTGGAAAAAAATCTGGTGCGAAAGGGACTGGCACAGGTAGAGCCGGACAAAAATATTTACTGGCAAGATATCCGCGCAGCCCTTCAACCTGGCGAAGCAGCCGTAGATGTTATGCGATTTCGGCTTCCGGGTAATGATCGGATTACAGATACCGTTTTATATGCTTTTTCAATTATCAGACCTGAATACGAGGCCCCAAAAATGATTTTTATTGAAAAAGGGAACGATCTGGAGACTTTTACTTTTGGCCAATATCAATCAGATATCAAAAAAATTCAGGAAGTTGGCATAATATCTTATCAAAAATTATGGGCGCAGGTGGCTGAAAATCTGAACGGGGTAAAAACGGTGTATTTTTCACCCGACGGAATTTACCATAAAATAAACCTGAATACCTTGCGACTGCCCGATGGTTCCAGTGTTATTGACCACCAATCAATAAAATTAGTGACCAACCTCTCCGAGTTGCTCACCAAAGACAAGCAAAAAACAAAACTCCAACCTGGCACAGCGGTACTTTTCGGCAATCCAAAATTTGACAATGACCTAACAGTCAACAATACATCTGCTGAATCTTCGGGTACAATACCAGGCACCATGCGCGATTTGGCAAATGCTGTTACAAACGGTGATTTTGAAATTAAACCTTTGCCCGCCAGTGAAAAAGAAGTGAACGATATTGCCCGAAAACTAACTGCGCACCAATGGGAAACCAAGGTGTTCACCCAGGCGCAAGCGACCGAAGCCGCCGTAAAAAAACTCCAGCATCCTTCCATTTTACACATAGCCACCCATGGCTACTTTTTGAATTCAGCACCTGCCACCACTTCCGGAAGTCCGCGACTTCCGGGTGCAGGTGCCAATCCTGCGCTGCGATCGATGTTGTTTTTCTCTGGTGCAGCCAACAGTATTTCTGGAGAAGTACTGCAGGGGGAAGATGGCATCTTAACTGCTTTCGAAGCAGCCGTCCTCAACCTGGATGGCACCGAACTCGTCGTACTCTCCGCTTGTAATACCGGACTCGGTAAAATCCAGAACGGAGAAGGTGTTTATGGGCTGCAACGCGCTTTCCGTATTGCCGGTGCCAAATCGCTCATCATGTCGCTCTGGGAAGTAGAAGACAAGGCTACCGAACAGTTTATGAATAATTTTTACGAAAACTGGACCTCCGGCATGTCGAAAACGGCCGCCTTTCGCAAAGCCCAACTCGCACTCAAAGCAAAATACCCGCAGCCGTTTTACTGGGGAGGCTTTGTGCTGGTAAATGGATGATGGGTCCGAAAAAATAATTTTCAAAAATAATCGCCGCACCACTTATGTTTTTTTGTGTGGCTACACTTAAGTACATAAAGGCATTTTGCCCCTTTAAATTTAACCTAAAAATTGATTAACCATGTACGCAACAAAAAACAAACTCCTGCTCCTCCTCTTCACTGTTGTGCTTGCCCAATGGGCGTGTAAACCAGAACCCATCGAAGGGCCGACCAACGCCATTGCTATCAGCGCTATAGTTTATTCGGACAATCCGCAAACGTGGACCAACCACAACAAAGGCGGTGTCGACTATATTATTACCGGTCGTATCCTGTTTCAGGTGAACTCCACGCTCACCATCGAACCAGGTACCGAAATCGTGTTTGAAAACAATGGCAGCCTGGAGATGGGCAACACTTCCATTCACGCCACCGGAACCGCCGCCGAGCCTATATTATTCAGGGGTAAAGACAATACCAGAGGTTACTGGAAAGGAATTGTCCTTTATGGAAAAGCGGACAACCAATTGATTTACTGCACTATACAAGATGCCGGAGCCGGTACGGGTAGTAGCGTAGGCAATGTGGTGGTCGGAAATGGATTGGGTGATGCCGGATTGACCCTGACCAACAGTCGGATACTGAACAGTGCTTCGGCTGGCCTCCATATACACGATGAAAGTACGCTGAGCGCCTTCAGCAGCAATACCATCACCAATTGTGATTATGTGGCGTCCGTTACGGCCAACTCCCTGGGTCAATTGGCTGGTACCGCCAATGTACTGACCGGCAACACGAACGAGCAGGTAAAAGTAAAAGGAGTTCAGGTGCGGAAATCCGGTCTGTGGCCTGCATTGCCCGTTTCTTTTCTGTTCAGCGGCAATACGCAACTTGAAAATGAAATCACGGTTGAAGCTGGAGCAACCTTGCTATTTGATGCAGATGCCGAAATAATCTTATTTGGAAATGCTTCCACTACGGCCAAACTCTTCGCCAATGGAACACCCGCAAAACCGATTCTTTTCAAAGGTGCCAATACCACCGCCGGTTACTGGAGAGGCATAAAAGTAAATAAAGGACTCGCCCAATTTTCTTATTGTCAAATTACGGACGGCGGCGAATCGGGCACCAGTCCCAACAATGGTATTTTCTACATTACCCAAGCGTTGGGTAGTGTAAATGTAACCATTCAGAACTGTACGGTGGGCAATAGCTCCAACCACGGCATTTGTATCCGGACGAATACGCTGGCGAGTGTTGTACAAAGCAACAACCTGTTCAGCAACATCGCAGGCAATAATGTGCACAGCTGGTGATTTGTAGTTCCTAAAGTCTTTTCTTTCCCTGTAGTTTTTTTGCCCGCAAAGTCGATGGTAACGTCGAACTGAAGGAATTCTATAACCTTTTTCAAATGTAAAATTATGAACGCGAAAAAATGTTTTTTTCTCGTTGCGGCATTGTTATGCCTGAACAGCGTGTGGTCCCAGCAGGTCGTGGACAATGTCTGTATGCAGGTTATCGGCAGCAACGGGCTCAGTACCAAAAAACTGGGCAAGCAATACGACGCTACGCTGGGTGAAGTGATGGTATCTACCCTCGCATCAACAGATGGCACAACGGTTGTCACCCAGGGTTTTCACCAGCCAGAATGTGGGCTCACGATGGTCAACACCAACGATGCGCTGGCCGACTGGCAATTGGGTATTTACCCTAATCCTACATCATCGATGCTGCATATTCAGTATGCGCATCCGGCAGGCAACACGCTGGATGCCCGGGTGTGGAGTACTACCGGTTCGTTGATAGCCGATTGGCAGGCAATGCCGCCGTTTTCGGCAATTGATTGCAGTATGTACACTGCCGGACTCTATTTCCTCGAAATCAAAGACCCTGCTACAGGGCAAGTAACCCTTCTCCGATTTGTAAAAACAACATTTTAAAAAAAAATCATTATGAAAAAAACACATTTTTCCATGCTTCTTCTGGCGCTGCTTTTCTGCCTGAACCCACTGTTCGGTCAAGCGCCCCAAGGGTTTAACTACCAATGTATTGTGCGCGATGCCGCCAATGCGCCCGTCACCAACCAAACGGTGACACTGCTTTTCTCCCTGCGCAGTGGCGACCCTACTGGCCCGGTAGAATACGCAGAAAGCCACACCATCAATACCAATGATTTTGGTTTGATCAATCTCGTCGTGGGGCAGGGTACGCCCAGCAGCGGCACCTTTAATACCATCAACTGGGCCGGTGCCTCCAAATATTTGAAAGTATTCGTGCTGAATGGCGCAGTGGCGACCGAATTGGGCACCACCCAACTGATGAGCGTGCCCTATGCCCTGTTTTCGGGGAATGGCGGTGGTGCAGTCGGACCTCAGGGGCCCGCTGGTGTGCAAGGCCCGGTCGGCTTGACCGGTCCCGCAGGTGCTGCTGGATATCAAGGCCCGATTGGTTTGAATGGTTCCGCAGGTGCTGCTGGATCTCAAGGCCCCATTGGTCTTACAGGCCCCGCAGGTGCTGCTGGCCCTACCTATAATGCCGGCACAGGAATAACGATTGTTGGAAACACCATCAATAATTCAGGTGATGTTTCTAATTCCAACGAATTACAAACAATTTCACTCTCCGGAACGGTACTCACGCTCTCCAATGGTGGCGGTGCTGTAACGCTTCCCTCTGCTGGCGGTGGCGACAACTGGGGTACACAAACGGTTGTTACTGCAGCAACATTTAATGGACAGGGTACCACCGCCAATCCGCTTTCTTTAGCTCAAAACGGAGCAGCAACAGGCGAAGCACTTGTTTGGGATGGCAGCAACTGGATTCCTCAGGTTGTATCCGGTACAGCAGGGCCAGCAGGCCCCATAGGTGCTACTGGGCCAGCAGGACCTGCAGGTGCTACTGGTGCTGTCGGGCCGGCAGGACCAACCTATTCCGCCGGAACCGGAATCAGTATTTCCGGAAATACAATATCAAACACAGGAGACGCAGACAACTCTGTTTCCAACGAATTACAAACCATTTCACTCTCCGGAACGGTACTCACGCTCTCCAATGGTGGCGGTGCTGTAACGCTTCCCTCTTCTGGCGGTGGCGACAACTGGGGTACCCAAACGGTTGTTACTGCAGCAACATTTAATGGACAGGGTACTACCGCCAATCCGCTTTCTTTAGCTCAAAACGGAGCAGCAACAGGCGAAGCACTTGTTTGGGATGGCAGCAACTGGGTTCCTCAGGTTGTATCTGGTACAGCAGGACCAGCGGGCCCACCAGGCCCTGCTGGCGCAACTGGCGCAGCAGGCCCGATTGGTTTGACTGGTTCTGCGGGCGCAACTGGCGCAACGGGTCCAGCAGGTCCGATCGGTTTGACTGGTGCTGCGGGCGCAACTGGCGCAACTGGCGCAGCAGGTCCGATTGGTTTGACTGGTGCTGCGGGCGCAACTGGCGCAACGGGCGCAACGGGTCCGATTGGTTTGACTGGTTCTGCGGGCGCAACTGGCGCAACGGGCGCAGCAGGTCCGATTGGTTTGACTGGTTCTGCGGGCGCAACTGGCGCAACGGGTCCGATTGGTTTGACTGGTTCTGCGGGAGCAACGGGAGCAACTGGCGCAACGGGCGCAACGGGCCCACAAGGCCCGATTGGCTTAACCGGCCCTGCGGGTTCCTATACGCCGGGTACAGGCATCAGTATTGCGGGTGGCGTTATCACCAACACAGGCGATACCGATCCGTCTAATGATATTATCAATTCCTCTGTTGCCGCTGGCGATGTTACGGGCACTTTCAGCAATCTTCAAATTGCGGCCAATGCTGTCGGAACTGCCGAACTGTCTAACAGCGCTGTTACTGGCGCTAAAATCGCGCAGGCAGGTGCTACTACGGGCCAGGTACTGCGATGGAATGGTACCACATGGGCACCTGGTACAGCGGGCGGCGGTCTTACCCTGCCTTACAACCAGATCGTTGGTATTGGTGGGGGTATGGGCGATGTTTTCCGCATTGAAAATACAGCAGCAGCGACTTCTATTGCCGGTGTTTGTAATACGGGTATTGGGGTTTTTGGTGGCTCAACTTCCAATTACGGCGGCTATTTTGAATCCAACACTGGTACTGGCGGCTTCTTTTCCTCTCTGTCAGGCCCTGCTCTTGTAACGGATGCCGGAAACGTAGGGATCGGAACTGTCAGTCCGCAATCTACGCTCTCCGTAAGTAGTGAAGGAGGTGCAACGGATATGCAGGTGAATTATTTCGGTAGCGGCGGTAGTATTGTCGCATTCGCCAGCGCAAATGGCACCAAAGCCGCGCCAACGGCCAAAGGCGCCAATCAACCATTATCAAGGCTTGATTTTCAGGGATATACCGGTGCAGGATTCGGTGCTGGCGCCGCTATTGCTGCCACGACTACTGAAGCTTGGAGCGCCGTAGCACGTGGCACAAAATTAGATTTCTCCACCACGGCCAATGGCTCATTGTCACCAATAAGCCGGATGATCATTGAGCAGAACGGCAGCATTGGTGTTGGTACCGTTCCGCAAGCAGATATCTTATTTACTGCCGGAACCAATACAACGAATAAAGTGGGCGCTGTTATGGGCCGGTTGAGCAGTACCGGAAATGCGGTCTGGGGTGTTAACAATGGAGCAGGAACAGGTGTTTTTGGTGTATCCAATACAGGTCCTGGTGGTGCATTTGGTTCCACAACAGGATTGGCACTTGAGACGACTAACGGTAGGGTCGGAATCGGAACACCCACCGTTGCGGCAAATGTGAAAATGCAAATCAACCATGGCCCGGTACCCGGTTTGCTCTCTTTCGCCAGAATGCTGAAACTGCACAACTCCAATGCCGCACCAGGTGGCAATTCTGGTATTGAGTTTTCAACTCAGGGGAACAACAGTAAATGGCTCACTTCAGCGTATTTCGACCCGACCGTCGCAGCCAATTCAACCTTCAACTTTGTGTATGCGCACGGCAATGGCAATCCGAGCAGCCCATTCCCGCTCACCATTCAGGGTAATGGCGCAGTAGGGGTAAATACGACAGTTATTGGTAATTATCAAATGAAGATTAAACATGGGATTTTTGGCCTCGACCTGGAAAATGGTGCCGGCGACGATTGGGAAATGGTAACCTCTTCTGGTAACGGCAACCTGAATTTGTTTTTTAACGCAAATTTAAGAGGAGTATTTAATTCCGCCACCGGTTTGTACACGACCAGCGACCGCCGTTTGAAAACTGATATCAAACCATTCCGCACGGCATTGCAGGGGCTTATGCAACTCAACGCAACCGATTATGTGCACGTCGATAATGCCAGAACCGGTAAACGTACCATTGGCTTTATGGCCCAGGAATTGAATGATGTATTCCCTGAGGTAGTATTGCACGAAATGGCATCCGATCGCAATCCGGACATTTACATGGTCAATTATGGGTTGATGAGCGTCATTACGGTGAAAGCGATTCAGGAGCAACAAGTCCAAATAGAGGCGCTGAAAAAAGAAAATGCCGCAACCCGCACAGCATTAGAGGCCATCCAACAGAAAAACACCGATCTGGAAACCCGATTACTACGTTTGGAGGCTGCACTCGAAAAGGCCGCTGAAAAGCACTAATCCACCTGAAATATGCGAACATTCCAATGGGCATGGGCGCTCGTTATTTCCGCACTCCTTTTGTCTGTACAGGCAAAAGCGGGTGCGGAAATCGCGCCCCGCGATACTTCTTTTTTCAACAATACGATTTGCCCCGGACAATCCTTGTTTATCGCGGGTACTATTTTTGATGCGCAAAATCTAAGCGGGAAAGTGGTTTTGCCCGGCGCCAGTTGGGATGGAACCGACAGTGTGGTGGTGGTTGATCTTATGCTTTCACCGCCAGTCACACAGGTAATTGAAGCCAGTTATTGCAGCAACCAGGCATTGGTGGTCAATGGGCAAATTTACGATGCCGGACATCCTTCGGGCATGGAATTGCTGCCTGGTGGCGCCCTGGGAGGCTGTGATAGTTTAATCCTCATTGACCTACATTTTCTTTCACCGGCGCAGTTTCACTTGCAACAAACAATATGCAACAACGATACCGTGTGGGTGAACAATCAGGCGTACGACCAGTATTATTACCTGGGTATGGAAACCGTGGAAGGTGGGGCCGCCAATGGATGCGACAGTGTCATTCTGGTTGATTTGACGGTATTGCCTACCGCCAGGGATACTTTTTTGTCCACCTTATGCCCATCGGCATTCATAAAAATCAATGGAACGACCTACGATGAAGAACACCCGGAAGGAATTGAAAGGCTGCCCAATGCTGCCGCTAACGGTTGCGACTCCCTTATTTATGTCCAAATATCTTTTTTCGACCCGTTGGTGGAGCCTGATTTTTTAGGCGAAGACCTGTCCGTGGGTTTGGGTGATCCCGTATGTATCGCGGTGCCCGAAGATTTGACCACCTCGTCAATTGAGTGGCTGCATGCATCCCTTTGCCCGGATACCGTTTGTTCGTCCGTGTGCTTCTGGGCAACGCGGACTCAATGGGTTATCTGCACCATTATCGATGGCAATGGTTGTTCGTTTTCCGATTCTGTTTTGGTTGAAGTATCTGAAACCCGGCCAGTTTACATTCCGAATGTGTTCAACCCCGATGCCCCCCAGCCCAACAACCGGTTTCAGGTATATTCGGGCATTCCCGGTACGCGCATCAACTGGCTAAAGGTTTGTGACCGGTGGGGCAGTCTGGTTTAAGCGGCTAAAGACGCCCTTCCCGATACCGAAAACGCTGGTTGGGATGGCATGATCCGTGGGGCGTTGGCGCAACCCGATGTGTACACCTACGCCATGGAGTTGCTGTTCCCCGGTGGCGCGAAAGAGATTCGGAGCGGCACGGTGACCGTGGTTCGATGACCGGTATTTTGTACTTTGGGGTGATACGATCGAAATGCTTCAATAAGCTCCCGCTGCTACGCTGCGTTCATGCGTCTGCCCTGGGGAGATGGAGCCTTCGCTTTCGGGGCGAAAAAAATGATCAAACCGGTTCCTTTATGCTACTCTGCGGGCACATTTTTAGGGGAACGCGGCATCATTACCGTCAATGCATCCGGGATAAGCACAGCTTTAACTTCTTTTACTTTCCCAAGATATTCTCCATCGACCTGGAAATGTACTTTTTTAGTCGAGTGCATGGATAAAGCATTCGTCTGAAAAATTTCAGTGTGATTCGAATCATACGTCGTCCGCAGAAAAATCACCTTTAATATTTCACGAACAGATATTTTTTTAATAGCAATTACTTCAAAAAGGGCATCATCCAATTGGCCTGTAGGATTGATGACCGCGCCGCTTCCATATTGGGTAGCATTGGCGATTACAACCATTTCAGCCTTTATTTTAATCGTTTTATTGGCTATCTTTAGCGCTATTTCCATCGGAGGTTTCTGCCATAACACTTTTATAGATGCGATCAGGTAGCCCCACATGCCACGCACCCGCTGGCCTTCAAATATTTTCATGGCATAGGCATTGAGTCCGATATCGCTCAGGTGGATGCACAAATGATCGTTGATCTGTATGGCATGGATTTTTGCAGGATTATTTGCCAGCAGTACCTCTAATGCCAGGCGGGGGTCGTTGCTAATGCCCAGTTCCTTCGCGAGGCCGTTTGCAGAACCTGCCGGCAAGATGCCCAAAGCGATGTTTTGCCCTAATAAACAAGCGGCTACAAGTTTCACGGTCCCGTCACCCCCGACGGCAATGACTTGATGGGGTGCGAAAACGCTTATTTTATCCTTAAGTATTTGTAGATTACAATTTTTTGGAAGATTATATAACGCAATGGTATGCTTGGTTTCGGCAAAATAATCGCTGATTATTGTATTCCAGTCCGTCGTATTATTACCGGAGACCGGGTTGATCACAAAAAGTAAATTTAAATTATTGGCTTGCCTCATTGCGCGTTTAATCTATTACTTTTTTGAAATGTAACATGAAAAATAAAATTAAGCGTGGTGTGGTAACGGTGAAGGTATACCATGGATATGGCCATGAGCATAACCTTAACGTCTCTGGACACGTATTAGCGGGCAAACCGACAACTCCAAGCAAATACAGCAACAATCCGATACGCAACATTCTACACCTGGTTAAGTTGTTCCTGGTTAAGCCGGTACCTTTTGTACCCCTGCGACTCCATTGGGAAAGCCAGCAATTTCAGACAAAAACCGGGAAAGACGGCTTTTTTAAATTTGAGTGGACATCCAACACCTTTGTGCCTGCGGGGTGGCATTCCGTCACGGTAGACTTGCTGGATGCCGCGGGCGGGGTTGCGGCTACGGGCGTGGGGAAAATTTTTGTGCCCCATTCTACCCAATACGCCTTTATTTCAGACATCGACGACACCGTACTGGTTTCTCATTCTTCTACTACCGGCAAAAGGCTGAAAGTATTGTTTACTAAAAATCCGCGCAGCAGAAAAACATTTGCCGATCTAGCCCGGTATTACCATTTATTATCCATTGCGCATACCGAAGCGTCCGTATTTAACCCCTTCTTTTATGTTTCCAGCAGCGAATGGAATCTATATGAAGACCTCAATGAATTCTTCAAACACAATGAACTGCCCAAAGGGGCATTTTTATTAAGTCCGATAAAAAAATGGCATCAGTTATTTAAAACGGGACAGACCAAACACCAGGGCAAATTAGTCAGGATTGTAAGGATCATGGAAACATTCCCCAAACAACGGTTTGTTTTATTGGGCGATAATTCACAAAAAGATCCGGAAATATATGCAACTATTGCAAATAAATACCCGGACAATGTGGTCGCGATATACCTCCGGAACATTCGCGCTAAAAAGGAGTGGCCCACCCGGATTCTCCTGGAATCAATAACAAACAAATCAATTTATACCTGTCTATTTAAACATACGAATGAAGCCATTGCGCATTCCAGGGAAATTGGGTTGATTGAGTAGACTGAGAACGTTCGAATGTACGACGTTAGGAAACATTTTCGTATATTCTTTGCTCTCGATTTATTTTTTTTTCAATTTATTAAGTTGGCTTACGAGGATATATAATTTTGTATTTGGGTTGTGTGTATAGAACCTATGATCTACATATTGACTATCCAATGACTTTGCCCATTCAATAGCCTGTTCTTCGTTCCCGTATTTTTGTAAAATATCATACATGTCTACACGATTTTTTGAATATTTAAAAGGCAGCCCTATTCGCTCACTAAGCCAGCGCTCAATTCTCGGTTTATAGTCCTCCCTTGTCATGGGTGCATTCACAAATTCTAAGTGTAATAAATACCAAAGTTCAAATGCTTCATTAGACCACGCACAGTTTATTTTGCGTCTTTGTTTTTCTCCTTTGTTTATTGCGTTATCAAAATTTGCTTCAGGAAAACTGTCTCTATCAAAAACCGCCCAAGTGTGGTCAAATTTTCTCCCATTCATAACTATTTCTTTGTACGCTCTTATTTTATTGGCCTCTTCAATCAATGTTAGTGTATTTTTGCCTTCTCCTTCTATTTCAATGTAATCTATGACTCCTAATGGCAGGTTTTCTTTTAGAGATTTGAAGTAATTCGGCTCTGTTTTCTCGCCTTCACATACAATCAGGTAATATTCTCGTTGAGGAATTCCACCCACTTTTCGTTTTTTTTCTTCACGTGCAAATCTCTTTAATAAAGCGTTGTCTATCTTTATTTTTCGTGCCATTGTTCTGATATTTTTTCAAAGTTTCCAAAATATGGGATAGCGCCATATCGTCCATTTATATAATCTTTTTCAAACGATCTGTCTTTTCTAACTTTGCCACCCTTATTATACTCTACTAGCGAATATATATCTGATGACCCAAGCCTGTTTTTTTCGACAAAATAGATTTGATCTCGCCTTAGGTTGCAGATACTTAATATATTAGTATCATGTGTGGCAAATATTAATTGTGCTCCCTTTTTATTTATTTCCTGACTTTGGAAAAGTTTAACGATTGACAGCGTTAAAAGGGGATGAAGTTTAGCGTCTAGTTCATCAACTACGAGTACTCCACCATCATTGAGCGTGTCAAAAACAGGGCCAGATAAGTCTATGACTTTGTTTGTACCTGAGCTTTCTTGTCTGCGTGCATCAAAGTCAATTTCTCTTATAAAGTTTTGATCGTCATCAAATACTTTGTGAACGGTACGTAAGGTTACTAGTTTTTTACCATTCAAGTCAGTGATTACTTGCTTAAGTATATCTTCCGGAAAATCAGTAGGAAGTTTTTTAGGGTCGAAATCTTCCTTTTCTAGTTTGATTTTATCAAAACCTAAATCTATGCCTATAAAAAAATTAGTTAATATTTCATTTAGTTCTGGATTATCAAGCATTGCAAATGTAATTCCTCGATAGGGGTCATGGCTCAGTCCAGAAATAATATTGAAATTACGGAACCATTTCATTATTATAGATGCAGTATGGCCGTTAAATTGATCTACTACACTCAAAAACAGGGCATTATCTCTCGTCTTTTCTTCCAAGTCTTTGCCTTCTGGAAAATTTCTCATTACTTCAATTCCTTCCGGGACCCTTAAAAAAAGGGGCTTTTCAGTTTTTTTCTCTGTTGCAAAAAGCCATTCTGAATGAATCGAATTTTTATCTGCTTCGAAACCATACCGAAATTTAATGTTTTCCGTCCAAAAAACAACTTCATAGAAGGTTGGCTCATTTGCCATTCTCGTGTTTAACAAAAAAGGATCGTAGGGAATTTCGCTAACTGAATTTTTGCCAAAGTTTTCTACAACAATCCTTTTCATGGTGCTTATCCCTCTTAGCAAATTGGACTTGCCAGCAGCATTAGCACCATAAATGACAGCAGAAGAAAGAAAACTATAGGTAGCTTTTTGAATTAAGTTTTCCTTGTGGTCAGAAATGGGAGCTGGTTCCAAGCTAAGCATTTTTCGCTCCGAAAAGGATCTAAAGTTGCCGATTGTGAAGTTGAAAAGCATAATTATGAGAATTTTTCTCAAATATACGAGAATTTTCTGACAATTCTTTTCTTGAGAAAATCTCTCAATTTATTGTTGCCCTCATCGAGAAAAACGCTTATTCCTCAACTCCCCCCACATACCCCCAATCGCGCGTTTATTGTTCTGCACTGCCGGAACCTTCCATTTTGAATTTAACCGTCGTTCCAACAGGCGCGCTGGTGTACACTTTCATGGATAGGGTATTCAACGTCGTGAAATCTAGTGCCTTGTCCGGCAGTTGGCGTATGAATATGGGAGTTCGATAGTCCCATTAATTTAAGGTTTTGAGCAACCTCAATCTTTCCTTGTTTTGCGCACCTGGAGCAGTTGCTCAACCTCCTGAATACCGGATGTTTCGATGGTGACGATCATGATTGGATGATTTGAGGTGTAAAGTTAGGGTTTTTAAGCTGATTTTGAAAGTGTTGGCTTTGATAAACCGTTACCACTGCTAAAATGGCTGCGCTTAATCAGCTACGAAAAGTAGTGCATAGTTGGGCGACTTCTATCTCTTATGATGATCATCGATGGTTTGCTTGATTTCTGTTTCGGTTTTTTTTGTAACTTTTGCAATTTGCGTAATAGTAAAACCCTCTTTATCCATTTCAAGAATCAACTCAATCTCTTTTTTAATTTCACCTTTCTTCTCTGCCAACTCAATCTTTCCCCGCTCGTCTTGCTCCCGCATTGCTGAATAATCATACGCATCCAATTCTTCTTTTGTCCAGGAATGCTTGTTGGCACCGTGATACGCTGCTTTCAAGCCTTCGTCGTCCACGTTATCTGGAATAACTTCCAAGTTCTCAGCCTCTTTGATAAAGTATATCCATTTATCGGTGATTTCCGTAAGGTTGGCAAGGGGTGTATCGAACTTTGGCAACTCAATAAAGTAAAAATCCATGTCTTTGATAATCCGCTCGCCGTCTTCGACATCGCATACGGCATGATGCGGCAGGTATTTAAGTCCTTTGGTGAAATGGAAATCAAATATCCCGATAAAAATAACTGGACGTAGTTGAGTGTAGAGTTCGCCGCTTTCGATTTGTTGAGAATATTCCTTGCTGGCGTAATAGAGCAACCGCTTGTCCAAACCATCAGGCTCGGCAACCTGCATCTCGATGATGTACGTTTTGCCTCTTTTATCCTTAGCCTTCACGTCAATGATAGATGCTTTCAAGTTTTTGATAATCGGCAGTTGGTAGGGATTGAGTATCTCCACGTCGACAATACGGCTACTGTCCTTCAACTTCATCACAGCGTTGAGGAAGGAAATGAGGATGATTTTCTTGTTTTCGTTGCCGAAAATCTTCCGAAAAGCGATGTCATTTTTGATATCTACAAACTGCATAACCATGTTTTATACAAAAATACGGCAAATCCTAATGACTTCCAGGGTTTGCTACAACTGTTTAAAGGTTGCTCGCCAACACGAGTTTACTGCCAGCCCAAACCGCCCCGCCATTCCTGACTAATTCGTGCTACGGTAGCACTCGTATTGATGCCATTGGGCTGTGGGTTATTGATTACGGTTGCGGTTCCGCCGTCAAAATTGATGAAATCAGCGGTGACGATGGTGGTTTCAAAATTTATGGGTATTGGGCAGTGAACTGTTGCCAGCAGCTACCCTTTTCCATTTAACGCAATCATTATTTCTCTGAAACTTTCCAGTCCTGCTGCAAGGTTTTCAATTATTTCTCCTGCTAAAACATCAGGGTCGGGTAAATTGTCAAGGTCTGCCAATGACTTATCTTTGAGCCAGGAGATGTCTAAACTGGTTTTGTCTCTTGCAATGATTTCCGCATAAGTAAACATTCTCCAGCGTCCTTCGGGATTGGTTTCTGCGCTGTATGTTTCTTTTCGTTTGTTTCTGTTGTCGGGTTTGTAGCAATCAATGAAGTCTTTTAAAACATCAATATTTAAAGGATTTTTCTTTAGGGTGTGATGAATGTTGGTTCGATAATCATACACCCATATTTCCTTTGTCCAAGGGCTTTTGCTTGCAGGTTTATTGTCGAAGAAAACAACATTTGCTTTTACGCCTTGTGCATAAAATATGCCTGTCGGTAAGCGAAGAATGGTATGCAGGTCTGTTGTTTCCAATAATTTTTTGCGAACCGTTTCACCAGCACCGCCTTCAAACAAAACATTGTCAGGCAATACAACCGCTGCCAGTCCGGTAGTTTTGAGCATGGAACGAATGTGTTGAACAAAGTTCAATTGTTTGTTGCTTGTTGTCGCCCAAAAGTCTTGACGGTTATACGTTAAATCGTCTTTCTCTTGTTCGCCTTCGTCATTGGTAAAAGTTTGCGAACTCTTTTTTCCGAAAGGTGGATTGGCTAAAACATAATCGTACGTGGTAGGAGAAGCAGCAATTAAAGCATCGGCAGGAGAAATAAAATTGTCACTTTCAATGTCGCCAATGTTGTGCAAAAACAAATTCATTAAAGCCAAACGTCTTGTGCCTGCCACAATTTCGTTTCCGAAAAAGGTTTCCATTTTCAGAAACGTGTTTTGCTCTTTGTTGAGTTTGTTGTTTTCGACGATGTAATCATAAGCCGCCAAAAAGAAACCTCCAGTGCCGCAAGCTGGGTCAGCAATGGTCTTCATAGGCTGTGGCTGAATGCATTCTACCATGGCACGAATCAAAGGCCGTGGTGTAAAATATTGCCCAGCACCGCTTTTTACGTCTTGTGCGTTTTGCTCCAATAGTTTTTCATAAATATCGCCCTTCACATCGGCACCCATTACCAGCCATTGTTCGCTGTCAATCATATCAATGATTTTGGCAAGCATCGCAGGGTCTTGGATTTTGTTTTGGCTTTTGGTGAATATCTGTCCCAAAATCCCTTTGGCGGTGCTTAACTCCCGAAGCAAGGTGGCATAATGCAATTCCAGTTCTGCCCCTTTTTTGGTGGTCAGGCTTTCCCAGTTGTATGCTTTTGGAATAGGCAGTATTCTGTTGTGTGGCGGCTTGCTGTATTCATCCGCCATTTTCAAAAAAAGCAGATAAGTGAGCTGCTCTAAATAATCGCCATAGCCCACGCCGATATCACGCAGGGGATTACAGAAACTCCATACTTTGCTTACTATGCTTGATGTATTGTTGCTCATTGTTTCTTTTTATTGATCGCTGTTTTGTTTAGCGCTTTATCAAAATCACTTTCCATTAATTTGTCTTGCACAATGCGATATTTTTCAAATTCTTTATCGGCTAATGCCAATGCCACCGCATGTGAAATTTTTCCCGCATCTTTTAAAATGGCTGCCTCGTTGAATTGTAAAAACGCATCCAACCTTTTTATCCAATCGTTCATATACATCACTACACCTTTGCTGGCCTGCAATTCGGCAAAATCTAAATACATGGTAACGATGCGGTTTAAGCCGTCCAATTCTTTTTCATTCAAATAATTTTTTGCAACCCCAATATCTGTCTTTCTGATTTTTCCATTAGGTGCATTTTTCCAGGTGGTAAGCCCCATATTTTCTTTGGTGCTTTCGGCCCTAGATGAAATTAATTCGGCAGCAGTTTGCCCGGTAATTGCCCAATGCAATTTGTTTTGTACGGTTGCATAAAACGTTTTGGTGGTTTCGGTATCCTTACTGTAATCGGCACTGCATAATGAATAGATGTCCGTAATCTTTTGATAAAATCTGCGTTCGCTACTCCGTATGTCTCTAATACGGGCAAGTTGTTCTTCAAAATAATCTTTGCCAAAAATGTTGTTCGGATTTTTAAGCCGTTCATCATCCATGGTAAAACCTTTGATGATGTATTCCTTTAAGCGTTCAGTTGCCCAAATACGAAATGCGGTGGCTTGGGTGCTGCTTACTCTGTAACCTACTGAAATGATTGCATCAAGGTTATAGAACTTAACTTTTGTTTCCTGCGTTTTCCCTTCCATTGCTCCGTGTGGAGTGGTATGTTCCAAAATGGAACTAACCACTTCTTCCTGCAATTCGCCTGTTTCAAAAATGTTTTTGAGGTGCTTGGTGATGGCAGGACGCTGCACCCCAAACAAGTCGGCTATTTTTTGCTGCGTGAGCCAGATGGTTTCGTTTTGCAAATAGATTTCCACTTTCACCTTTCCGTTGGGCGTGGTGTACAGTAAAATCTCATTAAAACCTTCTGTTGCTGTGTTTTTCTTTTTGGCCATGTTTACGGTTTCATTTTTATCAACTTCCCCTCAAACGCCTTCTTCAAAATACTCTGCCTTAATGTTTCTGCTTGTTGCAGATTGTGACTTATTGTTTCTTCTATTTTATCGCAAACGGTGAGTTTGCTTTCTAATTCGGAAACGATGAGTTGTTGTTCTTTGAGGGTAGGATAGGGGAAATCAATTGAATTTAGTATTGTTTGATTTAAAAAAGCCCTTGAAGAACCTTTACATAAATCAAATACCTGTTGTCTTACCTTACCCCCTTGAAATAAATAAACAAAAAATTTAGGATATATTATTTGTTGATTTAATGTTACTCTGATTAGATTTGTTGATATTATTGAGCCCTCCATTCTTTTGGGCAAAAGACAAATTTCACCGACTGTTCCAGAACGAGAAATAATAATGTCATTCTCTTTTACTTTAAAATTTTTAAGCTCTATAGACTTTTCGATAGAAACAAAAATTTTATTCGGCATTTGAAAGATGCCTTGCCCTATGTTTTCAATTCCTAAAATAGGCACCCCTTCCTTTTTATGTTCGCCCTTTTTTAGCATTGTCCCAAAAGGACCAGTCCCCATTCCCTTCTTTTTGTCAGATAATAAAAAATCAATCTTCACCCATTTCCACCCCTTTGGCAATGCACCATCCTTCACATTTTTATTCGTCAGCTTCCCTTCAAATGCCCATTTCAACAAACTTTGCCTATACACTTTTAATTGCTGCTGTGCGGTTTTGAGTTGGGCTATGCCGTTGTCTAATTCGCTGAAGAGTTCTTCTATTTTGGAAACTATGGCGAGTTGTTCGGGGAGTGGAGGCAGGGGAATATCCTCCTTCTCTAAAAACTGAAAATGTCTTGCGTATCCTTTATCAGGAATATTTACTGTATGAATTAAATAGAAAAAAAACTTTGGGTCATAAATTGGATGAGGCTTTAAAACCTTTACGCCATCTGCACCAGCAATAAATTTAAAATTGATGAACTTTTTGACTCTTGTGTGGTCACCAAAGATAACATAAGGTGGTTCATCGGGAATAACCATTTTTTCATCATCAAAATATCCCCCTATTATATCTTGCCCTTGGTCAACAACAGGAAATTTACCTTCTATTTTATAATCTTTCTGTTTAATCTTAATTTTATTCAAGGAAATTTTATCACAAACTTCACCCAACTTTTTGACTTGCCAATGTTTTGGTATGTTGTTGTTGTCTGTCATTTTTTACTGTTCAGTCAAATAAGCGTCAAATAAGGAGTCCCTTGAAAATCAAGGCTTTACGATTTTTTTTGTGGTGCTGGCGGTTTTCCAGTCAAATAAGGTTTCTTGCCGTAATTGTGGATAACTTGCAAGTTCAGTCAAATAACCGTCAAATAAGAAAATCGTTGATAATCAATACTTTACGGCTATTTTTGTGATACTGGCGGTTTCCCAGTCAAATAAAACTATGCCCATATAGGTATGTATTTAACGTATTTACGTGAGTTGTTTTCAGGGTCTTCTTCTTTTATCAACCCAGCAGCATAAGTGTCTTTAATAATTCTGGAAACCATAGCGGCATTCTCGTCTGCTATTTTAAACCGCTCCCTCAAGCTGGTGTTCGTCATTTTTTCATTCATTACGTACTTCAAACAGGCATGTTGGTAGCAGGCTCTAATTCTGTCTTGCTTATCCATATCACCAAATTTTTGATAGGCATATAAAATTACTTTGGTGTGTTTTTCTTGAATCATGGCATTATAAGCCGGAAGTTGAAAAATTTCAATATTGATCACTACCTTATCTATGCCGCTTCCTCTTTCTTCACAAATCCGAAATCTTCGCATGATACCTGCAAGGTCTTCATTACGGCTTTGGCATTCATCAATAAATCTATTGAGCGTAATTAAGGGTAATCCCGGATTAGAAATTTCAATTCTGTCAGAAAATATTTCTACCGTAGGTCCAGTGCCGCTTTGTTCAAAGTCTTGGTGTATCATTGCATTCGCAACCAATTCTCGAACAGCAATTTCAGGATACATACTTACACTATCGCGCAAAGCTTGTCCAATAATTTCATTGTTAGGGAGCAAATCGTTGATGTATTTTATCATGCCTTCAAATCCAACAGCGTATCCAAATTTTCCTTCGTGTTCTTTAATGGTTTTTAGTTTGTTTTTTCCAGTATATTGAATCACTCGAACCGCTTTGCGTTTAACCGTATCAAAGTCTTGTATGTTTTTAGCAAACAACAAAGCACCAAGATTTGTTATAGCAAAACCTGCTGAGATTGGTTTTATAAATTTTTCGCTTGCAAACTTTTCTATAACGGCCTCTCTTGTTGATGGATAGGCAATTTTAAGCAAATCAAAATAACACTGGGTATCTAGCAATGCTACAACATCTGCGCTTGTCTCCACATTTAAGGCTATTCCTTTTTCAAAAATCTGTTTAGGACCTTTAAGCCAAATCTTTTTTTCCTTTTCTGGGAAATCTTTTAATGAACGGGTAATACTGCCAACTCTAATGAAGTCAGCATTAGAAAAGCAAGTAGGCTGCCCATGAGCGGCCTGTATTTGAAAAAGGGAAACCAGTTTTTCGTTATAAATCGTTTCAAATATCAATACTTCAACTCGCGGTGAAGTACGTTGAAGTAACCAATTTTCTAATTCTTCATTGCCTACTTGACATAATTTGGGTCTGAATTTAGTTCCTACAACTTGTTGTGTTTTATCATCAATTCCAAAAACCAAATAGCCAAACGGTTCATTTTGTAAGCAAGCACCATTACTTAATGCGGAAATGTACTTGCCAATTTCCTCATCACTTTTAAAATTCAATTTAAACTCAGCCCACTCACATTCTTTGGGGAGTTTTAAAAGACGATCTATGATTTTATGTAGTTCTTTTTCGCTCATTATGCCGCCAATGCCTCGTTTAATTCGTTAATAATTTCCTCTGTCTTGTCACCAAACAATTGCCACATCTTCCCCAGTCCACCTTGTGCATTAAAGGGATTCAAATCAAAATCGTCTTTCTCAATATGGAAACTGCTGATGACATAATCCTTAATCATCCGCAGCCATTGCATTTGTTCTTCGTTGAACTTGGTGGTTCCGGCTTGTTTTTTAAATACCCAATCCTGAAAATTCTTGTCCACTGTTTTATCGTAGGCCGTCAAGGTACTATCTACGCCGCTTATTTTGCGCATAAGCGAAACAATAGCAGTCAATTCATTTTTTGGGGAACCGTTGCATTGCTCTAAGGCTTCATAAGCCCGCCATACATTCATGGGGGCAAGGGTTGGTTTCTCATTTTGCAGTTTCTCCAACACTTCCTTTATCATGGTGTAAGTCAGTTCCCGTCTGCGAAATGGTTGGTTGTAGAAAATCTGCAAGGCCATTAATTCATCTTTGTTTGTCTCCATCCACTGCCTAAATTCAGCTACTCGTGCTGCGCTTGTCGCAGCATTGTCTTTGTCCCAGCCCGCATGCATCACTTCATCAGGATTCGCCAGGTCAATTTTTTGCTCGTGCGCCTTGCGCACATTTTCAATGTATTCGTTCAGTTCGCCGGTAAATACTTTTGCGGCTTCGTTCTGTAAGCTTTCGGTTTTTGTTTTTATGGCTGCTTCAATTTCCACCGGTGCGGCACCGGCCATTTCGGCTCTTACGTTGCTTTCAATGTGTTCCAGCACATCAGGATTAAAAGCATTCAACAACTCTTTCACCACCTGCGAAACACTTTTGCCGTTGGCTTTTTCAGCAAATTGCTTTTTTTCTTTTTCGGTGATCTGTTTGTCCAATCGGGTCAGTCGGCTGGCCAATGAAGTAAATAATGCTTCTTCCCTTGCACCAACTGCAACCGCTTGTAATAAATCCTTTAGCGGAACGCCGGGCTTTTTCTCCAACGGTCGGCTATCTGTTTTTAAACTTTTGGTTACGCCAATGGCATCCACAATTACAAAATGGTCTTTCGTGAATTTTGCCGTGGGCGTTACTTTTCGCAAACTATCTAAATCAATGGTTCGTGTGCCTCTGCCTTTCATTTGCTCAAAATAATTGATGCTTTTCACATCGCGCATAAATAGCAAACATTCAAGCGGTTTAATGTCCGTGCCTGTTGCCACCATATCTACAGTGACGGCAATTCTAGGGTGGTAGTCGTTTCGGAATTGTGCTAAAACCGACTTTGGGTCTTCGTCTGTTTTATACGTGATTTTCTTGCAGAACTTGTTTTCTTCGGCAAATTCTTGTCTTACAATATCAATAATGTCGTTGGCGTGACTATCGGTTTTGGCAAAGATCAATGTTTTTGGCACTTCAAAAATTCCGTTCTTGTCATAACGGTCTTTAAAAATGGTGGGTAAATTTTCTTTGAAGGAACGAATGATGGTTCTGATTTGATTGGGGTTTACCACATCCTTGTCCAATTGCTGTTTGGAATAGGCTTCATCTTCATCCTGCAACTCCATTCTTTTCTTTCTGCTCAGGCGTTCCCGATGTTCAATGTATTCGCCTTTCCAAAGCGTTGCACCTTGTTGGGTTACTTTGGTGTCAATAATAAATACTTCGTAGCCTACATTCACGCCATCGGCAACCGCCATTTCATGCGAATATTCACTCACCAAATTTTGATCGAAATAACCAAAGGTTCTTTTGTCGGGCGTGGCGGTTAAGCCAATTTCAAAAGCATCATAATATTGCAAGACTTGTGTCCAAAGGTTGTAAATGCTTCGGTGGCATTCGTCAATGACAATGAAATCAAAAAACTCGATGGGCATTTTGCCATCGTATTCAATCGGTGGAATTTCCTTGGGTTGCCAGTTTCTTTCATTTGGATTTTCCTCTTCGGCACTTTCTTCCAGTTCCGTTCCTTTTAAAATTGAATACAAACGCTGAATGGTACTGATGCAAACTTGACTGTCGGTTGCGATGTAGCTTGATTTAAGCCTTTGAACGCTGTATAGTTCGGTAAATTTTCGGTTGTCGTCATTGGGTACGAATGACATAAATTCTTGTTCTGCTTGTTCCCCCAGGTTTTTGGTGTCAACCAAAAACAAAACCCGTTTTGCTTTGGCATATTTCAGCAAACGGTAAATGGCGGTAATAGCCGTAAAGGTTTTTCCCGAACCCGTGGCCATTTGTATTAAGGCTTTTGGGCGGTTTTCTTTAAAGGAGGTTTCCAGTTTTGTGATGGCGTTTATTTGGCAGTCACGCAAGCCTTCGGTTTGCAATACAGGCAAATCAAACAACCTTTTACGAAGCGATTTATCGCGCTTTACCCATTCTCTCAAAGTTTCAGGTCGGTGAAAACTAAAAACGCTTCTTGCCCTTGGTTTTGGGTCGGTAAAGTCTGTAAACCTTGTTATTTCTCCTGTGCTGATGTACACAAAAGGTAAAGACTCGTTTTTAAGATGTTTGAGTTTAGCGTTTGCGTATTCTTCACTTTGTCCTTCGTGCACATTCATTCGATGTCCTTCCTCTTCACGCTTCGCTTCAATTACACCGCAAGGTTTGCCTTCTACAAACAGCACATAGTCCGCAGGGCCAACATCTGTCAAATATTCTTTCACGGCAACACCAATTCCAGCATTCAGATTTATTTGTTTAATGCCCTGGATAACCCAGCCGCTCTGCACGAGTGCGGAGTCAATGTTATCTCTTGCTATTTGCTCTGGGTTTTGATTCATTTTTTTTTGATTGAGGGGGCGGGGGGTGAGTTTTTGTTGTGTTGTTTTTTGTAGCGGCGGCATGGGCAACATGGCAAACAATGCATTTTTCGCTCCTCGCTTGGTTTGTTTTTAGCGTTTTTAAAGTTCAAGAACGGATTTTATTCGATTGATATGGCAAGGTAAGTTATTTTTTTATATGATTCTAAGAGGTTTTTAACTTCTTTTTGATCCCAACCATTACTCAAAATTTTACGCGCTAAGTCTTCAATTTCAGTATTCCTGTACTGGTATTCGTGGGTAAATGATTTCAGTATCTCTACAGTACTGTCCTTTCCGTTTTCCTTTATATATTGAGATCGCGATATATCCTTGTTGCTATAGTAATATGTAAAACCAAAGTGGCAATTGGTTTCATATCCTAAAAACGAGTGAACTCTATTAAAACTAAATTTATACAGCGATTCATCAATTCTTGATAGTATTCCATGATTGTCTAGAGGGCTTGTATTAATGCTAATAAGCCCCTCTTTGGTAATTTTGCTTTTAAATTTTATACTCGTTGATGGAACGTTGTGCCCTAATTCAAAAACCTCATAAGATGAAATTAAATGATTATCATCGTACTTCTGCAACGAATAAGTTTTATCTATAAAATTTAGCGTCCTAATTTCTAATTCTTCATAGAAACTAATCGAAGCTAACGACTTTGATGCTTCTAAAACTCTTCCGAACTCAATTCTATATTGAAAATCAGTTCTTGTTCGGATGTTTTTATTTATCTTTAAAAATATCATGTTTTTCATTCGTTATTTTTTTCATGAAGCACAACGTTACCACTGAGACGTGCCGACGATTAGGAGGCATGATAGGTAGTAGATTGTTGCCGGATTTTTATTTGCCAAACAACCTGATATTTACCTACATCTATAATTTTCATGCTTTTCATTTCTCACTTGAATTTTCAAATGAGACAAAGACCTTGTTTTTATTTTCTTCACCAAACCGGAATTTTACTTTTCTTGCTATTTTTGCCTTTGATGTAGTTTTATTTATTGAAACAACGTAAACAGTTGCTAGGGCTTTTTTCTTTTCTTCACTAACAAATATTCGACCATCTATCAAAGCAAGTGATACCCCATTTTTATAATTGACGGCACAGCAAAAATATTCTCCTAATTGATCTTTAAGGCCAGTGGCAAAAATATCATAACGTTCCATTGAATAGGTTTTGCTTACGTCTTTTTCATTAACTTTAAAATCAAAATTAATTATTTCTTTGCCTTTTATTATTTGAACTTGAAGGCTTTCATTTTTCGGGTTAATTGCAGGTATTGCTATGAACTTGGTAATTCTTTGAGACGGGGTAAGTACAAGTTCTTCGGGCATATTCATTCTGTAAGCATTTTTGATTTTCTCAGGCTCGTCTTTTAAATTATTTTCAAAATATTCTATTCCTAATGGATAAAGAAGTTCTTCTCCACTAACTACCTGCAATTCTTTTAGCCCAATTTTTTCAATTTCACTTCCTTTATTTTCAAAGGTAACTTTAAAAACACTGAGGTATTTTTGATTAGACTTGTTGCGGTGAGAATAAGAGAAATGAGTAGCTTTAGGGCAAAAAGCAAACATGGAGAATTTTTCATACCCCAAGAACAACCGAGAGTGGCGGGCGACCACAGGAATGGACGAGCTCCGG
>Ga0335398_10001240_pt1 | contig 44466 bp, 39 predicted proteins | sample BON03_FD_205742 | JGI IMG/M metagenome (GOLD analysis project Ga0335398, IMG submission 205742) | Freshwater microbial communities from Lake Bonney liftoff mats and glacier meltwater in Antarctica - BON-03 (spades assembly) (version 2) | ecosystem: Environmental > Aquatic > Freshwater > Ice >... | reverse complement strand
GCTCGATATACCAGGTGGATTCGTCGGCTTCACTGTTGTGGAGCCTGATTGCAGAAGCATCGTCGCGGGGAACTTGGTGTGCTCTGGTGGGAATACCTGATGCTGGCCTCGCTGCAGCCACAGAGCTGGGTGTCAACGTGGATCGGCTTGTTCTTGTGCCTTACCCCGATACGCAATGGCTTTCGGTGGTGGGTGCACTGATTGATGTGGTGGGGATTGTGGCACTGGGACCTGTGCCAGCACCGTCTGACCGGATGCTTTCCACGTTGAGTAGTCGACTGCGCGAACGTGAATCCACCCTTTTAGTGCGCCACGCCTGGCCACGCAGCGAAGCCAGCATTACGGTGCGCCACACCTGGCACGGCGTCAAAGAAGGGGGAGGCCTTCTCCACGAGCACCTGGTGCATATCGAAGCCACACCACGTCACGGTCACCCGGTGCGAAGTGCTGATCTGATGATTGATGCGTGGGGCGCCCATGACGCAGGCACAAGGGCTCCCGTCATTGATATTGCTACGCACCGTCAGGTGGGCTAGAGAATGCGCCGCGCTCTGGTGCTGTGGTGTCCAGGGTGGTCCCTGGTGAGCGCCTATGGCGATGATTCCCTTCCCGAGGTGGTGCCAGGCATACCGGTAGCGATAGTACACAAAGGCGTGGTGATCGAGTGCTCGCCAGAGGCCCTACAAGCCGGGGTCCGGGTGGGCATGAGGCCTCGTGACGCCCACCTCATGTGTCCCGCCTTGGTCATGACGGCGCGTCAAGAAGAACGCGATCGTGGGGCGTTTGATCGCGTGTTGATTGATCTTGCCCAGTGCGTTCCCGATCACTCTTTGCTCTCCCCCGGCCTGGTTGCTTTTCACGCCAGAGGGTTAGCGCGTTTCTATGGCAGTGAAGATGCTGCTGCGCGCATGCTAATCGATGCCCTCAAGGTGAGCCAACCGCTTGCCACAGCGCGGGTAGGAATTGCAGATGACCTTTTTAGTGCCGTAATTGCTGCGCAACACACTACGGCGCAGTACCCGCTGCACAGTGTGGAACCGGGGGCATCAGCAGCATTTTTGTCCGACATTTCCCTTGGCGTTCTCGATGATGAGGCAACCGTGTCGCTGCTGATGCGCTTAGGCGTGACCACCCTGGGGGGTTTCGTTGCTTTAGGGGCAGAAGCGGTTCGCGGGCGTTTAGGTCTCACCGGGGAGAGGCTCTATCGGTTGGCCAGTGGCGAAGGGGACACCCCTCTCACCCTCACCAGCGCACCGTTAGACCCTTCCACGCGCGTGGAACTCCCCGAAGCCCTGGTCGCGGTTGATCAGGTGGGGTTTGCCCTTCGCGTTCCCACAGAGAACTACTCCCACATGCTTCGCAATGCGGGAGTGGTGTGCACGCAAGTACGCATCACACTGGGGTTTGATAACGACACCACCCACGAGCGGGTGTGGCAACACCCGCGCTATTTCAGCCCCGCCGACCTGGTGGATCGGGTGCGCTGGCAACTCGAACAGTGTTTTCGAGACCATCCAGGCGAAGAATCTGCTTTCCCTCTTGCTGTGGCGTGGGTGACATATGAAGCTCTGGCTCCCGAAGACGTCGCCGGCCATGAACCAGGCCTGTGGGGGCAAGGCCCCGATAGCAGGGTGCACCACGTGTTATCGCGCGTACAAAGCATGGTGGGAGCCCAGGGTGTCCTTACTGCTAACCCCCGAGTGGCCAGGGTGGCCCAGGAAACCCATGTGTTGACTCCCTGGGGGGACACCACCGAACGCCAAGCGGCGCCTGGGCCGCTTCCTGGAGCTCTGCCCAGTCCGCTTCCTGGCACCGTGTTTGCCACACCCATAGAGGTAACCCTGCTGGGTGAGGACGGTGACGCCGTGGTGGTGGTGGGTGATAACGCTCGCCTGTCTGCTCTGCCGCGCTGGATGGTGTCTGGTACCCGCAAGGTGTCGGTAGCGTCGTGGGCGGGCCCCTGGCCCGTGTGGGAAAAATGGTGGGATCCGGGCAATAGTCGTTTTTTGCACCGTGTGCAGCTGGTGGATGACCAAGGAATGGGATGGCTGGTCAGCGCCCACAATCAGCGTCACTGGCGCCTTGACGCCCGGTATGACTAATGGGATGGCATAACCCCCCTATTCCCTGGTCCGAGCATGAAAAACGCCTCCGGGAGGCTTCTCGACCCGGTGACACTGTTCCTGTAGGGGCCGACGGTGGCGACTCACCAGCATGGTCCGCACACCGTCACCCCTACAAAGCGCCCCTCAGCACTCCCGATTCTGAGCCAGAGAGAGTTCCCTACGCAGAATTGCACGTGCACAGTAGTTTTAGCTTTCTTGATGGTGTTTCAGCTCCGGAAAAACTTGTGGAGCGCTCAGCGGCCTTAGGGCTTACCGGGCTGGCCCTGACCGATCACAACGGTTTCTACGGGGCCGTTCGGTTTGCAGAAGCGGCCGCCGCACACGCCATGCCGACCGTTTTTGGTGCAGAAATAACGCTGGGGAGCTCACAGCCACGCACCGAAACCCCTGACCCCCCAGGAACCCACCTGCTGGTACTGGCACGAGGCAAAGCGGGATATCACCGGCTTTCGAGCGCGCTCACCCAGGCTCACCTGGCGACCGAAGAAAAAGGCACCATGAATGCTGATCTGGGCATGCTGGCCGATCACGCAGAGGGCGAATGGCTGATTCTTACTGGGTGCCGCAAAGGAGGGGTGCGCAGAGCGCTTGCCGATCACCGAATGCCTACTCGCCGAGAACAAGACCACAGTGAAGAGGCTCTGGTGGACCTGGTTGACCGTTTTGGTCACGACAACGTCGTGGTGGAACTTTTTGACCATCAGCACCCTCTTGATAGTGCTCACAATGACTTTCTGGCCACCCTTGCCGCCCGTCACCACCTCCCCACGGTGGTGACGGGGCTCGTGCACTATGCCACCGCGGGGGAAGCACATATGGCCCAGGCCATGGCTGCGGTAAGGGCGAGAACCAGCATGGAGGCCCTGTCTTCGTGGTTACCGGCGTCGCCCGCAGGATTCTTACGCTCGGGTCTCGATCAGCTGACCCGTTTCCCCCGCTATGGCGATGCGGTAGCGCGCAGCGCGGAACTGGCAGCCCAGCTGAGTTTTTCGCTCAAGAAAGTCTCCCCCGGTTTGCCTCGCTCGCTGTGTCCTGAAGGACACACGACCATGAGTTATCTGCGCGAGTTGATCACGGACGCTGTTCCCCGGCGGTATCCGGGGGCATCTTCTGCGGTGTGGGAGAGAATCAACAAAGAACTGGCACTGATTGAGCGCAAAGACTTTGCCGGATATTTTCTGATTGTCCATGACATTGTTCGTTTTGCCCGGTCACGGGGCATCCTGTGTCAGGGTCGTGGTTCTGCCGCAAACTCTGCCGTGTGTTTCTTACTCGATATCACCGCTGTGGATTCGATTTATTACAACCTTCCGTTTGAAAGATTCCTTTCCGCCCTCCGGGATGAAGAACCCGATATTGATGTGGATTTTGAATCCCGCAGGCGTGAAGAAGTCATCCAGTACGTCTATCAGCGCTACGGCAGGTTACAAGCAGCGCAGGTGGCGACCGTCATTGAATACAAAGCAAAAAGCGCGGTGCGGGATATGGCCAGAGCTCTCGGCTATAGCTCCGGACAACAAGATTCTTTTTCTCGGCAAGTAGAACGCTCCGGGGCACTTCACGAAAGCAACAACCACAGTATCCCTGACGATGTCACTGCCTTGGCGCTTGGAACCCTCAAAGCCCCCCGGCATACCGGTATTCACTCCGGGGGCATGGTGCTCACCGATCGTCCTGTGTCCGAAGTGGTCCCCATTGAGCGCGCCCGAATGAAAGATCGCACCGTGCTGCAATGGGACAAAGATGATTGCGAATGGATGGGACTGGTCAAGTTTGATCTCTTAGGGCTTGGCATTTTAGAAGCCATCCGGGACACGTTTGATCTGAGTGAAAAACATCTGGGGGAATCGTGGGAATTGGCTACTCTTCCCCGGGATGAACAAGGTGTGTATGACATGCTCTGCCGGGCCGATTCCATCGGGGTGTTTCAGGTGGAATCACGAGCTCAAATGGCGTTGCTGCCACGGCTGCAGCCCCGACGTTTTTATGACCTTGCTATTCAAATAGCGATGATCCGGCCCGGCCCCATTCAGGGCGGGGCCGTGCATCCTTTTGTGAAGCGCAAAGCGGGTGTAGAGCCGGTGCAGTATCCCCACCCGGCCTTAGAAGAGTGTCTGTCTCGCACCCTGGGGGTCCCTATTTTTCAAGAACAACTCATGCAGATCGCGATGACTGTGGGTGGCTGCACGGGGGAAGACGCGGACCTGTTGCGCCGGGCTATGGGTTCAAAACGGGGCTTAGAGCGCATTGAATCCCTGCGCGACACCCTCTACGCCGGTATGGCAGCCAGTGGCCTCGATATCGACACGGCGGATCGCGTGTATCGAATGATTCAAGCTTTTGCGAGTTTTGGTTTCGCAGAAAGCCACTCTCTCAGTTTTGCCCTCCTGGTGTACGCCAGTGCGTGGTTGAAACTGCACTACCCCGCTATTTTTCTTGCCGGATTATTGCGGGCGTGGCCAATGGGGTTTTACTCCCCGGCATCTTTAGTGTCTGACGCGGAGCGTCACGGGGTCGAAGTCCGTAAACCTTCGGTGCAGCACTCGGAAGTGGAAGCCTCTGTGGAGGCTCTGGGCGAAGGCACGGTAACCCCCAGTGGGCGTGATTCGTGCCTGGTGTATGACCAAGAAACCCCTTCTGTGGTCTTTGACCCTTTGGGGGAAGACCCCACCACCACACACCGGCGTGATGCAGGATTGGTCACCCGGTTGGGTTTAGCCAGTGTTCGAGGGGTGGGAAAAGAGACGGCGGAGCGGATTGTGCGCGAACGCCAAGAGCACGGTCCTTTTCATGACGCTGCTGACGTCGCCAGGCGGGTGGGACTCAGTACCAGCCACGTGGAATCTCTTGCCAGTGCCGGAGCTTTTGAGGACTTATCCCTCACGCGCCGCGAAGCACTCTGGGCGGCAGGACATGTAGCGATGGAGCATCCCCAGTTTCTCCCCCACACCACCACAGCGTTGGAATTGCCACTTTTTGCCGAGATGACACCGCAGGAAGTGATGATTGCCGATCGTGTCTTCACCGGGGTGTCCCCCGGGGATCATCCGCTGCGATATCTGCGGTCATGGTTCAGCGATCAGGGTGTGGGAAGCGTGGCAGACATGCTCACCTGTGAGCCGGGGCGACGAGTGTGGGTGGCGGGTATGGTGACCCACCGGCAAAGGCCTGCCACGGCGATGGGGGTGACCTTCTTGAACGTGGAAGATGAAACGGGGCTGGTCAACGTCATCTGCAGCGTGGGGTTGTGGAAACGCCACCGGGTGACCCTGCGCGATAGTTCCGCAATCATTGTCCGCGGGCTTTTAGAACGAAGCCCCGAAGGGGTGGTGTCCATCATTGCTGATGGTGTCGAAAAGGTATCCCTCTCGGTGCCCAATGCGGCTAGAAACTATCGCTAGCGCAGCGCCCACATCGCCACGGCACCGGCTGCTGCCACGTTGAGAGAATCCACGCCCTGATGCATGGGTATCGACACGGTCACATCCGCGCTGGCGAGAGCTTCTGTGCTCACACCATCACCTTCGGTGCCCAACAGCAGCGCCAAGCGCTCGGGAGGATTGCGGGCAAAGTCTTCCAAGCTCACCGTGTCAGGTCCCAGGGCCATCGCTGCCAGCGTGAACTGTGCCTCATGAAGGGTGGCGACAAGCTCACTCCAGTCCCCCGCTCGGGTCCAGGGAACCTGCATCACCGTTCCCATACTGACTCGCACACTTCGCCGATAGAGCGGATCAGCACACGACGCTGAAACGATCACCGCGTCGGCTCCGAGCGCTGCAACGGAGCGAAAAACGGCGCCCACATTGGTGTGATCCACAATGTTTTCTAACACCACGATGCGTCTGGTGCCCGAGATGAGTTCTGCAACACTCGGCAGGGTCGGCCTGGCCATACTGGCGAGTGTCCCCCGATGGACATGAAACCCCGTGAGAGCCTCAATCATCGATGATTCCCCGACATAGACCGGAGTGTCCTCCAAAGCGCGCCGGTGGCGCTGCTCAAGATCATGAATCTGATCCAGCCAGGTTGTGGTGGTGAGGATAGATACCGGGCGGTGACCGGCCGTCAAAGCCCGGTCCAGAACTTTTATGGACTCCGCAATATAGATACCTTCGACGGGCTCCCGGCGAGCTCGGAGCATGACATCGGTAAGGTCGCGGTAGTCGCCCAACACGGGATTCTCCGCGGAATCAAGGGTGAGCATGATGACCATCCGAGCGTTACCCTCCTGATTTGGAAACATGTTCGTAAGAATCTAGGCGTACCATCCAGAGTACTTTGTCCCCCTGGAAAGGGGTTGTCGTGTCGAGTCTTACGAATGCACCAAGCGATGTTCGCACCGCTGTCGATGACGCCGTTGACGTGTTGCGCGGTCGCCGAGTGGCCGTACTCACCGGTGCCGGTGTTTCCACAGATTCTGGCATCCCCGATTATCGAGGTGAGGGCGCGCCCACGGCGCACCCCATGTCCCTCACCGAGTTTCTGAGTTCTCACCAGCATCGCCAGCGCTATTGGCTGGGGTCTCACCTGGGCTGGCCTCGCTTCGCTACGGCGGCTCCCAACAGGGGCCACGCCGCCATTGCCTTGGGTGAGCACCAGGGAGTGTTCAGCGGCGTGGTAACTCAAAACGTGGATGCGTTGCATCACAAAGCAGGATCTTTGAAAGTGGTGGACCTGCACGGTCGACTCGATCGGGTTCGCTGCGTTCACTGTCATCAAAGCTTCACCCGCACCGCCATCGCGCGCACCTTAGAGCGGAACAATCCGTGGCTTGCGGGCCTTGAGGTCAGCGGAGATATTCGCCCTGATGGCGACATGGATGTCCGGTTCAGTGACGATTTTGTTGTCCCGCAGTGCCCCAACTGTGAGGGGCTATTAAAACCCGCCGTGATTTTCTTTGGAGAGTTCGTTCCGCCCACCCTGTTTGAACAGGCTGCCGCTCTGGTAAACCGTTCGGAAGCTCTCGTGGTTGCGGGGTCCTCCCTGGTCGTGAACACCGGGATGCGCTTGGTTGCTCTTGCGCAAAAAAGAAAACTTCCCATCGTGGTCATCAATAGAGGCGTTACCAAAGCGGACCGAATTGCATCCGTTAGGATTGACGCAGGAGCTTCGGAAACGCTGGAAGAACTCGTTCCGCGTTTGCGTCCCTAACCACTGAGTTCGAGAAACAGGGCCCACCCGTGGCCCAAGGAGCGTTATGACCCGTTTTTTTCTGGTGCGCCACGGCGAAACCGAATGGAATAAAGCTAGAAGAATTCAGGGAATCAGCGATATCCCTCTCAACATCACGGGCCGCTCACAGGCAGTAGCACTCGGAGATATTCTCGCCAAGCACACCTTCGATCTCATGGTCTCCAGTCCCCTGTCACGGGCGATGGAAACAGCGTCCATCATCGCTAAACGCCTGGATATGCCCGCGGCCCTGATCGTCGGAGACCTCATCGAACGCAACTATGGGGAAGCCGAAGGACAAAGCGGGCACGACCTCGACCAGCGGTATCCTGCGGGCACCGACATTCCTGGGCGCGAACCCCGTGAAGACGTCACCAAACGCATCGTTCGCGTACTTGCTGACTTAGCCGTGCGCCATCCCGACGCGGACATCATTGTGGTCTGTCACGGTGCGGTAATTCGCAGCGTCGTGGACTATGCGGCACCGGGCTTACACAAGGAACCCATCACGAACTGTTCGGTGCATAACTTTTCGCATGTCGCAGGCACTCTCGAACTTGTGGCTTTTGATGACCCCATGGAGCTCGCCTCGCACGGGCTAGGCGCCGAAGAATTCGAAGACCAAAATCCTGCCGAGGCCCGCGAAGTTTCGGGCCGCGGCTAAAAGCCCTTCGTATCAAGGCCTCCACGGGTACCGCGGATTACCCAGGCGCGCTCAGAGCCACACACGGGGGCACTCTTCACTCGACAGCCGAGGGAGAGTTCTTTTTTCGCGATTTAAAGACCGACAATGCGGACGTTGACCACAGAGCCCAGAGCACAAGCACGGGCTGGAAGAACAGCCTCATGAGTCGAGCCTGATCCGTATTCAGACCAAAGGCATCAATGCCTTCCACATACTGATTGATGTTGCCGGGAAAAATTGCAATAAAGAACAGCGCGGCAGCGAGCCCGGCCAGCGGAACTAATCTCCCGAAAGACAACAGGCCGAGGCCAAGCAGGATTTCTACCACCCCGGAGGAGACAACCACAAAGTCGGGATCGACGGGCAGCCAAACCGGAACCTGTGCCGTGAATTCGACCCGTGAAAAACTCAGGTGGCTAATACCGGAGAACACCAGGCCAGTGCCAAGGGCAAGCCTTCCCAGAAATCTCAGTATCTTCACGTAAAACACCCTACAACGCTGGGCGTTGATTCGCTATAGACACAAAGGGCCCGCACACCTTCTGTTTGTCATTCCCGCGCCACATACCCCGTGTTTACGGGCTGCACGGTCTCCTCCGCTACCCTCACGATGCGGGCTTCGGACCCTTGCGCCTTCACCATCCCCCGCACCCAGGGGACTGAATGGCGGGAATCTTCGGTGGCGCCGTCGTCTGCAGCAGCGCTTTAGACTTAAGTGCGCCCACGTCCCTTCTTTCCTCCAGGAGCTTCATGGATTTTCCTCCCTACGCCCGACGCGGTCTAGAACACGACCCACAGTGGTATCGCAGGGCCGTTTTTTATGAAGTGATGGTGCGGGCGTTCTATGATGCCGACGGTGATGGAGTGGGAGATATTCCCGGCCTCATCAGCAAACTGGACTACTTAGAGTGGCTCGGGGTTGATGCTCTGTGGTTACCGCCGTTCTATTCTTCGCCTTTGCGTGATGGTGGCTACGACGTTGCAGACTTCACCGCTGTCTTGCCCGAATTTGGAACCATCGATGATTTTCAGGAACTTGTCTCGCAAGCACATGCCAGAAACATGCGTATTGTCATGGATTTGCCGCTCAACCACACCTCTGATCAGCATTCCTGGTTCCAGGAGTCGAGAAACAACCCTGAGGGACCCTACGGCGACTACTACGTGTGGTCGGACACCGATGATATTCGGCAACAGATTCGGATTATTTTCTCTGACACCGAAGATTCCAACTGGGCCTTTGACTCCCATCGCCGCCAGTTCTATTTCCACCGCTTTTTTTCCCACCAACCAGACCTGAACTATCACAACCCTCAGGTGCACGAAGAGATCCACGACATCGCGCGGTTCTGGCTGGGAATGGGAGTGGATGGTTTCCGCTTAGATGCCATTCCTTACCTGTATGAATCTGATGAGGGATCCGGAGAAAGCGAGCCAGAAACCCACGAGTTTTTGAGGAATTTCCGGTCCTTTATCGACCAGGAATTCCCCGGTCGCGTGTTGATTGCCGAAGCTAACCAGTGGCCAGAAGAAGTCGCGCAGTTCCTGGGAACCGAAGCGCAGCCCGAATGCCAGATGGCCCTCGATTTCCCGATCATGCCGAGGATTTTTTATGCGCTTCGATCCCAGCAAGCCCAAGGACTGAACGAGGTGCTCTCCCAGACCACCAAGATTCCCCCCGGCGCCGCGTGGGGGGTGTTTCTGCGCAATCACGATGAATTGACCTTGGAAATGGTCACGGAGGAGGAGCGCCAAGCACTCTACGGCTGGTATGCCTATGACCCTCGGATGCGCGTCAACGTCGGTATCCGGCGCCGTTTGGCGCCCCTGTTGGGTAATTCCCGTCCAGAACTGCACCTCGCCCACGCGCTCCTGCTGTCGCTCCCCGGAAGCCCTTTCCTCTATTACGGCGATGAGATTGGGATGGGCGACAACATTTGGTTGGACGATCGCGATAGCTCCCGCACCCCTATGCAGTGGACTCCTGACCGCAACGCCGGATTCTCTGGCGCTGACCCAGGAAAGCTTTACCTCCCCGTCGTGCAGTCACTGGGGTACAACTACGGGTCTTCCAACGTGGAAACGCAGCTCGCGCAGGGCACATCCCTGCTGCACTGGGTGCGAAACCTTGTCCATCTACGCAAAGATCATCCCGTTTTTGGGGTAGGAAGCATGACCGTTGTTCCCAGCGATAGCTCCTCGGTGCTCGCGTTCCTGAGAGATATGCCCGAGGAGGAATGCAAGCCAGGCGAAGCACCCGAGACGTTGTTGTGTGTGTACTCGTTTGCGCACCAGCCGATTTCGATCACCCTCACATTGCCCGAAGCGTTTAGGGCCACCACAGTAACCGAGATCACGGGGGGCGCGGCATTCCCCGCTCCGAACGAACAAGGTCGACTGGTGTTGACGTTGCCACCCCAGAGCTTTTATTGGCTTTCGCTGGCCGGTATCAAAGCGTCAGTGGCGTAGCTTAGGCTTCCTTCATGGCCCACTGGAGTGACACCCTCGCTGTTTTTGATACCGAAACAACGGGCCTTGATACCCAAAGTTCGCGCATCGTCACCGCCTATCTCGGGCTTATCAATGCCGAGGGCGAGGTGACAGAATCCACCCTGTGGTTAGCGAACCCCGGAATCCCGATTCCCGCAGCAGCCACGGCTGTTCACGGTGTCACCAACGAGGTTGCTCAGGCCGAAGGCCGGGATGCACGTGACGTGGTCGAAGAAATTGGCCGCGCCGTTGGTGCATACCTGGAGCAGGGAATACCTGTCGTGGCGTATAACGCCTCGTATGACTTTTCGATACTTCACCACGAAATGCTGCGTTACGGTCTCAGCCCTCTCGATACCCCGCGGCCCATTGTTGATCCCCTCGTGATTGATCGCGCCGTGGATCAATACCGCCGCGGCAAAAGAACCCTCCAGATGGCGACAGCGCACTACATGGTCCGCTTCGAGGACGCACACACCGCCGATGCGGACGCTGTTGCTGCCGGCCGCGTCGCACAGGCGATGATCAGGACACACCTTGCGGAGCTACCAGACACGGCCGCAGCCCTGCACGACCAACAGATTGAGTGGTCGAAAGCGTGGGCAGAAAACTACCAGCAGTTCCGCCGCGGACGCGGGGAACCCTCGTTTGTGGCCAGCGGAGACTGGCCCGTTCGGCTGTAGTTACTTACCGAAGTTCTTGAACCGCTGGTTGAACTTCTCGACACGTCCCGCGGAGTCAAGGATGCGCTGCTTGCCCGTGTAGAACGGGTGCGAGGCGCTGGAAATCTCGACGTCGATGACGGGGTACGTGGTGCCGTCTTCCCACTCGATGGTCTTGGAGCTTTTCGCAGTCGAGCGGGTCAGAAACAGTTCCCCGGAGGTCAAATCACGAAACACGATGTTGGCGTACTCGGGGTGAATGTCAGTCTTCATAGCAAATCCTTTATAGAACCGATGCCAGGGTGTCAGAAATCTGGCTAAAGCAAGACTTTACCAGGAAAATCACAACGCCGTGGCCTGAAACCGACCATTGTTGTGTGTCACGGAGAGCGGACGCCCGAACGCCTCGGATAGCACCTCGCCCGTGAGGGTTTCGGCCAGCGGGCCCTGAGCCACAACGCGACCCTCAGCGACAACCAGAAGGTGGGTAAAACCGGCAGGAATCTCTTCCACGTAGTGCGTCACCATCACCATTGCTGGTGATGTCGGCTCACTTGCAAAGTGGTTCAACATTTCGATGACGTCTTCCCTGGCTCCCACATCAAGACTTCCCGCGGGCTCGTCCAGCAACAGCATCTCAGGATCCGTCATGACGGCTCGAGCAATCTGCACCCGTTTGCGCTCTCCATCAGAGAGGGTGCGCATCGTGTTATCGGCGAGGCCATCAAGGTTCCATTCGGCCAGAACACGATGGGCTCGACGACGATCAATGTCGTCGTACTCTTCCCGCCACCGTCCCGTCACAGCGTAAGCAGCGGTGAGGATGGTATCCAACACCGTTTCGTTGTGAGGAATGCGGCTGGCCATGTCACTGGAGGCAAACCCCACTCGGGGACGAAGCTCGAAAACATCGGCTTTTCCCATCTTCTCCCCCAACACCGTAACGCTGCCTGAGGTGGGGTGCGCAAAAGAGGCGAGAAGGCCCAGTAACGCTGTTTTGCCGGCACCATTGGGTCCGAAAATGACCCATCTTTCGGAAGATTCAACCGACCAGGTGATATCGCTCAAAATGGTCCGACCGTCGCGTATAACGGTGACAGAATCTAGCGAGGCGACAAGCGACATAGTGCATCCCACCCTACTCCACTGGCCACAGGGGGCCTCTCGGGCCATCCACTAAGCTGGGAATATGGCTTCGCCAAAAGCGTTCGGGATTGTCCTCGCCGGGGGTGAGGGCAAGCGACTTATGCCCTTGACGGCCGACCGCGCTAAGCCCGCCGTTCCCTTCGCCGGCCATTACCGCCTGGTCGATTTTGCCATTTCTAACCTCATCAACTCGGGTCTTCGCCAGGTTGTTGTCCTCACACAGTACAAATCCCACTCCCTGGATCGCCACGTGTCCCAAATGTGGAGGCTAAGCGGAATGCTCAATGCCTACGTGGCGTCCGTTCCTGCCCAGCAACGACTGGGAAAACGGTGGTTTGCCGGTTCTGCAGATGCAATTTTCCAGAGCCTGAACCTCATCAGGGACGAAAAACCCGACCTGGTCGTGGTGGTGGGAGCCGATCACGTGTATCGGATGGATTTCCAGCAGATGATTGATGCCCATGTCGCCAGCGGCGCGGGGGTGACGGTGGCGGGTATTCGCCTCCCCCGAGAGCACTCTGATCAGTTCGGGGTCATCACTACGGATGCCAAGAACCCTGAAAAGATACGTGCTTTCACGGAGAAGCCCTCCGATCCCGAGGGACTTGCGGACTCCCCCAATGAGATTCTTGCCTCCATGGGCAACTATGTTTTCACCACGTCCGCTCTGATCAACGCTGTGCGCGCGGATGCAAAAGATGTCGAAAGCGACCACGACATGGGTGGCGACATCATTCCCGCTTTTGTGGAACGCGGGGATGCGAATGTGTATGACCTCAACCGCAACACCATCCCCGGTGCGCGCCCCAACGACCGTTTTTACTGGCGTGATGTGGGAACCATCGACGCTTTCTTTGACGCCCACCAGGATTTGATTTCGACCGACCCCATTTTTAACCTTTTCAACACGAAGTGGCCCATTTTTTCCCAGCAGTGGAACTCCCCTCCGGCGAAGTTTGTCAAAGACGAGAACGGCAATGCGGGGTCTCTCTCCGAATCCACTGTGTCGCTCGGATGCTACGTCGTGGGGGCCCAGGTCGTGCGCAGTGTTCTCAGCCCCTGGGTCAAAATTGACTCTGGTGCACTCGTGGAAGATTCCATCTTGTTTGAACGCGTCGTGATTGGCGCCGATGCGGTCATTAGGCGTGCCATTTTGGACAAAGATGTGGTGGTCGAGCCGGGAGCCCAGGTAGGGGTGGACGAGACCGTCGACCGTGCCCGTGGTTTCACTCTGTCCCCCGGTGGTGTGACGGTGGTGGAAAAAGGAACGGTCGTTCGGGCGTGAGCTCAACACAATTATTGGTTGTCCTCGATGTTGATTCCACCCTGACCCAGGATGAAGGTATCGACCTTCTCGCCCGCAGGGTGTCCCCCGAGGTGGCAGACCGTGTCGCCGGAATCACAACACGAGCGATGAACGGCGAGCTTGATTTCGCCCAGTCGCTGATAGAGCGGGTGGAGACGCTCCAGGGAGTGACGCTTGAGCAAGTTGCCCACGCAACCTCTCAGGTACGCCTCAGCGTCGGCGCACAGCTGCTTATCGACACTCTTCACGCCCACGGACACCTCGTCGCAGCCGTATCCGGAGGTTTTCACGAAATGCTCGACCCCCTCGCCGCATCGGTGGGACTGGATATGCATCACGCGAACCGGTTTGTCACGAAAAATGGCGTGTTGACGGGGAAAGTAGCGGGGCCGATTGTGGATGCTTCCTCAAAAGCCGCCACTCTTCGACGCTGGGCTGATGAACATGGAATCGCTGAGCACAACACGGTGGCCGTCGGCGATGGCGGCAATGACGTGGAGATGATGGTCGCTGCAGGAATGGGAATTAGCTATATGGGGAAGCCTGTGACGAAAAAAGCGGCAGATCGCTGCATTGACGTTCCTGACTTATCCCTTGTTCTCCAAGAACTGGGAATCTCCAGGGCCTAGTGGCCCATCCCCAATCCCCCATCAACGGGGATAACCGCGCCAGAAATATATGCGGCCTCATCGCTGGCTAACCATGCCACGGCAGCAGCAACTTCAGCCGGGGTCGCAAAGCGACCGGCGGGAATGGACTTCAGATATGCCTCTTGTTGCTCCGGTGGGAGTGCTTTCGTCATATCGGTGTCGATAAATCCCGGTGCCACCACGTTGGTGGTGATTCCGCGAGCGCCAAGTTCTCTGGTCAAGGACCGAGCAAACCCGACTAACCCCGACTTTGACGCTGCATAATTCACCTGACCGGGAGATCCGTAGAGCCCGACCACACTGGAAATGAAGATGATGCGGCCAAATCTTTGTTTCATCATGGACTTAATAGAGCGCTTCACCACCCGAAAAACCCCGCTGAGGTTCGTGTTGATGACCTCTTCAAAGTCTTCATCCGTCATACGCAAAAGCAAGGTGTCCTTGGTGATACCTGCATTGGCCACCACCACTTCCAGGGGCCCTAGCTCCGCCTCGACGTGCGCGATGGCGACGTCTAACGATGCCCCGTCGGTCACATCGGCGGTAACGGTGAGGGCGCCCTCCGGACCAGACCCACTGCGTGTTGTGACGGCCACGCGGTGACCATCAGCGATGAAACGTTCCGCAATCGCATACCCGATTCCGCGATTTCCTCCGGTGACCAAAACGGTGCGTGGCTGTGACATGCCCTCAAGCTTATTAGCAGGAGACTGCTCTACGCTGTGGTGGTCATGGAAAACTATTCCGCAACATCCTTGGGTACTGCTCCTGAAAAAGAGCGTCGTTCCCGGATGCTCAAATACACCCTCGCGATGGGACTTCGCCTGGCGTGCATTGGCGTATGTTTTCTGGTCAGCGGTTGGTGGTTGCTTCTTCCTGCTCTGGGTGCGATCGTGCTGCCCTATTTTGCTGTTGTCTTGGCCAACTCGGCCACCCCTTCTCGCTCCTTGGGTCCCACTCGTCCGGGAACAGTTTCTCTCCTCGATTCGAAGTGATTATTCCTGGAGGGCCTGTCGCCGCTAAGCGGTGTTCGAGAGTGTCCTGTGAGGAGCCCCCGGAATGGGAAATACAGTGGCGCAATCCCACCATTCATGCAGAAGACCGCGTGAAGATTTGGTTGTCGTGTGAAAGCCACCGGGAATACTTTGTGGGCTACCTCGGCCAAAGAAACTTCCCCGTGAAGGCTGTTGCACTCGCCGAGAGTTCCTGAGATGTTTCGGCTGCTGTTTAGTTCCCGGTGGATGGGATACCTCGCGCTCACCGTTGTTTTTGCGGTGGTGGCGTCACTGTTTGGTCTGTGGCAGTGGGACCGTCGCAGTCAAGCCGTGGCCGCCATGGACCGGGTGGAGAAAAATTACGACACGGCTCCGGTCGGCTTGGACGCTTTTGTCCTTGCCACCCCCATCGTGACGAGAGACAACGAGTGGTCACCTCTCGTACTGGAGGGTGTGTATCTCCCAGACGAGCAAGTATTGGTCAGAACGCGGCCCCGCGCGGGTCTGGTGGGTTTTGAAGTGCTTGTGCCTTTTCGCACCGCCACAGAAACCGTGATCATCGCTCGGGGTTGGGTTCCCACCGGCGAATCACGCGACTTTCCCGACGTGATACCCGCTCCCCCCGCAGGAGACGTGGAGGTCATGGGCCGAGTGAGAATATGGGAACCACAGCTGAGAGGCCGCGGAGCGCCCGACGGTCAAGTCGCCACCATCAATCTCACGGATGTGCAACAGCAGAGCTCAGACTCGCTCCTGGACGATTTCTACATCATTGCCGGGAGCGAGAACCCCGCGCCTGCCTCCCTCCCGCTGCGAGCCATAAAACCGGTGCTCGATGAGGGCCCCCACTTGAGCTACACGTTTCAGTGGTTCCTGTTTGCCCTGATGGCCTTTGTTGGCTACGGGTGGCTCTTTCGTCAAGACCTTCGGATCTCTCGAGGGGTAATTCCCAAGCCTCACAAGAACACCACGGATGCCCAAGAAGAAGACGCTCTCCTGGAAAACCAAAGGCACTAAAGGGAAGCCTTAGTCCCGTGCCAAGGCGCCCGGGCACTTTAGGCCAGGGACACCAAATCGGCGTAGTCGTCGCTCCAATGGTCTTCAACCCCATCGGGCATAATCAATACTCGCTCGGGGTTCAAAGCCAACACAGCCCCGTCATCGTGACTCACGAGGACCACGGACCCAGAATAGTGGGCCAAAGCATCCAGAATTTCTGCCCGGCTGGCAGGATCTAAGTTGTTTGTCGGTTCGTCCAGTAACAGGACATTTGCTTTCGAGACCACAAGAATTGCCAGTGAAAGTCGGGTCTTTTCTCCTCCGGAAAGCACACCGGCAGGCTTGAGAACATCATCACCCGTGAAGAGGAAAGAACCCAGGACAGAGCGTGCCTCCCGCTCACCAATGTCGGGCGAGGAAGCCAACATATTTTCCAACACCGTGCGATTAACATCCAGCGTCTCGTGCTCTTGGGCGTAGTAGCCCACCCGCAAACCGTGGCCTGCTTCAACAATTCCGGTGTCAGGGGAATCTACACCGGCAAGAATGCGCAACAGCGTCGTTTTTCCCGCTCCGTTAAGCCCCACGATGACGACTTTGGAACCTCGGTCAATCGCTAAGTCAACAGCGGTGAAAATTTCCAGGGAGCCGTAACTTTTGGACAGGTTGTGGGCAAACAGGGGAGTTTTTCCACAACTTGCCGGCTCGGGGAAACGGAGTTTTGCCACGCGCTCGGTTGTGCGGACATCATCGAGGCTGGACAGCATTCGCTCGGCGCGAGCGACCATCTGGTGGGCGGAGGCTGCTTTACTCGCTTTGGCCCCAAACTTTGCCGCCTGAAGCTGCAGGGCGGTCGCCTTTTTCTCGGTGACGCTGCGCTCTTTGCGGCGACGCTCTTCATCTGCTTCCCTTTGGCGCAGATAGTGCTTCCAGGACATGTTGTAGACATCAATGGTTGCCCGGATGGCATCGAGATAAAAAACCCGGTTCACAGTTTCTTCGACCAAGCCCACATCGTGGGAAATCACGATGACGCCGCCGGGGTAACCGGCCAAGAAGTTGCGCAGCCACACCACGGAATCCGCGTCCAAGTGGTTGGTCGGCTCATCAAGAATCATCAGGGGAGCATTTTGGAAAAGAATTCGAGCCAGTTCTATGCGTCGACGTTGGCCGCCGGAGAGTGTACCCAGGGCCTGATCCAAAATGCCGATAGGAAGGTTGAGATGGGAGGCAATGGTCGATGCCTCTGCTTCTGCTTGGTAGCCTCCAGCGGCTAAGAATTGGTCGTTGAGGCGTCCATATTTCTTCATGGCCGCAGCGGAGATGCTTTCGTCCGCACTGGCCATGTCCGACGTTGCGCGCGTCATGCCGGCAATGAGCTGGCCGAGACCTCGCGCATCAAGAATCCGTGTTTTAGCGGATTCTTCAGGGTTTGCAGCTCGGGGGTCCTGGGGCAGATACCCCACATCACCGGTGACACGGGCGTAGCCGCCGGTCGCCGCGAAATCTCCTGCAATAACTTTGGTCAGCGTCGTTTTGCCGGCGCCGTTTCGACCCACCAGCCCGACTTTGTCGCCGACGTCCACGCGAAAAGATACGCCGTCAAGAAGGACGCGCGCACCAATACGTATTTGAAGGTCTTTAACCTCAAGCATGACAAATCACCTGGGCAGGAACTAGACGGTTCCGTGCATTTTCTATATCGAGAATCCGAGAGCTCTCATCATGTCACGCCCATCAGCGGTAATGCGTTCTTGCCCCCACGGAGGCATCCATACCCAGTTGATGCGAAAACGCTCCACAATGCCGTCCATACTGTTCGTGATTTCTTCCTCAATCACGTCGGTGAGCGGGCACCCCGCGGAGGTGAGAGTCATGCTGACAATGAGGGCATCCTCTTCGTCATCCCAGGACAGGTCGTAAATGAGCCCCAGGTCGACGATATTAACTCCGAGCTCGGGGTCAATAACGTTCTTCAGGCCTTCTTCAACCTCATCAAACTTCGTATCACTCAGCGTAACTGTGCTCATAGTCTCACCTTAGGACGCAATGGTCTTCTCTGCGGGGAGGTAGTGGTCGTACCCCTCATCTTCCAGCCGGTTGGCCAGTTCGGGCCCACCGCTTTCGACAATTTTGCCTCCGACAATGACGTGGACGAAGTCGGGTTTGATGTATTTCAAAATACGCGTGTAGTGGGTGATGAGGAGAATACCCAGGCCTGTACTCGCTTTTGCTCGGTTGACGCCTTTACCCACGATTTTCAGTGCGTCAACGTCCAGCCCGGAGTCTGTCTCATCCAAGACGGCAAACTTGGGCTGCAAAAGCTCCAGCTGCATGATTTCGTGGCGCTTCTTCTCGCCCCCGGAGAATCCCTCGTTGACATTGCGCTGTGCGAAACCGGGTTCCATCTTCAAATCAGCCATAGCCTTTTTGAGGTCACTGACCCATTCGCGCAGAGCGGGAGCTTTACCGCTAATCGCGGTCTTAGCCGAGCGCAGGAAGTTTGTCACACTCACGCCGGGGATTTCCACGGGGTACTGCATGGCCAAAAAGAGTCCTGCTCGAGCGCGTTCGTCAGCGCTCATCGCCAACACATCCACGTCGTCAAGCATGATGGTCCCCTGGGTGACGGTATATCGGGGGTGACCAGCGATGGTGTACGCCAGTGTCGATTTGCCAGAACCATTGGGGCCCATGATGGCGTGGGTGGAGCCTTGCTCCAGCGTGAGATTCACCCCCGTGAGGATGTCAATCGGGCCGCTCTCCGTCTGGATTGCAACGTGGAGGTTGGAGATAGTGAGGGTACTCATGTGATTCAGGCGCTTTCGATTAGGGTCTGGGGGGTGGGATCTACGTAGACGTCACCATCGGTGATGGTGACGGTGTAGACGGGTACAGGCTCGAAGGCTGGGAAATTCCGAGGTTTCCCGGTTCCCAGGTCAAATTTTGACCCGTGAGCCCAACATTCGAGGGTGTCGTCTTCGACAAATCCCTCGGCGAGGGAAATCTCTCCGTGGCTGCAGACATCGCCTATGGCGTGGATGTCGCCCGCGGAGTCTTTGACCAAAGCTATAGGGACCCCACCAATATCCACTTTGAGGGCGGATGCGACCCCGAGGTCATCTACTTTGCAGACCATCACTGAAGTCATTGAGCATCCTCCGTTTGTGTCAGCTTCGCCTGAATAGCGACGGTGAGCTCGGCCACGAGTTCTGGATCGTCTATTTTTTGGACAATCTCAATCAAGAACCCCAACACGACAAGGCGTCTGGCTTCCAGTTCTTCGATTCCCCTTGATTGGAGGTAGAACAGCTGCTCGTCATCAAACCGACCGGTAGCACTGGCGTGCCCGGCGCCTTTGATGTCACCGGTCTTAATTTCGAGGTTAGGAATCGAATCTGCTCGCGTCCCCTCACTGAGAACAAGGTTGCGGTTTTGCTCGTAGGAATCTGTGCCTTTGGCATCGGGACCAATAAGAACATCTCCGACCCAGACGGTGCGCGCTCCGCGGCCGTGAAGAGCCCCTTTGTAGAGCACACGCGACACCGTGGAGGGACCCACGTGCTCCACATACACACGGTGTTCCATGTGCTGAGCAGCATCGGCGAAATACGCGCCGTTGAGGTGAGCCTCAGACCGCTCTCCGACGAGGTGAGCCGTAGGGTTAAGAACGGTGATATCTCCGCCAAAGTTCACCACGATGTGGGTAAACACAGCGGAGGCACCAATATTTGCGAAGTGGGTGGCGTAATTAATGGCGCCGGGGCTCCACTGGCCAACAAACACCACCTGGAGGTGTGAGCCCTCCCCGAGCTCGAACTCGACGGTCTCGCCCAGATGAGCGATACCACGGGAGACCATCACCAGCGTGGCGTGTGCCCCAGGCATTGTCCGAATAACGGTGTGGGAGGCTCTCGGGCCCTCCCCCAAGCCTTCACGCACACAGCGCAGAGGAACGCTGTGCACGCCTTCAATCTCTAGGGACAGCACCTGTTGGGTCTGCCCCCATACGTTCGCCGTAAGGCGCTCTTCGGGAACACCGGCAAAGCCCCTCGGGGTGTTTTCCACGGTGTCCCAGGTAACGCTAAATCCTTCTGCGGTACTGGATTCAAGCGGATAGCTCGACCCGTCAAGTTCGCCGTCCATAAGCTCGCGAAGCTTGGCGACAGGACTGAGTTTCCATTGTGCTTCTCGACCGGTGACCTCCGCAAAAGCGGCGTGATCTTCAGAGGAAAAAAACTCGGATCTGCTCTGGACAGGGACGCTCTTGGCCTCGTTAAAGCTTTTGGGCGCGAGTGTAGAGGGAGGACTGCTGGTGGTCATTTAACCGACGGAACCTTCCATATTCATTTCAATGAGCTTGTTCAGCTCAAGGGCGTATTCCATGGGAAGCTCGCGCGCAATCGGCTCAATAAACCCTCGCACGATCATGGCCATAGCTTCGTCTTCAGCCATACCTCTGCTCTGGAGGTAGAAGAGTTGTTCCTCGCTGACGCGCGACACTGTCGCTTCGTGGCCGAGTTGAACGTCGTCAACACGAATATCAATGGCCGGATAGGTGTCGCTGCGCGAAATAGAGTCCACCAGTAGCGCATCACAGCGAACCGTGTTCGCCGAATGATGAGCGCTGGCTTCCACCCGAACCTCGCCACGGTATGCCGACCGTCCACCCCCACGGGCGATGGACTTGGACACGATCGACGAGGTCGTGTAAGGAGCCATGTGAACCATTTTTGCGCCGGCGTCCTGGTGCTGGCCGGGGCCAGCGAACGCGACGGACAAAGTTTCACCCTTGGCGCGTTCTCCCACGAGGAACACCGAGGGGTACTTCATGGTGACCTTGGAGCCTAAGTTCCCGTCTATCCACTCCATGGTGGCGCCTTCGTGAGCAATCGCTCTCTTGGTGACCAAGTTGTAGACGTTCGTGGACCAGTTTTGGATTGTCGTGTAGCGAACGCGAGCGTTCTTCTTCACGATAATTTCGACCACAGCCGAGTGCAAAGAGTCACTCGAATAAATTGGTGCGGTGCAGCCTTCGATGTAGTGCACGTAGCTGCCCTCATCAGCAATAATCAGAGTGCGCTCAAACTGGCCCATGTTTTCGGTGTTAATCCTGAAATAGGCCTGCAGCGGGATATCGACATGGACGCCCGGGGGAATATACACAAAGGATCCACCCGACCACACGGCAGAGTTCAGCGCGGAGAACTTGTTATCGCCCGAAGGAATAACGGAACCGAAATACTCGGTAAAGAACTCGGGGTGCTCACGCAAAGCAGTATCTGTGTCAAGGAAGATGACACCTTGTTCTTGCAAGTCTTCGCGAATCTGGTGGTACACGACTTCAGACTCGTACTGCGCTGCCACACCGGAAACCAGGCGTGAGCGTTCCGCCTCGGGGATGCCGAGACGTTCATAAGTGTTGCGAATATCTTCAGGGAGGTCTTCCCAGGTTTGGGCCTGACGTTCCGTAGAGCGCACAAAGTATTTAATGTTGTCAAAATCGATGCCAGAAAGATCTGCCCCGAAGGTGGGCATCGGCTTCTTGCCGAAGAGAGCGAGCGCCTTGAGGCGAAGCTTGAGCATCCACTCGGGCTCATTCTTTAGCCCAGAAATCTCGCGGACAACCTGTTCAGAGAGACCCCGTTTAGCGGTCGCACCCGCATCGTTGGCGTCATGCCAGCCAAATTCATATTGACCCAAACTTTCGAGTTCAGGCTTATCGAGTAGCACATCAGACATAGTGTTCCTCCCTCTCGCTTTACGGACCCTGAGGCGTTTCCAGGAGTCTCAGACTTTCGTCTTCTACACTCGCATATACAACTGGTGAAGTGATGTGAGAGACGATTTAGCCCCGTCTTAGGCCTCTAACTGTACCCGTTCCCGACAACAAAAAATAGGCTGGAAACCGTGAAAACACTATGGAATTGGCTCCCTTCTGCCGTTGATGCTCGGATACGAGTCTTTGCGTGGGCGTCGCTTGTCAGCCAGATTGTCATCATTGGCACCGGTGGTGCGGTCCGCCTGACCGGTTCAGGCTTGGGGTGCCCTACGTGGCCCCGTTGCACCGAAGATTCCTTCATTTCCACCCCAGAAATGGGAATCCACGGGATCATCGAGTTTGGAAACCGGCTACTTACTTTTGTCCTCGCGGCCATCGCCATCGTGATGTTCGTCCTCTTGCTGCGTCTGCGCCGCGAAAGGCCCGAACTGTTTCGCCTCAGCGTCGCCCTGGGATTAGGAATCCCCGGACAGGCCGTCATCGGGGGCATCACCGTGTTGACAAACCTGAACCCCTGGGTAGTGGGCTTGCACTATGTGCTCTCCCTCGTCCTCGTTGGTCTCGCCTCGGTACTGCTGTATCGGGTCCGAACGGGCCCCAAGCGCACACAGTGGGCATTGGCGCCTCAGACTCGAGTGTTGGGGGTTGCCTTGGCCGGCTTGTTGACCATATCGCTGGCGGTGGGCGTCATCACCACCGGATCAGGACCGCACTCAGGCGATGGCGGAAGCGCTCGCAATGGTTTGGATTCCGCTCTGCTGCAACACCTTCACTCGTGGCCCTCCTACGGCGTTCTGGGCCTCTTGGTCACCATGACGGTGCTGAGTTGGACCTTGGGCCTTGGGCCAGCGTCCTTTAGACGCTCCATCACCGGAGCGCTCGGCGTCGCGCTGGTGCAAGTAGGGGTGGGGCTCTACCAGGCGCGTAATGGGCTTCCCGAGATTGCTGTGGGCATTCACATGGTGCTGGCAGCTGTGCTGGTAGCGCTGGTAACAACCGCTCTCCTCGCTCAGAAAACAGGGTCTACCAAGGAAGCAGCGGATCAACTCCCACTGCGAGAAACAGCAGTGACAAGTAGGTGATGCTGGACCCGAATACCCGCATGGGCGCCATCTCGACCTGAGCAAGGGCTCTGGCATAAAGACGGTGGGACTCAAAGATGAACCATCCTCCGCTGACTACCGCTACCACGGAGTACACCACCCCCATCGGGGCCACGGGAATCAGCATCAATGAGGCGACAACGGCTGCCCAGGCGTAAAGAATGACCTGCATTCCGACCACGGGGGCATCGCGCACCACGGCCAGCATGGGGACATTCGCGCTTTCATAGTCCTCGCGGTATTTCATGGACAGTGGCCAGTAATGCGGTGGAGTCCACAAAAACACCACCAAGAATAAAATCCACGGCTCAGCACTCAGACTGCCTGTGACGGCAGCCCAACCGATGAGAACGGGGAAACATCCGGCAATTCCCCCCCAAATGATGTTTTGCTCGCTGCGCCGTTTGAGCCACATCGTGTAGACAAAAACATAAAACGCGATGGCCGCCAGTGCCAACACCGCGGCGAGAGGCGTCGTCAGCCACCACAGGAGAACGAAAGAGAGCACTGCCAGAGTGCTGGCGAACACCAGTGCGGCTCGGGGCGTGATTTCTCCCGTCACCAGGGGCCTGGTTTGGGTGCGCCCCATGACGGTGTCAATGTCGCGATCGATGATCATGTTGAACGTGTTGGCGCTTCCCGCGCTGAGTGCTCCCCCGGCAACCGTGGCAAGCACAAGCCACAGACTCGGCAGTCCTCGCTCGGCAAGCACCATGACCGGCACCGTGGTGACCAGGAGAAGCTCAATGACACGAGGCTTGGTCAGCGCAACGTAACCACGTACGACGGAAGCTCCCGTTTTCGCGGGAGCCACAGGGGAAGAGGTAGGCACGGCATCCTTCTAGCGACTGTCAGCAGTCCTATCCTAGAGCTCCCTTCTTCAGGGCTCCTGAGTATGGAGGCGTCCACCAGGGCGAGAGGGGCTCGGTAGGATGGGTTTTGTCGTCACGGGTGACTTCTCCTGGCGACTGAAAGTCTTTCCGAGTCGCCAGAAAAGGGTTCTAAACGCTATGGGTTCTATTTTTTCTGACCATGACCGCCACGCCGTCACCGTCGCCAAGGTTCTTGCCGCTGACTCCGTCGAAAAGGTGGGAAATGGCCACCCCGGAACCGCCATTAGCTTGGCGCCACTGGCTTATCTTCTGTACCAAAAAGTCATGGCACTTGATCCTGGTGACCCGCAGTGGCTGGGTCGCGATCGATTTATTCTCTCCGCCGGACACTCTTCGCTGACCCAGTATGTGCAGCTGTTCCTCGGCGGGCTAGGTCTTGAGCTCAGTGACCTCCAAGCGCTTCGCACGTGGGGCTCGCTGACGCCGGGTCATCCCGAATACGGTCACACCCCTCACGTGGAAATCACCACGGGACCCCTCGGGCAGGGAATCGCGGCGGCCACCGGTTTTGCCTATGCCCAGCGTTTTGAACGTGGACTTTTCGACCCCGAAGCGCCCGAAGGTGAATCACCGTTTGACCACTACACCTATGTGATTGCCGGTGATGGTGACCTCCAGGAGGGTGTTTCTTCGGAAGCTGCCTCGCTAGCAGGCCACCAAGAATTGGGCAGTCTGATTGTTTTTTATGATGCCAATCAGATTTCGATTGAAGATGATGTGGACATCGCTTTCTCCGAGGATGTCTCCCAGCGATACGTCGCGTACGGCTGGGACGTCCACACCGTGGACTTTGGTCCCAGCAATAACTACGTCGAAGACGTTGACGCCATTATGGCTGCCATTACGGCGGCTAAAACCGAAACCTCCAAGCCCTCGCTGATTATCCTCAAGACCGTCATTGGATGGCCTTCGCCCACGAAACAGAACACGGGGAAAATTCACGGGTCCGCGCTGGGCACCGACGAAGTCGCAGGCCTCAAGACTGCTCTGGGAATGCCCGAAGATGTCTCTTTTCACGTCCCGCCCGAGGTTCTTGAGCACACCAGGAAACTCCATGATCGCTCCGCGGTGACGCGGGCGACGTGGGAGCTGTCCTTTGCAAACTGGGCGCTGGCACACCCGGAAAAGAATGCACTGCTCGACCGCCTCCTCGCGGGAGAGTTGCCGTCGCTTGAGCACCATTTGCCCGCCTTCGAAGAGGGGGCTTCGGTGGCCACCAGGCAGGCCTCAGGGATTGTTCTCAACGCTCTCGCAGCGGTACTGCCCGAGATGTGGGGTGGCTCTGCAGACTTGGCAGAATCAAATCTCACCACCATTAAGGGGGCCCGCTCGTTTGCTCCCTCGAAGCGGTCCACAAAGGAATGGTCCGCGGACCCCTTCGGCAGAGTGCTCCACTTTGGTATTCGTGAACACGCCATGGGCGCCATTCTCAACGGCATCGTTTTACACGGACCCACCCGAGCGTTTGCCGGCACCTTCCTGATTTTCAGCGACTACATGCGCCCCGCGGTGCGATTAGCAGCCCTAATGAAAATTCCGACCCTTTACGTTTGGACACACGACTCCGTCGGGTTGGGAGAAGACGGCCCCACCCACCAGCCCATTGAGCAACTCGCCAGCCTCCGGGCCATCCCCGGCCTTGACGTCGTTCGTCCGGCCGATGCCCACGAGACCGCGTGGGCCTGGAAAACCATCCTCGAGCGCCGATCAGGCCCCGCGGGACTCGCTTTGACGAGGCAGGGCGTCCCCGTTCTTGCCCGCGGTGACGGAGCAGCCAGCGGCGAGACGATGGCCCACGCCAGGAACACTGCCCGCGGTGGGTATGTTCTCCACGAGGCCTCCGCCACGCCAGAGATTGTGCTTATCGCCACCGGGTCCGAAGTGGCTTTGGCACTAACAGCCAGGGCGACACTCGAAACAGCGGGTCACCCCACACGCGTGGTCTCCATGCCCTGTGTGGAATGGTTTGACGAACAAGACGCAGCATACAAAGACGAAGTTCTTCCGAGGTCGCTTCGAGCGCGCGTGAGCGTGGAAGCAGGAATTTCGCTCAGTTGGCACCGATTCTTAGGAGACCACGGCGAAGCCGTCTCTCTCGAACACTTTGGGGCTTCAGCGGACGGCGCCACCTTGTACCGAGAATTTGGCTTGACCTCTGAAGCCATAGTGGAGGCCGCACAGCGCAGTCTCGCTTCGACACGAAAGGGCACCTCATGACTCCCACTCCCACAGACATGCTCGCCGACATTGGCGTGAGTATTTGGCTGGATGATCTTTCCAAAGATCGCCTCATATCAGGGTCCTTGCGCTCGCTCATGGATGAGCACACCGTGGTGGGAGTGACCAGTAACCCCACTATTTTTGCCGGCTCTGTGGCGGGCAGTGACTCCTACCAATCAGACATTCACGACATGGCGGCTCAAGGTCTCTCCGCAGAAGACGCAGCTTTTGCCCTCATGGTCTCTGACGTGCAGGCTGCCTGTGATCTGTTGCGCGAGGTGTACGACGCCACCACAGGCATTGACGGCCGTGTATCTCTCGAAGTCTCCCCCACCCTCGCCCACGACACCGAGGCCACCGTCACTCAGGCCATGGCGCTCTGGAAGCAGGTCAATCGGGCCAACCTGATGGTCAAGATTCCTGCAACCCTCGCGGGTATCCCCGCGATTACCCGCGTGGTAGCACAGGGCGTGTCCGTCAACGTGACACTCATTTTTAGCCTGAAACGCTACCGGGATGTCATCGCCGCCTATGTGGCGGGGATTGCGTTGGCCGCCGAAAACGGTCACGACATTTCGACAATTCATTCGGTTGCGTCGTTCTTTGTCTCACGGGTCGATTCCGCTATTGACCCGCAGCTAGAGAAAATCGGATCACCCGAAGCACTCGGTCTGAAGTCCCAGGCCGCCATTGCTAACGCGCGGCTTGCGTATGAACTATTCGAACAACTCCACGCCACCCCAGAAGCCAGCGCGCTGATTGCCCAGGGGATGAACCACCAGCGGCCGCTCTGGGCGTCAACAGGAGTTAAAGATCCCACGCTTCCCGAAACCTTGTACGTCACCGAGCTTGCCGTGGCGAATACGGTCAACACCATGCCGGAAAAAACATTGCTGGCCACGGCCCGCGACGGCGGAGTGAACGGTGACCGCGTCCACGGACACTATGACGACGCAAGAGCTGTTATGGCGTCGTTAGCAGCCCTCGGAGTCTCCCTTGACAGCGTCACGGAGGAACTGGAGAGCGAGGGCGTGGCGAAGTTCATCGCCTCGTGGCACGAGCTTCTCGAGACCGTTTCTCGCGCCATGGAGGGTAGCGCCCAGGCGTGAAAGTAACCCTGTCTGCGGAACGTCTGGACGCCAGCGCCAGCGCGCTCGCTGAATCCGTGGGGGCTCATTTTGCGTCCCGCTTGTGGGCAGCTGATTCCACGCTGTGGGGTCCCGCAGCCGAGCCAGAAGCGTCGATTCGCCTGGGGTGGGTGTCTTCACCGGAGCGGTGGCGGCCCCTTGTGGGCGAGCTAGAGACGCTCCGTCGTGAACTTCAGTCCCTGGGGATGACCCGGGTAATTCTGTGTGGCATGGGAGGATCTTCCCTCGCCCCTGAAGTGATGGCGCAATCCGCCGATGCGGACGTGCACATTGTCGATTCGACTCACCCCGATGAACTGGCTCCGCTGGTGGACAGAGACCTGAGCCAATGCGTGGTTGTCGTCTCGTCTAAATCCGGCGGGACACTAGAGACAGATTCACAGCGCCGCGTTTTTGAGCAGGCTTTGAGAGACCAGGGACTTGATCCTCGAGAGCGTATGGTCATCGTCACGGATCCTGACTCCCCCCTTCACCAGCAAGCACAGGAAGCTGGCTATCGGGTATTTCTGGGGGACGCGACCATCGGTGGTCGTTTTTCTGCGTTAAGTCCTTTTGGGCTGGTGCCCGCCGCCCTGGCAGGAATAGATATTGACACCCTGCTGACGGAGGCCACCTCTGCTCACGATGCTCTCTGTCGCGACGAGCTCAACAACCCGGGGCTGATGCTCGGGGCAGCGCTTGCGGCGTCACACCCAGAGCGAAACAAGATTTTGCTGGGCTCTTTTCCCGGGCTTCCCGGTCTCGGGGACTGGATTGAACAATTGGTCGCTGAATCCACCGGCAAAGAAGGTCGCGGCCTGTTACCGGTCGTTGATTCACACCTGAGGGGTAGTGCCGATGGTCTGGTCGTCAGTGGGGAACCAGAGCACAGTGATATCGCCGTGGAGGCGACTCTTGGGGAACATTTTCTCCTCTGGGAATTTGCCACAGCGTTTGCCTGCCAGCTCATCGGGGTGAATCCTTTTGACCAGCCAAACGTGGAAAGTGCCAAAATCGCGGCGAAGGCACTCCTTGACGATCCCCCTACGGCACCACGGGAAGAACGTGAGATCGCGGGAGTTTCCGTGTGGTCGAACCAGGCGCTGCCAGAAACGGTGAATGATCTGGCAGGACTTGTGCGGCAGTGGAAGCGACTCCTCGGAGCGCGCTCGTACGGGGCACTGTGCATTTTTGGCGAACGGTCCCTCAGCGCAAGGTGGGGTGCTGTGCGCGAAGCTTTGGAAGCCGACCTCCAACGACCCATCACACTGGGCTTTGGGCCCCGCTTTTTGCATTCCACCGGGCAACTGCACAAGGGCGGCCCCGCAGAAGGCGTGTTTTTGCAGATTATTCAAACACCCAGCGCTGAACTCACCATCTCGGGCCGAGACTTCACTCTCGGAACCCTCGTGTTAGCGCAAGCTCACGGGGATGCACGCGTCCTGGCTGGGGCACACATGCCCGTGATGAGCATCACAGCCACCCGGGACCAGCTCGAGGCCCTCTGGGAAGCCTTGCGAGCTTAGCGTCGGCCCTTTTTGACCCTGAGTACAGCGAGAGCATCATCCAGGATTTGTTTGGCTTCTTCTTCGGTCCTGCGCTCTTTCACATAAGCGAGGTGGGTTTTGTAGGGCTCATTAACCCGGAGCTGGGGTGGGTTGGCCTTGTCTCGTCCGGCGGGCAAACCGGTCATCGGGGAATCAATGAGTTCGGGGATATCTCCCGGATCTATCTGGGCGGAAAAATGCCGCACCGTTTCGTTGCCCATGGCATCCCAATAGGACACCGCGATGCGCTCGACTTGAATCCCCCGGTCTTGTTCGCCCATGGGGCCAGAACCCACACGGGTACCTCTGATTGCGCTGCCGCCTGATGCCACTGTGCTCGTCTCCTAAATGTCAAACCGGGTGAAAAGACCCAGGGTAACGATGCTGGAGACCCATATGAGAGCCACCACCACCGTGATGCGGTTCAGATTGCGTTCGGCTACCCCGGAGGATCCCAGGTTAGAGGTTACTCCCCCGCCAAACATGTCAGAAAGGCCTCCACCACGTCCGCGGTGGAGCAAAATCATGAGCGTCAGAAGAATACTGGTGAACGCCAGTATCAACTGAAAAATAACACGCAAAACTTCCATACTTACCTCCTGAGTAACTTCACCACTATAAACGCTTGGACCAAGTTTTTAGACCAGCGTGACGTGTTTGGGGAATTGAATGATGGACGCGAACTCTTTAATGTCGATGCTGGCGCCTCCCACAAGGGCCCCATCGATGTGCTCGCGCTTCATCAGCGAAGCGATGTTTGCCGCTTTCACCGAACCGCCATAGAGAATTCTGGTGGCGTCGGCCTTCTCTGCGCCGTGGACATTGGCGATTGTTTCCCGCAGCGCCTGAGCGACATCGTTGGCCTGATCTGGTGTCGCAGCTTGACCGCTGCCGATAGCCCACACAGGCTCGTAGGCCACAACATAATCGGCCTTGCTCTCGAGCGCCTCAAGAACCGTGGTGAGCTGGTCCACGGGGACTTTGCTCGCACCATGAGTGTCGAGGTCTTCCGCGGTCTCGCCCACACACACAATGGGCACCAGCGAATGGCGCACAGCCGCTTGTGCTTTTGCGGCGACGACTGCGTCGTCCTCGCGATGATCGGCGCGCCTTTCCGAGTGACCCACCAAAACATAGGCGCAGCCGAGTGCCTTCAGAAAGATTCCGGAAATGTCGCCCGTGTGAGCGCCATCATCGTAGGTCGATAGATCCTGCGCACCCAAGGCAAAAGGAAGCGAATCGGCGTTAACGAGCGTCTGCACGGAGCGGAGGTCGGTAAACGGTGGAAAGAGCGCCACCTCCACTTCAGACTCGACGTACCGCGCATCTTTCAGCGCCCAACCCAGCTTTTGCACGAACGCTATCGCCTGGAGGTGGTCCAGGTTCATTTTCCAGTTTCCCGCTATCAGCGGGCGTCTCACCGTTGCCATCCAAGAATCTCCAATCCAGGTAATACCGAACCTTCCAAAAACTCCAAGCTTGCTCCCCCGCCTGTGGAAATGTGGCCAAAGTCACTCTCTGCAAATCCCAGTGCTCTCACAGCAGCGGCCGAGTCACCGCCGCCGACCACAGACAATCCGGTGACCTCTGTCAACGCTTGGGCAAGGACTTGTGTGCCGTGGGCAAAAGCGTCGAACTCAAAAACCCCCATAGGGCCATTCCAAAAAACGGTAGCAGAGTCTCGAACCACCTGGGCGAAATGTCTCGCACTCTCTGGCCCGATGTCCAGCCCGATTGCGTGGGCTCCGTGTACCCCTGACTCGAGTGCAGCGATGGGAAGCACTTCGTGCCCAGCATCGGGAGAAAATGACTGCGCCATGACAATGTCGGTGGGGAGCACAACGGTGACGCCGTGGTCGTGGGCTTTCGCCATAAACCCCCGCACGGTGTCCAGCATATTTTCTTCTAACAAACTCGATCCCACCGGATGCCCCTGGGCTTTCAGAAGGGTGAAGACCATCCCTCCGCCGACCACAATGATGTCGACCGAGGGGAGGAGAGCCTCAATAACGCCCAACTTGTCAGATACTTTGGAGCCCCCCAGAACCACCGTGTAAGGGCGCTCAGGTTCCGTGGTCAGACGGGTCAGAACCTCGACTTCTTTTTCTACCAATAATCCGGCGTAGCTCGTGGTCAAACGTGGCAGCTCATATACGCTGGCTTGTTTGCGGTGAACAACGCCGAAACCATCCACGACGGTTGCGTCAACATGATCTGCCCACTCCATCGCGAGCTCCAGACGTTCCGACGCGTCTTGAGAGGTCTCCCGAGGATCAAAGCGCACGTTCTCCACCATGCAGACCTGGCCTGGAAGAAGAGCGTCGACGGCTGTCCATACCTCGGGGCCGGTCACGCCATTGATGAGCGGCACGGCTTTGCCCCACAATTCTGCGAGCCTCCGGGCCACAGGGGCAAGGCTCAAATGCGTATCTTCGGGCCCGCTGGGTCGCCCCAGGTGGCTTGCCACCACAACCGCAGCACCCTTGCTCACCAGCCACTCGAGGGTGGGCAGGAATGCACGAATTCGACCGTCATCGGTGATGACGCCCTGGTCCACAGGAACGTTGGCATCAACGCGAAGCAAGACAACTTGACCATCAAGGTCAGCAGAAGAACCGAGTGTGCGAAGACTCACGTGTTAGAGCGAAGCTCCCATATAGGCGGCAAGGTCAACGAGACGGTTGGAGTAGCCCCACTCGTTGTCATACCAGGAGCTCATCTTGACTTGGTTTCCCAGCACACGAATCAGACCGCCGTCGATAATTGACGAGTACGGATCGCCCACAATATCGCTGGAGACAATGGGTTCCTCGGTGTAGCGAAGAATGCCTTTGTAGGCACCCGTGTCAGAAGCTTCTTTGAAGGCGGTTTGGACTTCTTCGAGAGTTACCTCCCGGCGTGCCTCCACCGTGAGGTCGGTGATGGAGCCCGTGGGGACGGGAACGCGCAACGCAAAGCCGTCCAACTTGCCTTTGAGCTGGGGAAGCACCAATCCAATAGCTTTGGCCGCACCGGTGGAGGTGGGAATAATGTTGAGTGCGGCGGCTCGCGCCCGGCGCAAATCGCTGTGCGGTCCATCCTGCAAATTCTGGTCGGCTGTGTAGGCGTGAATAGTGGTCATCAGACCACGCTCAATGCCGAAGGTGTCATCAAACACCTTCGCCATGGGAGCCAAACAGTTTGTCGTGCACGACGCGTTGGACACGATGTGGTGGTGGGCGGGGTCATAATCTTCGTGGTTGACACCCATGACGACGGTGAAGTCCTCATCGGTGGCAGGTGCAGAAATAATGACTTTCTTGGCCCCGGCATCGAGGTGGGCTTTCGCTTTCGATGCGTCCGTAAAGAACCCGGTGGATTCGATCACGATATCTACGCCGAGCTTGCCCCAGGGAAGCGCGGAAGGGTCACGCTCTGCATACACGGTAATAGGGGTGCCATCCACAACAATGGTGCCGTCTCCGGCTTCAACGGAGACCGGCAAGCGACCACCCACAGAATCGTATTTCAGCAGGTGCGCGAGAGCTTTGGGGTCGGTTAAATCATTAACGGCAACGATTTTCACGTCGTGCGAGCTTGCTAACACCGCCCGGAAAAAGCTTCTTCCAATGCGTCCAAACCCGTTAATTCCTACCGTGACCACAATGCCCCTTTCGTCAAACTGCCCATGTGCTGGACGGAATACAGCCCGTGTGGACTGCCTCAGACTAAGAGATTAGCAGTGATGCTGCGGCTGAGGAGCGAGCCGCCGTCAGGCGTTGCCCCACGTTTTCCCAATTCACGATGTTCCAAAAAGCTTTCACGTAGTCCGCTTTTACGTTTTGATAGTCGAGGTAGAAAGCGTGCTCCCACATGTCGAGCTGCAGAACAGGAATGGTTCCTTGAGCGGTATTCCCCTGTTGGTCAAAAAGTTGCTGGATGATGAGTTGTGATCCGACAGGATCCCACGAGAGCACACCCCATCCGGAGCCCTGGATTCCCAGAGAAGCGGCGCTGAAGTGCGCGACGAACGCCTCAAACGACCCGAAAAACTCCGAAATCGCTGCCGCCACTTCACCCTCCGGGGTCCCGCCACCTTCGGGGTGAAGATTTGTCCAAAAAATGCTGTGGTTGATGTGACCGCCGAGGTGGAACGCGAGATCCTTTTCCAGGCGGTTGATGTTCGCAAAGTTTCCCGTTTCGCGCGCTTCGGCGAGCCCAGCGAGGGCGTTGTTTGCGCCGTCAACGTAGGCTTTGTGGTGCTTCGAGTGATGAAGCTCCATAATCCGAGCCGAAATGTGTGGCTCGAGCGCTGAATAGTCATAGGGCAGTTCCGGTAGCGAATATGTCATGAGGTGACCTCCTGGTGAATAGCTATCAGTCTAGGAGAAGCGGGTGGACTCCCGCTGGCATTCCTAATCAATTTCCTCGGGAACGCTATCGAGCGTGTTCGGCACTCCCAAGTCTTCGGCACGCTTATCCGCCATGGCCAGTAAGCGACGGATGCGTCCGGCCACGGCATCCTTCGTTAGCGGCGGATCAGCGTGGTGACCCAACTCGTCGAGGCTGGCATCACGGTGCTCGAGGCGAAGAGTGCCGGCGTAGAGCAAATGATCGGGAATGTCTTCTCCCAGCAGTTCCAGTGCCCGTTGTACCCGCGCGCACGCCGCCACTGCGGCCTGTGCGGACCGACGCAGATTGGCGTCGTCAAAGTTCACCAGTCGATTTGCTGTCGCGCGCACTTCTCGCCTGTGGCGAAGCTTCTCCCACTCCCCTACCGCGCCGGGTGCCCCCATGCGGACAAGTAGGTCCGAAATCGCGTCGCCATCTCGAACCATGACGCGGTGCGCCATGCGAACTTCGCGAGCTTTAGCAGCAATCCCAATGCGCGCACCAATGCCGACCATGGCCATCGCGGTTTCTCCGGTCGGGGCCACAATTTCAATGGCCGCCGAACGCCCCGGTTCGCTAATGGATCCACTGGCAAGAAAAGCGCCCCGCCAAATGGCGGCAAGATCTCCCACCGGTGACGTCGTGAGCTTGTTCGAGAGGCCTCGTACCGGTCGTTTGCGGGAATCGAGGAGGCCTGTTTGTCGAGCCAGGGTCTCACCGCCCTGTCGCACCCGCACAACATACAGCGGGTGGGTGCGGTTTCCCGAGGGTTGCATGACAGCGGCATCGGTTGCCATGCCAAAAATATCCCGAATATCACGACGGACCCTTTTCGCCGCTTCGAGGTGATCGAGTTCAACTTCAACGGCGAGGTGTCCGCCAATGACGTGCAGGCCGCCGGCAAAACGGAGAATAGTAGCGAGTTCTGCTATCCGCTGGCTCGTGCCCTCGGTGGGGAGCGAAACAAGCTCGTCTTTCACAGCAACCGTGAGTGAATGCATACTAAGGGACCCTATTCGCGACCCAAATCACGGTGCTTCACCGAGACTTGGATGTCTTGTCGGGACCCGAGACGGGCCACTATTTCTTCGGCCATCGCCACAGAGCGATGCTTGCCACCGGTACACCCTATCGCAAGGGTTGCGTACGTCTTATTCTCACTGACGTAGCCTTCTAGGACGATGTGGAGAGCCTTTTCGTAGTGCTCGAGGAACTGCTTCGCCGACGGATTTGTCGTGACGTAGTTCCGCACAGCCTCATCTTTGCCAGAAGATTCCCTCAGGTTTTCCTGCCAATACGGATTGGGTAGAAACCGCATATCTGCAACCATGTCAACATCCGTGGGCACGCCGTATTTGAAGCCAAAACTCATCACCGTCAGACGGGTCGTCGCCTGTCCCGGTTCGCCGTACGCTGTTTTCACCGCGGTTGTCAGCTGGTGAATGTTCATTTCTGAAGTATCAATCACGAGGTCGCTTCGTTCACGAATCGCGCCCATTACGACTCGTTCACGAGCGATTCCATCAAGGAGGGTTCCTTGCTCCTGCAGAGGATGCGGACGGCGCACCTGCTCAAACCGTCGCACCAGAATGTCATCGGTGGAATCAAGGAACAGCACTTGAATACCCGCGTCGTGGGACAGATCCAACACCACATCGCTGGCATCCGTAAAAAGCGAACCGCCTCGAACGTCGATAACGGCGGCCAGCTGAGGCATGGCCGAGCCAGGTTCCCTTGCCAAAGCCACAAGAGGACTCAGCATCTGAGGGGGCAAATTGTCGACGACATACCAGCCAAGGTCTTCTAACGCGTTCGCGGCGGTGGAACGCCCGGCACCCGACATGCCCGTCACAATCAGCACGCGCTGGTGAGGTGTGTCTGAAGGTGGCATGGCCTCTTTCGGGGTTTCGTTCCCCCATCGTATCGAGTGCTTAGAGTTGCGGGGTGAGGAAAGTAGAAATCTTTTCCGCCAGAACGGGGCCGACCTTGGGAACTTGGTACAGATCCTCCAAGGAAGCCTCGCGGACTTTAGCGACCGAACCAAAGTGCCGCAGGATTGCTTTTGCGAGCTCCTCTCCCACGCCGGGGATATCCCGGAGCGAGGTGGTCAGTGATCGTCGCCTGGTGGAGCGTTGGTAGGTGATAGCCACCCGGTGAGACTCGTCTCTCATGCGTTGGAGCAAGAACAAGGCTTCACTGTTCCGCGGAAAAATCAACGGATACGCCTCGCCAGGCAGCCACACCTCTTCCAACTTCTTCGCCAGCCCGCACACGGGAATAGAAAGCCCCGCCTCACGGAGTGCGCGCTGTGCCGCATTCACCTGCGGCACGCCACCATCCACCACAATGAGGCCCGGCGGATAGCGGAAACCCCGTGCAGACTCTGACCCGTCATCGACGGCTACCAAGCGCGCTGCGCGCCGGGAAATCACCTGGTGGATGGCTTCAGTGTCGTCTCGAACATCACGGATGGCGAACCGCCGGAAGTAATCATTCCGGGGCAGTCCGTCTTCGAAGACGACCATCGAGGCGACCGGGTTGTCTCCGCCCAGATGAGAAACGTCGAAGCACTCCATCCGAAGGGGTGCCTCCGCTAATCCCAGCATGGTCTGAATTTCCGCAAGTGCCCGAGAGCGAGTATTGGGGTCGCTCGTGCGGCGCGAAAGATATCCCTGAAGGGTGTGGGAGGCATTCATCATCACGGTGCTTTGCAGGGTGGCTAGTTCTCCCCTGGACGCCTTCTTGATTTTCACCGACCCCTTCTCCCCCGCGTCCGCGCGGACAGAGGTGAGTTGGGCTTCCCATGCCTCGACATCTCCCGGCAGTGAGGGGACAATAACCAGTCGAGCGGGAACTTCATCGTCAAAGCCATCGCGCAGAATCATTTCATTCAGCGCGTCCTCACCCTCATCAGAGGGCGTTTCGACAATAAACCCTTTGGCTCCTCGAATGCGTCCCCCTCGGACACGAAACACGTGAGCGGCGGCGACCAGCGCATCGGAGGCAAGACCGAAGATATCGACGTCAAGGTCCTCAGAGAGCACCATCGTGTTTCCCTGCAAAATGGTGGATATTGCTTCTAAGCGATCGCGCAATCTGGCAGCGCGTTCAAACTCTAAATCCTTAGCGGCCAATTCCATGCTGCGGGTGAGTACCGCGGTCACATCCCCATCGCGCCCAGCCATAAAGGACGCGAGCGACACCGCGAGGGATTTGTGCTCTGCCGGTGTGACGCGGCCTACACAGGGCGCAGCACACTTCCCAATGTCCCCCAAAAGGCACGGGCGTCCCTGCCTTTGGGCTTTGAGGTAGGTCGTCTGGGAACACGACCGCACGGGGAACGCCTTGAGGATGGTGGACAGGGTGTCGCGCAGCGCATGAGCAGTCGGGAACGGACCAAAGTATCGAGCACCTTTGATGCCTCGTCTGCGCGCCAGGAAGACCCGTGGGATGTCTTCCTCAAGGGTAACGACGAGGTAGGGGTACTGTTTGTCGTCCCGAAACCGGACATTGAACTCGGGGTGAAACTGTTTAATCCAGAGGTACTCCAGGTGCAGCGCTTGCCTCTCAGAGGGTACAAGCGTCCAGTCAACGTTTCTGGCGGTGCTGACCATTCGTCTTGTGCGCTCATGGAGAGCTTCCGGCCTCTGAAAATAGCTCGTGAGCCGAGAACGTAAGTTCTTCGCCTTGCCCACGTAGAGGACCCGCCCGTGATCATCAAGAAACCGGTACACCCCGGGGGTTGCCGGAATATCCGATGTCTCGGGTTGCCAATCGTGGCGTTTCACCATGGGTTTCCTAGGCCAGTACCTCTGCCAAAAAAGCACCTGTGTACGAGCTCTTGTGAGCAGCGATGTCCGCGGGAGTACCCGTAGCTACGACCATGCCACCGCCAGCGCCCCCCTCGGGGCCCAGATCAATGACCCAATCAGCGGCGGAAATCACGTCGAGGTTGTGCTCAATCACGACGACGGTGTTGCCTTTATCCCCGAGGCCTTGCAAGACATCAAGAAGCTTTTTCACGTCGTGAAAATGGAGGCCCGTGGTGGGTTCATCGAGCACGTAAATTGTCCGACCGGTGGACCGGCGCTGGAGCTCTGTTGCGAGCTTCACGCGCTGCGCCTCACCACCGGAAAGCGTCGTGGCACTTTGACCCAGGCGAACATATCCCAGGCCCACGTCAACCAACGTTTTGAGGAACCGGTGAATCGACGAAATCGGCTCAAAAAAGGCGGTTGCCTCATCGATGGGCATGTTGAGTACATCCGCAATCGTTTTACCTTTGTAGTGCACCTGCAAAGTTTCTCGGTTGTAGCGGGCGCCGTGGCAAACCTCGCAATCAACATAGACGTCGGGCAGGAAATTCATCTCAATGGTGATTGTGCCATCTCCGGAACAATGCTCGCATCGACCGCCCTTGACGTTGAAGCTAAAACGCCCCGGCAGGTAACCGCGAATTTTCGCTTCGACCGTCTCCGCAAACAACGCTCTGATTTTGTCAAAGACACCGGTATAGGTCGCCGGGTTACTGCGCGGGGTGCGTCCAATCGGCGCCTGGTCGACGTGAACAATCTTGTCGAGCTCTTCAATGCCGCGAATGCGGGTGTGCAGGCCAGGAACGTGGCGGGCCCCGTTCAAGGTGTTAGCCAAGGAACGGTACAAAATGTCGTTAATCAGTGAGGATTTGCCGGAACCACTCACCCCTGTCACGGCGACAACAACGCCGAGGGGGATATCCACGGTGACATCTTGGAGGTTGTTGGCCCTTGCGCCTTCGATGCGCAACACTCGCGCATGGTCCACCACACGCTTAGGCCGCGGTTCGACAACCGTAATGGTTTTGTTGAGATAACCGGCGGTCAGCGATCTCTTTTCCTTGAGTAAAGACGCAAGAGACCCCGAATGGACCACTTCCCCACCAAATTCGCCTGCACCTGGGCCAATATCGACAATCCAGTCTGCGGTCTGGATTGTCTCTTCGTCATGTTCGACGACAATGAGCGTATTTCCGAGGTCTCTGAGCTTTATCAGGGTGTCTATGAGACGTCGATTATCTCTCTGGTGAAGACCAATACTGGGCTCATCCAAGACGTAAAGGACCCCGGTCAGGCCAGAGCCGATCTGTGTCGCTAGGCGGATGCGCTGCGCTTCTCCCCCCGACAGGCTGCCGGCAGCTCTGGCCATGCTCAGATAGCTCAAGCCCACTTCGAGGAGGAACTCTAGTCGAGCTCGGATTTCCCGGAGAATCGGCTCTGCAATCGCGCTGTCACGCTCGGAAAGCTGCAAACCCGCCATGAACTCAAACGCTCCATCGAGACTCATGTCAGCCACGTCGGAGATGGACGCACCGTTCACGGTGACGGCAAGAATTTCCGGCTTCAAGCGCTTGCCGGAGCAGTCTCCACATTGAATTTCGCGCAGATAATCGGCGAATCGCTGCTTACTCCATTCGCTGTCGGTTTCGTGAAACTTTCTTTCGATGTAGGGAATTACCCCTTCAAAGCCGCTGGAGTACTTCACATCGCGACCGAAGCGGTTGCGATACCGCACGGTTAGTTCGAAGTTGTTGCCGCGCAACACCGCCTGCTGGACCTCCTCGGTGAGGGAACTCCAGGGCGCGTCAAGGTCGAACTCTAACTCATCCGCCAAGCTTGACAACAGGTTATGGAAGTAGCCATACAGGCCTTTCCCGGCTTGAGTCCACGGCCTGATCGCACCTTTGGCAATACTGAGTTCAGAGTCGCCGATAACCATCTGGGGATCAACGGCCATCGTGAAGCCCAGTCCAGAGCAGCCAGGACAGGCGCCAAAGGGTGAGTTGAAGGAAAAGGTCCGGGGTTCCACTTCGGTCAACGAGACCGTGTGGCCACTCGGGCACGACAGACGTTCGCTAAATGTTTGATGACTGTCGTCATCAACACCGTGAAGGGTGACGGTGCCATCGGCAAGTTTCAGAGCGGTTTCCAGAGAATCCGTGAGGCGGCCCAGAATGTCTGTGCCCATCACCAACCGGTCGATGACCACATCGATGTCGTGTTTCTTTGTTTTGGCAAGCTTCGGTGCTTCAGACAGAGTGACAATCTCGCCGTCAATACGCGCCCTGGCGTACCCCTGAGAGTTGAGACTGCGAAGAAGATCGACAAATTCGCCTTTTCTGCCCACAACGATGGGAGCGAGGATTTGAAACCGCCATCCCTCAGCCCTCGTCATGATGGTGTCCGCGATGCTCTGGACGCTCTGGCGAGCAATGGTTTGACCGCACTCCACGCAGTGCGGGATGCCTGTTCTTGCCCAGAGCAGCCGCAGGTAGTCATAGATTTCGGTGATCGTGCCGACAGTCGATCTGGGGTTACGGTTAGTCGATTTTTGGTCAATCGACACCGCAGGGCTGAGCCCCTCGATGACGTCAACGTCGGGACGGTCTACTTGACCCAGGAATTGCCGAGCGTAGGCGGAAAGCGACTCCACATATCGGCGCTGGCCTTCGGCGAAAATCGTGTCAAAGGCGAGGGATGACTTGCCTGAGCCAGACAGCCCCGTGAAGACCACAAGGGAGTTGCGAGGGATGGTGACATCGACGTTTTTGAGGTTGTGGACCCTCGCGCCCTTGACGTGAAGGACGGACTCGGTCTTCGGTTGTTCTATAGGCACCCCAGCAGTCTAGAGAAGGGAAGCTGTGCGCTGGGGGTCGCTACGCCTTCGCCTGGGTCATCTCCCGTAGCTCCTTTTTGAGCTCTCGAACTTCATCACGCAACTTGCCGGCCAGCTCAAATTTCAGTTCGCCCGAGGCTTGCATCATCTGATCTGTCAGAGTCATGATAATTCCGCCCAGCTCGTCAGGTCCACTTTTGAGAACCCGCTGCCTGGAGTACCCCTCGCCTGCCGAATTTTTGACCCCTGCCAAAAGGTCCTCGGAATCCGCTTTCTCCCGGGCGAGGACCGAGGTGATGTCGGCAATCTTTTTGCGCAACGGTGTCGGGTCGATGTTGTTCTCCAGGTTGTAGGCAACTTGCCTCTCCCGACGCCGATCCGTTTCTTCAATGGCCTGAGCCATGGACCGCGTTATTTTGGACGCATACATGTGCACTTCACCCGACACGTTGCGAGCGGCACGCCCGATGGTCTGAATCAGCGAGGTCGAGGAGCGCAGGAATCCCTCTTTGTCCGCGTCCAAAATGGATACCAGAGAGACCTCGGGAAGGTCGAGTCCCTCTCGCAGGAGGTTAATTCCGACCAGAACATCGAATACTCCTGCTCGAAGCTCGGTCAAAAGTTCAATTCTGCGCAGAGTGTCAACATCGGAGTGAAGGTAGCGAACCTTGACCCCGGCGTCATCCAGATAATCGGTCAGGTCCTCCGACATTTTCTTCGTCAATGTGGTGACCAAAACACGTTCGTTGCGCCCTGCACGCAGCCGTATCTGCTCCAGCAGGTCATCAATCTGACCTTCCACCGGTTTCACCACAATCTGGGGGTCAACGAGTCCCGTGGGCCGAATGATCTGCTCGACCACCCCGTCAGCGACCCCCAACTCGTAAGGGCCCGGGGTGGCGGAAAGATAGAGTTTCTGCCCGGTCCGGGCGAGAAACTCGTCCCAGCGTAAAGGCCGGTTATCGAGCGCGCTGGGGAGGCGGAAACCATGTTCCACCAGGGTTCTCTTGCGAGAGGCATCCCCGGCGGACATCCCCCCAATTTGAGGGACGGTGACGTGGGATTCGTCAATCACGGTGAGGAAGTCTTCAGGGAAGTAATCAATCAAACAGCTGGGCGCTTCGCCAGGGAGCCTGCCATCAATATGTCGGGAGTAGTTTTCAATGCCGGAGCAGAAGCCCAATTGCTCCATCATTTCTAGGTCATAGGTGGTGCGCATCCGAACGCGCTGTGCCTCTAGGAGCTTGCCGCCCCGTTCAAGCTCACCCCCCCGCAACGCAAGTTCTTCTCGAATCGTGCCCACGGCGCGTTTCATGGTCTCGGGTGACGCCGCATAGTGGGTGGCAGGAAAAACGCTGATGGTGTCTTGCTGCGACAGTGTTTCCCCCGTCAGTGGGTGCAAAGAACTCAACGAATCGATTTCATCGCCAAACATTTCGATACGGAGGGCAAGTTCCTCATACACCGGGATAATTTCGATGGTGTCACCCCGGACGCGGAAAGTGCCGCGCTCAAAAGCAATGTCGTTGCGTTGATATTGCATCTGCACAAACGCCTTGATGAGTTCTTCACGGCTAATTTTCTGCCCCACCTGCAGGGACACCATGGCCTCGAAATAGTCTTCGGGGGCGCCCAACCCGTAGATACAGGACACGGTCGAAACGACGACAACGTCGCGTCGGCTCAGCAGAGAGTTTGTGGTTGAATGCCGAAGTCGCTCCACTTCTGCGTTAACAGAGCTGTCTTTCTCGATGAAGGTGTCCGTCTGGGGAACATAGGCCTCGGGCTGGTAATAGTCGTAATAGGACACGAAATACTCCACCGCGTTGTGAGGAAGCATGTCCCTGAGTTCGGTGGCCAATTGTGCGGCCAAGGTTTTGTTGTGAGCCAGGACGAGCGCCGGGCGTTGAAGTCGTTCAATAAGCCACGCGGTCGTCGCTGACTTCCCTGTGCCGGTAGCGCCGAGGAGCACAACATCGTTTTCTCCCGCCCGCATTCGCCCCTCGAGCTCATCCAGTGCACGGGGCTGGTCTCCGCTGGGCGTGTAGTCGCTGACAACCTCAAAAGGCCGAAAAGCGCGGGTCGAATCCATTTACCCCACCCTAGAGGGCACGTCTGGGGAAATGTTTTGGCACGGTCGCCAACTGGTCAGGCCATGCCAGAGCAAGAGCGTGAAAGAGTTCTCGGGCAGCACTCCGGGTATCTTCAATCGAGCCACTCGAATCAATCACCACGTCAGCGAGGGCCCGTCGTTCATCATCACTCGCTTGAGCGTCAAGACGGGCTTGAGCCTGTTTTGCTGACAAACCCCGGAACCTCTGCAATCGCTCCCGCCTAATATCAGCGCTCGCGTCGACCACCACGACAAGATCGAACTCTCCGGGATCCCTCGCCTCGGCAAGGAGGGGAACATCATAAACAAGGACTTTTCCGGGGTGACTTTCTTCGGTGCGCATCACCTCTTCCTGATAAAGCCGTCTCACCTCAGGATGCACAATCGCGTTTAATTCACCGCGCGCGCCAGAATCGGCAAACACCAGCGTTCCCAGCGCCTCACGATTGAGGTCTCCGCCAGGAAGCAACACATCGTCACCGAATCGGGCGACGACGAGTGAGAGCCCGGGGGATCCTGCGGCCAGCGCTTCGCGCGCAAGGACATCCGCGTCAATTACGATGGTGCCCAGAGATCGCAGAACGTCCGCGACAGTCGATTTCCCCGCCGCCACTCCGCCTGTCAGCGCCACCACCGTCATGGTCACACCTTACCCAGCCTTAACGAACTGTGGCCCCGCCACGAAGGCGGGGCCACAGCATCTTTAGTCTATTACTATTCTGAAGAGCCGATGAGCTTGTCGCGCAGGGCGGCCAATGCTTCGTCGTCTGCCAGAGTTCCTGCTTGCTCTTCCGGAGCCTGGCTCGCGGCAGCAGTGTCGCTTTCGCCCTGAACAGCTTCGACAGGAACGATAACCATGGCGGCCATGTGGGCAACCTGGACTTTGTGAGACTGCCAGCGAGTTTGAGCGTCAGCGTATTGCTGCTCCCAGACCTTGCGTTGGTCATCGAAGCCTTCGCTCCACTCACCCGTTTCGACGTTGAAGCCTTCGGGGTAGGCGTAGTTACCTTTGTCGTCATATTCGGTGGGCATGCCGTAGAGCGCGGGATCGAACTCGGTGCCTTCCGCGTCGACGCCCTCGTTGGCCTGTTTGATGGACAACGAAATCCGACGACGTTCCAGATCGATGTCAATGATCTTGACGAAGACCTGATCAGTGGTCGACACAACCTGCTCGGCCAGTTCAATGTGCTTGTCGGAGAGCTCCGAGATGTGAACGAGACCCTCGATTCCATCAGCAACGCGCACGAAAGCACCAAAGGGCACCAATTTCGTGACAGCACCCGGGGCAATCTGACCGATTGCATGGGTTCTGGCGAAGACCTGCCATGGGTCCTCCTGGGTTGCTTTGAGGGAGAGGGATACGCGTTCGCGTTCCATGTCAACCTCAAGCACCTCGATGGTGACTTCTTGACCGACCTCAACAACTTCGCTGGCATGTTCGATGTGCTTCCAGCTCAGTTCGGAGACGTGCACGAGGCCGTCTACTCCGCCGAGATCAACGAAGGCACCAAAGTTCACGATGGACGAAACAACACCCTTACGGACCTGTCCCTTGACCAGACCTTCAAGGAAGCTTGAGCGGTTTTGGCTCTGGCTTTCCTCCAGGAGGGCACGGCGGGAAAGGACAACGTTGTTCCGGTTCTTATCCAGTTCGAGAATCTTGGCTTCGACCTCTTGTCCCAGATATGGGGTCAAGTCGCGAACACGACGAAGTTCGATAAGCGATGCAGGAAGGAATCCACGCAGACCGATGTCGACGATGAGGCCACCTTTGACGACCTCGATCACGGTACCGGTTACCACTCCATCGGTTTCCTTGATTTTCTCTACATCTCCCCACGCGCGCTCATACTGGGCGCGCTTCTTGGAGAGAATAAGACGCCCTTCTTTGTCTTCCTTCTGGAGGACGAGGGCCTCAATGGCGTCTCCCACGCTGACAACCTCGGACGGGTCGACATCGTGCTTAATGGAGAGCTCACGGGAGGGAATAACACCCTCAGTTTTGTAGCCGACATCGAGGAGAACCTCATCGCGGTCAATCTTGACAACGGTACCTTCGATAAGGTCTCCGTCATTGAAGAACTTCAGTGTTTTTTCTACTTCGGCCAGGAAATCCTCGGCGCTGCCAATATCGTTAATGGCGATTTGCTTGGGACCGGCGGTTGTGTCAGTTGTCATAGAGGTAGGGGTTAGGCGTTTCTACTAGGGTTACCCAACGGGTGAAGGGCAACACGCGGACAGGACAAAAAGCCCCGGAGGGCAAGTCATCAGTGTATCCCTGGGCCTGGAAGATAACCAAACCCTAGTGGGCGGCCTCATCCCACTGGGATCCCCAACCCAGCTGGACATCGAGGGGTACCGCTAAGGACGCAGCGCCACTCATTTCCTCCACCACGATGTTTTCCAGGATCATTCGCTCCCCCGG
>Ga0335398_10001233_pt1 | contig 44712 bp, 30 predicted proteins | sample BON03_FD_205742 | JGI IMG/M metagenome (GOLD analysis project Ga0335398, IMG submission 205742) | Freshwater microbial communities from Lake Bonney liftoff mats and glacier meltwater in Antarctica - BON-03 (spades assembly) (version 2) | ecosystem: Environmental > Aquatic > Freshwater > Ice >... | reverse complement strand
CGGCGCGTCCGGCGCGTCCGGAGTGAAGCGTGGCGAGGAGAAGGCGTGAGCCTCCCCTGAAAGTCCCGGCCAGGTCGGCGGGATCCGGCCCGATTGTGAAAGCGCAGGGCATTCGTGTGCCCGCAGCGCGCCGGATGTGCCGTTTTTCGGCGTATGACGCCAGGGTGCCGCCAAATCGGTGGGCCGAGATGGCGCACGAGAGGTGCAGCGGGAAGGCGAGAGGATGCTGATGCGTGAAAAAGGGGGATTGACGTGCGGCTTCGTTATTATTAGCCGGTGAATTGTGTCCCTGTGAATTACTCTCCGAAGGCGCGTGGAAGGAATACGTCTGGATCCGCGACCAGTCGTTGCCCGCGGAGACGGGGGAGTGAGATTTTTCCCGTCGGTTTGAGATAACGAATCCCGCCTTTCGGAGTTTGCGCCAGCACCGGTAGGATCAAAACTCCATCCCCACCCGCACGCCATACTCGCGCGGGATCCCGACCGCTCCGGTGCGGATCTCGGCGTTCATGTTAGTGTAGTATTCCTTGTCGGCGAGGTTGCTGCCGTAAAGGGCGACGGACCACTGATCCCGGCGGTAGCCGAGGGCGCTGTTGAGGAGGACGTAGGCGCTCTCCTGGAAGGTGTCGCGATTGAAGTCGTCGAATCGCACATTGCCGAGAGCGACGAGTTCGAGCCGGGCGAAGAATCCGTTGTCGAGGTGGTAGTCGAGCGCGGCGACGGCATCGAACTCGGGCACGAAGGGGGCGGTGTTGCCACTAAGGTCGGCACCGGTGACGGGATCGACGTAGCGGGTGAGGGTGGCATGGGTGTAACCGATCGATCCGAGAAAATCGAGCGTCGGTGTGATCTCGATCGACGTCTCGAACTCGGCCCCGTAGATCTCCGCCTCTTCGGCATTGAAGACAGCGAAGTCGGTCGGGGTGAAGCTGCGCTCGACCTGGTAGTCGTCGACCTTGCTGTAGAAGCCGACGAGGTTCGTGTTGACCCGTCCGCCGAAGTGGCTCGAGCGCACCCCGAGTTCGCTCGTCCAGGCGGTCTCATCGTCAAAGGGGACAAAGGCGGGATCATCCGCATAGGCGCTGAACCCGCCGGGCTTGAAGGCGTAGGTCGTGTTGGCGTAGACGAGATGATTTTCAGCGGCCTCCCAGTCGACTCCGAAGGTCGGGGTCAGGTGGACCCATTCGTCCTCCCTCTTCATGCGCGGCGAGACCGCGTCGAGGGGCGTGCGGATCGTGCGCACATCGACGGGGGGATTCGGGAAGGGCGGGAATCCCGTAACCGGGGCGATCGTGCTCGTGGTGGTCGCGACGGTAGTGGCGGTGCCGCTCTGCGATTTGTCGCGGATGAGGGAACGCTTGATCCAGTCGAGGCGGGCCCCGGCGCGGAAGGTGAGATCGTCGAGGGTCCGGTTTTCAAGACCGCCGTAAAGGGCGAAAGAGTCTTCGTCGATGATGTGTTCGGTGAGTTGCTCGAGCGCGGCGAGGGTTTCGAGCTGGGAGACTGAATTGATTGTCAGAGGAATTGAAAAGCCGGGGAAGATCTCCTGATTGATCTGCGTGACGGTATTGACGGTGTCCGAATTCGGCACCGAGAGACCTCGCAGGCCTCTGCCGGTGATGCGGCCGGTCGAGCCGTAGAGGCCCGCGTTCCATCCCCAGTCGGCGTCGGGATCGTTGTCCGAGAAGCGGAACTCCTGGCTCCAGAGTTCCTGGGTCTGGCTCAGGGTGGTGTAGCCGAAGGGCACGGCGGTGAAATCCAGATCGATGGTGTAGGGATCGAGGTTGAAACCGCGATGCGAGGTGATGCTGAGGAATTTGAAGCGGTCATTCTCATGCGCGATCCGGATCGCCTGGTAATCCGATTCCCGGTACTGACGACCGACGACATCCGAGGAGACGGTGTAGAAGCCGGTCGTGCGGTCGAGCGAGGTGAGCCGCGGCGCCCCGTCGTTTTGTTCGGCGTAGCCGGCGATCAGGCCCACTTCCCAGCCGGGGGCCACGTCGAGGTAGACGGCTCCGCCGAATTGGAAGCTCTCCTGACGATCGACCTTTTCACCCGTTAGGGTATTGGTGAGGAATCCCTCGTGAGTGTCGTAGCCGCCGTTGAAACGGAACGATGCCGAGTCGCCGAGCGGACTCGTGATCCAGCCATCGACACCGTGCCGGTTAAATGAGCCATACTGATAATCGAGCCCTCCCTCGAGCGTGTCTCCGGGCCGTCTTGTCGTGACATTGATGAGTCCGCCGTAAACATTGCGTCCGACGCGGGTCGGTTGCGGCCCGCGGAGCACTTCGACGCTATTGATCGGGCCGAGGTCCTGCGCGTAGGTGAAGGTCTCGCCGAAGGGGACGTCGTCCACGTAGATCGTGGTCGAGGGCGCGCCGAAGAAGATCGTGTTGGTGAGCCCGCGCACTGAATAGACATCCCCGAAAGACCGCGAGCCCGAGTCGGTAGCGCTCTGGTTCGGGGCGTAGCGGACGACATCCTGCGGCTCGCGCACGCCGAGCAACTCGAGTCCGGAAGGGGTAAGAAAGGTCGCATTCACCCCCTCGGCCGAGCTCCGTGGCACGAGATCATCGATCACGAGAGGCTCGTCGGCCAGGACCGGCCCGGCCGGGCGATACTGCACCGGAGCCCGATAGGCGGGCGCCGTATCGGTCGTGGGCGGGGCCGTCGTGGTGACTTCCGTGACCGGCAACTCGCCCTCGACGGGAGCATTCCCATCCTGCGCCCGCAGGGGAGTCGCTAGGGAGAAGAGGAGGAGGCAGAGGACAGGGAACGGGGTGGATTTTGATTTCATGCGGCGCATCACTTGCATTAATATGCAACAAACCAAAAGAGCAAGATACTTTTACTGGCGGGGTTGAGGAGCCCTTCAGAGAGAGCGCTCACATCAGCGCTTTTGAATCAGACGATAAAATTCCCCTAATCAGAAATCCAAGTTCTGAATCGATCATTCCGCCTTCGTATGGCATTGCTATCGCCATGATCCCTCTCCGCGCCCTCGCCATCCTCTTGCTCTTCTCTTTCGCGACGGTGTCCGGAGCGGAGCCGCCGGTGATCATGATCGACCCGGGCCACGGCGGCGGCGAGGTCGCGGGCAGCCTCAAAGAGCGCAGCAACAGCTCGCCGAACAACGCGACCACGCCGGGCGGGTTGAAGGAAAAAGATCTCACCCTGGAGTTCAGCATTCTTTTAAAGGAGGCGATTCTGGCCGAGTCGACCCGTCGCGGCATGACCGTAGGGGTGCTGATGACCCGCGAGACGGATGTGAATCTCGATTTCATCCGGCGGGCCGCGATCTGCAACCGGCCTGACACGGCCTGCGTCGTCAGTATCCACTTCAATGCGGGCGGCGGAGCCAGTGCCATGGGCAGTCTCGCGCTGATCGCGGCGGAGAACCGCAATCCGACTTACGGGATCGACCGGGCCTTTGCCGAAGGCCTCGCGGCAGCCTGCGCGGCGGGAGTGAAGCCTTTTCTCTCCGGGTCAAAGAATCGCGGGGTCATCACCGACGGGCATCTCCACGGGGGACTGGGTTCGAATTTCTTTTTCCAACTGCTCCGCCAGCCGCATCTCAAGAAGGTGCCGAAGTGTTTCCTCGAGGTCGAGTTTATCGACAATCCGGCAGTCGAGAAAGCGCTCCTGAGCGGGGATCGGGCGGCGAAGTTCCGCGAAGTGGTGAAGCCGATCGCGAGTTATCTGCTCGACTTTGTGGCGAAGGGGAAGTGACTCACCCCCTCATCGCAGCAATCGCCTCGCGGGCGTTTTGCTCGATCTTTTTCCAGTCCCGGGCACCGATCACCTCACGCGGGGCGAGCCAGCTGCCTCCGACGGCGGCGATGAGGTCGCTCGAGAGGTAGGTCATCATGTTTGCGAGACTGATGCCGCCAAGGGGAATAAACTTCGGTCCGAGATGGGCATAGGGCGCGGCGATGTTCTTGAGATGGGCGAGACCGCCTGAAGACTCGGCGGGAAAAAATTTAAGAAGGCGGCAGCCTTCGTGGATCGCCATGTCGATGTCCGTCGGGGTCATGATCCCGGGGCCGAAGGGGAGACCGGCGGCTTTGGCCTGGCGGATGATGGCGGGGTTCACTCCGGGAGAAACACCGAAGGCGGCACCCGAGGCCACTGCGGCCTCGACCTGCTCGGGGAAAAGGATCGTGCCGAGGCCGACCATCATCTCCGGACAGGCCTCGCGGATGCGGCGGGCGGCGTCGAGGGCGATGGGGGTGCGCAGGGTCAGCTCCATCGCGGTGACGCCGCCGGCGAGGAGGGCCTCGGCCACGGGTATGGCGGCTTCGAGCTCGTCGATCACGAGAACGGCGATGAGGCGGGCATCGGCGAGGGCTTTACCAATGCCGGATTCGGGGGTTAAAACGCTCATTGTTCAGTTTTTGGCTCAGTAATTTGGTGGAAAGGGCGGATTTCCCGCCTCTTTAGGGAGGTTGAAATCGTTACCACGAATGAGATACTACTCAGCATGATTTTTAAAAATTCTCTCTCCATCGGCGCAGCGCTAGCGGTCTCCGGCACACTCGCGCTGGCGCAGCGGGGTGATAAGGCTGATCATGACATGGCGCCGCCGCCGGCGCATTGGAAAATCCCGGCCGCACCGGTGGTCTCCCCGGCCGATGCCGCCGCCAGCATGGCCGTGGAAAAAGGCTTCGAACTCGAGCTCGTCGCTGCCGAACCGATGATCAACGACCCGGTCGCCCTCGCTTTTGACGGGAACGGTCGCATCTGGGTCGCCGAGATGCTGGGCTACATGCCCGACATCGACGGCAAGCTCGAGGAGTCGACCTACGGCCGCATCTCTGTCCTGGAGGACACCGACGGCGACGGCAAGGCCGACAAAAACACTGTCTTTCTCGAAAAATACCTGCTCCCCCGCGCCGTCGCTCTCGTCGATGCGGACAAGACCCTGCTCTTCGCGGACAACGAACGGCTCTACGAAGCGGAGATCCTCATCGATGAAAAGGGGGCCATCACCGCCGGCAAAGTCACTGTCGTCGACGAAGACTACGCCGAGGGCGGCAACCCCGAGCACAAACCGAACGGGCTCATCACCGCGCTCGACAACTGGGTCTACAACGCCAAGTGCGATCAGCGGTATAAGAAGGTGAACGGCACTTGGATCAAGGAAAAAACCGAAGAGCGCGGCCAGTGGGGGATCGTGCAGGATAATTACGGACGCCTTTTCACGAACACGAACTCCAACCTCATCTCGGCAGAGGAAGTGGCCCCCGGGCTGCGGGTCAGGAACCCGAATTTCCCGTTCCGGACAGCCGTGACCTCCACGATCAGGAACCAGAAACTCTGGCCCTCACGTATCACCCCCGGGGTCAATCGCGGCTACATGAAGGGCACTCTCGATGAGAACGGCTACCTCCTTTCTCCGACCGCAGCCTCGGGCATGGCGGTTTACCGGGGCGACCAGTTCCCGGCGGAGTTTGCGGGCAATCTCTTCATCACCGAGCCGGCCGGCAATCTCGTGAAGCGCGCCGTCACGGTCGAGGGCGCCAACGGGATGCGAACGATCAAGAGCGCCTACGAGGGGGCCGAGTTCCTCACCTCGACGGACGAACGTTCCCGCATGGTGCATGCCTACACGGCGCCCGACGGATCGCTCTATTTAGTAGATTTTTACCGCGGCATCCTGCAGCACTCCGTTTACATGACCTCCTACCTGCGCGCTCAGGTCGTGGAGCGCGGTCTCGACACTCCTGTCGGGCTTGGCCGGATCTGGCGCGTGCGTCACAGCGAGGGCCGCGCCGGGAGCGGTCAGCCCCGGATGCAGGAGGAATCGTCACTCGATCTCGTCGCCCACCTTTCCCATGCGAACGGCTGGTGGCGCGACACCGCCCAGCGGCTCATCATCGAGCGCGGCGAGGTGGACGAAGTGGTGCCGGCCTTGAAGGAAATCGTCAGTAGCGACGCGGGCGAGCTGGCGAAGATCCACGCGGTCTGGACGCTCGAGGGGCTGGGCCGTCTCGATGCGATGACGCTCGAAGAGGCCATGAAGAGCTCTTACCCGCGCCTCGTGGCCGAGGCCATCCGGGCCGCCGAGTCGCTCGTGAAGGGCGCTGAGGGCGAAAAGATTTTCAAAATGCTGAGCCGCTACAGCGAGACGGAGAATCTCCACATTCGTCGGCAGCTTGCTGCGACCATTGGCCTTTTCGGGGAAAAGGCGGTGCCGCTCCTCGCGGAGATGGTGAAAAGGGATGAGAAAGATCTCCTCACCGGCGACCTCGCCGTGAGCGGGCTGTCAGGGCACGAACTGGCGCTTTTCAAATCTCTCCCCCCGACCCACAACCTGCGGGCACCTCTCATCGAGACCCTCGTGCGCCGCAATGTTCGCAAGGAACTCGAAGAACTGGCAACGCTCCTCGAGACGCCGAAGGGCTACGGCGCGCTCGCCAAGGCGTCGGTAGCAATGCGCCGGACCGATGAGGTGAAGGTGCTCCTGGGTGTGCTCGCTGACCCGGCGACCGATGCGAAGATCCGCACCGGCATCGTCGAGGGCATGCTCTCGGGCGGGAAGGACAAGAAGTTCAAACCCATGCCGGTGAAGGAACTTGCCGCTCTCGATACCGCCGCGAAGCAGCCCGGCGTCAATGCCGCCAGGGTAAAGCCGCTCGCTGCCCTCTTCGTCGTGGGCACGGGGGAAGAGGCAGTCTACCTCGCCACCGCCGAGCACAAGCGCCAGTTCAAAGAGGGCGAGGTCCTCTACCAGCAGATCTGTATGGCCTGCCACCAGATCCACGGCAACGGGCAGCAGTATCTCGCCCCGCCTCTGGCGGGGGCGGAGTGGGTCCTCGAGTCCGACCAGCGTCTCATCGCCATCGTCATGGACGGCGTGATGGGACCGATCGAGGTGATGGGGAAGACCTACACCGTGCCCGAGATCCAGCCGATGATGCCGGGACTGCGGCACAATCCCGAGCTCGATGATGAGGAACTCGCCGCGATGATGACCTACGTGCGCAATGCCTGGGGCAACGGAGCCACGCCCGTCACGGGTGCCGCGGTGGGCCGCTACCGCGAGTCCGTCGCCGCCCGCGCTCCCTACACGCCCGAAGAGCTGAAAAAGCTGAAGTGAGGGAGCTACCGTTTCCTTTTCCCTAGCGAGTCATGAATGAGTCCCTCCAAAACCTCCTCGACGCCGTGGGAAAAGCGGTGGGAAAAGACTCTCCGGAGTGGGCCGCCTTCTCTCGTCTTCTTGATCGCGGGGAGGCCGGGGGACTCGATGCGCTGCTCGATAATGTCGACGAATCAGACTACTCCCTCGCCGACTGGGTCGAGGCTCTGACGTCCTTTGATGAGTGGCTCGTGGAAAAGGGCGAGACCCGGCGTCCTTTGGCGGGAATGCGCGGGTACATCCATTGCTGCACCTTCACAAATTCCCCGCATCTTAGTTCGCCTATCTTAAAAGTCATTGTAATTAAGGCACTTACCGAATTCGGGTTTGATGTCCTGTCTGAACCTCAATATTGAGAATATTCAGATTATGCGAAATTGGTGGAGAATTCCGTAGGCATTCAGGCAGGAGTGTGGTAAAGTGGAATTCATGTCAACCACACGTAGAACACGATTCTCACGACGGGTTCCAGATCATGTTACTGATGAGCTGGTCACCGTACTCTCTGACAAACAAACCTTCGGGTTTAACGCCCTTTTTGTGGTCGTTTATGAGAATTTGAAAGCTCGAAATGCCGTTAGTGGCGGGGAAGAAATGCTCCGCCTCCGCGCTTACGAGAAGCTTCAGAATCTCGTTACCCGAGGTCTTGTCGAGAAGAATGGCAAAGAATACCGTGGCCTTGAAAATATTCAGGACGCGGCCAGCGCTCCCGCAACGACTTGATTCGTGGCTCTCATGGCACCGGCCTTTACGGCAGGTGAGCATTTCTCCCGAGAGACGTTAAATCGTCTGGACGGAACGACCAAATTCAATACATTCCGTTGAGCTGAGTTCCACTCAGTTCAACGGAATTTTTTTTGGAATCATGGTATCTGATTACATCCCAGTCCTCCTCCAGATCGTGCTCGCATCCGGTTTTGCCGGTGCCACTCTGGTCGCCAGCGCCCTCCTTGGGAAGCGAGCGCTCCGCAATCCCACGAAGGACTCGGCCTACGAGTGCGGCATGACCCCGATCGGCGGTGCCCAGGCCCGGTTCAGCGTGAAGTTCTACCTCGTCGCGATGCTCTTTGTCCTTTTCGACATCGAGGTCGTCTTCCTTTTCCCCTGGGCCACGGTCTACCGCGAGCAGATCGGCGAGGGAGCTATGGTCTTCCTCTGGGCCATGCTTGGTTTTGTCGGCATTCTTTTTGTGGCCTATCTCTACGCCCTCAAAAAGGGAGCACTGGAGTGGCGCAACTGAGCAGTGCCGCGGTTTCCCCCCTATCTTCGTCATTATGGTCCACTACATCGCGCTGTACCGGATCGGCAAAGACAAGTCCGACGATGAACTTGAGGGAATGATCCGTGTGAGCCGTTCCTGCTTTCACCGGGTCAATGAAGCGCACAACTTCCGCTCGGGCCGCAGCATTGATTCGGCGAATCCCTACGGATTTTTCATTTCCGCCGACTTCGAGAGCCGGGACAAGCTCGCGATGTTCCGTGAAGACCCGAGTTATCTCCGCTTCGAGACCGATGTCGTCAGGGCGCATACCCTCGGTCGCGAGGAGTTCCTCTACGAGACTGAGCCGGGAAAAGACCCGACGTACTCGTAGTCTGTCGCTCCGGAACGGAACCCGCATCCTTCGCTCGTAAGATTTCGCTTCGCTGGAGACGTAACTTGGTGGGTGCGGGCTCCTCCCGCTGTAGCAAAACCCCGCCCGAGAACTTTTCTGATTGCCGCACGGCGGTCGGATAAGCCTTTTCCCCTGATGAAAAAAGTCGTCCTCACTCTCGGTATCCCCTTCATTGCTCTGACGTTCGTCCACGGGGCGGAGACTTCGGCACCGGCAAAGGTATCTTTCAACCGGGACATCCGGCCCATCATGTCGGACACGTGCTTTCACTGTCACGGGTTCGACGCGAACACCCGCGAGGCGGGGCTGCGGCTCGACATCCGGGCTGAGGCGCTCAAAGAAACCGAGGAGGGTGTCCTCCCTATCGTCGCCGGCGACCCTGACAAGAGCGAGATCATCGCCCGTATCTTCGACGAGGGCGATCCGATGCCGCCGGACAAGGCCCACAAGCCGCTCACTCCCGCGCAAAAGGAGCTCTTCCGCCGCTGGGTTGCCGAGGGGGCCGAGTATGAGCCGCACTGGTCCTACGCGCCGCTGGAGAGGCCCGATGTCCCCGCGACTGGCGGCGAATCGGGCAACCCCATCGATGGCTTCATCAAAGCGAAGCTAGCGGAGAAGAAGCTCGCCCTTTCGCCCGCCGCCGCTCCGCATGTTCTCGCCCGGCGTCTCTCCCTCGATCTTACGGGCTTGCCACCTGCGGGTGAAACGCCCCAGGTCGACTACGAGGCCTATCTCGACAGTCTCCTCGCGTCCCCTCACTTCGGGGAGCGCATGGCGGTGTGGTGGCTCGACGTCGCCCGATTTGCTGACACGGTCGGATTCCATGGCGATCAGAACCAGCGCATTTTCCCCTATCGCGACTACGTCATCAACGCCTTCAACTCGAACAAACGCTTCGACGTCTTCACCCGCGAGCAGCTTGCGGGCGATCTCCTCCCCGAGCCGACGACGGAGCAGCTCACCGCGACCGGCTACAATCGCCTCAACATGATGACCCGCGAGGGCGGTGCCCAGCCGAAGGAATACCTCGCCAAGTACGGAGCCGAACGCGTCCGCTCGGTCTCGGCGGCCTGGTTCGGCAGCACCTTTGGCTGCGCCGAGTGTCACGATCACAAGTTCGACCCGATCAAAGCGCGTGACTTTTACGAACTGAAGTCCTTCTTCGCCGATGTGAAACAGTGGGGCGTCTACGCTGACTACGGCTACACCCCTGAGCCCGAACTCAAAGGCGTGAACAACGATTCACCCTTCCCGCCTGAGATCGAGGTCGAGAGCCCCTGGCTGAAACGGCAGCATCACCTCGCCCGCGAAGCCCTTGATCGACATCTCGGGGAAACGCTCGCGCGGATGCAGTCCGACCCCAAGCTGACCGCCGCCCGTGAAGAGTGGGAGAAAGGTCTCGCCCCTTTTCTAAAGGTGCATCCGTCAGGGTGGATCGCACTGGCCCCGGCGGAGGGTAAGATCCTCAAGGACGGCAAACCCGTCGCGGATCGCAGCCCGGCAGTGACGCCGGCCGGGACTGTCGCCGCCGACAAGGCGCTCGGTCGGGGGGAAGGCCTCGAGGTGACCCTCGATCCGGTCGGGTTGTCCTCCCTCGCCTCGGTGCAACTCGAGATCGCGCCCGGTGAACTCGATGCCAGGACGATCGAGGCCCTTGCCGGCAAAGCCCTGAACTTTTCCCTCGCGATCCGCGATGGCAAGGGGGCTGTGAAAAAGCTCTCCATCCGCCATGCCGAGGCGACCGCGAAACGGCCCGTCTTCCGTGGCGGTGAGGAAGTCATCGGAGTTCAGGGCGAATGGCGTCTCCCTGCTGCGCATCCGGCAAAGGAGCCGCTTCGCTCCGTCTGGCTCGTGAGCGTCCCGGTGAAACTGAGGGAAGGCGATCAGGTCGTCGCTACTCTCGCCGGCGACAACCTCCTGCCGGTGAAGATCTCGATAAGCCCGCTCGCGGCGCTAGATCCGCTGGCCGTGGCCGACGCCGGGACTCTTCAGTCGCTCACCACTGCCGTCGCTGCACGTGATGCGGAGGCCGCTCATCTTGCCGATGCCGCCCTCCTCTTCAGCACCGCGACTGATCGTGCCGCCTACGACACCGCTCAGCAACTGGCCGCGAAACAGCGCGAGTTCCGCGAGGGCAAGGCGTGGACGATGGTCACGCTCCCAAGCGACAAGCCGCTCGAGGTCCGTGTCCTGCCTCGCGGCAACTGGCTCGATGAAACCGGCCCCGTCGTCCTGCCCTCGACCCCGTCTTTCCTCCCCGGTCGCCTCGAGAGCACGCCGGAGAAAAGGCTGAACCGACTCGATCTCGCCAACTGGATCGTCTCGGCTGAGAATCCCATCACCGCCCGCGCCGTCATGAACCGTCTCTGGGCGATGTTCTTCGGCACCGGTCTCAGCGCGGTGATCGACGACCTCGGGTCGCAGGGGGAGCCGCCCTCGCATCCCGAGTTGCTTGACTGGCTCGCGGTCGAGTTCCGCGAGTCGGGCTGGGACTTGCAGCACATCGTGCGGCTCATCGTCACGAGCGAGACCTACCGCCAGAGCAGCAACCTGCGTCCCGACCTCGAGGATGCCGACCCCTCCAATCGTCTTCTCGCGTCGCAGAATCCGCGCCGGCTCGAGGCCGAGTTTGTGCGGGACAATGCCCTCTCCATCGCCGGACTGCTCAACCTCGACGACATCGGCGGCCCCAGTGTGAAACCCTATCAGCCGGCCGGCTATTACGAGGCTCTCCAGTTTCCCAACCGCGACTACGTGGCCGACACCGATGCGCGGCAGTGGCGGCGCGGGGTCTACACCCACTGGCAGCGCACCTTCCTCCACCCCATGCTGGCGAACTTCGATGCGCCCGCCCGCGACGAATGTGCCGCCGCGCGGGTCAACAGCAACACCCCGCAGCAGGCGCTCACTTTGCTCAACGATCCCGCCTTCGTTGAGGCGGCGCGGAGTTTCGCGGCACGGCTCCTCGGGGATAAAAAAGCGACGACGGATCAGGAACGTATCCTATCCGCCTACCGCATCGCCCTGAACCGCGAACCCGCCGCCCGCGAACTCGCCGCCCTGACCGCTTTCCTGAAAACGCAGCAGGATCACTTTACCGGCGCTCCTGAAGAGGCGGCGAAACTCCTCCAAACCGGCCTTTCGCCGCAGGCCGGTCTCGACCCGGTCCTCCACGCCTCGTGGACGCAGCTTGCCCGTGTCCTCCTCAACGCTCACGAAACGATCACCCGCTACTGAAAATCATCGCCATGAATCCCCTTGATCCCTCCTTTGAAGCGCTCAGCCTCCATCGCCGTTCCTTTCTCCAGCAGAGCAGCTACGGCCTCGGCGGCATGGCCATGGCGATGCTCCATCAGCAGGCCGGAGCCGCCACGACGGGTCTCGCCAAACCCGATGACTGGAAGGGCGCGCTCAAGGCCCCGCATTTTCCGGTAAAGGCAAAGCGCGTCATCTTTCTGTGCATGGCAGGCGGCCCCTCGCAGCTCGAGACCTTCGACTGGAAACCCGAGCTGAAAAAACTCAACGACCAGCCCTTTCCCGAGTCCTTCACGAAAGGGCAGCAACTCGCCCAACTCCAGGGGGCCGAGCTCAAGGCGCGGGGATCGTTCACCAATTTCCAGAAGCACGGCCAGTCCGGGATCGAGATCAGCGACCTCTTCCCCGGGATCGCGAAGCAGGCGGACAAGCTCTGTGTGATCCGCTCGATGCAGACCGAGCAGATTAATCACGACACCGCCCACGCATTCATGAACACCGGCTCCATCATCAAGGGCCGTCCCAGCATGGGGTCGTGGCTGACCTACGGACTAGGATCCGAGACCGAGAATCTCCCCGGCTTCATCGTTTTAACTTCGGCGGGCAAATACGGGCAGCAGCCCATCTCGGCGCGGCAGTGGAGCAGTGGCGTGCTGCCGAGTCGATTTCAGGGTATCCAGTTCCAGTCCAAGGGCGATGCAGTTCACTACATCGGCAACCCCGAGGGAGTCTGTCAGAGCGCGCAGCGCCAGGTCATCGAGGAGATTCAGCGGCTCAACGGCTTCCTCGGCGAAGAGCAGAACGATCCCGAGATCGCGACCCGCATCGCCCAGTACGAGATGGCCTTCAAGATGCAGTCGAGCGTCCCCGAGTTGACCGATTTCAGTGAGGAAAATCAGGCCACGCTCGACCGCTACGGCGTGAAAGAACCGGGTGACGGCTCCTTTGCCTCAAACTGTCTCCTCGCCCGCCGCCTCGCCGAGCGCGGGGTGCGCATGATCCAGCTTTACCACCGCGCCTGGGATCACCACGGCCAGATCGAAGAGGGAATGAAGGACGGCGCGGCCACCGTGGACGGCCCCACCGCCGCTCTACTTCAGGATCTCGAAGAGCGCGGACTCCTCGAGGACACTCTCGTCCTCTGGGGCGGGGAATTCGGCCGCACTCCGATGGGGCAGGGGAGCGGACGCGATCACCACATCCTCTCTTTCAGCGTCTTCATGGCCGGCGGCGGGATCAAGCCGGGAACGACCTGGGGCTCGACCGACGAACTCGGCTACCGTGCCGTTGAGGATGTTGTTAGCGTGCATGATCTCCACGCGACGATGCTCTCCCTGCTCGGGATCGATCATCACCGGCTCACCACAAAATTCCAGGGCCTCGATGTCAGGCTCACCGGGGTGGCGGGCAAAGTGGTGCGCGGGATCGTGGCGTGAGCTGAATGGCACGTGATTAAGGAGCCAATTCGACTTACAACGGACCTTGTGTGGATAGCGGCGCCAAGTAAGGTAGGGACGCCTTGCCGTCACGCTCCATCTCCCGATCGGTTTCGTCCTGATGGCGGTCATTCTCGAGGCCTACCATTTTTTCAAACCGAGCAGCCAACTGGGGAGCGCAATCGGGTTGGTCCTGACGTGCAGCGCGGCGAGCGCGGTGGTCTTGGTCCTGCTGGGGATCTTCCGCGGAGAGGGCGGTGGCTACGAGCCCGGGGCTCTCGAAGAACATCGCTGGTTCGGCATTGCGGTCGGTGCGGTGACGGTGGTTGCCGCGATCGTGCATGCCCTGGCATTCCGCAAAAAACCCCGGGCAGTGACGGTGGCATTTTACCGCTTCCTCCTTCTTGCTGATATGGCCCTGCTCTCCATCGCCGGGCACGGCGGGGGGAATCTCACCCATGGGTCGAAGTATCTCACCGAGAACGCCCCGGGCTGGCTACGGAAGTGGGTCGGGGACCCGGACCCGGCAGCTACGGCGGGCGGTGCCAGCCTGTCAGGCGAGTATGCCCGTGTCATTCAGCCCATCTTCGAGGCGAAGTGCTACCAGTGCCACGGCCCCGAAAAGCAGAAAGGTGACTGCCGCATGGACATGGTCGAGGGCCTCTTCACGGCCGGTGAGAGCGAGCTCGATCCCATCGTGAAAGGCAATGCGGTCGGGAGCTATCTCGTCGAAACGATCACGGTTCCCAACGACAACGATATCGCGATGCCACCCGGGGGCAAAGACCGCCACACCCCCGAAGAAATTCTTGCGATCATGCGCTGGATCTGGGCCGGAGCGGAAACCGGGGGTTGATTTTACTTCACCGCCTCCACCTCAATGCGATCCAGTCCGAACATGTAGCGAGGCAGGGCGATCGCATTTTTCCCGGTGAGGTGGATGTCGATCTGGAGCGGTTCGCTGGGACTAACATTGACTTTCTCAAAGGTTAGGGGAGATCCCGGCAGGACTTTTTCGCTGTAGAGATCGGCCTCGCGGAGTTGGCCGTTGATCGCCACCTTGATCGTTGCGTAGTCGAGCGCAGTGGTCGGGAAAAGGGTCACGTTTTTGGTGCCCGGGGTGAGGCCTTCGACTTTCAAAGTGAGGATGTCGCCGGGCTCTCCGCCGGTCCACCAGAGATGGTCATTGCCCGACCAGCCGTCGCCAAAGCCGGACATGTTCTGATTTTTGACGCTGCCGCTTTTGGTGACGACCTTTGTGACGAGAGCTTCGCCCTCGACGCGGACGACTCCTGCCGCCGGGGGCGGAACACTGCCCTTGCCTGCAACCGGGCCTTCGCCGGGGAGGGGAACCTGCGCGGGGCTCGCAAGGTATTTCACGAGGTCGGCGACCTGCTCGAGCGGGATCGCATCGAACAAGCCCGCCGGCATGAGCGACTGGGGGATCTCCTGACGTTCTTTGATCCCGGCTACTTTCACCTCGGTGACCGATCCGCCCGGCATGGCTACCTGTATCGAGGCCGGGGTCTCTGCCCGAACCATGCCGCTCACGGTCGAGCCGTCTTTCATCGTGAAGATATGGAGGAGGTAGTCTTTCCCGACCACGGCGCTGGGGGCAAGTGTATTCTCAAGGATGTAGGCGAGGTCGGCACGGTTCGATCCGGTGAGATCGGGACCGAGGGCGATGCCTTCACCGAAGATCTGGTGACAGGTCCCGCAGGTCATCGCGAAAGTCTGGCGACCGCGCGAGGCGTCGGCCTTTTCCAGGACTTTGGGATTCAGCTTTTTCTTCCACGCTTCGATGCTCGCGGAGAGTTGCGCGAGATCGATTCCGGCTCCGCCGCGGACCCAGTTCCGGTCGATGATCGCGGTGACGGACTCGTCCTTGAAGCGTTCGAACTGATCGAGCATGACCGGGGAAATCAGCGAGGCGGTGAGCTTCTTCTCATCGACCGCCTTCAGCATCACCAGCGCCATCTCGGGCCGGGTCGCGAGCAGGTTGATGGCCTCGTTGCGGAGCGCAAGCGGGAAACCGGCGAGACGCTCGACGAGGGCGGTCGCGGTCTCGATACCCGGGGACTGGCGCAGGGCGGCGATCGCGACGGGTTGTAGAGAGCCGATGTCGAGGACCTCACGGGCGAGGGCGCCGAGTTCGGGATCGCGTCCGGCGATGAGGAGCTCCATTGCCTTGATCCGTTCCGGTCCCGCCTTCTTCGCATCGCGAGCGAGGGCGCGCCAGACGGGGAAATACTCGGGATCGCCAAAGCGGGCTCCCATTTGGGCAAGGGCATCGCTGACGGCGGGATTTCCCGTTTCGATGGATTTCCCGTGGGCTTTTGTGGCCTCCCATCCGGCAGGGATCTCCACGGCCGCGAGACTGGCGAGGGCGGTGAGGAACTGGCCGGATCGTCCGGCGAAGTCAGCCGGATTCTTCGCGGTCGAGAGCGAAGTCATGATCGCCGAGCGACCCGCCGGAAAGACCGCGGCACGACGGGTGATGAAATCTTTTAAGTTCGTCCATGGCGTGCGGCCGACGAGACCGAGGGCCCGCTCTGGATCGGCTTCGACGAGGGGTTCGATGCCATACCAGCAGAGCAGGGGAATGTTGCGGTCTGCCGTGCTGCGGGCATGGCTGATGAGACCGGCGGCGATCTCCCATCGTTGTTCGAGCGGGAGACGCTGCAGGAGCGAGGCGAGGTGACGGCGGACGAAAAGGGAGTCGTCTCCTGCGGCCATGGCTTCGACCTTGGCGAGCACGGGAGCGGAGAGCGCGGTCTTCTTTTCGCCGAGGAGGGTGACGGCCCAGCCGCGCAGTTCCTCCTCCGGATCATAGAGATTTGCGTGCAGGATATCTTCGTTGATGAGACCGCAGACGTGCCTGGTCCAGAGGACGCGGAGACGATTTCCGGTGTTGTTCTGCGGTACCTGATCAAGTGCCGCGCCGACGGCGGCCGCGTCGAGCTTTCCTGCGGCAGCGCGCTCCTGGAGAAGCCGCTGGGCCTGACGGGCATGGAAGGCGTTAGGGTTTGCCAATGTCGCGACGAGTTCAGCATCGGAGAGATCCGGCAGATCGGTCACGGTGCTTTTCACCTCTCCATAGCGGACGCGAAAGAGCCGGCCGTTGCTGCGGTCCCAGATCTCGACATCACGATGATGGCAGGTCTGGGTATCGGTCCACTCGGAAAAGTAGATCGCACCGTCCGGTCCTAACAAAAGACCAACACCGATGTGGTCGTGGTGATTGGACAGTAGAAAATCAGGCCGGTGACGCGCGATGTTTCCCGATCCGTCCCGCTCGATCGACTCGCGCACCATCCGATGTCCGTGGAGATTGTGGAAGAAGGCGTCGCCGCGATACTCCGGCGGAAACGTATCCGCCTGATAGAGGACGAGTCCGCAATGGGCATGTCCGCCACCGAGAGTAGAGGTGTCCGCCGGTGCGATCGTCCCCTTCGTGCGCACGTCGGTCCAGTTCCCGGCGAAGTGCGCGTGATCGGCGATGGTCTTGATGTCGTCGAAGGTCCAGGGGTCAAAATGCTGTCCGGCCTGACGCTGGTAACGGCCGCCCTGCGAGAGATGATAGAAATGCGGGATGACACAGGCGGTGATGAAAAAATCGCCCCGCTCGTCAAAGTCGACGCCCCAGGGATTGCTCGTGCCGTGGGCGTAGACTTCGAACTCCCGGGTCACGGGGTGGTAGCGCCAGACCCCCGCATTGATCGGTTCGCGATCTTCTTCCGGCGTCCCGGGTTTGCCGACCTTCGAGTGGGTAAAGACGCCGTGGCAGCCGTAGAGCCAGCCGTCGGGCCCCCAGGTGAAGGCATTGAGCGTCTCGTGGGTGTCCTCGTAACCCCAGCCGTCGAGGAGGATCTCGGGCTCGCTGTCGGGCACGTCGTTTTGGTCTTTGTCAGGATAAAAGAGGAAGTAGGGCGCCGCTCCGATGTAGACTCCGCCGAAGCCGATCGCGATGCCGCTGGCGAGGTTGATGTTCTCGGCGAAGACCTTTCTTGTTTCAAAAGTGCCGTCTCCGTCGCCGTCTTCGAAGATGAGGATGCGATCCTTACCCGCGTTGTAATTGCCCGGATCGCGGACCGGATAGGTGTGCCCCTCGATGACCCAGAGACGACCGCGGGCGTCGAAGTTCATTGCGATAGGCTGGGTGATCTGCGGCTCGGCGGCGATGAGATCGACGGAGAAGCCCGCAGGCACCTCCATGCGGGCGAGAGCGCCCTGCGGGGAAAGGCCGCTGCCGTAGTCGTCCTGGGGCCGGCCGCCGGGGACTTTCCAACGCTCTGCTGCGGTTTTGGAAAGGGTATCGGCGTTTTTTTGAAGGTGGATCGTGAGCCCCTTTTTACTGCTGCTGACGATGTCCGTTTTCCCATCGCCGTTGAGGTCGGCGACCTTCACCTCGACGCCGACGCCGGAGTTATCATCGATGAAATGGGGGACAAACTCGATCTTCTGATCCGCATCGACCGTGTTGCGGAACCAGTAGAGGACGGCTTCCTGCAAGGCCCCGGGATCTTTGCCCTGATGGGCGAGGTGACGCTTTCCGGTAACAAAATCCTCACGACCGTCCCCGTCGATATCGGCGAGAGCAAGAGCGTGTAGTTGCGAAAAAGCAATGCCAAAAGGATTCTGCGTTGAGCTCTCGCCCATGAGATCGTGCTTTTCGAATTTGCCGGGCTCGTACTGCTCGAACCAACCGAGTCCGAAGCCGTGGGCGTTGTAAGAGGTCACGATATCGGCATCGCCGTCTTCATCGAAGTCGTGCACGAGGATCTGCGCCCCGCCTCCGCCGTAGGGCAGGTGCGCCCATTTTTGTTTTTGCCAGGGTCCTTCTCCGGGTTCGGCGGGTTGCTCATACCAGAAGGCTTTCTCGATCACATCGAGGCGTCCGTCGCCGTTGAGATCACCGACCCCTAGGCCATGCCCGAAAGGGGTCGCGGCTTCCCCGACTTCGGAAATAGGGTGCCAGGTCCAGGGCTGCGTCGCGTCGGCTCCGGCCTCGTAGTAGCCGTAGGTCTGCTCCTTCGCTCCGACGATCTCGGGCAGGCCGCCGGGGATTAGGTCGATGAAGTGGGGTGATTCGTTCGCGACCTGATCGGCCACGGGAAACATTTTCCAATCGGATGAGCTCGCTGGAGCGCCGGGATTCAGGTAGAGCCGCGCCTCTTTCCCGGGGAAACCGTAGACGAGGATGTCGTTCCTGCCGTCGCCGTTGCAGTCGTGGATGAAGCTAAAGAAGTTGTCTGAATAGCCCTTTTCCGCAACGAAAGGTTCCCCCGCAGTGAAGCGTCTCGCCTCGGCGAAATCTGGTCCGGCGAACCAGAAGGGACCGTAAGCGAGATCGGGTTTGCCGTCGCCATTGAGGTCTCCCACGGCGGCGCCTTCCGCGTGGAAGTCGGTGAGGAGCGTTCGTGAAGTCCACGCGTCGTTGGCGAGGAGGGGCAGGGAGATAGAGAGGGCGAGGGCGAGGAGAAACGGGGGTTTCATTTAAAGGTAAAAGATAGCTTCGTCCGAACGACTTCAGTTTATTGGACCGCACGGACGAATCGTATGCCATTTCAGTCCCCGGCTTCAAGACCGGTGAATGGGGCGCGTCTGCTGTTTCCCTGCCCGGCCCCGTCACATCCGGCAGATGAGCAGCTCGCGCTCGTAGATTAGTTCGCGCGGCAGGTGCGTTTTGAGGTCGAGGAAAAGCTCCTCGTGCGAGAGGATCTCGCGACGCCAGGCCTCGCGGTCGAAGTGCTGGAGTTCCTCGAATTTTTCCCCGGGGAAGTCGAGTCCGGTCCAGTCGATGTCTTCGTAGCCGGGCACCCAGCCGATGGGGGTCTCTTTCGCAACGCCGTGGCCGTTGGCTCGCTCGACGATCCATTTCAGAACGCGCATATTTTCCCCGAAGCCGGGCCAGAGGAACTTGCCGTCGGCATCCTTGCGGAACCAGTTCACGTGGAAGATGCGCGGCGAGGAGCTCAGGGAGCGCTGCATCGAGAGCCAGTGGCGGAAATATTCTCCCATATTGTAGCCGCAGAAGGGCAGCATCGCCATGGGATCGCGGCGCACCTGACCGATCGTCCCGGCGGCGGCGGCGGTCATCTCGCTGCCCATCGTTGCGCCCATGTAGACGCCGCTGCTCCAGTTGAAGGCCTGGTAGACGAGGGGCATCGTCGTTGCGCGCCGCCCACCGAAGATGATCGCGCTGATGGGCACCCCCTCGGGCTTTTCCCAGTCGGGATCGATCGTGGGACATTGCGAGGCGGGGGCGGTGAAGCGGGAATTGGGATGGGCGGCCTTGGCCCCGGTCTCGGCGGCGAGCTGCGGGGTCCAGGGATTGCCCTGCCAGTCGATCGCCTCGGCGGGCGGCTCGGGAGTCATGCCCTCCCACCAGACGCCGCCGTCGGGGGTGAGGGCGACATTGGTGAAAATGGTGTTTTTCCGCAGCGCGGCCATCGCGTTGGGGTTCGTCGCCTCACCGGTGCCGGGGGCGACACCGAAGAAGCCGGCCTCGGGGTTGATCGCGTGGAGCCGCCCGTCGGGGCCGGGCTTGATCCAGGCGATGTCGTCACCGACGGTCCAGACTTTCCAGCCCTGCTCCTGGAAATGCTGCGGCGGGATGAGCATGGCGAAGTTCGTCTTGCCGCAGGCACTGGGGAAAGCGGCGGCGACATAGGTCTTGCGTCCCTCAGGGTCCTCGACGCCGAGGATGAGCATGTGCTCGGCCATCCAGCCTTCGTCGCGGGCTATGGCCGAGGCGATGCGCAGGGCGAAGCATTTTTTCCCCAGGAGGGCGTTGCCCCCGTAGCCCGACCCGTAGCTCCAGATCTCGCGGCTCTCGGGAAAGTGAACGATGTATTTGTCAGGATTGCAGGGCCAGGGCACGTCGGCCTGCTCCGGCGCGAGGGGTGCGCCGACGCTGTGCATGCAGGGCACGACCCGCTTGTCGCTGCGGTCGATGAGCTCGAAGACAGGCTTCCCGATGCGGGCCATGATGCGCATGTTGATCACCGCGTAGGGCGAGTCGGTGAGCTGCACTCCGATCTGGGCCATGGGCGAGTCGAGTGGTCCCATGCTGAAGGGCAGCACATACATCGTGCGACCTTTCATGCAGCCGTCGAAGAGTTTGCGGAGCTTGCGTTTCATCTCAAAGGGGTTGACCCAGTGATTCGTCGGGCCCGCACCGTCCTTCGAGGCGCTGCAGATGAAGGTGCGGTCCTCAACCCGCGCCACGTCACTCGCATCGGAGCGGGCGAGAAAACAGCCGGGCCACTTCTCCTCGTTCAGCTTGACGAGGGTGCCGGCCTCGACCATCTCCCCGCAGAGGCGGTCGTATTCGGCCTGCGATCCATCGATCCAGTGGATGCGCTCGGGCTTGCAGAGGGCGGACATCTTCTTGACCCAGCGGAGCAGGTGGACGTTTTCGCTGAGGGGCGTGGAGGGGTCGGATTCGTTCATAGGGGAGAGTCCGCGGCAGTGCTTTTTTGAGGCCCTGATTTGAGAAGGGAGGCGCGAGTAAAGCAATCTTGACCTGTCCGGGCGATGCGTCACGGGAAAAGTCGCACTGGCAGGCGACACCATGACCGCCTTTCGGAAGAATCCGGTCCGCAAGGAAGCGGCAGGCTCAGGGGAGGGATTTCAATGTTTCGTAGAGAACCTTGCCCTCGTCATCGAGTAAAGAGAGGCTCAGGGTCCCGGGTGCTTCGCCGATCGTCACCTGGAGGAATCCGCCGGTCGGCTCGGAATAGAGAAAGCGCTGATCGACCAGTCCCTCGGGATCGGTGCTCTTGGGCCCACCCGGCTTCTCCCCGCGAATCGCGTTCTCGTCGTTGAGGGCGCCGCAGGAGAATTCCTCGAAGCCGGAGGGATGAACACTGTGGTATTGCCAGTGCCGGTCGCCACAGAAGCTCATCACGTTTTCGATGTCGTTCTCCTTGAGCCAGGCGAAGAAGCGGTCCGCCTCCTGCCGGAAACCGCGTGTGTTGGTGTGATTGTCCTTCTTGCTGTCGCGGTCGGGTCCGACCATGGGAGTCGGGGTGATGATGACTTTCCAGGTCGCATCGCTTTCCTTGAGGGTGCGCTGCAGCCACTCGCGCTGCTCCGCGCCCCAGATTGTTTTCTCAGGGCCGTCGGGCATTGCGTTGGGAGAGCGGTAGTCGCGGCCCTCGACGAACCAGAGTTGAAGGTGCTTGTGAACGCGGTGGGTGCGGTAGGTCGGCGAGGTCGTGTCACCGGCGGGATGGATGGGCATCTGCTCGCGGAAGATTTCAATGCCGGTGTCCGGAGCGGGCAGGGTGTTTCCGCCGAGGTCGGCGTCGTTGTAGCGGAAGTCGTGATCGTCCTTCGACCAGTAGGCGGGAGTGACGGCGAAGAAGTCGATCATACGGGGGAAGCGGAATTGCTCGTGCCATTTCCTGCGCAGCTCCGGAAGGGTTTTCGCGGCGGTTTTGGCGGGATGGTCATAGTAGACGATGTCGCCCGTGCCGATGAAGAAGTCCGGCTTCCGCGCGAGCATCGCGGCATAGGCGGGGAAGCCGAGGCGTTTGTCTTCGTCCGATGCCTGACTGCCTTTGCCGTTGGCACCGTTCATGAAAAACGCGTAGTTCTGGCAACTGCCCATAATGAAGGTGAGCGGTGCACCGGATGTGGGATCGGCCAGGCTTTTGAAGCTCCGGACCGGCCCGGCCTTGGCGGAGGCTTCATCCGTGCCGAAGACGAGGCGGTAGTGATAGAGCGTGCCGGGTTTCAGGTCTTCGAGTTTTGTGCGGACGATGAAGTCGGATTCCGGAACTGCCGTCAGCCAATCGCTGCGTTTTGCCTCGGTGAAGTCCGGTGACTCGCTCCATTCGAAGCAGGCCACGCCGGCGGCACCCGGGATGTCGCCCCGTGCGTCGAGCCCGGGGCCGGGCAGGGAGGTGAGGCGCGATTGCAGGAGGACCGTGGTAGCGGTCGGCTCGCCCGCCATTTCTCCCTGGGCGTGGTTGGGTTCTGCGGAGAGGGGAACGGTGAAGGCGGCGAGGGCAGAAAGGATCCAGGGACTAGCGATTTTCATAAGGAGATTCAGCGATTATTCCGCTTCGTTCGGAAAAAGGCAATTCCCGGTTTTTCGCGAAAGCGTCGGCGTAGCATCCCGAACTGCCGAGTTGTGAAGGTTGACACAATTGAAGCGGGACGGCATTCTTGATTAAATGTTCACAAGAACATTTAGTATGAGAGTCACCCGGACATCCCCAAGCGCCGAAAAAATCGCCCTATTCCGCTCCCTCTTTCGAGGTCGTGAGGAGGTCTATCCACGTCGTTTCGAGAATACGAAGACAGGCCGCTCCGGATACGCTCCGGCTTGCGGCAACGAATGGGTGCGTGGCATCTGCGAAAAGCCAAGGATCAAATGCGGCGACTGCCCGTCCCAGCGATGGCTGCCGTTGAGTGATGAAGTCCTGCGATGGCATCTCTCGGGCGAGGATGATCGTGGGCGCCCCTTCGTCGGGGGAGTCTACCCGATGCTGCTCGATGAGCGTTGTTGGTTTCTCGCGGTGGATTTCGACGAGGGGGACTGGGCGGTCGATGCAGCCGCTTATCTGGAGACATGCAGAAAATTCCGGGTCCCCGCCGCGCTGGAGCGTTCGCGTTCGGGAGCGGGCGGGCACGTCTGGATCTTCTTCGAGGAGGCGGTGCCGGCAATGCTCTCTCGAAAACTCGGAGCGTTTTTGCTGACGGAGACGATGGAGTCGCGGCCGGAGGCGGGCTTGAAATCCTACGACCGATTCTTCCCCAATCAGGACACTCTGCCGAAAGGTGGGTTCGGGAATCTCATCGCGTTGCCCTTGCAGAAGGCGGCGCGGGATCAGGGTAATAGCGTGTTCGTGGACGGGGAGTTGAACCCTCATCCCGATCAATGGGCGTTTCTCTCCTCACTCGCTCGGGTGACGACAACGATTCTCGAGCAGCTTGTGAAAAATGCGGAGTCCCGTGACAGCATTGTCGGGGTGCGGCGGGTGGCTCCCGACGAGGATTTGGAAGACGCGGCCGAACCATGGCGATGGTCGCCTTCGCGGAAAGGACGAATGCTTCTCGCGGGCGAAATGCCGGAGTCTATCGAAATAGTGCTTTCGGATCAGATCTATGTTCCGAAGGCTCCGCTGCCTCCAGCGCTGCGAAACGCGCTTACTCGTCTGGCGGCCTTTCAGAATCCCGAGTTTTACCGCGCCCAGGCGATGCGGCTCTCGACCCACGACAAACCCCGTATCATCGCCTGCGCCGAGGATCGCCCACATCACCTCGGTTTACCGCGCGGTTGTCTGGAAGAAGTGATCGACCTGCTTCACGGTGTGAATGTCAGGACGAAGCTTCGTGACGAACGCCGCCCGGGCGAACCGTTGGAAAAGCAGTTCGTGGGCACGCTCACGCCGGAGCAACAGCGCGCGGGCGAGGCGATGCTGGCCCACGACTTCGGAGTGCTCGCAGCAACGACGGCATTCGGAAAAACGGTTCTCGCGGCCTGGCTGATTGCACAGCGGGGAGTGAACACGCTGGTGCTGGTGCATCGCCGCCAGCTGATGGAGCAGTGGATGGAGCGCCTCGGGCAATTCCTCGACATCGACGCGAAGGAGATCGGGCGGTGGGGCGGGGGAAAGAAGAAACTCACGGGAAAGATCGACATCGCCCTGCTGCAAAGTCTCGTGCGAAAGGGCGAAGTCGAGGATCTCGTCGCGGACTACGGGTATCTCATCGTGGACGAATGCCATCACCTCTCCGCGCACAGCTTTGAAATGGTGGCCCGCCGCGCCAAAGCGCGTTTTGTCACGGGACTTTCGGCGACGGTGGCGCGGAAGGACGGGCATCACCCCATTGTCTTTATGCAGTGCGGGCCGGTGCGTCACCGGGTCGATGCGCGGGAACAGGCGGCACGGCGACCATTCACCCACGAGGTGCTGGTGAGGCCGACCGGCTTTGGTCCTCCGGGCGAGGTCGAGGAGGACAAACGCAGGGAATACCAACGTCTTTGTGATGCCCTCGTCGCGTCGGAATCCCGAAATGTCTTGATCGTCGCAGAAGTGGCGGAGGCGGTTCGTGCAGGGAGGTTCCCGCTCGTTTTGACCGAGCGCACCGCGCATCTTGAGGACTTGGCTGACCGATTGCGTCTTGAGGTGCCTCACGTCGTCGTCTTGCGCGGGGGAACGACCCAAAAGATCCTTGCCGCTTCTCTCGCGCAGCTGCGTTCGATGCCGGAGGATGAAGGGCGGGTTGTGATCGCGACGGGACGCTTTGTTGGTGAAGGTTTCGATGATGCGAGGCTCGACACCCTCTTTCTCGCGATGCCCGTCTCGTGGCGGGGAACCGTGGCGCAGTATGCGGGGCGTTTGCATCGACTGCATCATGGAAAGCGTGTCGTGCGCATCCACGACTACGCCGATCTCGACGTGCCGATGTTGTCTCGGATGTTCGACAAGCGCTGCGCCGGCTACGAAGCGGTGGGCTACACTATCCTCCTGCCCGCGAGCGCGCTGCCTGGCTGGCCGGTTGATGTGCCGCTGCCGGTCGATCCGGCTTGGAAGCGCGACTACGCTGCGAGCGTGAAGCGATTAATCCGCGATGGAGTGGATGTCCCGCTGGGGAGGCTTTTCGTGGCGGCGACCCGCGAGCCGGCTCCCGATGCCGTGGGAGTGGCCCGTGCCCGTAGCGCAAGCGAAGCGTTCATCTACAGGCGTTTCGAGACCATTCCCGAGTTGGCGGGAAAATTCCGGCTGAATGCGCTGCTCCCGATTCCCTTTGATGATCGCGGGCGCATGGAGGTGGACTTGCTCTGCGAATCGGCGCGGCTTGTGATCGAGATCGATGGGGCGCAGCACCTCGGAGACGAAGTCGCTTATCGGCGCGACCGTCGCAAAGACGCGCTGCTGCAGAGTCACGGGTGGATGGTGCTGCGTTTTTTGGCGGACGATCTCGGGAAACGTCTCGACGAGGTGTTGGATGCGGTGCTCCGAACCGTTGCCGGGCGGAGCCGATGAGTCGGACAAGTCGGACTAATCCGAAGTCAGACTCCACTCCGGCAGCCGCATCAACTCCCCACCCTTCAACGCACTCTCGTGCGCGAGAATCCCGCAAAGGGTGATGTTGGCCGACTGAACTGCGTTCGGATACCCCTCGCCCGCGCCGCGCAGGAGCTCCACGAACTGGTGTACGAGGTGCGGATGGGATCCGCCGTGCCCGGCACCCTGGGTGAAGCTGAGGTGATCCTCGCCGCCGTCGCCCCCATAGACTCCCCCCTGAGTAAAGGGCGCGATCTCATCGGGGAGGAGATGCCCGTAGTCGGGGCAGGTGACGCGCTCGGGGATCTCGGGTTCGGGCTTTTTCGCGGTGTGGATGACGAGGGGCTCGTGCTCGACGAGGGGCCACTCGACCGCTTTTTTTGATCCATAGACTTCGAAGCTCTCGCGATACTGCCGCGCGACGTCAAAGAGGGAGCGATAAACCTGCGCGCTGAGATCGCTCTTGTGAAATTTGATGTGGGTCGTCTCGACGGCGAAGGATGAACCGTAGCAGCCGTGCATTTCTTCGCGGATCGTGCCGCTGGGGAAACAGCTCACATACTCGGCCTCGTTGCGGGCGAGTCCGAGGACGGGGCCGACGCAATGGGTCGCGTAGTGCATCGGGGGCAGGCCCGGCCAGTAGCCCGGCCAGCCGTCCATGTCCTGCTGATGGCTGGCTTTGAGGAACTGCAGCTTGCCCAGCTCGCCCTTGTCGTAGAGCTCTTTCATGAAGAGGAACTCGCGGGCGTAGACGACCGTCTCCATCATCATGTAGTGGAGACCGGTTTCCTGACAAAGCTCCACGATGGCTTTGCAATCCTCAACCGACGTCGCCATGGGCACGGTGCAGGCGACGTGTTTCCCGGCACGCAATGCAGCGAGGGTGTGCTCGGCGTGGTTGGGAATGGGGGTGTTGATGTGGACGGCGTCGATGTCAGGATCGGCGAGGACCTCGGCGTATTCGGTGTAGCGTTTCGCGATGCCGAACTTGTCACCGATCTCGTTCAGCATTTCGGGATTGCGCTGGCAGATCGCGGTCATCTCGGCATTCGGATGGCGCTGGTAGATGGGGATGAACTCGGCGCCGAAGCCGAGACCGATGATGGCGACGCGGGGTTTGCTGATGGGCTGGGTCATGGTGGGTGGAAAAGAATGAATCAGTGAGCCTACAAGGTTCCTCCGTTATGGAGAAGCTTCTTGAATCCGATGGACGGATTCTATGCGATTTCAGCCCCGGAACTTAAGCCACGATGACGTGACAACAGGCGATTACTTCAGTGAATAGGACGAAGCAGGGGAGACGGCGACTTTCCACATCCCGTTGTGACGCACGAGGGTCACACCCTCAAGGTGGGGCGGTTTGCCCCTTTGCCATTTCCCCCAGCCCTTCGATCTGGTAGGGCACAGGCTGGGCTCCCCAGCGCGATTGGGTGAAATGCTAGCCTTTTTCGGCGAGAAAGATCGACCTCACGGCCAGAACGAGCTCGGCCCGTCGGGCGAGCTCGTCGGGATCGGCTTTCGCCGCCTGAGGGGCGGCGGCGTCGCTTTCGAAGTACTCCGCCGCCGACTTGAGAGCGCTGCCGAGGTAGGACTTCACGGAGGCTACGAGGCCGGGATCTGCCGCTTTGACGGGGCCGATGGTAAGGAACAGAGACAAAGCCAGACCAGCCACCAGCAAACGGGAGGAAAAACGATCAAGAAATGGTCTGCAAAAAGACATTAAATATTCATTAATTATGGTAATTATACTCCATTTAAGTGTATGTTCAAGCTCTTTAGCTGGAGTTTTATCAGGCGATCATGTCCCGGAGGACGTGTCCGTGGACATCGGTGAGGCGCCGGTCGATGCCGTTGTTCCTGACGCTGAGCTTCTCGTGGTCGATCCCGAGCTGGTGCAGGAGAGTCGCGTTGATGTCGTAGACGGAGGAGGCATGGGCGCGGTCGGCGGGACGGAAGCCCCACTCGTCGCTCTCGCCGTAGGTGCCGCCTTTGATCCCGCCCCCGCAGAGCCAGTTGGTGAAAACGAAGGGGTTATGATCGCGCCCCTGGCTTCCCTGTGAACAGGGCATGCGCCCGAACTCGGTCGTCCAGAGGATGATGGTGTCGTCGAGCATGCCGCGCTGCTTGAGGTCCTTGATGAGTCCGGCGGTGCCTCGCGCCATCCCGGCAGCGAGGGGACCGTGGTCGCGTTTGATGTCCTCGTGACTGTCCCAGTTGCGTCGCGGAAAGCCGTTGTCGTTTCCGCTCCAGATTTGAACAAATCTCACCCCGCGCTCGAGCAAACGGCGGGCGACGAGGCATTTCCGGCCGAAAAATTCGCTTTCCGCCTTCTCGTTGATGGTCGTGTCGTCCACGCCGGCTCCCTCGGGCGCGAGTCCGTAGAGCGTCTTGATGTAGTCGGGCTCGCGTGAAAGATCGAGGGCATCGGTGGCGCTAAGCTGCATCGAGGCGGCGAGTTCGTAGGAGCGGACCCTGGCGCTCAGCCTGTCGTCGCCGGAATGGGAGGCTGCGTGGAGCGTGTTCAGCTGCGAGAGCGCCTTCAGCCCGGCACGATCATTCTGCGGATTGATAAAGCGGCTCTTCGGCGCGAAGAGATCGGCGATGGGCGTCTCGCTGCCGGGGCGGATCACAGTGCCCTGATGACTGGCGGGGAGAAACGCATTGGCCCAGTTTTTTGCTCCGTTCGAGGCGAAACCGCGATGGTCGGGCAGGACGACGAAGGAGGGCAGATTCTCACTTTCACTTCCCAGCGCGTAGGAGACCCACGAGCCCGCACTCGGGAAGCCGGGGAAAACGAAGCCCGTCGATTGCAGGAGCGTGCCCTGGCTGTGGACGCCGGTTTTCCCAACGACGTTGTGGACGAAGGCGATGTCATCGACGACATCACCGAGCGGCGCGACGACTTCGCTCAGCATCTTGCCGCTTTTCCCGTACGGCTTGAATCCCCAGGGACCGGCGAAGCAGGCGCCGGGAGTGCTCTGGAACAGCTCGACGGTCTCACCCGGATCCCACGGAGTGCCGTCTTTTTGTTTGAGGAGCGGTTTGTGGTCAAAGGTGTCGACATGACTCGCCGCACCGGCCATGAAGAGCTGGATGACCCGCTTCGCCCGCGGCGGCGTGTGCAGCGCGCCCGAAAGGATCCCGTCACGGGCAAGGAGGTCGGTGAGCGCGAGACCGGGGAAGGATGCCGCGAGGGTGCCGAGAAACTGGCGGCGATTGGAAAAAGCAGGTTCACGCATGGGGTGGTCTGTGTTAGGCTGGGGGGAGTTCATGGACGAAAACATTCAAGAGTTGGCTGATTCGATTTACGCCCGCAAAGTGCGACGCGCCCGGGCGATGACCGTCGGGGAACGGATAGATACAGGGATAGAGCTATTTGAAGGCAGCCTCGGAATGATGCGAGACGGGATACGGCATCAATTCCCAGAAGCTGATGAGAACGAGGTCGAGACGATTTTGCAAAGGCGCCTCGCTCGACTAAAGCAGGTCCATGAGCACGGCTTGTATTCAAAAACTCCGATTTAGAATGAAAGATGGTTTTGAAGCGACCAGAGTGGTGATCGCAGCGCTGGATGCTCTTGGGATTCCCTATATGGTTGTCGGAGGTCTTTCGAGCATGGCGTATGGGATTCCGAGATCGACAAAGGATGCGGACATTGTGATTGCAGTCGATCCGAAGTCTCTCGATCAACTCGTCGAATCTCTTGGAACAGACTTTGAACTGGATGCTCAGGGATCCTTCGAGACGGTGACCGGCACCATGAGGCATCACCTCCGAGTCCCGGCGATTCACTTTGAAATTGAGTTGTTTCTCCTTAGCAAGGACTCCCACGATTTGTGCCGATTTGAGCGGCGAAGACCTTTTCCCTCCCAGCAACTTGGGATGAATGCGGTGATTCCCAGCCCGGAGGATGTCATTGTGATGAAATTGAGGTGGTACGCCATTGCAAAGCGGGGAAAGGATTTCGACGACATCCGCGACGTCATTGCAGTGCAGGGCGATGAGACTCTGGACTGGGACTACATCCATCGATGGACGGCAGAGCACGGGACGCGAGAACTGCTCGACGAGATCCGAGCTTCTATCCCGCCGATCGACTGAATTGCCTGACTGTCGCTCAGTCCACATACACAAAGGCGTTCAGGTTCATCACAATCCTTGCGAAGCTCTCTTCGCCGTGGTTCTTCAAATGATCGAGGAGCACGGGCCGCTCCTCCGCCGTGGGGAGACGTCCGAAGGCAAGGCGGGAGGCGAGGTCGATCTTCTTTTCGGGGGATTCCGGGGCCTCGCGCCGCAGGCGTAAGGCGAACTGGACGGACATGGCCTCGATAAAACGATTGTTCCACTGCGTCAGCGCCTGCAGTGCGGTCGTTGATTCGTCCCGTTCGGGGACACTCATGGACGGATCGGCGCAGTCGAGGGTCGTCAGCATGGGCTGCGGCTGCGAGCGTACCACAAATCGGTAGATCGTGCGGCGGTGCGAGGCGGGATCGTTCGGGTCGTGGAGGTGATACTGGTAGTGCGGCGAATGTTGAGGCTTCTCGATGATGAAATCCTGAAACGGTTTTCCACCTCGCTCTTCTTTGAGCACCCCGCTCACGGCGAGGACGGAATCGCGAAATTCCTCGGCCGACATGCGGCGGCGGTTCGCCCGCCAGAGATACTCATTGCCTCCGTCGATGGAGGCGTTCGCTTCCGCGTGTGCACCGGAACGGCGGTAGGCATCGCTCGTAACGAGAAGACGGACGAGTGTTTTTAATGATTGGTCAGGATCGTCCCGCAAGGTGGCGGCGAGAAAATCGAGCAGTTCGGGATGGGTAGGTTCCATACCGCCGCGACCGAAGTCATTCGGGGTCCCGACGAGGGGCGCGCCGAAGGTCCACTGCCAGAGACGGTTCGCGATGGAGCGCCACACGAGCGGGTTGTCGTGCTGCGTCAGATAACGGGCGAGGTCGGCGCGAGCGAGGCCCTCGTCCCGGGTGGTATTCTCCGCCCCGGTAAAGAGTTCCGGTGCCCCGTCCCAGAGGGGAGGTGCTCCCGGCGTGAGCGCGACTCCGGGTGAGGCGACATCCCCGCGATGGAGAAGATGAATGGGACGCGGCTTTCCTTCGGTAGGAGTGAAATTTCCTCCCCGGGTGAATCGCGTGGCGGCAGCATAGACGAGTTCGCCCTCAGGAAACGTTTTCAGTTTTTCATCAAGGGGATCGAGCTCCGTCCTGATCGCGGCGAGTCTGGCTTCGGTCTCGGGTGAGCGGAGCGATTCGACGATGGCCTCGCGCTCTTTCTGGAGTTCATACAACTCGGTGAGCGCCTTCTCGTCGGCGAGTTCGCGATGGAAAATTCCATCAACCAGATTTGCCTTTCCCCAGCGAGGTCCGGACTCGATGCTGTCTTTCGCCGAGACGACCGCTCCCTTCGCCAGGTTGCCCGTGTTTTCTGATCCGATGACCTCGATCTCACCGAGCGCGAGGATGTAGTCGTCCTTTCTTTCACTGAGCGCGGTCGCGGTGAGGCGCAGGTAACGGAAGGCTTGATTTCCTCCCGGAGCGACGACGGGAAGCGAGCGTGGGTTGGTCCGGTCCCTGTCAGTCGCGTCGAGCAGGGTGAAAACTTCCTTTGCAAAGTCGGGATCGTTCGAACCCTCGATCCGGTAGCGAAGGGGGAAGCCGAATCCGGCCCCGATCCCGGCGAAGTCATCATAGGCGGGCAGCAAACGCACTTCGGCGACGGCCTTCGCGGCACCGAGATCGAGCTGCACCCATTTCTCCTCGTCGGACTTTTTCGCGATGTGGCTGTGGTAGCCATGTTGAGCGGGCGGGGAGGAGGCACCGTGTTTCTCCTTCAAGTCAGCAATGCGGCGATCAACGGTGGAGGCTTTGGCTTCGATGAGCCGTTTCATTTCCGTCTCCAGTTTTCCCTGGTCCTGCTTCAGTGTGTTGATCTTTCCGATGAGGGAGAGTTTCTCCTGCTCCTGCTTCGGGGGCAGGCCGGCATAGACCCGATCCGCTCGATCAACGGCGGCGAAGACCGCGTGGAGACGATAATAATCCTCCATCCGGATCGGATCGAATTTGTGATGGTGGCATTGCGCGCACTGCACCGTGGTGCTCTGAAAGGCGTTAAAAGTCGCCGAGATCATCTCGTCGCGGTCGAGGTGTTTGGCGATGCGTCCGTCGAGCTTGGCTTCGCCCACTTCCATGTGGCCGATAAGATCCCACGGACCTGCCGAGAGAAAGCCGAGGGCGATCACTCCGTCGGGTTCGCCGGGGAAAAGGATATCACCCGCGACCTGCTCCTGCACAAAGCGGGTGTAGGGTTTGTCTTCGTTGATACTGCGAATGACGTAGTCGCGATAAGGCCAGGCATTGTTTCTCGGTTTGTCTTTGTCGTAACCGTGAGTCTCCGCATATCGGGCGAGGTCGAGCCAGTGCTGCGCAAACTTTTCGCCGAAGGCGGGTGAGGCGAGGAGACGGTCTGTCAGCGCGGACCAGGCGGCGACGGAATCGGTTTTCACCGCCGCGAGAAAAGCGTCGATCTCCCCCGGCGTCGGAGGCAGTCCGGTGAGGTCGAAGGTGGCACGGCGCACCAGTGTGACAGGATCCGCTTCGCCGAGAGGCTTGAGCCCCTTTTCGGCGAGCTGCTTTTCGATAAAGAAATCCACGGGATGTCGAGCCGACAGGGTTGTGCCTTCGGGTAAACCCTCCTTGATCGGTCGAAGTGACCACCAGTCGAGATCGCGCTTAGGATTGTAGGCGAGGGTGCGGTCCTCGGGCCAGGGCGCACCGGCGGCGATCCAGTCGGTGAGCGTCTTGACCTGCACGGAGGTAAGTGGTGTCTCCTTTTTCGGCATCTCCGGGTCGGGGCCGGAGATAAGGGCAATCAGGTCGCCGACGGAAGCGTGCGAGAAGGCGGAGTCGCGCGTGGAGAGGTCGAATTTCCCTTTCTTCGCCGTCGCGTCGTGACAGAAGAGGCACTTGGCTTCGAGAATGGGGGCGACCTCTTTTTCGAAATCGGGTGCCGCCTCGAGCAGCACAGGCGTAGCAAGCGCGAGCGTGGCCACGCAGAGAAAACTATGGCGATGCAGCGGGAACATTACCAATTATGAGGGAGATACACCGTCCCCACAAGCCACGAGAACGCGTCACACCAGTCCCTCGCGCAGCGCCTTGGCCACCGCTCCCCCGAGGGTGTTCACATGCAGCTTCTTGTAAATACGCCGGACGTAGTTGTCCACGGTGTGTACACTCAGGTCGAGGCGATCAGCGATCTCTTTTTTAGCGAGACCATCAACGAGGCAGCGGAGGACTTCCTCCTCGCGATCGGAGAGGCGCACTTCGCTGCCGGCCGGCTGGAGTTGGCTGAAGCGCGCCACGACGAGACGGGCGATCTCGGGGGTCATCGGCGAGCCACCCTCGAGAACCTCTTTTACGGCGGCGGCGATGCGGTCGGGGGATTCGGACTTCAAGAGGTAGCCCGATGCCCCGGCGGAGAGGGCCTCGAAGATTTTTTCCCGGTCATCGAAGACGGTGAACATGATGATCTCGCTCCCGGGGAAACGCTCTTTGAAATGGCGTATGCCCTCGAGGCCCGACATGCCCGCGAGCCCGATATCGAGGACGATCGCGTCGGGTTCGGGAGCGCCGCTCTGAAGCGCGGCTTCGCAGGAGTCGAAGACGCTCGCCTTGCCGACGCCCGCTTCTTCGATGATCTCGGCGAGGGTGGCGCGGAGGCGTGCGTGGTCCTCGACGATCCAGACGGCGGGTAGGGTCGGTGGGGCTGGCATGGTCAGGCGCGGGGGAGGGGGATCTCGAGAGTCACGGTGGTGCCGGCATTGGGTGCGGACTCGACGCGGCAGCTTCCGTCGAGGAGTTTCGCCCGTGTTTGGAAATTGAGAAGTCCGCGTCCGCGCCCCGCATCGGTCGAATGAGGATCGAAGCCGCAGCCATCATCGGTGAGCTCGAGTCGGAACGCTGCAGGGCTCCAGACGAGGCGCACGGTGACCCGGTGAGCCCCGGCGTGTTTTCGTGCGTTTGTCAGGGCCTCTTTGAGAAATAGAACGATCTCGCGCGCCCACTCGATCGGAGGGCTGCCGGTCGGGGCGCGTCCCTCGCGACGGACCTGGTGATCGAGGCCCTCGAGGAGACGTTCGGCGATGTTCACGAGGCGGGTCTCGAGATCGACCCAGTTCCCCGCCACCGGAGCGAGCAGCCAGACGATGTCGCGCATGTTGTCGAGGGTCTCGCGGGCTGCGCCGGAGAGGGAGGCAAGTCGTGCGGCGACCGGATCATCGGCCGCGATGCGACTGCGGGCGAGATCGCTCTGCAGGGCGAGATGACTGAGGCTCGCGCCGAGTTCGTCGTGGAGATCACCGGCGATGCGCCGTTTCAATTCCACCTCGGCGAGGGAGGAGCGCCGGCGCTGCGCGAGGATGACGATGACGGCTCCCAGCGCGATGAGGACGACGAGCGAGCCGGCCCCGTAGAGCCATCGCCGCAGAGATTGTTCGCGGGCCGCAGCGATGATCCCGGTGAGGGCATCGGCTCGAGCTTGCAGGCGCTCGCGCTCCGAGATCGCGTCGAGCCATGTCGTCCAGCCGAGCAACTCCTGACGGCTGGAAAATCCGTCGGTGAGGGCGTCGGTGCTCCAGAGGCCGGTCGCGGTCGAGTCGGTCGCGGTGACGGATTTTCCGAGGGCGACGTTTTCACCGGCGGACCAGGCCTGCAACTCGGCGAGGGCGAAGATGTAGTCATCGGTCCGTCGCCAGAGTTCATTCGCCTCGATCCGGAGATGGCGCAGGGGCGCACTGCTTCCGGGGAGGATCACTGCGGCCGCTCCGGGATTGGGGAAGGGGATCTCGCCCGAATCAAAAAGCACGCTCTCTTTTCCACTTTCATCGCGACCGGTCACACGGAAGCGAGGGGGGAAGCCGAACCCGGCCGTGTCGGCAAAGTCCCGCGGGTGTGCGGCAATGAGGTGGATCTCGTCAATGAGGCGGTCCTCGCCGAGATCGACCTCGAGCCACTTCGGCGGTGTGTTCCCCTTCGTCTCGATGAGGCTGTGATATCCGTTGCTCGCGGACTCGGCTTTTCCTGCGAGAGGCAGGCACCAGAGGTAGCCGTCGGTGAGATTCGAGAGCTGCCAGCGCGGGGCATTCTCGATGGAGGCGGTTGTCGTGACGGGGCGATTCAGGGCGACGTTGGCTCCCTTCTCGAGGACGACGATCTCGCCGAGAGTAAAGAAGCTCCCGCGTCCGGTGCTGCGCTCCCGGGAACCCGCGATGGACACCCTGACAAACCTGCCAAACGCTCCGTTGCCGGGGACTCGGAGAAAGGGGATCCGTGTCCCTGCGGCGGCGCTCTCCTCGCGCCAGCGGGCCAGTCGCACAGGTTGGGCAAAGGTCGCCTCGTCGGCGATCTCGACGACGACCTCGGGCGGAAAGCCGTTCGCGGCATCGCTGCCTGGCGCATCGGTGGGGAGACGTGCGGGGAAGAGGATCACCTCGTCGGGGCTGACGCTGCGCCCGAGGTCGATCACGAGATGATTGGGATCCTGCGGAGAACCGTAGAAGCCGATCCGCCCGTGGACCTGCTCTGAGGGTATCAGGGTCGGGAGCGACTCGAGGACGGTGGCGATTTCCTGCTTTTCCTGCTGCGGCGAAGGCGACGGCTCCTGTGCGGCAGAGGGCTGCGACAGGCTCAGGGCGACGGCGAGAGAGAGGACTGAAGCGGTGGGGTTCAAGACGGTCGAATCATAGCATGTCACAGGATGAGGCAAAGGTCACAAGCCGCGAGATCGCGTCATTCTTTTGCCTTCACATGATCTTTCCGAATGACCGGAGCGAGGTATTTCGCCGTCTCGCTCGCGATCACGTTGTAGCCGGCGAGGGTCGGATGCCTGTCTCCATACCAGCCCGGGAGATGGCCGAAGAAGGCGTCGAGGCGATTGTCGAGCACGACGATCTGCGGGTCGGGGCCGGGTTCCAGGTAGGGCGTGGCGAGGGGACGCAGCGCCTCTGGTACTTTCGATAGCGCGTAGCGGCGGTAGTTGAGCATGTCGGGTCCTTTCTCGAGTTCGGCGAGGTAGCGCGGGGCGACGTCGAAGAGCGGCAGCTTTTCCTCGGCGGCGATGCGGGTGATGAGGGCATTGATCTCGGCGTGATTGTTGACCGTCGAGTAGGGGATCGCGGTCATGGGAATGAGGACGGCGTCGGGATGATCGGTCCGCAGACGACCGAGCAACTCGCGGAAATCTTTGGGGAAATTCTCCGCGAAGTTCTCCCGCTTCGACGCGTCGTTTAGCCCGTAGCGGATGAAAATGTAATCGGCCTTTGGCTTCGTCGCGATGTCCTTGTCGTAGCGACCGCTGTCGAGGAGCCGCCGGATGAACTCGCCGCTGAGACCTTCGTTGTAGACATCGGTGGGCGGCAGGTCGGGCTCGGTCGCGAGGAGGATGCGGACGTGGTCCTCGAACTGCGGCTCGTCGGGGGCGAGCCTTTTCGGGATGCTCGCCTCGGTCGTGCTATCGCCGATGAGGAGAATATTAAGCCGCTTCGGTCCGGCGGTTGCATTGCTGAAGGCAAAGGGCGCGTCGTCGCCGAGGATCTGGTCCGAGGTGATCGTGGGACTGATGTGTTTTTCGACGTGCTCGATGTAGAGTGCGGTCCCGCGCTGATGGCTGACGAAGGGCCAGCGGTTCGGATTGTACATCGCGTCGGTGAGGTCGCGCATGAGGACGACGTTCTTCCCGTTCTTCGCCATCTGGCGGAGGCCGAAGGGACGCCCTGACACACACATATTCACATGCACGCCCATGAGGATGACATTGTCGATCTCGCGGGACTCGAGCAGATTCCAGATCTCGACGCCCGAGTCGCTGATGGCGTCTTTTTCCTGATCGATACGGAGCACGTCGATCTGTCGCGTCCACGGCCCCTTGGGGTTGACTCCTTTGGCGACGAGCTCGGCGGTCCACTTGGCCTTTTCCTCAGGATCGTCATCATTGCCCCCGTCGCTCTGATCGATGGGATAAACGGCGGTCTCTTCGGCGGGGATGATCTTGCACCATTCGCCGATCTGATTGGGAATGCGGGCGGCGGCGGGAGCGGTCACCGCACGTTCCCGGGCCGGAGTGCCCTCGTAGGCCTTCATACAGGCGCTCGGCGCGTGAATGATGAGGACGCCCGCCGCGCGCGCTTTTTCGAGGACCTCATTCATGCGCGGCGCCATCTCGCCTTCGCGGATCACCGCCTTGTGGCAGGTGTGCAGGTCCCACATGTCGCAGACGATGATCGCCGAGCGCGAGGGCAGCCACGATTCCTGCGACGACTTCGCGCCCCCGGTGCGGGTCCGCGTCTGGAGATCGAGGGTGAGCGGGGTCTCGGCGGCGTGGACAGAGAGTGACGTGGCAAAGAGGAGAAAGAAAACAACGGTGTGGGGGAAGCGTGTATGCATCATGTCTGGGTCGATTGAAGCGGGAAAGCGGCGCGATGTCCCGTCCAGATTCGCGTGAGTCTGGCAGCCTGTCGGACTTATCCCGCCCGGCTGCGGAAATCGGGGATTCGGCCCGAATTCCCCTTCGTTTTCGTCATTTGTGTTCACACAAACTCCTCAAACTCATGTAAATTCTGACTCGAACCCCAATTCCCTCGCTCAGCCGCTCTAAATCCGACAGACTGCCAGCGAAGCTGTCTGTCACCGGCTACGGACCTCCGCCCCTTGCCAAGTCCGGCACTTTGCGAAACGATGCCATCATGCGGCAACTTCGATTTCTCCTTTTCACCCTTCTCCTCCCTACTCTCGCTTCCGCCGGACTCGTCCGGGTGGAGGTGCTGGAGCGCGCGCCCTTCGCCGGGGGCACGGCCTACGGACGCAGCGGCAGCTACGAGATCATCAAGGGTCGTCTCCATTTCGAACTCGATCCCAAGGACACCGCCAATGCCCGCATCGTCGATCTCGCCCTCGCCCCGGTGAATGAGAGCGGTCGCGTCGAATTCTGGTCGGACTTCACTTTGCTGCTGCCCACCGATCCGGCGAAGGGAAACCGCACCCTCCTCTACGACGTCCACAACCGCGGCAACAAGCTCGCCCTCTGGACCTTCAACGAAGGCGTTCGCAGCAATACCCCGTCGGGATCCGAGCACGCCGGAAACGGATTCCTCATGCGCGAGGGTTACTCGGTGCTGTGGACGGGATGGAGCGGGGAGATTCAGGATGACAGCACGGGCCGCCTCCTTGCCGGAATCCCGGTGGCGGTGAATGCCGACGGCTCGCCCGTGACGGGTCGGAATCATGTCGAGATCACCGTCGACGAACCGAGCTACAGCCGCGACTTTTTCCAGAGTCCCTGGGGAATCTCCGCCGCCTACCCGTCCGTCTCCCTGGACAATGCCGATGCGACCCTGACAAGGAGAAAAAACCGCCAGTCTCCCGCCGAAGCGATTCCAAATGCCGACTGGGCCTTCGCCCGCTGGACGGAGGGAAAAGCGGACCCCGATGCGACCAGCCTTTATGTGAAAGAAGGCTTCCGCCCGGGCTGGATCTACGATCTCGTCTACACCGCCCGCGATCCGCGAGTGGCCGGGCTCGGGCTTGCGGGGCTGCGCGACGCAATCTCGTTCCTGCGCTTCGACGAGGCCGCCGGCGACGGCACAAAAAATCCACTCTCCGGTTCACTCGATCGCACCGTGATTTTCGGGGTCTCGCAGTCGGGCCGGTTCCTCCATCATTTCCTCTACGACGGATTTAATCTCGACCCGGCCGGACGCCGTGTCTTCGACGGAGCCCTCGTCCATGTCGCGGGAGCGGGGAAGGGATTGTTCAATCAGCGTTTCGGGATGGCGACAGTCTATGGCAACTACCGCGAGGGCAATCTCTCGCCGACAGATTTCTTTCCCTTCGCTCCGATGGCGCAAACCGATCCGGTGACGGGGGAAACAGGAGACTCGCTCGCTCGTCTGCGCGGGAAAGGCGGCGTGCCGAAGATGTTTTTTGTGCAGACCTCGACCGAGTACTGGGCGCGGGCGGCGTCATTGCTGCACACCGATGTGGAGGGGAAAAAAGATCTCGAACTCGATCCTGACATGCATTTATACCTCATTGCCGGGACCCAGCATCTCGGTGGGGCCGACGACATCGAGGCGAAAGGGACCGCGCGCTATTCGCTGAATCCGGTGAAGCACCGCGGGCCCGTCCTGCGGGCGCTCCTCACCGCGCTCGATGCCACTCTGCGCGATGGATCGGAGCCGCCCGCGAGCCGTTACCCGCGACTCGATGACGGCACCCTCGTGGATCTCGAGACCTTCCGTGCGAGTTTTCCGAAGATCCCCGGCGTTGAGGCTCCGGCACAGCTTTATCGCCCGCTCCGCCTCGACGCGGGGCCGCGCTGGCTGGATGAGGGCATTGCCGATGTCGTGCCGCCGCGGGCGGGTGAGCCCTACGTCACTCTCGTCCCTGCGGTCGATGCTGATGGCAATGAAACGGCCGGGATCCGCCTGCCCGCCATCGCCGCGCCTCGCGGAACCGCGACAGGCTGGAACCTGCGCGACGACGCCTTCGGAGCCGGCGGGGTTCTCGCCGGTCTACCGGGGGCGTGGTTTCCCTTTGCCAAAACAAGGGCCGAAAGGGAGGCGTCGGGTGATCCGAGGGAGTCGCTCGAGGAACGGTATCCGACCCGCGCCGCCCACCTCGAAGCGGTCACGGCATCCCTCCTCGAGTTGCGCGAGGGTGGTTATCTGCTCGACGAAGATTTGGCGTGTTTGTTAGCCGATGCCGTGAAATGAATGTGGCTTCGGCTTTAGCCGAATGGGGTTCGGAAGAGTGCGGCTAAAGCCGCAACTACATTGCCTCTACTTCTCCGCCTCGCTCTTTTTCTCACCGGCCTGGATCGCGCCGCCGGTGGCCCTCACGATGGCCGCCAACTCCGGCGAGGGCTCTTTCCCCAGCGTGCGGATGTAGAAGCGCACCGCCTTCGCTCTTCCCTGCTCGACGCGAAGGAGCTCCCGCAGGCGGGCGAGCCCAGCCTCGTTCTCGCCATCCTGCAAGTCAGAGAACCAGTAGAGCGCATCGACTCTTCCTTCGACGACGAGCATCTCGACGGCCTCGATGACGGAGTCGGCCGTGCTCCGCAGGCGGACCCTGCGATCCTCTGCTTCGCCCGACGCATTCCAGTCGAGTCGGCATCCCTCGACATCGACGGTCTTTGCCAGCCGAAAAGCCTGGCGCACCTCGCGTTTCACCGCCGGCAGTTTTTCCGTCATGCTCCCCGAGACGTCGAGGATGACGCCGAGCTTCATCGCCTTCACCGTCATCCCGCCCACCTCCATCGATCCGGTGCCGTCGCCCGCTCAAAATCCGGAGCCGAGGCCACTTCCAAATTCGTTGCCCAGTCCGGTCAGTCCGGCCAGTCCGTCGTCGATCGAGGGCAGGTCGGGGATAGACATGGAAAGTTTGCTTGTCGCCGTGGCGGTGATCGTTAGCGCGGGCGAGAGCGGAGCACCTCCCGACCGCATCGAGGGTCGTGGTCGCTCGACTTTGGGCGGCTCGATGAACGGTCCGTCGGGCTTGGGAATCGAGGTCACGGCGATGGCCGGCGGGGCGACACGAATCTCACCGACGGTGATGAAAAGGAGAAGACCGAGGAGAAGCCCATTGACCAGCAGCGCAGTGAGAAAGGCTCCCGCCGCCTCAACCCATCGGCTCGAGCGGGTGGGCTCCGTGATCGGCTCGGTGGTGATGGCGGGAGGGTTCATCCGGTGTGGTGTAAAAGGTAGACTCTGGAGCTGGTATTTGTGACATAAGCGAATTTCAAGTCGCCTCACATTCCTGTCGACACCGGGCTCTCTTCCCGATATTCTCTCGCGGCATGAACGTCCGCTCGATGCTTGCCTTCGTCATCCTTCTCGGATTCGTCCCGCTTCAATCGGAGGAGACAGAAGTCCTCATCGTCCGCGATATGCTGGTGCCTCCGGCGACATTTGAGGATAAGATCACGCGAAAAGCACTCGATCCCCGCGAGCATCTCTCCGGCGAAAGAATCACTCTGGGGGAAGAGGAGAGCATCGCCTACGATCCGGCCACGATGCGTCTTTTCGCGCGCGCGCGGCCCGCGACCATTCATCGAATTGAAGTATATATCCAAGCCGAGAGGGAGCGATTCGCAGCTCTGGTTTCTATCACCTATCAGGTCTTCGAGACCCGCAAGTCCCTCCTTTCCGAAGCGGACACGCCTCCCGGTGATCCGGCGAAGGATCCCGATTCGGGAGCTCGTATTTTGAAGGGTGACGACGAAGCTGCCCCGGTCATGCCCGCCCTCTCTACGACGAAGATCTTTGCCAAAGGAGATCAAGTGGATTCCCTCATCCGCCGGGTCCGGGCTGCGAATCTCGGAAAGATACGACCTCTCTCCACGGTCGTAGCGCTGTCGGGTCAGACGATGGAAGCCTGGACGGGAGATGCGCTTATCCGTGCGGTGCCGGTGATCGCCGCCGACGCCTCCAGCGCCGAGATGACTCTGACACTCCTGCAGGGTCGCGCGGGGGCCGACCCGAAGATCGTTGGCGAGACAAAGCTCACGATTTTTTCCGGAGGCACGATTGCCTTCGAGGAACGGCTCGGGGAGACCTCGTGGCGGACCCGGCTCGTCACCGTGGTCGTCGTTGATGCGGCCGGCGATCCAATCGTGCGGCGCGAAGCGGCTCTACTGCCGGGAGAGGATCAAAGAGAGCCGTCCGGGGCGCTTTTTCCGGGGCCGGTGCCGGAACCGGCGATCGAGAAAGTGAAGGCCATCATTATTCCCTCGATCGATTTAAAGGACACGCCTCTGCTCGAGGCCATCGAGATACTGAACAAGGCCGGAGTCGAGCATGACAAGAGCCTGCCCGAGTCGCAGCGGGGCGTGAAGATTAGCTATATTGGTTCCGGATTTCCCCACATTGAACAGACACCAATTACGCTCAGGCTCAGCAATGTGCCCCTCGGTGAGGCTATTCGTTACACCGCCCGGGCTGCCGGTTGTGATGTTCGCTACCAGGGCGGTTCGGTCGAGATCGGGACGTTCCGTCTTCTGGGGCAACATGCTGACGAGGGGTCGGATATCTGGTATGTCGCCTTTTTACGGGTTCAGGAAGCCGAACGTCTCGAAGAAGGTGGAAAGCTCAGGGAAGCAGAGTCCAAACGTCTCCAGGCCCTATCGCTGTATGAAGCGCTACGTGTAAAATATCCCGAATTTCAGCCGGAAATCGTCGCGGAGCGAATCAGCTTGTTGAGGAAAAAGTTAGGTATCGAATAGCAACGCTCGCTGAGATGTCTCTGCCGGGCTTACGAATTCCTGACAACTTCGCTCTCCCCAACAGCTTCGCGATCCGATAGGGTTGCCGCATGAAAAGGACCCTCTTTGCTTTTCTCGCCCTCGCCTCTTTTTCGGCTTCTGCGCAGGAGGCCGCAGCACCCCGCACCATCACCGTCACGGGCAACGCCGAGCGCATCCTGCCCGCCGACCGTGTCCGTGTCTCGGGTCCCCTGCGTTCCGTGCGCGACGACCTCGCCGCCGCGCGGAACGCGTCGCAGGAGGGTTTTGCCTCCGTCGTCAAGAGCCTCGGCGAGCTGGGAGTTCCCTCGGAGAAGATTGATTTATAGAATCATTCCCTCGGGCGCGATTACGAGAACGGACGCGATGGACAGCGTATCGCAAAAGGGCTTTTCAGCCGGCGGAAATTTAGCATCGAGCTGGACGACCCGAGCCTGCTTGAAATCGTCCAGGGCAGCTTCGCTGAAAACGCCGAGATCGAGATAAATCAGACGAGCTTTTCCCGGAAGGACGAGATCGAAGTGCGTAAGGAATTGCGAAAAATTGCCTTAAGGGCCGCCTTGGAAAAAGCCGGGGCCATGGCGGCGGTCTAGGGGCGGAAAGTCGGGCATCCCTTGAAAATGAGCGAGAGTGCGGGATTGAATTCGGGCTGGTTCACCATGAATCACGTTAGCACGCCCATGTTTGGCGAAGCGGGAGGTCGTGACTCTCTTGAGGCTCTCGTAGAGGTGAGTTTTGCGCTGGTGGAGTGAGGGAGGCGAGGAAGGGGAATTGTCACCAATCCCGCAGTATGGCGAACCAGCATCACGAATGAAAAGGGCTTGATGCGGGTGGAGAGATTCAATAAGATGCAGATCTTAAATGGCATGAAGCCTTTCCCCGTCCCCATCGCGCTCTTTTTCGCACTCGTGCTTTTCACGTTTGGTGAAGGCACCTCGCAGGATGCCGAGCTCATCCCGATGCGCGATTGGACGAGCGACGAGGGCAAGCTGCTGCGGGCCTCGCTGATTGGATTTGAAAAGGGGCAGGGACAGTTCCGCACTCCGGAAGGGCGGCGATTTGTCATCGCGGACGAGCGGCTCTCGATGCGGGATCAGGTCGCGATTCCCACGGTCCGCCTGAACTCCCAGCTCGTGCTTAGTCATTCGGCGGACAACAACACGGATTTCGAAGCACATCCCCGCGAACCGCCGTACTGACAAGGTCTACAGCTTCCTTGCCTTCGGTCCGGGGCGGTTCAATCTGGCGATTGCCCTGATCAGGCCGGGAGTGGATCCCGGACAGTGCAAAGAAGTCGTCGTCCGCGGGAGTAACGGCAAACCGGACGCGGTCTATGTGCTCCGCGAATCCAACATCCGTCGATTTACCAATAACGGGAAGGAGCAGGTCTATGCCCGGGTTTCCTTTGTCGTCGGCGAAAATGAAGCGGTCCTCAAGGCCGTCGAGGAAGGGCTCGCCGCCAATTCCCTGACCTTCGTCGCCCGGGGCGGGGGAGCGGCGGAGCACGTCTTTGAGTTGGACGAGCCCGAGCGGAACGGCCTGCGCGAGACGGTGGCGACCTATCGTCACGCCTTGAAGCTGATCGCCGAAGGCTTTCTCAAGCGAGACCGTCTCGTCGACCAGGGACCAGCTGCCGGGGGGCAGGCTCCCGCTACGGCCATGACGACGGCGGCGGCCGCGACGCCTGGTGCCGGTGATCCGCTAGATCCGTTTCGAAAAAGCCTCGCGCAGAACAAATACGGAACTCTCCAGTGGGGCGCGGATGCCGTCGATGGAGTCGGGTTTCTCGGGACCGAGGTGGTGGTGCGGCGGCGGGGTGGCGAACTGGCAAGTGCGCCTTTTGCGGAGATCTCCGAAGAGGGGCGGAAGAGTCTCTTTGAGAAGCGGCTTGAGGAAGCCTTTGGAAAATCGAAGCACCTCTATTCTGCCGGGATAACGGTGTTTCTACCCCCGGGATGGGATTCCAAGCGAATGGGCTACAGCCGATCCATCCTCCTCACGCGCGATCCTCAAGGGAAGTATTTCCTGCGGCTTTTTGCCTGGGTGGCGAAGACGGACCTCACCCCGGTGAAAGAAATCTATGTGCGCGGCGACTTGCAGGAGCGCCCCTTTGTCGTGGCCTGCCGGGCCGGTGATTCCTCCACGCGTGACAGGACCGATGGAGCGCTCAATACCCTCGTGGGAACCTATCTCAACGCCAAAGACTCCGAGGCGGCGACGGCACTGCATGGCTCCGGTTCGATCCAGTTGCGCGTGCGCTCAGAGCAGAATCAGGATGTGAGTGTCTCGATGGTGGAGGATGAGATGCACGCCACCCTGGAGTCCATTGCGCTTTTTGAGTGGACTCGGCAGTTGTGAGGGGGAGGCAGGGTTCAACAACAAAGGACCGGATTGGCCATAGAACATAGGGAGGTGATCCACGGATCGGAGGTTTGGGGATGACTGGGAAATAAAACTTTCGGCGAACGAAAATAGATCTTGCGGAACAACGATAAAATTCGCTATCCTCGCTTTCATGAACCGTCTCCGCCTCTCCGCCTCTCCGCCTCTCCGCGGCGATTTTTGTGTTTGGAATGTCTGCCTTTAGTGCATTTGGGCAAAGCCCGACGTACGATTCCTCGCCGACCTACACCTCGACGCCGACTTACACCTCGACGCCGACTTACACTTCGACGCCGACTTACACTTCGACGCCGACTTACACCTCGACGCCGACTTACACCTCGACGCCGACCTACAGCACGACGCCGACCTACAGCACGACGCCGACTTACAGCACGACGCCGACTTACAGCACGACGCCGACTTACAGCACGACGCCGACCTACAGCACGACGCCGACCTACAGCACGACGCCGACCTACAGCACGACGCCGACCTACAGCACGACGCCGACCTACAGCACGACGCCGACCTACAACAAGACGCCGACCTA
>Ga0335398_10001231_pt1 | contig 44736 bp, 45 predicted proteins | sample BON03_FD_205742 | JGI IMG/M metagenome (GOLD analysis project Ga0335398, IMG submission 205742) | Freshwater microbial communities from Lake Bonney liftoff mats and glacier meltwater in Antarctica - BON-03 (spades assembly) (version 2) | ecosystem: Environmental > Aquatic > Freshwater > Ice >... | reverse complement strand
TCGGGGAGCTGGTTAGTGTCGCCGACGGCGAAGATCGCCACCGCTTCAGGGTCTACCCACGAGTCAGCGTGCGTGCCCTTCTCAGGCTCAAAAATCTTGAACTTCTTGCCGTCGTCCCCCAGAGCAGAGTGATCAATGGCTTTAGGGTACGACTTGGCAGGTTTTCCGAATTTTGGATTGACGCCGAACAGACCGCCCTGCTTCGAGTACTCCCCGTAGTAGGCATGTTCATCATCTTCTTCACGGTCACGGGGAGCAGACAACAGAGCAACCTGCTTAGCTTTGGCAGGGTTCGGTTTTGCAACACGCTTATCGTCGAAAGGAGCAACAACGACACCGTCCTTGCGGGTAAAGCCTTTGTTGTGCGATTTACGCAGAATTATCACTGACCAGACCTCGCCTCGATGCCCAACAGAACCTTCACGAAATATTCCTGCGTAGGCCGGAACATTATCCCAAGCAACACCTCGTCGTCGTCCGCCGTCTTCAAATCGTTGGCGTACATAACCGCCGCCCATTCGAACAGCGTGCACACCGAGTCATCGTTCCAGCGCGCCCGATTCTTGCGCCAGAACTCCCCCAGATCCGCCATCAGTTTGTACTTGAGCGTCTGGTCATGGTAGCCCTTGATGATCGTGTAGCCGCGGTCACGGCCAGAGAAGATATCAGAATAATGCCGGACCATTTCGGAGAATTTATCCTTGAAATCTTCGGCCGTCATTTCATCATCACTGCGACGACGCAGCAAAGCCTCAAAGCCGACAAGGAACTCCGAGGTCAGGCGCTGCACAAGATCCGGGCTGCCAAGATATTTGTCGCCAAAGGCGCCAGCGAACGAATCCGGAACGGTGTCTATCCGATTCTCTGTCATGCGAACATTCTCCTGAAGAACAGCATTATAGATTTACCAAGCGCCTCGAGCTGCTTAAGACTCGACACGTAGCCTTCGTGAGGTGGCAGCATTACACAGTCCACCATTACCCCGTTGGGATTGCCAGGGATGCCTTTTTTAGTGCTTACAACGACGAAGCGAGCGCCGGGCAGGGTCGTGACCTCCTTCTCGGAATTATGATTGCCACTGGCAAACGAAGGCGTCGCCTTGGCACCCTTCGGACAGCGAATACGCATCAACACGTGCTGACCAAAATGGGAGCTGTCACCCCACGATTCGCTAAACGAGGCGCACATGGAATTGGTGTTTTGCAACACGAGCCCGGGCTTCGCATCAATCAGTTGCTGGGTCATACTTTTACCAGCCGTGGTATCGTTCATCCAGCGCCACAATTGGACGTTTTCAGGCAGCTCGACCGCATCCTTATACACCTTCGCTGCGAGCGTTTGGGCGCCCCCATTAAAGGAGCCAATTTTTACAGTCTTTTTACCTTGCGACCAAATGTGATTAACCCAGCCACTGCCCTGCACGCCGCTAATATACGACTGCATTGCATCGCTAAAGCTATGATAGGCGGATTTCATGTTCAGAACCCATTTGCTCTGCGGGGAAATCCAGCCCCACTTCGCGGACTCGACCAGCTCCTGAATGCCTTCAATCATATCGACCTTTAGGAAGAACCCGAGCCGGTGTTCAGAGGACACAGTTTCGACGGTTTCGGTCGGGTCGAAGAAGCCTGCAGCACTAGCCAAATCGTCAGAATCCACACTACCAGACAAAGCAGGCATAGCCAGCGAATCGGTCGGCGGATAGGCGATGGACGTCAACAAATCAACCAAGCTGACCCATTGCTCTTTAATATGCGCAGACGGGTGATCGGTAATCGAGGCCTTGCCAGTAACCTTGCCGCTTTCCTTGTCCACCATGTCGTACTGGTAATTTTTAAGAGCAACCAGATTGCCATTTTTAGCGAATTCGATAAGTGCCGCACTATCGGCAGAATTTTGCTTGTTCAGCCACTCCTTAGACGAGAGACCTTTGCCCGGGCCGTTGTAGTTTTCAAAGTCGATCACCGCGGGAACGTCCGACGCTGAAACAGAGAGTTTAGTCTCGTCCGGCTTTGGTTTGTTCCATGGGTCGACCACACCGAATTTATTCAGGATGAAGCTCCGGCGCGCTTTCAACTTGCCAGCTAAATCGCTCTGGTCCATTAGTGTGCCAATGGCGACCTTCTCGCATATTTCATCAATCTGCGACGGCTTAATTTTAGCGAGCAGCTCCGCCCCGGCTTTCAAATCGGATTTCTTAATCCCCTTAAACACGGTCGCAGATGTGGCGTTTTTAGACGGGTCTAAGAGCGTATCCAGCTCGGGGACATCACGACCAAAGGCAGAGCCTTTCTTGCCCCCCATGGCGCGGTACGCAAGCGCACCACCGTTATCCAAACGTACCGCCTCGCCCTTATCGTTCAGCAGTAGATTATCAAGATCGAGGCCGACAACATCCCAATTCGCCAGCCACGCATCAATCACGAAACCGGCATGCGCGCCCTTGGCCTTCGCCAGCTTTTCAGCAGCGCCTTTCGACAGAGTTTCATCCCACTTTGATGCAATCCCGATCTTGCCATTTTTAGTGATCAGCTTTGACTTGGGAACCGGGAACCCGAACATCTGGTAGAGCTTGGTCGCCATGAACTCGCTCTTCGCAATATCCGCGCTGCCGGGGAATTTCACATACCACTTGCCGCCTAGCTTGTCCTTAAAGACACCGCCGTCGTTGCTCCCCTTCTGATCGCCAATCTTCGCCCAGCCAGACACATCAGCGTATTTATACCCGTCCGCACTAGCATGCGGAGAGTGAGGCGCCACATCGATAAGGTCGGCAGATTTTGTAGCAGAAGCCGCGGGAGCCTCCACCATCGAGAACGTCTGCGCCTTTGCAATTTCAGCGGTCAGATAACCCTTGGCATGCTTCTCGGCCAATTTATTGCTCAGCTCTTTATGAGCGACTTTCGCAGAATGGAATTCCTTCACCTGCGTTTGGCCGTTGGTCCCGACCTTCCCCCAGGAGACGACAAGAGAGTTGCCATCAACGTGGGCATTATAGAATTTATTCGATTTCCCATCGGTATAATGGAGCTGGTACTGGTCCGAGTAGGTTTGCTGCGAAGGGGCATCGAATGGCTCAGGAGCCGCAGCGCCTTCCTCCTCATCGTCTTCACCGACGCGATGCCACCGGCCGTTTTTGAGGACGTAGGAGATCCCGTTCAGGCTTTGCATATCACCCTCTTTCGGTCCCTCGCCAGATAGCTGCATAAAGTCGCTGACAGGCGGAGGTTCGATGCCGTTTTTAACGGCCGCATCATGGGCTGCTAAATGCGCAAGAGCTGCATCGTGTATGGATGTCGTGTCCAGAGTGTCATTGCTGCTAAAGTCAAAGACCAGCACATCGTAGACTTTATCAATCGGGTCATAAACGAGATGGACCGTTGTATCTTTACCAGACAGCGACAACGTAGGCAGGCCAGAAAAATCTTCGTCCTCTTTCTCGAAACCCCACATACCAGCAGGGGCATCGCTACCGGGTTTTCCAGCGGGTGCATCAGGGTCTAGATGATTAATTCCACCTGCCAGTTTTTGAACCGTCTTCATGTTGCTCAGCTTGTCTTTCTGATCGAGAGTTTGGTAGGCAGCCCACTGCTCGGAGGTAGGGTTGTTACCAGCTGTGGCCGCCTCTAACCAACCAACTAGAGTTTTTATCTTCTCGTGCTTTTCGCTGAAATCATCCAGCGCTTGTGCACCCGCGGGTTTTGCGCCCAGCTCGGCAATCAAGTGCTCGGCAATTTTCGCCTGCTTTTTAGCGTAGGTGTTGGAGCCAAACTTCATGGCCTGAATTGCGACAACGTCGCCAGAGTCGGCGGCATTTTTCAGTGCGTCGATTTTCTTGTTGTGGCTCGGGGCGTTTGAATTCGTGTCCGACAAATAAAGCTGCGACCACTGATCATCCGTCCACGGATTTGTCGACGCATCGGGCGGAGTGACTGCCGCGGCGGCATCCTTCAGAGACGAATCGCCAACAGCAGCTGGAGCCTCGATAATGTCCGCGACACCCGCACTGGCGAGCGTTGTGGGAACAAGCCCCTCAGGTCCGTTCAAATGCTTAATGTCACCACCCGCCCCAGAAACAAGAGCATACTGTTTGTGCTTATCCTCTGGCGCGAGCGTATCAAAGGCCTTCCACTGTGACAGTGTCGGATTCTTGCCCGCCAGCGCCGACTTTTTCCAGCCCGAGAGTGACGCGGCCGTCGATGCCTTGTTCTGAATATTGGTCGCAGAGGAAAGCACATGCGCGTGCTGCTCATCCGCGGCAAGCGTGTGCCAGTGCTCCAGCTTCTGCAGTTTTTTAAGCGCGGCCTTTTGCGAGTGCGAGCCTTTGCCGGTCAAAACAGAGCCCACGCCCTTGTCAGGGTCGTAGTGCACGATTTTCGAGTGACCCGGCACCACAACCCCGTCAGAGCGTGTGTAGGCCGGCACGAAAATAGACTTCGTGGTCGTCGCCTTTAACAGCGCGCTTTCGCAGACCGAGTCGGAGAAAAATACGAGCATCTGCATAAGTGAAACCGTGAAAATAGAGGGTTTAAATTAGCATAAAGTCACGACAAAAATGTTGGCGAATTCCTTGTCGTGATCGATATAATTGCAGCAGGCCATGCACGCATGGTCGCCCCTCTCCTGTGGTGGTGCTCAGGAGGGGGGCACATTTTAAGCGGCCTCTGCCACCTTTTCCCCAGCGTCAACCTTCCCCATCAGTCGATCAATAATTTCTCTCGGGAAAGCCTCGCCCGTTTCGCAGTGCACAGGAATTCTCCCGGTCATCATGAAATAGCGCACGCAGATCACATCGACGAAGCGCGGGTCAAGCTCCATGAGCCTGGCACACATTCCCAGCCGTTCCGCCGCAATCATCGTGGTGCCCGAGCCACCGAAACCATCAATAACAATGTCCTTTGGCCGGCCGTGGTTTTTAATCAACCTCTCCCAAAGCCCGACAGGCTTCATGGTGGGATGAAGCGCAGAGCGCGACGGCTTGTTGTAATGAATAATGGTCGTGGGAATCACCTCAACAATGGCATCCTTGCTGACAACGTAAGAGTTATCGCTCCCGTTAATCCGAAAATTACCGTCCTCCAATTGTTCCATGGCTGGGATATCCCCTGACAACTGCAGAGTCGTCTGCTTTCGGCCCCCAAACCACAGCCGCTTGCCGCCAGGCTTGGTGGCATAAAGAATAGGCTCATGGCGATAGTGGAAATCACCACGGCCCAGCACGAGGGAATTCTTAACCCAAATCAGGCAGGCCTTTAAGGCAAACCCCGCGCCCTTCAAAGCCCCCCGAAAATTCTCGCCCTCGGTGTCGGCATGGGAGATGTAGAACGCAGCCCCCGGCTTCATCACACTGAACGAGCAGGCATAGAACTCGTTCAGGAATTTGCGAAAATCCGAGTCCTTCATATTGTCGTTTTTGATTGAGCCCGCTAGATCCGAATGGAAATCCACGTTGTAGGGAGGATCGCACACCTGCAGATCCGCGCGCTCTGTCCCCATTAAGGCGTCCCAATCAAGCGGGTCGGTCGAGCTGCCACAGCACGCCTTGTGCGGACCGCACTCCCAGATATCCCCCGCCTTCGAGAATGGCTCCACCGGAGGCTCTGGCACCTCGTCCGGATCTGGGCCCTCATCCTCAGGCATGATATCGGCAAACAGCACCGCCATATCATCCGGCGAGAAGCCAATATCCATCACATCAAAGCCCTCTGCCATCAACCCATCCAGCTCGATCTTTAGCAACTCCAGAGACCAGGTAGCCAGCTCCGCCGAGCGGTTGTCCCAGATGATGTAGGCGCGGCGCTGAGCGTCGGACCAGCCCGTGCAATCCAGAACAGGCACCTGCCCTGCCGGAATTTCCTCCTTGTTGGGCCAGCGAATAATCTTACCCGCCTCATAGATTTTCTTGGCAGCCATTAGCCTGCCGTGACCCGCAACGATGCTCACATCATCCGCGAGGATGGGGTTAGTCCAGCCGAAATCCACAATCGCGCCCGCAAGTTTGTCCACCTGATCTGCGCTATGGTCCCGGGAGTTGCGAGCGTAGGCAACCAGCGAGTCGATGGGCTTTAAGAGAATTTCCAATTACGCGTCTCCAATAAATCTGATCACAATTTCATTCGGCCTCTCGGGCGACTTATCCGTGTTCTTCACACAGCGAAATCCGGCCTTCTTACCCGTTAAAAACCTGTTACCGCAGGCGCACAATGCGAGATGCGTGCCCTTTTTTTTTGTGCCGCAATCGGCGCATTCGATGTGGTCAGCACCACTGTCGTCTTTCAAACTAAGCAGGCGCCCGTAGCAAATCCTGCACACATGGTCGGTCTTGTTATACACGGTGCGGTACTCCGAAAGCCGGGTCAGGGAAAATGCCGTATTGCAGCGGATAACCGGGGAGATCGCGCATTGAATCGCGGGTGCGCTCATAGTGAGAGAGCACCATCATTTTCAGCCCCTCCCCGCAGGTCCGGGAAAGCGTGTCCAGCATGGACGGGCGAGAAAAGGACACGGCCGTCTTCTTGGTGCGAGAGAGGCGAAGCATCAGCTCGAGCGAATCGGCCACCGCAGAGAGGTACACCTCCTGCGTGCCATCCTCAGAGGTCATCACGGCAGAGGCCGGGTGCGTGCAGAGCGTTTTCCCCGGAACAACATCTACGCCCCACCAGCGCTCGACAGGGCGCGGAGGAGTCCCTTTCGCATTGAGTCCTTTCTCGACCTCCTTCTGGCGCGCATGGCACGACGCACAGATCCCGCCGCAGACAATCCGATTGGACTCCCGGTGACAGCGCGTGCACTCCATAGCCCGCATCGCCTTGACCTCTGGCACCAGAGCGACACCGGAGTGCACAGCCCCAATCGGGCAATTAGCACAGTGCACAAGACTGGTGAATTCCCGGTTCTTGGCAACCCGCGCTTTACGAAAATTATTGGCGCATGCGTGAGCGGACAACATCGCGGACATCTTCACGCAATCGAAGTATTTCCCGGGAGCGCCGGTGATTTCTCTGTACTGAATTTCCATAAGCACCTCGTTATTCAAACGCCAGAATTTGGCCAGCCAATCGGTTAATGTCGCAGCGCGTATACGCAGGATTTGTGCTGTAAATTTGCTCCCAGATAACATTTAAAACGGCCTTGTACACATGCTGAAACCGCGTCTCGCTCATGTTGGCAAAGGCAATGCTTTCAGCCTCGAAGCGAATCTCCTGATTGAGCAAACTGACATATTCTTTTCTGAATCCAGCAAGAATAATCAGGTCTTTCCTGAAATTATCGAAATTGCGATTACCAAACCCAGGCTCCCAAGACTCGAAAGCGAGGCTACACAATTTCATGAATTTTCGATGAAACTCGGGATGCCTCGGGCGGAAGATTTCGACCCGCACCGTTTCCCCCACACGAATCGAATCCACGACAGACAACGACACCGGGTCATTCGCTGCCGTGATCACGTGCTTTGCCATCTTTATGAGAAACGCGCTCTCGGCCATTTTAAAAAACCCTGTCAATCGTGCCGCATTGGGAGCCACGTCAAAGACAGCCGCTCGCTGACAGAACAAGTGCGCTGTGGCCCCTTTGCAATCAACCCCCGCGCCGCAGCATCGCTAAGACGGCGCGCCAGCATGTACCGGCAATGCTCCGAGCGCGAGGCATACTCCATGCTCGTCAACCCCGCTCGTTTTGTAACGAGCTCAACGCACAGCTCCACCTGATCGCCACGGCGGCCAGCGTTCTCCAAGGCCGCAACGTGGCTGCTTACCGGGTCCGTTGTTCTTGCGTGCGCGTTAACTTCCATGGCCGCTCCTAGAGTTTCTCCTCAGACATTGGACCCCAAGGCGCGATAGCCCGAGGGAGTGTGCAAGGAGCCGCTAGGCGCTCCTCAGATATTAATTCCGGCGGCGGGCGCTTCTTGTTTTCCCAGCGCTCGATAGCGCGCTTTGCAGTCTCGGCGAACGTTCTGGGCGCACTCATGATTTCACCTGTTTCGCGGGAAACATTTCGTGCAACGCATTGAGCGCATGTCGAGCCACCTCGGCATTGCCACGATAAGGCGAGCGGGTAAGCTCAGGGGCAGCAGGAGGAAGCACACCACCGCCAACCACAAACTCAATCGTTCGCTGCCACCACTCCGAGAAAAGCGCCTCGGCCTCGCTCGCCTTCATCCGACGAAGCTCGTAATTCAGATGCCCCATTTCCCGAAGCGTGTGAACAACTGCAGGATGCTTGCTCGTGTGCGCCCCCAGAGCCTGCGACAGTGCCTGCTCGAACGCAGGCAACCCGACATCCTCCGAGCGCGGCAAGCACAGCTGGCGGAACTCCAGCGCCCCCGGCGGCCACTCAACATGCTTTGTGCTGAGCGCAAGCCGGTTTAAACCCATCCTGACCATCGCAGGGGTAATCAAGGCAAGTGCGTTATCCCAAGTAGCCAGAGGCTCCTCGCCAAAGGCACTGGTCCACTTGTGGCCGTAGATTTCAGTCATCCGTCGCCAGAGTAACTCCGTCAACGTGAATTTCATCCCATTCACCGTGAACAGCTGCCTCCCGTTGCCTAGACCTTGCTGCAATTGCAGACCAGACTCGACCGACAGCGCTATTTGATCCAGAAGTACGTTTGTGTTGGTTACCATGGTGCTGGCCTCCTATTTTTGGCGGGAATAAACCTGTCCAATCATTTGCAATCGATTGGTCTATAATCTGAGCCTGAACGAGCTGGTCGTAGCCACCGAGATAGGCGATTTGCTTATGCGCGGCAAACTCGGTGATTGGCTTTTTGCGACTAGCGCGACAAGCGCACCATTCGAGCCACGAGGGAACGTTTAGGTTTTCAGGGAAAGAAATACCGGTAGGGTCGAAAGTAGTTTTCTTTTTCACCGGAGGAACGCTCACGCGCGGTGTTTTAATTTGATGTTCTATTTGATGTTCTATTTGTTGTTCTATGTCCTTGGTAGAATTTGCCAAATTGGACTTGGCAGAATTTGCCAAATTGGCATTGGTGTTTCCTGCCAAGTTGGTAAAATTTGCCAAATTGGCATCAAAGCATTCAGGCACTTTCAGAAGGTATTCATTACCCAGGGTAAAGCCCCGTTTCTTCTTTTCCAACCAGCCATGCTCACGCAACGCGCCAGTGATTTTGGAAACCCGAGGGATATCATTAATCAACGCCCGGGCTGCCAATGCAGGCAACTCCGGCCACACCGTGTCAGCGTTTTTATTGCGGAACGAATACAATGCCAGCAAGACCCTGCGCTCGGTATCAGACAGCCTGGGGTCCGTTAACGCCTCAAGTGGCGCGATTAGCAGGCTCATATGGACGGCCTATCCCCGCGTGCAATATGAGCCGCCGAGCACCGCGTCAGCGCCACGCTCAGGCAAAGCGCTTGCTCGGCATTGAACGCCAGCCAGGAGCCATCGGGCAGATCGAAGGACACCCCCCGGACGCCGCACTTCACCTGAATCTTCACATCCTGCGACGAGTCGACGGTGCCCGCAGGGTCAGGGCGGCTTACACGGCAAGGAACGCAGATATTCGGGAAAGCGTTACCCCCGGACACTCTGGCAATAGAGACCATCCCGACATACAGCTCGGGGCGCATTTGGGCCCGGGTAATTTTTCCGCATGACAGAACTTCGATCTTCAGCGCCAATTCAGGGGATGGCTTACTGGTCGGCACGTACATCAGTTTTTTCAGATAGGCATCGGTAGTATCGAGCCGTTGCGCCAGTCGCAACCGCGCATCTGAGGAGAGAGAGTGCAGGTATTCTTTGAGAGTCATGAGGGTTTCCTTCGGAAATCAACAGGTATATTTATCGCCTACTACAATACCCTAGTGGCACATTGACTTGTCAAGTAAATATGCCAAAATAAACTTATGAAAACTGAAGACATTCGCCGCTTTAACCTGCGCCGACACATGAAAAGACACGACCTCGAGCAAAAACAGCTCGCCAATGTTCTGGGTAAAAGCCCCGCGCAGATTAATGCCGTTATCGGAAAAACCCCCCGACGCAACATCGGCACGGTGATGGCAAGGCACATAGAGGAGCGGCTGCAGAAGGCGCCCGGCTGGCTGGACACCCTCCACGTTGACGACACGGACGAGGCAACACCCGACTATATTTGGATACCAAGCCTGAGCATTCGAGGCTCCAAAGGGTTTAGTGCGTCCAAATCCCAGCTGGAGCCCGTTAAGAAAATGCTCATCTCGGAGACCTGGCTGAGCGCGCACATTGATTGCTCCCCTCAATCCCTCCAGATTGCAGAGGCCAAAGGCATCGGCATGGAGCCCATCATCAAGCACGGCGAGCTGCTGTTGATCGATGTCACCACAACCCAATTCGGCCAAGACGGCGTGTATGTCCTCAAGTTCGAGATCGACCAGATCCTCATGCTCCGGCGCCTTTACCGGGATAGCTCCGGCGTGATGGTGACAGCGAGCAGCCTGAACCTAACCCAAAAGGACACGGATCTGGAGACCTCTGGCCTGGTGATTTGCGGCAAAGTATCCGGCTCCTTCAAGTTCACCAGAATGTAAGCTAAAGATTTGCCGCTTTCATTATCACTTGCTATGATCCGCCCGTGAACGATACCCGCAAAATCAACCTCGTACAGCTCATCGGCAACTCAACCGTTGCCGAGTTTGCGCGCACCTACGATGTGAGCCAGCAATACCTCACGCTAGTCCTGAACAACCATAGGAATATTGGTGAGAAATTCGCGCGCAAAATCGAAAAAAACGCCTCCCTCCCCGCCGGCTACCTGGACCGCACCACCGCCCAGCAGTCACCCATCAAAGAGAGCGGGGCCACTCGCATGATCACCCAAGAGCTCAATACCCGCCGTATCCCCAAGCATGTAAGCGACACAATCCTACTCCTGCTGCGCTCCCTTCCCGAAAAAATCTAACCAGAAACCAGACTTTCCTTATAAATATCACCTAATTTTGCAATTTCCGTCTTTCTTTGGTTGCTTTAATATACCCTTGTGGTAATTTGAAAGAACACAATAAACCAAAGAGCACACCCTAATGAGAATCCAAAAAGACGCCAGAACACTTAAGTTCGTCGCCACCGGAACCAACCACGGCCGCCCTTTCGTTACCGAAGGCGCTACTCGCCCAGAAGCCATGAATGAAGCCTTTGCCCTTCGCGCAGAGCTACACGGCGCCCCAGTAAAAACCAAACAACCGCAGGTCGTCTAACGTGAGCGAATTCAGAGTACGAGCCTCTAGCTGGGGCTCTCTTTTCGACTGCGCACACAAGTGGGAAGGCGAGCACATGCTAGGCATGAGAATGCCCAGCAGCCCCCGCGCACAGCTTGGTACGGCCATCCACGCCAGCACCGCGGTCTTTGACCAAGGGCGCATCGACGGCATGCCGGTGAGCGTTTACGACTCGGCACAATACGCCATTGACGAGATATGGAACCCGACCCGAGACGTTGACTGGAAGTGCGACGAGCTCACGCAGAAAGAGGCCGAGAAAATCGCCCTGCGCCTGCACACCATGTATTGCAACGACGTAAGCCCACGATTCGAGTTTGCTGCGGTAGAGCTGGCAACAACCCCCTTCCCCATCGATTGCGGGGATGGCATTACGATTATTTTGACCGGGACGCTGGATCGCTCCCGCATCAAGAAGACCACCAACGGACACGGCATCCAAGACCTTAAATCAGGCGGCGCGGCCGTCAAACAAGGCCTCGCCAACATAGCGGGCCACAAGCCGCAGATTGGCACATACGAGCTGTTATACGAGCACACCACCGGGAACGCCATCACGGAGAACGCCGAGATTATCGGCCTAAAGACCAAAGGCACTCCCGAGATTGCAACAGCGGAGATTATCGGCGCGAAGCGGATGATGGTAGGCACCGATGAGCACCCGGGGCTGATCGAATTCGCAGCCGATATGTTCCGCGCCGGGCTTTTCCCGCCCAACACGAAATCCATCCTGTGCAACCCGAAGTACTGCGCGCGCTGGACAACATGCCCTTACCACGACTAACCGGAGAACGTTCATGGCAACATCCCTGCAACAAGTTAGAACCGGCACAGCCCAAACCGACGAAGCCCCAAAGTCTCTGATGGAGATGCTGACATCCCCCAAAACAAAGCGCGGAATTCAATCCCTGGCCGGAACATTCCTGACGCCAGAGCGATTTCTGCGCCTTGCCGTCAACGCCATAAGCAAAACCCCAAAGCTGCTCGAGTGCGAGCCCAACTCAGTCATTGGCGCCTTGATGACGGCAGCCGCGCTGGGCCTTGAACCGAACACCGTCCAGCAGCAAGCCTTCCTGATTCCCTACAAAAAGAGCAAGAAAGTCAGAGGCCAGTGGGTAGAGGCTTATGAATGCCAATTCCAGATCGGATACCGCGGGTTTATCACCCTCGCACACCGCTCCAGCCACATTGACAAAATCGAGGCCGAAGCGATACACGAGAACGACACATTCGAGCACATGCAAGGCACCGAGTCGTTTCTCAAGTACAAAAAGGCACTGACGAATCGCGGCCCCTTAATCGGCGCATTTTGCTACGTCAGACTCACCAACGGCAACGAAATGACCCTGGTGCTGCCGCTCGATGATATCGAGAAAATCAAAGGCAAGAGCGAGACCTTAACCTCACTCACGCGCGCAGTTGATGAGGCCAAGGACGACTACAGCAGAGCCAAGGCGCAGAAGAAGTTAGACGAGACCCCATGGGTGCTCTGGGAAGACGATATGGCGGCCAAATCGGTGATCAAAAAAATGGCGAAGTTCCTACCGCTCACCCCGGGCGAGGCATTCTCGAGCGCCGCCCAGCTCGACGCAGACAGTGAGAGCGGCAACGTAATCGACCTAAGCGCGATGGCAGATGTGGACAAAACGAAGGCCATCATGTCGGGCGAAGAAGATATCTGCGCCATAGAGCACAGCGGCGGCGAGGAGGAGGAACCGCCGGTGTCGATGAACGAGACTGAGACGGCGCGAGAGACTGCTCCGGCGCGCGAACAAGCAGCCTATACAGCACGAAGCGCCACACGCCACCGTACACCGCCACAGAACGACGTCAATGGCGGATTCGGCGGCCTTGACTGAGAGCTAAATCCACCCAAACGGTAACACCACGGAGAGCCCATGAGAATCGAAAGCATTGAAGTTTCAAACTTTCAGCGCATCAGCGCCGTCAGCATCCACGCCCAAGCCCCGGTGATCGTTATTGCCGGGCACAACGAGGCCGGGAAATCCTCCCTGCTCGAAGCAGTCCGCATCGCTATGACAGGCGACTCCACCCGCATCAAACTGAAAAAAGACTGGAACGAGATGGTCAGGGACGGCGCCAAAGGCGGCTCCATTGCCATCGACGCAGGCGAGGCCGGCAGCGCGACAATTAACCTGAAGACGTGGAAGCGCGAGTGCAACATTGACGCGCAAAACGAGAACGTTCTCAAAATTCTACTGGACCCGGCGCAGTTTGCAGCCATGAGCCCGGCCGAGCGTCGCGGGTTTCTGTTCCACATTTCCGGCGCCACCTTTAGCGGCAAAGCGGTCGGCGAGAAGATGATCGCCAGACACGCCCCTGCGGCGATGGTCGAGGAAATCCTGCCGATGCTGCGCTCGGGCTTTCCCGCGGCCCACGACACAGCAAAAGACAAGGTCAAAGAGGCACGAGGCTCTTGGAAAGCCATCACCGGGGAGGTTTACGGATCCGCGAAGGCAGTAGTCTGGGCAGCAGAAAAGCCAGAGTGCGACGAGGCCACCCACAACAAGCTCACGGTTAAGGTGAAGAATGTCAGCACCGAAATCGAGAACCTTTCCGCCGAGATTGGCACCTACAAGGCGCGCCAAAAAGCATTTGACCAGTTAGAAGGCCTCGGATCACTGCAGGCGATAGTCGGCAAGGAGGAAGACTTCAACACCCTGATGTCCGAGATTGTCGATCAGATCCGCACACTGGAAGAGAACGCCCCAGAGAAAGCAGTAGACGGAACCGCAGCATTGGCATGCCCACATTGCGGAGGCCTGTGCTCCACAGTAAGCGGCACTCTGCTGGGCTACCAGGAGCCGTCCAAGCAGTCGAAGAACAAGTGGACTGCCCACACCGCGAAGCTAAACCAACTGCAATCCGATGTGCGGGAGTTGGACGGGAAACTGGCCGAGGTGTATCAGGCCAGAGACCGAATCGATGCCATCAAAAAGGCAACGGTAGGCTTTGGCGCACCAAAGGACTCAAGCGAGCTCGAAGCTCGCCTCGAGGAGCTGCGAGACGAGCGCACCGAGCTCACTCAACAGCGCAACCACGAAGCCGAGCTTGTCCGGCGCGCCGCGCGCGCCGACGATGACACCCAGAAGGCTGCCAAATACCACGAGGAAGTCGCTCAGTGGGAATCGCTCGCCCAGATGCTCGCCCCCACCGGCATCCCAGGGGAGATTCTGGTTGGCGCCATCAAGCCCTTCAACAAGCAGCTGATGGCCGTCTCAGAAGTCACCACATGGTCAGAGGTCACCCTGGATAACGATATGGAAATCAGAGTCGGCGGCCGCTTGTACGCCCTGGCCTCCGAGTCCGCGAAATGGCGCGCCGATGCAGCCCTCGCCTACGCAGTCGCTTCGATCACAGGCGTGAAGTTCTTCGCCCTAGACCGCGTCGACGTCCTCGATGTTCAGCACCGGGCCACCTGCATGATGTGGATACACAATCTGGTGACAGGTGGCGCGATTGATGGCGCCCTGCTGATCGGAACATTCAAAGAGGCCCCGCGCCTACCAACGGCCACGTTCGACACATTCTGGCTCGAGGAAGGTGAGATTTATTCCGCGCGGCAAGAGGAGGCATACGCGTGAGCCTCGTCATCGTTTACGACACCGAGACCACAGGCTTCCCCCACGGAACGAAGCCTGATGGCCACGCGGACCAGCCGCACATCGTCCAGATTGGCGCAGCACTTGTTGATGAAAGCACAGAGCAAGTGATTCAGAGCATAGACGTAATCGTGCGGCCAGCAGGCTGGGAGATATCCGAAGGCGCAATCGCGGTCCACGGCATCACCAAGGAGATGGCGATGGACTGCGGAGTCAGCGAAAGCCTCGCCTTCGAGATGCTTATCGACCTGTGGGAAGTCGCCAAACGGAAAGTCGCGCATAACGAAAAGTTCGACGCTCAAATCATTCGGATTGGCATGAAGCGATACGGGCTTATCGGGCCACGTCACCAAACGCCAGAGCTGCTGCAGGAGGCATGGGATACAGGCGCCACCCACTGCACGAAGGAAATGTGCGAAGGCGTCGTCAACCTTGGACCAACCGACGCCATGCGCAAAGCCGGGCGCACCCACAACAAAGCAGTCTCGCTTCAAGAGGCCTATCGGTACTTCTTTGGCGAGGACTTCGAGAATGCACACAGCGCCATGGCAGATGTGATGGCCTGCAAGAAAGTTTATTTCGCACTGCGAAACCACGCAGTCAATACAGGAGCAACAGTAGCATGACGGAGCGAGACATTCAGCTGCGCATGTCTCTGCACATTGGATATGGCGAGCCCATGCTAACGGTCCGGGTTGTTAGACCGAAGATGCTCGAGATGGAAATCGCAAACGAGTTTAAGTGCATGCTGAAAGATGGACTGAAAGGCGACGAAATTATCATCGGCACCCTTAACATCGCCAAATAAACACACTACGACCTGGTCGTTCGCGACCCCGCGCAAACAAGGAATCAAAATGTCACGAGGCGTAAATAAGGTAATTTTGGTAGGAAATTGTGGCGGCGACCCAGAGATTAGATATCTCCCAGGCGGAGGAGCAGTCTCTAACTTCACAATCGCCACCAGCGAAACATGGAAGGACAAGACCACCGGCCAGCCACAGGAAAAAACCGAATGGCACCGCATCGTGTTCTTCAACCGGCTGGCGGAAGTCGTTGCTGAGTACGTCAAGAAAGGCGCCAAGTTATACATCGAAGGCAGCCTGCGCACTCGCTCATGGGAGCAGGACGGAGTTAAACGATACGCGACTGAAATTGTCGGTAATGAAATGCAAATGCTCGACACCAGAGGCGGCGGCGAGTACGACCAATCAGATAAAAGCAGCAGCAACGCATACGATCAATCGGCGAATGCGCACACCACCGGAGGCTCCAGCAAGCCACAAGAACACAGGGCGCGACCGCCCTCTACCCTCGACTCCTTCGATGACGATATACCCTTCTAGAGGCACCAGAGGAAATAAGCAAATGAGTATCGAGTCAATGTGGATAGCCCTAAACCAAACATGAACAATCGCAGCAATGCGCAGGAGGCCAATAATGGCAGCACTAGTAGTACCACTGAAGAAGTTCGTCTCTATGCGACGCAAGCACGAGCGCCGCTCACCAAACTCATGGATACGAGACTGCGCCACCAAGAAAATCCCCGGCTCGTTCCAATGGGATGGCAGAGGTAAATGGTTTGTGGACCTTGGGACCTACGACCGAGTGGTGCAAAAAATGGCATCCTGGGACACCAACGAAACCGCCTTCGACCCGGCATTGGCGAAATTGATTGAATCGTTGGGAATGTCAGAGGATGACATCAGAACAGCCGTACAGGCCGCTCGATAGGAACCCATCATGGCACCACGTCAGCGAAACAAGGACAACGCTCAACTGATTAATTACCCGGGTTTGGGTATTTACCAAGACGGGCGCTACTACTTCCAAAACCCCTACACTGCTCGTCAGCGAAGCCTTAAGACGCGCGATTTTAAGCAGGCCGTAGGGCGCTGGGCGCTTGCTACGGCAATATGCAACAAAGCGCACGGAGACAATGCCGGGGCAGCCCTCGTAGCGAGCCTGCAGGGATCTAACAAGCCAATCAGCAAGGGTGAGAATATCCACCTGAAGGACTTCATCCGCAAATGGCGAGTAGAAATGCTCGAGCCCCGCAAGGTGACCGTCAAAATCAAGCGTGACATCGGAAAGCCCCTCACCGAACGAACCGTAGAGGATTACAGGAAGATGGCCGTCCAACTGGAGCGTTTGCCAGCGGGAGCCTTCCCTATTGGCGCACCGGGCGCAGTGTCGAAGATTCGGGCGATGCTTTCGCCATGGGTAACCACCCCAACCCACTACAACCACCTAAAGGCCGTCCTTGGCCGCATTTACGACCACGCGGTGCTCATCGGGCTGGTGGAGCGCAACCCAATGCGCGATATCGACAAGATGGCCGTCGCCAAGCGCGAGGTACTAATACCGGACGAGGCGTACATCGCCATCACCAGCAAAATGATAGTGCACCGAATAAACAGGCGCGTTTTAGACGGCCAGTGGCGAGTTAAGATTTGTGACCTCTTCTACATGCTTAGCCAGCAGCCGGTGGACCTATTCTCTCTGCGAATCAGCCAGCTTGTACTCGACCGCGGCCAGTACGGCGAGATTCACCTGTCCCGGGCAAAAACCAAAGTCACCGGCATCATCGAGATGAACAGAGAGATGCGCGAAACGGTAAATTGGCTGATTGCATTTAGGACCGAGCAGCTGCGCCTCATAGGCAACGTATTCGCCCAACCGAAGACTGATCACCTGCTGGTGTACCCAGCATACTTTGACCAGCGCAGCCGATGGCGGCCGGTAAAGCATCGCACATTCTCGGGCTGGTGGGCAGAGGCAGTCGAGGAAGCCGGGTTCAAGGGGGAATACCGACTAATGGACCTGCGCAAGAAAGGCCTCACTGACGAGTTTGTGAGCCAAGGCGAGAACGATAAAGGCCTGCATGAGACCGACGCCATGAAGCGACACTACCGACTCATTGTGCCGCCGAAGCGCTCTAAGAACACCCTCACACCGATCAGGGAGAAGAAAGCATGAACCCAATGATGACGGTTATGGAAGCATACCCCGCGGCGCGAATTCGCATCGACCACGGCACGTCCGGTGGACAAAATGCTGGGCCAGTTTACAGTGTCGTCACCGGAAATGGCGGGGAGATGATTCTCGCCACGGCAGACAAGGCATGGATACGCGCAGAACAGAGGTTAAATACGCACTTTACTGGCAGCTTTTTACAGGGATGATAACTGCGGAATTACTGCGGAATTACTGCGGGTCGTTTGACAGGATTTTCAGAAGCTGTAAGCATTTGTTTTTTAAGTGGATTTTGGAGGCTGGGGTCGGAATCGAACCGGCGTTAACGGAGTTGCAGTCCGCTGCATGACCACTCTGCCACCCAGCCTAAAGTCCTTCAAACTTACCTACCGCAGCTAGACTGGCCGGCGCAATCGCGCTGTCAAAGGGCCTGAAGATAAATAACTGCAACGTGAAACTGGAGCGGGAAACGAGACTCGAACTCGCGACCCCGACCTTGGCAAGGTCGTGCTCTACCAACTGAGCTATTCCCGCTTAATTTCAGTTTTTACACTTGCTTTTGCTACAACTTACAAGTGCCTCTTTCATCCTCCTGCAGGGCCAATTCTCAACCATTCTGAGACCTGTAGGTCGAAAGAGGCGCCTATTCTAATGCCATAACAAACTATGTCAAGCACTGGCTTTCTCTATTTCGTTATAAGCTCAATTCCCTCGTAAAGTTGGCAGCGCAGCACGCAGATACGTAACCATGGACCACAAGCTAAATACCGCAGAAACATAGATTAAAACGTAGCCTAGCCACACGATCGGTTCGGGCGTGTTGGCACTAACCGCCAGTAGAATGGTGATGGCGATCATCTGCACGGTGGTCTTCACTTTGCCGATATAACCCACCTTTACTACATTGCGTTGATTACTATTGGCCATCCACTCCCGCAGCGCAGATACAAACACTTCACGCGCGATGATGATGGCGGTAGGAAGAACGAACCAGATACTTGGATGGTTGGCTGCCAGTAGCACCATGGCCATCACCACCAACAGCTTGTCGGCCACGGGGTCTAGGAAGGCGCCGAAATCGGAGGTCTGGTTCAGCTTGCGGGCGAGGTAGCCGTCTAGCCAATCGGTGAGACTGGCAATCGCGAACAGTGCAGCGGCAAGCAGGTGGTTATGTGGCAGCGCGGAGTAATGCAGGATGATCACGAAAGGGATCATCAAGACTCGCGAGATTGTCACTATGTTGGCGGCGTTCAAGATTATGATAGCTCTCCCTGCGTTCCGTGCAGCGTATGTTCGGTGGTACGCCGAAGCAATGGCGCAGCGGTCATTCTACTCGTTATGAAGCCACGCATAAATCTCTTCCGCAAGCTTTGCACTAATGCCGGGCACTTTAGTCAGCTGATCCTCGCTGGCGCGCTCTATCTCCTGCTGCCCTCCGAAATGCTTGAGCAAGTCACGGCGTTTCTTGGGGCCAAGGCCTGGTATTTGCTCGAGCTGTGACTTATTGCGGGTCTTGGCGCGGCGTGCGCGGTGGCCGGTGATGGCGAAGCGGTGAGCCTCGTCACGGATCTGCTGCAATAGGTGCAGGGCAATGGACTCGCTAGGCAGCACGATCTCCTTCACATGGTCCCCGCCTAAGGAGAGGAACAGGGTTTCTTGCCCTGCCCGGCGGCTGATGCCCTTGGCGATGCCGATCAGTTGCACATTCACTAGCTGGCATTCGTCTATCACGCGCCGAGCTTGGGAGAGTTGCCCCTTGCCACCGTCGATCAAGAGAATATCAGGTACCTTGCCGTCATCCACAGACTCGGCGGCCTCCTTGGCGACGCGGGTGTAACGGCGGCTCAAGGCTTGGTCCATGGCTGCGTAATCGTCGCCGCCGGTGATGCCCTCGATGTTAAAGCGGCGGTAATCGGTCTTGAGAGGACCATTAGTGTCGAACACCACGCAGGAGGCCACGGGGCTCTCGCCACCGGTATGGCTGATGTCGAAGCACTCTATGCGCTGCGGCATGGCATCTAGGTCTAAGGCCTGCTGTAGCTGCTCGAAGCGCTGCTGTACGTTCTGCTTATTGCTCACGAAGCTCTGCAGGCCTTGCTGCACATTCGTTATTGCCATAGCCTGCCAGCGGGCGCGGTGGCCGCGCACAGTGCTGCTGATCTTCACGGCACGCCCAGCGCAGTAGGTTAAGGCCTCGGCCAAACCCTTGGCGTCGTCTATGGCGGGGGCGGTGATGAGCTCGCGGGGTATATTGGGCGCGTTGTCTTCCTTGGCGTAGTATTGGCCGATGAAGGCGCTGAGTAAGGCGCTCTCGGAGCTCGCGAGTTTGTCGCGGGGAAAGAAGCTCTTGCTGCCGATGAGGCGGCCGCCGCGTATGACGATTAGATGCACGCTGGCATAGCTGCCATGCATGGCCGCGGCGAGCACATCGGCGTCGCTGCCCTGGTCGGACACGTATTGCTGATTGTGAATGCGCCGCAGGTCTATTATCTGGTCGCGGATCTGGGCGGCCTTCTCGAACTCTAGGACCTCGGCCTTGGTCTCCATCTTGGCCGTGAGTTCCTTGAACAACAATTCGCTGCGGCCATTGAGGAACAGGGTGGAGAAATGCACGTCCTGCGCGTAGTCCTCGGGCGAGATCAGCCCCACACAGGGCGCGGTGCAGCGGTTTATCTGGTGTTGCAGGCAGGGCCGAGAACGGTTGCGGAAATAGCTGTCCTCGCATTGACGAAGCTTAAACACCTTCTGCAAGATACTGAGGCCCTCGCGCACTGCGCCAGCACTAGGATAGGGGCCGAAGAAGGTGGCGTCGCGGCGTTTGCTGCCGCGATGAAAGGCAAGGCGCGGATACTCATCCTTGTGGGTCAACATGATATAGGGGTAGGTCTTATCGTCGCGCAATTCGATGTTATAAGGCGGGCGATGCTGTTTGATCAGCGTTTGTTCCAGCAGCAGGGCTTCGGTCTCGTTGCTGGTGATAGTCACTTCGATGTTGGCGATGCGGGCCACCAGCGCCATAGTCTTGGTGTCCAGCCCCGAGGCGCGGAAGTAGTTGCCCACGCGCTTCTTCAGGTTCTTGGCCTTGCCCACATACAGAATCTCGCCCTTCTCGCTCAGCATGCGATACACGCCGGGGCGTGAACTCAAACTCGCAATTAACGCTTTCGGGTCAATGGGGGCAGGTGTTTCAGGAGAGTTCGACAAGGCTTGAGGCATCACTTAGGCCGTGTTTCACGGCGAGTATGGTCAGTTCCACATCACTACTTAGACTCAGCTTATCGAAGATTCGATAGCGATAGCTGTAGACCGTTTTGCGACTAAGACGGAGCTTCTCGGAGATTAGGGTCACTTTCTGGCTATCGATCAGCATCAGCGCCACTTGCAACTCGCGTTCGGAGAGTAAGTCAAAGGGCGAGACGCGAGTCTCAGATTGAGACACCTTCTCTAACTTGGCAGCGATACGAGGGCTGATGAAGCGCTGCCCGCTGTGTACTAAATGAATAGCCCAGAGCATCTCCTCCGAAGGCACGCAGGGGGTTATATAAGCACAGGCACCCGAACGCATCATGCGCGAAGGTAACACGCCTAAACCGAGAGGAATCATCACGATAACACGCGAATCTGGGTGATTGATCACCAGACGCTGGGTCATCTCGATGCCGCTTAGACCAGACTGTTTTAGGTGAATGAGGATAATATCGACAGGGGTGGTTTCGAGTTGGAGTAATGCTTCTTCTACGCAGTCAGCCTGCGCTACTACATGCATTCCCATTTCTTCTTCAATGAGCCGCTCGAGACCGCTACGCAGTAACTGGTAGTCGTCGATTAACATGACGCGTATTGAACTTTGGCTCTCAAGCATCTGCATAGTCTTTACTTCTCTAGATCGCTCGGGCGTGCTTAGGTGTAATTATTACCACAGGCACCCGCGCAAGTACATAATCTCCGGCCCTCGGTCCCGCAAACCCATTAGGTTAGCGGGTTTCTAAGGCAGGTATCCATTGCACCTCTGGCTCCAGCTGTACACCAAAGCGCGCCTGCACAGATTCGATAATCGCCAAGGCCAAACTCACGACATCTTGCGCCGTGGCGTGGTCGCGATTCACGATGACGAGGGCCTGCTTTTCATAGACCGCCGCCCCGCCCTGTCGTTTGCCCTTCCAGCCCGCCTGCTCGATCAGCCAAGCAGCAGGCACCTTGCGCTCGCCATCAGTTCCTAGTGCGGGAAAACTAGGGAGCGCGGGATGCGCATTTTGCAATTTAACGAAGTCCTTCGCACTTAACACGGGGTTTTTGAAAAAGCTGCCAGCATTGCCCAGCACGCGCGGGTCAGGCAGTTTTTCGCGGCGAATGGCGCAAACGGAATCGAATACATCCTGCGCACTCACTGCCGTGCCGTTATGGGCCAATGCATCCGCGAGCGCCCCATAACTTAAGTTAGGTTCAAAGCGGTGCGCTAATACGAAAGTCACAGAGAGCACGATCTTCCGGCCCTTCAAGGTGCTCTTGAATATGCTGTCGCGGTAGCCGAACTCACACTGGGCATTGGACATAGTCTCTATAGCGCCGCTGGCAATGTCGAGCACCTGCACCGCGGCGATGATATCTTTCACCTCGACACCATAGGCGCCGATGTTCTGCATAGGCGCCGCGCCGACGCAGCCGGGAATGAGGGCGAGATTCTCCAGCCCATGCAAACCATTGGCTAGGCAATGCTCTACGAAACTGTGCCAGTTCTCCCCACTAGCGGCTTCGACCAGAAGTCGGCCTTCAGGGCTTGCCTTTTGCGTTATACCCTTTAACGCCATCTGGATAACTAGGCCGGGGAAATCCGCGCGCAGCAACACATTACTGCCACCGCCCAGCAGTAGCATCGGCACGGCGTTGTTGCGGCTGAAGGCCACGGCTTCCTGAAGTGCTTGCAGCGTTTCAACGCGGATGAAATAACGGGCTTTGACGGACAGGCCGAAGCTGTTGTAGAGCTTGAGGTCTACATTTTCGCGGACCGCACTCACTGCAAGTCCTGCTGGCGAATATGCGTCAGCAAACCGTCGGAGGCTTCCTCAGCTAGATTGAGCACAAGTTGAAATCCATCGACGCCACTGTAATAAGGGTCCGGCACCGACATATAGTTATTGTCTGTAAATTCCATAAAGAGCTGCACTTTATAGCGTAGCTCCGGGGGACATTGCGCTAAGAGGTCGCGCAGATTATTGTCGTCCATGGCCAAAATATAGTCGAACTTCTCGAAATCACTAGCCTTCACTTGGCGTGCGCGTAGTCCACTTAGGTCATAGCCGCGTTGCTTTGCGGCGCTGCGAGCGCGTTTATCGGGTTTCTCTCCAATATGGAAATCTCCGGTCCCTGCCGAGTCCACCTCGATGGTATCGCCCAGCTCGGCGTCGGCCACCCTTTTGAAGAACACAGCATGTGCGGTGGGTGAACGACAGATATTGCCAAGACACACCATCAACACTCTGATAGGTTTAGCGCGTTTGCTCATCGGCACTCCTCTCTCACTTCGTCTTTACTCACTTAGTTCTCGCTAGGAAAATCGCACGCGCGGCATCTAAGTCCTCTTGCGTATCGACACCTGCTGGCATCTTCTCTACTGCTTCCTGCATATGTATACGCACGCCGTGCCCCATAGCGCGCAGCTGCTCTAGGCGCTCTGCCACTTCGAGCGGCACCTGGGGCCATTGTACGTAACGATTCAGGGTCTCCACGCGATAGGCATAGATACCGATATGGCGCTTGCCAAAACTATCGACACCGCGCGCCTCTGGCTCGCGAGTATAGGGGATTGGGGCGCGGCTAAAATAATGAGCATAACCTTCCAAATCCGTGACGACCTTCACTACGTTTGGATTCTGGAACTCTGCGTCACTAGAAATCTTTTCGTATAGTGATGCGATGCCGGCGGCGGAGTTCAGGCGCAAACTCTCCGCCACTTGATTGATCGCGGCGGGTGGAATGAGGGGTTCGTCGCCCTGCACGTTGACTATCACGGCGTCCTCAGCCAAGCCAAGTTGAGCAGCCACTTCTTGAATGCGATCAGTGCCGGACTGATGGTCAGGCGAGGTCATGCAGATATTCTTGGTGAAGCGCAGCGCGGCCTCGCGCACACGCTCGTCGTCGGTGGCGATATACACCGCCGCGGCGTCACTGGCCAGCGCACGCTCATACACATGCTGCAACATGGGCTTGCCGGCGATGTCGAGCAACGGCTTGCCAGGCAGGCGGGTCGAGGCATAGCGCGCGGGAATTACCACGATGAAGGACATCAGTGCTTCTCCCGCTCCTCTGGGGTTAACTCACGAGCTTCTCCTTCTAGCATCACGGGGATGCCGTCGCGCACGGGGAAGGCCAAGGCGTCGCCGAAGCAGATGAGCTCCGAGGCGCTGCGGTCGTGTTTGAGCGGGCCTTTGCAAAGGGGGCAGGCAAGAATGCTGAGTAATTTCTGATCCATTTCATGTCCTCAAGGGCTGCCAGCGGTGGCGCGTTTGGCCACCAAGGCTTGAATGTCTTTGATTAGGCTGTCGTTCAGTGCGTCTTCCAGATCCAGCTCAATGTCTAAATACCAATAATTTTGTGACGCGAATCGATCACATTTTACGGCGTCTTTCTGCGTCATCACCACTGTGTCAGTCAAATTAAACGCGAGATCCTGAGGTGCGTAACTATAGTGATCCGGAAATGGGTGGCATAGGGGCTTGTACCCCAACTTGCGCACATTATTGAAGAAGCGCTGGGGATTGCCGATTCCAGCAAGGGCATGTAGGCAGCCATTGTCAGCCACTGGCAGGTCGCTAAGACCGACTCGCGCACCCGTGTTCATGTTCACCCATTGCGTGGCCCGCAGTGACATAGCGCCAGGCTCAGGGGTGCCACCGATCGCGGCGATCACCTTCTCCCAGTGTTCGCGTTCGCCGCCGTTGACGACTACATAGTCCACCTCGCGCAGTCTGTTCTTGCCCTCACGTAGCGGCCCCGCCGGGAGGCGCATGGCGTTACCGAAGAGGCGTTCGCCATCCAGCACTACAACCTCTAGATCGCGCGTCATCGCGTAATGCTGCAGGCCGTCGTCGCTTAGGATTACATCGCAGTGATGAGCTTTCAATAGGGCGTTAATCGCGCGCACGCGATTCGGGTCGACCACCATCGGGCAGTCCACGCTGCGCCGAATCATCACGGCCTCGTCCCCCATCTCCTCCACCGAGGATAGCGCGGTCACCTCACAGGGCGTATGGGTTGGGTGCCCACCGTAGCCGCGACTCACGATGCCGGGGTGCAGGCCAAGATTACGTAGTGCTCGCGCTAGGGAAATAATAAGCGGCGTCTTGCCTGTGCCGCCAACGGTGATATTGCCGATCACGATGATGGGGGGCCAGCTAGGATCTATGCGGCGTTTCGCCTCGAGTCTCAAACGGCGGCGCCCTGCGAGAAAACGATAGAGCACGGAGAATGGCACTAGGAGATAGAGCCAAGGGCTCTTGCTATACCACGCGTTAACGATCCCCATTAAGCACCCAGCGCGTGGTCAGAAAATTGAATGCGGTGCAGCCCGGCATAGTGTCCGCCCAACGCCAACAACTGCGCGTGAGTCCCGGACTCGACGATACGGCCCTTGTCCATCACCAAGATAATGTCGGCGTTTTCGATAGTAGACAGGCGATGTGCGATCACAAAGGTCGTGCGGCCTTTCATCAAGGTATTGAGGGCTTGTTGGATGTGCTGTTCGGACTCCGAGTCCAGCGCCGAGGTCGCCTCGTCGAGCACCAGAATCGGTGCATCTTTGAGGAAAGCGCGTGCAATCGCTAAGCGTTGCCGCTGCCCACCCGAGAGCATTAAGCCCGCATCGCCGACGATGGAATGAATGCCATGCTCGAGCGTTTCGATAAACTCCATAGCGTGGGCATTTTTAGCGACTGCAATGATCTCTTCATCACTCACGCTGTCGCCTTTGCCATAGGCGATATTCTCCGCCACGGTGCCTTCGAACAGCACTACATCTTGGCTGACCACCGCGATTTGGTCGCGCAAACTCTTCAGCGTGTAGTCTTGCACGGCCACGCCGTCGATAAGGATGCGCCCAGAATCCACATCATAGAAACGCGGCAATAGGCTCACTAGAGTCGACTTGCCGCTGCCGGATTTACCCACTAGGGCCACACTCTGCCCTGGCTGCACGGTGATGTCGATGTGGGACAGCACCGCCTCGCCTTCTCTATACTTAAAGCTCACGTCCTCTATCACGACTTCGCCGCGCACGCGCTCTACCACGACGGTGCCGTTATCCGGCTCGCGCTTCTCATCGAGCAGCGCGAATATGCTATCTGCAGCGGAGATGCCGCGTTGCACTACGGAGTTCACATTGGATAACTGGCGAATCGGTTTGGCGAGCAAGCCGGCGATAGTCAAGAATGTTACGAAGTCACCGGCTGTGGCACTTTCCAAGAGCTCGGGAGACATGGCGAACCAGATCAACACCGCCATGGCCATACTCACCAGAGTCTGCACCACTGGAATCGACACGGACTGCGTGCCCACCATCTTCATATTCTGGCGACGATTGCGCTCGCTAGCGCGGGCGAAACGCTTCAGCACGAAGTCTTTACCATTAAAGGTGCGCACCACTTTCTGGCCCTTAATGGACTCATTGGTGATCTGCGTTACCTCCCCCATGGAATCTTGCATCTGCGTGCTGTACTTGCGGAACTTCTTCGAAGCGAGTGAAACTACTATTGCTACGCAGGGGGCGACCAGAAGAAAAACAAGGCTAAGGCGCCAGTTCGTCCAGAATAACGCGATGAGCAGGCCGATCACCGTCAGGCCCTCGCGGAAGATCACCGTGACCGCATTGGTAGCGGCACCGCTAATCTGCTGCACGTCGTAAGTGACCTTAGAGACCAGGCGCCCGGAGGTACTGATGTCGTAATAACGCGTGGGTAGATCGAGGAGCTTCTCCATGATCTCGCAGCGCAGTTTGTGAATGATGTGGTTAGAAATATACTCGAGGGAATAGCCACCCATGATACCGCCGATGCCACGTACGACGACGATGGCAACACAAAATATCGGCGCGAGGTAACGGGCATCGGCGTTCTTCGCAGTAACTTGATCTACGGTCCAACCCAGCCACTCGGCAGTGGCAACCCCGGTAGCGGAGAACAGAATATAGCCGACTACGCTGACGAGAAAGACACCGCGATGGGGCGTTACGTAACGCAGCAGTCGCTTATAGATTTCCCAGCCTTGTTGATCGATCTTCTGTCTCGCCATAGTGTCCTAGGTTTCGTGAATTAGACGCCGCGTAGTAAAGGCGTCAGTTGGCCTCTTCAGGTTTACGAGTAGCAATGCTCAATCGACTGAAACCCGATTGACCAATGGCATCCATCGCAGTCACGACGGACTGATGGGTCGCATCGGCATCGGCGATGAGGATGAGCGCGATGTCTCTGTCCCCAGCGGAGATCTCCTCGAGTGCGCGCATCAACGTGTCGAGTTGAGCATTGACTAAGGGCCGCCCGTCGATGGCATAGCTGCCGTTCTGACTCACGGAAATCTCGATACTGCGTGGGGACTCTTGTACTGGTTCGCCATCGGCCTCGGGCAGATTCACGGCAAGACGCGTCTCCCGAGTAAAGGTTGTCGTCACCATGAAGAAAATCAGCAACAAGAAGACGACGTCGATCAACGGAGTAAGGTTGATCTGTAGCTCTTCTTGAATGCGTCGTTGAAATTTCACTGGCTGCTTATCTCTTTAACTTGCACCCGTCTGTCGCTATGTAGCGCATCCACTAGTTTGATGGACTCCTGCTCCAGACCGAGCACGAGTGAATCCACGCGGCGCATAAATAGACGGTGAAACATATAGGTTGGAATCGCGACGCTTAGCCCTGCTGCAGTGGTAATCAGCGCTTGAGAGATTCCGCCCGCCAAGGCGTTGGCATTGCCGGTGCCCTGTATCATGATCTCGGTAAATACAGAGATCATGCCGATGACGGTGCCAAGCAAACCTAACAATGGCGTGATGGCGGCGATGATACCCAGAGTGTTCAGGTAGCGCTCCATGTCATGGATAACCTGACTAGCTGCCTGCTCGATGCTCACGGTCATGGCGGCACGGCCATACTTGGAGTTCACCAAGCCCGCCGCGAGGATCTGCCCTAGTGGCGAAGCCAAGCGCAGTTCGCGCAAATGAGCGGCATTCAATTCGTTGTTCTTAATCCACGTCCAGACTTGGCCGAGCGTGTATTTAGGGGAGATTCTTACTGCGCTGAGTGTCCAAAACCGCTCGATAATGATGGCGATGGCGACGATCGAGCACAAGATGATGGGCAGCATTAACCAGCCGCCGGATTTAACTAACTCTACCACTGTGAACCTCCAGAAAAGATCGCGGCTACTTTAACATACTCAGTCGCAGCTTGGTGAGCGCGGAATTGCTAACAATGGGCTGCACACAGCCCGTGGCGGCGCTTGGAGTTCTCACTTGCCTCTCCATACCAGTAGCGCGGCTGGTCTACGCGGTACGCAACCGGGGGGCTAATCCTCCCCTCCCCCAAAGTGAACTCAAGGGCCCCAGACAAGGCCGTATTCCACACCTCGATTCCTTGCGCCTCGTAACGCTGCGCCACTGATGGCGCCGGATGCCCGAACTGGCTGCGATAGCCAGCCGATACCAGCACGAAGCGAGGTCGTACTGCCGCAAGGAACGGCAATGTCGAGGAGGTCTGGCTGCCGTGATGAGGCGCGGTCAGGCTTTGACTTGCCAATGCCTCGCCCTCAAGACTCAGTAACGCCGTCTCCGCCCCGCGCTCGATATCGCCACTTAGTAAGGCCACGTTCTCGCCCGCCCGTATGCGCAACACGCAGGAACTGTCATTGCCCAGATAACGCTCGCCTGCAGGCGGATAGAGCAGGTCGAACTGCACACCATCCCATTGCCAAGACTGGCCGCGCGTGCAGGACTCAAATCCAGTTTGGAGTGGGGTCGGCGCACTCATCAATACTCGCTTGATTTCGAGCAAGCGTAGTAGCGAGTCGACCCCGCCTCGATGGTCGTTGTCCGCGTGGCTGACCACTAAAGTATCTAGCGTGCCAATGCCCAAAGTCCGCAGGAATGGTTGCACCACGCCGCTGCCGGCATCGAAATCGGCGCTGAAGCGCGGCCCGGTATCGTAGAGCAAATTATGACTTGCAGTGCGCACGACGATCGCCAAGCCCTGCCCGACATCCAATACCGTGATTCGTGCCTGCCCAGGCTGCAGGGTCTGCGACACAGGCCAGACCAGCGGCGCTAGCAACACTGGCACGAGCGCTCTACCCGGCCAGCCCCTTGGCGCCAAAATTAGCAAGGTACCGAGCGCAGCACACACTAGGGTCAAGCCCGTCAGCGGGCTGCCCTCCCAGACTCCCCAGCTAGGGGCCAGACTATTAACGCCCTGCAGCGCCGCGCTAAGCCATTCGAGGAGACGATTCGCAGCGAGCAGCAGCCATTGACTCCCGGCTGCGGACACTGGCAGAACTGCCACCGCAAACAGGGCGATAGGCACGATCAAGAGGCTAACGAGGGGGATCGCGAAGAGATTGGCCAGTGGTGAGAACAGAGAAAGCTGCGCGGTCCAGACCAATAAGGGCACACTCATGCCCACGAATACCATAGCCTGCGGCTCACCCCAACGCTGCCAGATGCGCAGCTCCACCGTGCCCCTTGCTACATCTGCATCATCGTCCTGCAAAAGCGTTAGGCGTGCGCCGAAGGCCAGCAGCAGCGTGCCAACGGCGCCAAAGCTGAGCCAAAATCCCGCGCCAATCGGGCTGAGTGGGTTGGCGAGCAAGACGCCGCACATCGCAAGGCAAAAACTAAAGGAGCGCGGAGCCTCATGTGCCAAGAGCTTGCCTGCCATGAATACAGCCACCATGATCAGCGCTCTCTGCGTGGGCAGCGAGAAACCCGCTAGGAGACTATAGGCGAGCGCGGCCGCTATTGCGCTCAAGGCCCCGCATTTCTGGGCAGGAAAACGCAACAGCAAGCTAGGCCAGACCCGCGCCACACCATTGCCGAGCCAAAATCCGAGCATGGCGATAAAGCCTACGTGCAGGCCAGAAATAACGATCAGGTGATTAGTACCCGTAGCACTGAATAAAGCCCAGTGTTCCTGGCTGATTTGCTCGCGATCCCCGATTATCAGCGCTAGGAGAACGCCCTTATGGGAGGCGTCTTCCAGCATGGGCTCTAGCCGCGCGCGCAAGGCGAAGCGCAGGCTGTCCATCCCCTTGCTCGCATCGGGCAAGCGCAGGTTCAGCGAAGTCTCGCGCACATAGCCCTTGGCGGAATAGCCTTGCATGAACAGCCATCCCTCATAGTCGAACCCGCCGGGGTTGGCGAAGCCATGGGGTCGATTCAGCCGCACGCGCCAACGCCAACGTTGCCCGGGCGCAAGGGACGCGTTGCCGTAGTAATTCAGGAGAATCAGGCGTGAACCGAAGAAGTCGTTGTGGCCATCACAATTTGAGGGGGCTAATTCGAGACAGCTACTCTCGATTTCAAACGCGGCCTGCTGTGCCCGGCCATTGCGCTGCGGCAAACCGCTCACCGTGCCGGTCACCCAGAAATCTACCTCCTCGAGAGGTTCGGGCAACAGTGCATCGAGGCGGTAGAGGCCAAAGCCGATGCCCCAGCACAGGCCCAGCCCAAGCGCCCCTATCACCCCAACGCTCCAGCGATGGCGGGAACTGAGCCAGAGGCATGAACCGCCCAGAGCGGCAAAAATATAAAGCGGTACAGCAGGCAACGTCGGCAACTGGCAGACGCCAATCACCGCTATGCAGAACGCGAGCATCCTTGCGCGCATGGGCCACCCCCTCTAAGCCAATTTCTAGCTGAGTATAGGAGGCCTCAAATAATCCGTGGAGCAATTATTCGAAGAGTTGCTTATTCGAAGCGCAGTGCCTCGGCCGGCTGCACCTTGGCGGCGCGATAGGCGGGATACAGCGTGGCGAGCGCGCTGAGCAGAAAGACCCCAATACTCACGCCGACAATGTCGCCGATGCGAATCTGTGAGGGCAGGAAGTCCACTGGGTAAACCTCGGCACTGAGCAGCTGGATATCGAAGACCCGCTCCACCAGTGCAGCGAAATCCCCTACGGTGAGGGAAAAGAACACGCCAAGCGCCACGCCGATAACGGTACCGATTAGCCCCACGACGCAGCCTTGTGTCATGAAGATTCGCCCGATGGTCTTAGGGCTCGCGCCGATAGTTCGCAAGATGGCGATATCGCCACGTTTATCGCGCACGATCATGATCAGGCTCACCACGAGATTGAACGCGGCCACGCCGACGAGCAGCCATAGCAGGAAGCCCACGATGCTGCGGGAGAACTGGATATTCTCGTAAATGTTGCCAAACTGCCGCGTCCAGGTCTCAACTGCGAAGCCCCCTGGTAGGGTACTGGTGACTATCTGCGCCTCGCCGCGAATCGCCAGTAGATCCTCTACCTTGAAGCGGATTCCCGTATAGGTGTCACGATAACGATAGAGTGCCTGAGCGTCCTGCAAGGAAATAATAGCCATGGCACTGTCCAGCTCAAGAGTGCCCACTTTATAGATTCCCGCTACCGTGAACTGACGCTGAGTTGGCAAAGCCACCAGAGGATTCACCGAGACGTTCAAGGAATACAGGCTAACCTTATCGCCCAGCCCTACCCCAAGGTTCTCGGCCAACGTGGCCCCCAGCAGAATTTTAAAGCGGCCCTCGCTGAGACCCGCTAGCCCGCCACTGCTCATAAACCGATCGATGATGGATATCTGCGCTTCCTGCATGGGATCGACCCCGTTGATGATGACGCCCTTGGCATACCCAGGCACGGCTAGCACGCCGGTCTCCTCGATTAGAGGCGCCGTCGCTAGAATGGCGGAATTCTCATCCAACGCATCTTGCACGGCTGACCATTGCTCCAGCGTCACTCTGTCCAGCGCCTTGACAGTGCCATGGGGCAGGATACCGAGAATATTTTCTCGCACTTCTCGATCGAAGCCATTCATAACCGAGAGCACGGTGATCAGGATGGAAATGCCAAGCGCGAGGCCGCTAATGCTAAGCAGCGACATGAAGGACACCAATTGACTGCGCCGTCCAACGCTGACATAGCGCAGGGCGATGAATAACGCGAAGGAGTGCTCTGCGAAGGAAGGGAGCTTGCCTATGCGAGAGGTTTCATTCGCCATGAGGAGACTCGCCTTCTGGGACTATGGCGGCGGTGTCGCCTCGGCTCTTGGCTGGGGTCTCCAGCAGCTCTAGCTTGCCATTACGCAACTGCAGCACTCGGTCGAGAGAGCGTGCGAACTCCTCGTCATGAGTCACCACAATGAAACTAGTATCCAACTGTTCATTGAGTTCCTCCATCAACACGTGAATCTCACGCGCGGTGTGGCGGTCTAGGTTGCCGGTGGGCTCGTCGAGCAGGACACAGCGAGGTTCTGTGACCAAGGCGCGAGCGATGGCCACTCGTTGTCGCTCGCCGCCCGAGAGTTCCGAAGGTTTGTGTTGCATGCGGTGGCCCAAGCCGACACGGTCGAGCATAGCCGCGCCACGCTTAGTGGCCTGAGGCACATCGGTACCCGCAATCAACAGCGGCATGCACACATTCTCCAGCGCCGTGAACTCGCCCAAGAGATGATGAAATTGGTAGACGAAACCGAGGTTGCGATTGCGCATTTGGCCGCGCTGAGTCTCGTTGAGACTCGCCAAGTTCATGCCCGCGATAGTGACCGTGCCCTTGGTAGGCAGGTCCAACCCGCCTAGCAGATTCAATAAAGTAGTCTTGCCCGAGCCAGAGGCCCCGACGATCGCCACGCGCTCGCCGGCATAGACGCGCAGGTTCAAGCCATCGAGTACTTGGACCTCGGCGGGTCCTTCCGTATATAGCTTGCTGAGGTTGACGCATTCCAGCATGAGCTCCGGCTCCTGCATGAAAGGGGAGACAATCTGCGTAGTCGGGGAATGTAGGTGGGGATCGCTCATCTTTACTCATACCTCAAAACTTCGGCTGGCTGTATGCGGGTGGCGCGGTACGCTGGGTATAGCGTGGCAAGAAAACTCACCAACAGCGCACAGATGCAGATTATCACGACATCGCCGCTGCGCAGTTCAGCGCGTAGATAGGAAATCATATAGACATCGGCTGGCGAGAAAACGGTATTGAGTGTGGTTTCGATCCAGTCCATCACGACGCTCAAATTTTTAGAGATCAGTACGCCTAACACGGCCCCCAGCAGCGTGCCGAACACGCCGACGGTGGTGCCCTGAGTGACGAAGATGCTCATGATGGTGCCACGGCTGGCCCCCATCGTGCGCAGGATTGCGATATCCGCACTCTTGTCCGCCACCACCATCACAAGGGTCGAGACGATGTTCACCGCGCCGATCACCACGATCATTAAAAGCATGAAGCCCGTAAGGGCCTTCTCGAGGCGTAACGCGCCGAAAAGGCTGCTCTGCGTCTCGCTCCAACTAGTACTACTTAAATCAGGATTAGCTGCGCCCTGTACTGCTGCTGCAGCGATACGTCCAGCATTGAACACATCATTCACACGCAGGCGTAGGCGCACGTCTTGGGCTGCAGAGCCAGTACCCAGTAGATGCTGCGCCGCCTCTAGACTAATCATGGCGGTATTATTATTGCCGTAGAAGCCAAAATCAGCGGCCCCTATGACGCGAAAGCGCATGGCATCGTCTAATTCGCGATTGATGAGGCTGTTCAAAGACATGAGGGTGAGCTCATCGTCTAGATAGATACCGAGCCGATTGGCGAGGCTTATGCCGAGGATAATGCCATTGTCGCGCTGGCCCAAGGTGTCGAGCAATTGCCGAAAACCGGGACTCTCAACCTGCAAGACCTCGCTCTCGAATGCCGGTGATACGCCGCGCAGTTGCACGAACTCGCCACCACCGTCGTAACGCAGCCACGCTTCGCCCTCGACATAGGGCGCGGCACCGATTACGCCGGGGCTGCTCCCAATACTGTTACGCACCACCGTCCAGTCGTTTAGCCCGCTGCTGGAGCGCACGCTGGCGTGCGGAACTGCTTTGAGGGTTTCGTCGCGCATAGTGCTAGTCGAGCCGTTGATGACCGAGAGCACCACGATCAAGGCGAGCACCCCTATGGTGATGCCGAGTGTCGAGACAATGGAGACGAAGGAGATAATTTGGCTCTTCTTCCGGGTGCGGGTATAGCGTAGGCCGATGAAGAGGGAGACGGGTTTAAACATTGCGTTGCAGGATCCTTTGTACGGTTTTGAAACTAACAGGCGCTACAGGCGTGCTCACCTCTTCGGCGATCGAACGTAGTGACTTGCCCTGTTCACGCAGCTGCATGATTCTCTTCAAGACCCTCTGCTCCAATGGATTCTCTATTAATCGGCCATTGCTATGAATCATATAGCCAAACGGTCGACTGCCGCCTAAATAACGGCCTTTACTGCGCTGATCTTTCTTGACGTTCTTGATGCGCTCAACCGAACGCCGCCGCTCTAAGCCTGCGAATAGTCTGGCAGATTGCACGATGTCCAGAGTGAAGTGAGTGTCTGTAACATCCCCGCCTAGCGCTGCCACATGTAAGGCGATATTTTGAGCCTTGAAGCGCTCGATGATAGCGCTGGCATCATAACAGGAGCTAAACACGCGCTCCATGGCGTATACCAAGAGGGTATCGCCTGATTGAATGCGCGCCAGCAGGGTTGACGCCTCGTCGCGGTCGGCGAAATCTGCGTTCCAGGGTGCCGCATGGTCGACAACGAAGTCCGTCAGCACCCAGTTATGGGCCTTGCAATATTGCCGCAGGGCTTGCTGTTCCTGCTCTAACTGGATATCGAGAGTCTGTTTACTGGTACCATACGCCCCATTCAATTCGAATTCTGAAGTGCGCAGATAGAGATAAATAGCCATGCTTTGTGCCTCTGTTCGAGCAATGCCACGCGGCGATAAAAGTCTACTCTTATCAGCTTTCTAAGAGCAAGTGACTTCGTCTTGCCGCAAGGCATTAATTACAGCCGCCAAATCGGCGGTTTCCTTTTCGAGATAGAGCATAATCGGCTTGTCAGAATAATCCGCTGAACTGGCTCACATAATTCGCCAGGTGTTTGAATTAAAAAGTATTTGCTGCTATATTTCACGGGCCTTGAAGAACGTCGGGCCAAAGCTCCTAAGCCGCGCATTGCGGCTCTGCGCTGCGACGTTAAGATTTTCTGACCAACTGAAGCACTCCCAACAGACACTCTTTGGGCAGTTGGGCTCCGGTGATCACTGTTCTAGATCAGCAAGAGAACAGTCCAAATCCAGACAGAAATCGCTTGCCAGCCAAGACGTCACCATATCGTCTAGAGAGAAGCAGGCGGAAAGCGTGGACCTAGCAGAGTTTGCGACCACGAGAACGATTTTTAGAAAGACAAAGCAATGAGAATGACACCGAGAAGTGGTGTTGAAAACATACGGAGCGTTGGCCTAACCCGCCACCGCGAAAGAAAGTAAATACAGCCAGATAAATTCGGGTCGTATCAAATTCAAAAGTCACTGCCTAGCGATATTCGCCAGAAGCCCTGACTTAGAGCAGGTTTACGTAAATCGACTTTTCTGTAGCGCCCGGTAAGACTTCGCGCTACCAGTACAACGCAGCGATACTGCGTGATGATATAAGTCACAGATTTTGGTTATCGGATTTTCAGTTCCCGATCCCCCTTGGTAAAGCGATGAAGTTCATTGGCAACCATGGTTGTTTCGAAAAGAAAGCTAATCCGCTTTCAGTAATTCACTGCCCGCAAGTTTGATATACCCCGGGTTTACGGTTCTGGCTCAACAGAAAAGTGAACCTTACAATGAAGAGAATGTTAATCAATGCAACTCAAGAAGAAGAGTTGCGTGTTGCACTAGTCGATGGCCAGCGTCTATATGACCTAGATATCGAGAACCGCTCCAGAGTCCAAAAGAAAGCCAGCATCTATAAAGGACGCATCACTCGCGTCGAGCCTAGCTTAGAAGCCGCCTTCGTCGATTTTGGCGCCGAGCGTCACGGCTTCCTCCCCCTTAAAGAGATCTCTCCCCAGTACTTCAACAAGCGTGGCGGCGGTGACGGTGGTCGCGTCAACATTAAAGAAGTAGTGGCCGAGGGCACCGAAGTCATCGTTCAAGTCGAAAAAGAAGAGCGCGGGAATAAGGGCGCAGCCCTGACTACTTTCGTGAGCCTTGCTGGTCGCTATTTGGTCCTTATGCCGAATAACCCACGCGCTGGCGGCATTTCGCGCCGTATCGAAGGCGACGAGAGATCCGAGATTCGTGAGGCCCTTAGCGGTCTTAATATTCCTGACGGCATGGGCATGATCGTGCGCACCGCAGGCGTGGGCAAGCAGCAGCAAGAATTACAATGGGACCTGGATTACCTTCTCTCCCTTTGGCAGTCCATTACCGAGGCCTCTACACAGAAGACGGCCCCGTTCCTGATCTATCAGGAAAGCAATGTCATCATCCGCACGATTCGTGACTACCTGCGTCAGGACATCGGCGAAGTATTATTCGACACGCAAGAATCCTACGACGAAGCATTGAATTTCGTGCGTCAAGTGATGCCGCATTACGAAGCGCGCATTAAGCTCTATCAAGAGCCCCTACCCTTGTTCAATCGCTACCAGATCGAGGGCCAGATCGAGACAGCCTTCCAGCGCGAAGTGAAACTGCCTTCCGGCGGCTCCATCGTGATCGACCCGACCGAAGCGCTAGTGTCTATCGACATTAACTCTTCTCGTGCCACGCGCGGTTCGGATATCGAAGAGACAGCACTGAACACCAATCTTGAGGCCGCTGACGAGATTGCTCGTCAATTGCGCCTGCGTGATATGGGTGGCTTGATCGTGATCGATTTCATCGACATGAGCGCTGCTCGTAATCAGAAAGAAGTTGAGAACCGCATGCGCGATGCGCTGGAAGCGGACCGTGCCCGCGTACAAGTGGGCCGCATTTCTCGCTTCGGTCTTTTAGAGATGTCGCGCCAGCGTCTGCGTCCATCTCTTGAAGAGACTAGCACTATCGTTTGCCCGCGCTGCAGTGGCCAAGGCGCAATCCGCGACGTGAAATCCCAGGCTCTATCTATCCTGCGCGTATTGCAGGAAGAGGCCAATAAGCGCAAGAGCACAGAGATTCGCGCGCTTGTGCCTATCGCTGTCGCCTCATACCTTCTCAACGAGAAACGTGCGGCAGTCAGTGCCATCGAAGTCCAGAGCGAAACTAAGCTGGTCATTGTGGCCAATGCCGCGCTCGAGACGCCGCATTACGAAATCCAAGGCGTTTCTCAGCTCGATGGCGAGCACACTAATAGCTACGAGATCGAGATTCATCCAGAGGCACCAGAGGCAAATCATCACCGTCACGTGAAGGCAGTGCCAGTTGCCCCACAAGCGGCAGCGGTCCAAGCTCCAACTCTGTCTCAGCCCCCTGCTTCTATCGCAGTGCCAGTAAAGAGCAAGAGTTTGTTCAACACTTTGTTCGGTTGGTTATTCGCTTCCGATGACGAGGAAGGGACAGCTAAAAACAAGCAACAGTCTAAGCCCGATCGTGATGCGCGTGGCCGTGACAATAACCGTGGCCGCAATGATAGCCGTCGCGGCAGCAAGCCTAGCAACAATCCCCGCACTCGTGACAACAACGAAAGCCGTGGCGAAAAGCAAGCCGACGCAAGCAGCGACAGCAGCACTGCAACACCACGCGAACCCGGCCAGGGCCGTAAGCGTGGTGGCCGCGGCCGCAATGCTGACGGCAGCGCCCGTCGCGATGAGAAGCGTGAGCCGCGCGAACCACGTGAACCACGTGAACCGCGCAAGGCTGAAGAGCCAAGCAACGAAACGAGCGGCGAGCAGAGCAGCGCCGATGAGTCCCGCGGTGGTCAGCGCAGAAGCGGCAATCGTCGTCCGCGCAATACTAGCCAGCGTCGTCGTGGCCCACGCCCTGACGAGCAGGCGGAAACAACGAATGCAGAAGAAGGCAGCACTGAGCAAGAGCCTAAGAATATCCAGACTGTCACAGGCCCCGAAACTGACAACGTTAATGTTGCAGCAGAGAGCACGCCGACTGAGCAATCCGCACCTGAAGACGTGAATGGCAACGTGGCTGTACCGGGAGACGAAAGTGCTGAAGGCGCTACGAAGTCAACGCGCCGCCGTCGCCCCTCCGAGCGTCGTCGTGGCCGCAACCGAAATTCCGCTGCTAGCGAAAATGCCGAAGGCACCGAAAGCACCGAAGAGAGCGAAGGTAATAATGAAGAGCAGGCCGAGAAGCCAGCCCGTCAATCTCGCCCTCGAGCGACCGCGAAGAAAACCGAAGAGAATACCGAGCCCGCAGTAGCGGCAACGCAGACGGAAACGCCGGTTGTAGCCGAAGTGTCTGAGCCTGTTGTAGTCGCGGCGATTGTTGAAGAGCCAGCAGCAGTGGTGCAGGAAGCGGCGAGCAAAGCGCCAGAGCCCAAGACTGAGTCTGTCGAAGTGAGCAAAGCGCCCATCAGCGAAGAGAAAGATGCGCCGCAAGAACAAGCGCCTGTCAATGTCGATACTCCGGTAGAAAAAGAGAGCCCAGTTGCCGCCGCGCAAGAGGAGACCCCAGAAGCGACAGAGCCTGCTCCGAAGCCCGAGATTCCACCTCTAGCAGGTCGCGCGCCGAACGACCCACGCGAGATCAAACGCCGTGCCCAGATAGAAGCGGCCGCTAAGAAATCGGACTAAATCGTAGTCTAGATTTAGTAGTAGCATGGAAACAACAACGCCCCGTGACTTCACAGTCACGGGGCGTTGTTGTTAGCGCAAGGCCTGCAATAGGCTAGCCCTATCCTTATAGTTTCTCTGCCAACTCTGGCAATACATTGAACAAGTCGGCCACCAGACCGTAATCGGCCACTTGGAAGATCGGTGCCTCTTCGTCTTTGTTAATTGCCACGATGACCTTGCTGTCCTTCATGCCGGCCAGATGCTGAATAGCACCCGAAATACCTACGGCAATATAGAGATCTGGCGCGACAATCTTACCCGTCTGCCCTACCTGCATATCGTTAGGAACGAAGCCCGCATCTACGGCCGCACGTGAAGCACCGATGGCGGCACCCAGCTTGTCTGCCACTTTCTCTAGCAATACGAAATTCTCACCGTTTTGCATACCGCGGCCACCGGAGATCACGATGGAAGCAGCGGTCAACTCGGGACGCTCAGAAATCGACAACTGCTCTGTTACGAAGCTCGAGAGTGACTGCGTCTTGGTGATATCCAACGCTTCGGTAGGGGCGCTATTGCCGCTCGCTGCGCTCTCTTCAAAGGCAGTGCTGCGCACGGTGATCACCTTGACCGAATCGCTAGACTGCACAGTTGCTAGTGCATTACCTGCGTAGATTGGGCGCACGAAAGTATCGGAGCTCTTCACTGCGACGATGTCGGAGATCTGTGCAACATCCAACAGGCCCGCCACGCGCGGCATTAGATTCTTGCCAGTGGTGGTGGCCGCTGCCAGCACATGGCTGTAGGCAGCTGCGACTTCGGCAACTAGTGGCGCAACCGCCTCTGGCAGTTGATGATCGTAGGCTGCGTTGTCTGCAACTAAAACTTTGCTCACGCCAGGGATGGCGGCTGCCGCTGATGCGACTGCGGCACAACCTACACCCGCAACGAGTAGCGTCACATCCTGCTCAATCGCAAGGGCAGCGGTGACGGTGCTCAGCGTCGCTGGCTTCAATACTGCATTATCGTGCTCTGCAATGACTAAAACACTCATGAATTACCCTTCTATATGCTTAGCAAATGGATACCGGAGCGGCGGAATTAAATTACCTTGGCTTCGGACTTAAGCTTACTGATCAGCTCATCGACGCTGGCAACCTTGATGCCTGCAGTGCGCCCTGCTGGCGCCTCAACGCTGAGGATCTTCAGGCCAGAGCTAACATCAACTCCGAGGTCGCTTGGAGTCACGGTATCGATTGGCTTCTTCTTCGCCTTCATAATATTAGGCAGAGACGCGTAGCGCGGCTCGTTCAGACGCAAGTCGGTGGAGACCACTGCCGGCAGCGTCAGTAGCACTGTCTGCTCGCCACCGTCAATCTCACGCGTGACCTTGAGCTTGCCATCAGCCACCTCGAGCGCACAGGCAAAAGTACCCTGCGGCATATTGCCGATTGCAGCGAGCATCTGCGCCACCTGATTATTGTCAGAATCGATAGACTGCTTGCCTACCAATACGAGATCGATGCCTTCTTTGTCTACCAAGGCCTTGAGAAGCTTAGCTACTGCAAGTGGCTGGAGACCATCTTCTGCCTCAACATGGATGCCGCGGTCCGCACCAAGCGCCAAGGAGGTACGAATTTGCTCTTGGCAGGCTTTCTCGCCAATAGACACGACAATCACTTCTTCTGCATGCCCCTTTTCTTTTAAGCGGATCGCCTCTTCTACGGCGATCTCACAGAATGGGTTGATTGCCATCTTTGCATTAGTCAGCTCGACGCCGCTGTTATCTGCCTTCACACGAACCTTTACGTTCGCGTCGACAACACGTTTGACTGCCACAAGAATCTTCATGGATTCTCCACTGTGTTTTGAGTTTATTGAGTTTGCGAAAGGCGCGCTTCGATTTGATCAATCCTTGATCAAATCCCGCGAGACTGCCCAGAAAAAGGGGCAATAATGCCGGGTTTATCGCAGTGCGTCAATATTGAGGCAGTGCTAAAGCCAGCACACTTGGACCTATGTAGCGAGATATCAGACAACTTATTGTCGAATGTGAGGCCTTGAATAACTGGCCAACCGGCCGATAAAAAGAACTATGCTGTCTTTCAGGCACAGACTTTGCGTGTGGATAGTCGAACACTAGATGCTTATCACTGACGAGATGAATGCCATGACTAAACGTTTAATCACAACCGCCGCGCTGACGGCTTCTATATTGCTACTGTGTAGCTGCGGATTCGTGACTGCGCCGCTGGGCTACGGCAGCGCCTATGCTGGGAAAGGCACTATTAAGGCCGCCGACAAGGGCGTCGAGTATGGCAAGAAAGCGGCAAATGTCGTCGTGGATACGGCAATCAATGTCGGTGAATCGGCAGCGCAGGGCTTGAAAACAGATCCCGATGCTCCAGCCCCGCGCGGCAGCTTACGACCCCGCTAAACTTTGCCGAGTATGAAATTCTCACCGGCGCTTTGCAGCACGAGTTGTTCTCCATACGTGCCCTGCTCAACTTGCGCCAAAGCAGCCATCTGATAAAACACATTACGCGAGATCAACGCCTCCAGGCCGCTGCGCACGTGCAGCGTTGGATGGGGCTCGGCATTGTTCTGCTCCACTACCGTTATGGCATGTTCTGCGTTGGCAATTACGGTTTCGCCTGTGTTAAGTGTGAACTGCAAACGCTGTCCGGCCCCTTCACCCTGCACTTCCAGTAGCGTCGCCACAAAGGGGCAGTCCTCCACCTCGATGCTCACGCGCTCTGCCGGTGTCACCAAAGAAAAAGAACCATCTTGCTCGCGGCGCAGCACCGAGGCAAACAATTGCACTAGCGCGGGCCTACGAATCAGGCTGCCGTCGTGGTACCAGCGTCCATCTCGGGCGATGCGGATATCGATCTTGCCGCAATAGGGAGGATTCCATAGGTGTACGGGGGCTGGGCCGTTAAATTGGCCAATGGCACTCAAAAGGCGTTCTGGCGGTACTCGATTGTCTTGCATCATCTCCTCGGCAAACGCGTCGACTCTTTTCAATAGCGCGTTTACTTACGGTACCAGAGAATCCACATAACGACCAACGGCACTGGCTAATAAGCGCTGAGGGTTTTCTTCATAGAGATTGATCACGCCGGCACGGGTATCGATGGTGACGACGGCTAAGATACGGCCGCTGGTCGCGTCGAGCAACGTCAATTGCAGGCGGGCGCGGTCCAGTCCGAAGGCGGCTCCCATATCGGTTCCTTTGCGATAGCGCAGGGCATTGGCCAACTCCGACCAAGTGCCCACAGTATCTTCCCAGACATAGACTCGCGGATAGATGACGAAATCGATGCGATTCTCGAGGGCGCTTTGTCGGGCATCGAATAGTGATTCTGTGCCGTTGGCCCGCATTACACGGGGAAACTGTTGGCTGATCTGATTGGCGAGGAGGTCCGCGACCTGATCCTCCACATAGAAGGCGTCGGGCTCTACCACTGCAGTGTCATGATTGAGGACAGCCTCTTGTATTGCGGCGAGACCGCTTAGGGCGACGTAGAAACTGGTGTCCTGGCCAAGTACCCAATTGCTATTGCGCGAGACTCGGTGGTCGGGAATCAGGCCCGTGGCACCGGTCGCCTCTACGCCTTGATTATAGAGATGCTGCACGTGCCCGCAGGCGCTGAGTGCAAATACCGAGATGAGAAAACACACACGCATAAACATGATGAGCGGCCCTTTTAGAATGTGGCGACGGATAACGGCAAACAATGGCCGCAATCCCATTAAAGAATGCACTATGCTTAGCTAAGCACATAGCTTGCCAACCATGAGAAAAGAGTACGGGTAGCTTACATTTCGCGAACGCGGGAACAGCGGCGGCAACGATAGACGTGGTCGGTGCCGATCAGCACCATGATCTGTGGAGGCCAAGTACATTTACACAGGAGGTAGCCCATCTTCTGCGCCATCTCTACTTCCATGAGACGCTCACGCACGCTGTCGGTAGCACGCAGCTCGGGTTCCGCATGAGAAGGGTCTTCCTTCACACGCGGCACTAGCTTCACGGGCGAGTTAAGAGCCGAGTTCTGCAGATTCGGCTCAGGAATCAACGTTGGGATTAAGTTTTCTCGCAAAGGGGGTTTTGTAGCAAACACTTGTTCGCTTGCTACGTCTTCGACAGCGATTTCCTTGGCAGTCACTTTCGTAGGGGTTCCATACGCAGAAGGTTTTTTAACGAAAAGTCCACCCGTTGGTTGCGCTGGCTCAGGCTCATCGTTCCAGCTCGAGTCTTCAAGGAATGCTTGTAATTCACTCAAGTTCATTGTTTGAAGCTCTTCTTGAAATCGAGGTCTAGCTCATAGGGCTGCACACGATTGAGTACTACGCGCACCGGCGGAATCCCCTCACCTTGTAAACGCGCCAATTCAATTGCAGCAGGCTCTAGCTTGGTGAGACCCGCTTGCACCACGAATAATACGTCGCTGCAATGGCGCGCAACCACAAGCGTATCGCTAACTTCGCCGAGCGCAGGTGCATCGATGATAATGGTATCGAAGCGACGCTCCAACATCTCCACTACCCGCTGGAAGCGTTTGCTAGACAAGAGTTCGTGGGGATTGGGCGGCAATACTCCCGAGGGAATCACAAAAAGCTCCTTGCCAAGGATACTGTGCACGCAGTCGCGCATCTGCGCAGCGCCTGCGATCAAATGGGAAAGCCCAGGTGCGCGCTCAGGTAAACCGACATAGATCTGCGCTTTGCGCATGTCGGCATTGATCAACAATACCCTCTCTGTTTTCGCCATGGCAAAGGCTAGGTTCATCGCAATCGCGGACTTGCCTTCGCTGGCGTTGCTAGAAGTTAACAACACCACACGGCCCCGAGGAAACTGTTCCAATGGGTCATGGGCAGGGCGCAACATTTGCAAGCGCGCACGTAACACGCCGATGCTACTGGCATATTCTCGATCCGTAAGGAATTGAGCGGGGTCAGTCAGATTGAGCGCAGGAATTACCCCAACACAGGACTTGCCTAAGCGTTTCTCAACATCCTGTTTAAAGTCGAGAGAATCGCGGCGTTGGAAGCGTATTGCGACTACGAATGCAGGCACGGCTACGGCGCTAAGATAGCCAAGCAGTATCCACCATGGTTGCATCTGCTCGACGGGGGCACGAGGCAAACTCGCCTCGTCTAAAACTTTGGCTGCTACGAGACTATTCAGTGAGTCATCATAAGTCTTTACTAGCTGCCGAATCAGCGTGTTCTCAAGTGCTGGCTCTAACGCACTTACGCCTTGTGTTGCGCTGCGACGTAAGCGGTCAATTTTTCCTGCGCCGCTCTGCAATGGCGGCAATAAGTCGTCGAACACGCCGCCCTCTATCGAATCAGGGGTCTGGTCACCCACATCATCATTAACGGTATTGGGTTGCATAGTTACGCTGTCGAGCTTGACCAGAAACTGCGCTGCGGCGAGTTTTATTTGTTCGAGTTGCGCATCCGCGGTGTAGTCGACATAGGCCTGAGCAACGGCCTTCGCTCCCATCTGGGCGCGTTGTGGATCGCTGTCTTGGAAATGCACGGACAATAGATAACTCTGCGGAATCACTTCTACGCGAACATTGTATCGATAGTCTCCTGCCACAGTGACGGATGAGACTATCTCGCGCTGGGTATTCATTAAAACGGAGATTTGGTTGGCACTCGGATTCAGGTTGCTGGGCACGTTACCGACTTGAACTTCCAATAGTGTGCGCGATTCGAAAATGGGTGTATCGAAAAGACTGATTAAGGCGATGATCAAGGCTACTGGCAAACCGGCGAGCAGGAGGCCACGCGAGTGCGCGCGCAGTGGCCACCACCAGCGGGGCCGCAGTTCGACTCGACGATTGCTCTGACTATCACTCACAAGAGAGCGCTCCCACGTAAGGGATAAAAAACTTGTTGCTTAAAAATGCTCGTACGCGCGAATTATACAGTAGCAAATCCTCCTTTATGGCTTAAAATCCATATTAATTCTCAATCGCCGTGAAGGGCCCAATTCGGGTTTTCCTTGTCGTCAGCAATTCATTCATGTGGCAGATTCAACTCTGAAGTGCATAACTCTACCGCGGTAGGAAAAAAGGTCAGCTGTCTGTAGGCTCTTTCCTTTTTCTCCGACAAGAGATATGCGAAATGAGTAGCTACAAACAACTGACCTACG
>Ga0335398_10001230_pt1 | contig 44778 bp, 36 predicted proteins | sample BON03_FD_205742 | JGI IMG/M metagenome (GOLD analysis project Ga0335398, IMG submission 205742) | Freshwater microbial communities from Lake Bonney liftoff mats and glacier meltwater in Antarctica - BON-03 (spades assembly) (version 2) | ecosystem: Environmental > Aquatic > Freshwater > Ice >... | reverse complement strand
AGAAGTAGCTCTTTATATCAAAACATTGGCGGACAGGCCGCTGGCCAATGGATTATCGCTAGTTGAATTAGAAATCATATTCCACCAAAGAGAGCACTTTTACGAGCAGTGTCAGCTTAAAATACCCGTAGACACTACGTTTACCACGCAAAAGCTGGCTAACTATTTGAAATTATTAACAAATAGGTAACAGTTCTTGTATTCACAGGGTTCTTCACGTTACACTTGACATACTATAAACAACATAAAATTTTAAAGTATGAACAAATCAGATTTAATATCAGCTATGGCTGATAAAGCTGGCATCACTAAAGCACAAGCAGGTGAGGCCCTAGATGCATTTATGGATTCAACTACTTCTGCTCTTAAGAAAGGTGAAAAACTAATCCTTGTAGGATTTGGCACTTTCTCTATAACTCAAAAAGCTGCTAGAACTGGTAGAAACCCAAGAACTGGAGATGAAATCCAAATCGCTGCTAAGAACGTTGTAAAGTTCAAAGCTGGATCAGGACTTTCTGACAAAGTAAATTAGTATGTACTCGCCTGTAGGCGAGTAAATACAACATAAATTAAAACCTCCTCAGGAAACTGAGAAGGTTTTTTGTTTTTATGATTTCGATACATTTTTCTGCTAACGAAGGAGAACACGCCATCTTATAAACGGAGAAAACAGATAGATTATAATTGGTGTATGATCATTCACATAAGCAATTAGAGCCACTGATCAGGTATAGATACACCTTGTAGGGTCAGGCCAATTTCCATTGTAGAGTAAGGCTTCTGAAACACCACCCTACAACAAAAAAAACCATATCTTTGCGCCATCAAAAAATCATTCTTAAAATACGTCGCTCAGACCTCTCCTACCCCACCTATGTACGAATTTGTGCGTGGTAAAGGAATCTATCTATATGACAAAAAAGATAAGCCTTACCTAGACTTAATAAGCGGCATAGCCGTAAATAATATAGGTCATAATAACAAGCAGGTAGTACAAGCTGTAAAGAAGCAAATAGATAAATACAGCCACCAGATGGTCTACGGCGAGTATGTGGTAGGACCACAAATAAAGCTTGCCAAAAGACTATCTAAGCTATTACCAGATAACCTGCAGTCGTTCTACTTCCTCAATAGCGGAAGTGAAGCAGTAGAAGGAGCTATGAAACTAGCCAAGAAGCATACGGGTAGAGGAAAAATAGTAGCCATGCGAAACGCCTACCACGGCAGCACAAGCGGAGCTCTAAGTATGATGAGTGACGAGTATTACTCAGGACCATTCAAACCATTGTTGCCTAACATCCATTTTGCAGAGTTGAATGAGCTAGCTACTCTAGATATAATAGATGAGCAGACTGCAGCCGTATTCATAGAACCTATCCAATCTGAAAAAGGCTATATCCCCGTAACCCAACTATTCTTAAATGCACTGCGTAACAAGTGCAATGAAACAGGTACTCTTCTCGTTTTTGACGAGATACAAAGCGGAATAGGACGTACCGGAAAGCTATATGCCTTTGAACACTATAATGTGGTTCCAGACATACTGCTAAGTGCCAAGGCTCTGGGCGGCGGAATGCCGATTGGCGTTTTCATCTCTTCTAAGAAAATAATGGATAGTCTTAGTGATAATCCTATACTTGGTCACATTACTACCTTTGGTGGGCATCCAGTGAGCTGTGCTGCGGGAAATGCTGCACTTAAGTTTCTAACTAAAAGTAGCTTGATGGAAGAAGTAGCCGAGAAAGAAGCACTCTTCCGTGAACTACTCGTACACCCAAAAATAAAAGGAATAAGCGGCAAAGGACTCATGCTGGCTGTACAGCTAGACTCCTTCGAAGAAGTAGAACGTACTATGAAACGCTGCATAGAACGAGGAGTTATCATAGACTGGTTTCTGTATAATCTGGAGTGCCTGCGTATCTCACCACCGCTTATAATTACCAAGAAGCAGATCAGAGAAGTTTGTGAGGTGTTGAAGGAGGCATTGGACAATTAAAACACCTTATTCCCTCTTTTACTTTAAATTTGAGATGTGAAATCTATACATCCCAAACTCCTTTTCTATCTTATACTTTCTTTTATACTCTGCACAGTAATAGGCACACTAACCCACGAAGGTGGTCATATAGCAGCTGCCAAGTATTATGGTTATGAAACAACACTGCACTATGGCAGTATGAATTACAAAAAGCCTTGGCAAGCTCAATTCGACACCATGCAAGCTATTTACAAAAGACATAAATTAGATGAAGACAATCACATAAAACACTTAGAATCTACAAGGCAGGATAGTTTGGCCTCTGAAATAAAGGAGCATTACACCCGACGAGAATACATCCAAGAATCAGCTTTGATTACCATAGTCGGCCCTCTCCAAACACTTCTCACAAGCATTATCGGCATCTTTATTCTACTCTACAGAAGACAGTCTATCCTAGCTCGTGGTATGCAACTTTGGGATTGGTTGGCTGTGTTCTTAGCTCTTTTCTCACTCAGATTTGTAAGCAATCTGACGCTATCAGTGCTATCTGAACTATGGAAACCGAATGGCAACTACTTTGGTGGTGGTGACGAAGCTAGACTGGCTCGCTCTTTAGACTTACCTCTTGGTATGTTTGCTATTCCACTTTTCATTATAGGATTTCTCACCGCTCTTTGGGTTATTTTCAAGATACTTCCTGCTAAACATTGGCTTACTTTTATCTTGAGTGGATTGATAGGCGGGGTATTGGGTTTTATTCTTTGGATGGATTGGCTAGGACCAATTGTCTTACCCTAAATTCTTAAACCCACTAAAAATCTCTATCTTGCCTACAAATCCAATTAACAAAACATGTCACAGAACAAAAGAATCGACGCTACCAATCAAAATCCCGAAAGGGAGCGACTACTCTATGCTCCCCTAGTGCAGATGAATATCAATAAATTCATCAAACAGCTAAAAAGTGAAGAAGCATGGAAAAAAGACAAGCACAATACCATCACAATCTATAAATCTGATAGTACTACCATAGTACTCCGAGGCATGCACAAAAAAAGCACGCGAAAATCTGGTAAAGTAAATAGTGACGCCACCATACAAGTCCTCAAAGGGAAAATAAAGATACTCGCTGGAGCTACTACCATACAACTAAAAAGAGGGCAGATGCTAGGCATATCAGCCAATACAGAACATAGTGTAGAAGCTGTTCGTGATAGCTTCTATCTACTTACTGTTATTGGGACTGTCTAAGAAATCAAGTAGCATCTTGATATGATTAAGATGCTACTTGATGTGTAAATCTGGACTACTTTTTTACAACCTTCCTTTCCTTCATTTGTTTAATAAATGGATGAAACTTACACTGAAACTAGCAGCTATTTACAACATCCTTTTGGGTGCGTGGGTAGTCTTATTTCCCAATCATTTTTTTGATTTAGTAGGTATGGTACCGCTCAATCATCTCATGGTATGGCAAGGAATGGGTATAGTACTAGGTATATACGGCCTAGGCTACTGGTGGTCAAGCTATAACCCAATGCAACACTGGCCGATAGTAGCGGTAGGTTTCTTAGGGAAGATTTTTGGACTTTTAAGCTTTGCACTTACTTACACTCAAGGTAATGTATCTTTCGGGATCATTTACACTCTACTTACCAATGACTTTATTTGGTGGGTTCCTTTTCTCTTAATTCTCAAAAACGTACATATAGAATACAAATGGCAACGAACTTAAACAAATACCTGCATTCCTTATTGGGAGTCTTTTTCATTTTTGCTGGAGCTAACCACTTCATGAATTCTGACTTTTACTTACCGCTCATTCCCGATTACCTTCCTGCCCCTTTACTACTCAATCTTATAGTTGGTTTAATAGAGTTTGGCTTAGGTGTATTGTTGTTCGTTCCTGGCTATCGCAAGACTGCCTGCTATGGTATCGTAGTAGTACTTATACTGCTTGTCCCCTCGCACATCTACTTTATACAGGTAGGCAGTTGTGTAGAAGATGGGCTCTGTATTGCTGAGTGGTTTGCTTATTTAAGACTCTTACTGGGGCAGCCTATATTGATCTTCTGGGCTTGCTGGGTGAGTCGAATTAAAACTTAAAAATATATCAAACCCATCTGATACACTTTTGTTACCTTTACACAACGTGATAGGATTTCAATTTTCAAAATACATACCTAATAAGGTAGACGGCAGCAATTTCGAGGGTTTGCTGGACCTATTTAAGCAACTATTACTTTATACCAGCGGAGATATGTCCGAGGCTATTGATTGGATGAATGAGCTGGATAAACAGCACAATATCACCAAAGCTGAATACGGTATGGGCGACTTTATCCAAGACCTAAAAAGTAAAGGTTATATGGATGAAAACACGCGTACTGGTGAGTATGAAATTACTTCCAAAATGGAACAAGCCATTCGAAAAAATGCGCTAGAAGAAGTCTTTGGAAAGCTTAAAAAAAGTGGAAAGGGAAATCATAAAACCAAATTTACTGGGATAGGTGACGAGAATACCGCAGATATGCGGAGCTACCAGTACGGAGATAATTTAGATCAAATAGCACTCACGGAGAGTATAAAAAATGCTCAATTAAATCACGGAGACAGTGGGATGATGACTACTGACGACCTGGTCATAAACGAAAAAAGTTACAAAACACAAACCAGTACCGTACTGATGATAGACATCAGCCACAGCATGATACTTTATGGTGAAGACAGAATAACTCCTGCCAAAAGAGTAGCATTAGCCTTAGCAGAGTATATCAATACCCAGTTTCCAAAAGATACGCTGGATATAATCGTTTTCGGAAATGATGCTTGGCAGATATCGCTCAAGGATCTCCCTTACCTTAAAGTAGGCCCGTACCATACCAATACCGTAGCCGGACTGCAATTGGCTAGAGAAATCCTTCGTAGAAAACGAAATCCAAACAAACAGATTTTCATGATTACAGACGGTAAGCCTAGCTGCCTAAAAGAAGGAATAAAATATTATAAAAACAGTTTTGGGTTGGATAAAAAAATAGTGAATAAATGCTACAATGAGGCTGCTGCCTGCCGTAGACTAGGCATCCCTATCACTACATTCATGATAGCAGAAGATCCCTATCTACAACAGTTTGTAGAGGAATTTACAGAAACAAATAATGGCAAAGCATTCTATACAGGGCTGAAGGGCCTAGGTGAAATAGTATTTACCGATTACGCCAAGAATAAGAGAAAGAGAATGTAAGAATGTCTATTGATCTAAGATATATGCCTTTTCTTTAATCAAATAAATAGACAGACAATCTCAACATCTAACCTATTCATACTACTAAACTCCATAATTCATAATTAGTTAAATGACAAGACCAACAACACTAGGCGAATTAAAAGCCAGCGGCTATCAGCCAACCACTATACGCGAAGAACTCAAGAGCAACCTTCGTAGACGATTAGCAGCTAAGGAATCTATATTCACAGGAATCCTGGGATATGAGAATACCGTAGTTCCTGATTTTGAAAGAGCCATACTCTCTGGGCACAGTATAAACTTGCTCGGACTTCGTGGACAAGCCAAAACTAAAATGGCTCGTCAGCTCACAGGTCTTTTAGACGAGTACATCCCATACATAGCTGGTAGTGAGGTAAATGATGATCCTCTAGCTCCTCTATCCTACTTCGGTAAGCAACAAGTGATGGATAATGGAGATAAGACTCCTATAGCTTGGCTACACAGAGACGAACGATATGTGGAGAAGCTAGCTACTCCAGATGTGTCTGTAGCAGATCTGATAGGTGACGTAGATCCTATCAAGGCCATTAATGAGAAGCTAAGTTATAACGATGAGCGAGTAATCCATTATGGTATCATCCCAAGAGCCAATAGGTGCATATTTGTAATTAATGAATTACCAGATTTACAACCAAGAATACAGGTAGCTCTATTCAATATTCTACAAGAAGGTGATATCCAGATACGTGGATTTAAGATGAGACTTGCCCTTGATATGCAATTTGTATTTACCGCTAACCCAGAGGATTATACCAATAGAGGGAGTATAGTAACTCCACTTAAGGATAGAATAGGAAGCCAGATTTTGACTCACTACCCAAAGACACTAGCTATGAGTAAATCTATAACCGCTCAAGAAGCTAAGCGAGATACAGATCAAGAAAAAGTAGTAGTCATGCACGATCTTATCCCTACTCTCATAGAGCGACTCGTAATAGAAGCTCGTACAAGTGAGTTTGTAGATGCGAAGTCTGGAGTATCTGCTAGACTGGCAATATCCGCATTAGAAAATATCTACAGTGGCGTAGAACGTCGTGTGACTATCAATGGAGATAAAAAATCACTCGTGCGTATTAGCGACTTAGTAAGTATCATCCCAGCCATCACAGGTAAGATAGAAATGGTATATGAAGGCGAGCAAGAAGGACCACTGAACGTGGCATATCAGCTCATCGGAAAAGCTATACGAGCAGAATTTGTACAACATTTTGAAAATCCAGAACGTCTGAAAACTAAGGATGCAGATGGCAACTCAAAAGAGAATGCTTTTAGTCGCATCACAAATTGGTTTGAGCGAGGGAAAACCATAGAGCTACCTAGTGACGCTAGCGATAAAGAATACCAACGCATACTCAATAGTATAGATGGCCTGGCTCTCTTTATCGACGAGAATATGCCAGATGCTCGACCACTAGAAAAACATCTCTGGATGGAGTTTGTGCTGCATGGTCTAGCAGAATACTCCAAACTAAGCAAAAACCAACTGGACGAAGGACTAGAGTTCAAAGATCTGTTTGGGAGTATGTTGAATTTTGATCAATAACTACATTTGACCAATAACTGAAAGAGGCTCTCCCATTGAAATCAATGTTAGAGCCTCTTTTTTGTATCGGTACATAATCTTCGAACGAAATGATAAACAGTACAAGCTAACTTAAGAATGATTTTTCAGGATATCCGAGCTGTTTTTACATACTTGCAGCCCAAGTGAACAATCACATTTACATACTCTCTGGTTTAGGGGCAGATGAGCGGGTATTCTCGAAAATTAACTTCCCAAAAAATCATACCCATCTATCCTGGATAGAAAACGAGCCTAACGAGAGTTTACAATTATATGCTGCTCGTATGTCTCAGAAAATAAAGCATCCGAATCCCATTATCATAGGTCTTAGCTTTGGTGGGATAGTAGCTCAAGAGATAGCAGCTGTGATCTCTGTGAAAGAAATCATTCTAATTTCTACGATACGCAGTCTATATGATAGCCCGTGGTATTTCAACCTTGCGGGTAAACTCGGTGTGATACACCTAATACCTAACCTGATTTTAGCTAAACCCAATATTTTTGTAGCCTATGCATTTTCTTTGACAGCTGATGAGGATAAAACAGTGCTAAATTCATGTTTTGACACTACTACTGCTGCTCATATAAAATGGGCATTGAAACATATAGCACACTGGAAAGGTTTAAAATCTAATACCCCAATTTTTCAGATTCATTCACGACAAGATAGAATATTTACAAGTACAAAAAGCTTAGCCGATACGTATATTAATGGCGGTCACTTTGCGGTGTATACCAATGCAAGTGAGTTAAATGAGATACTCAGTGATAAGCTTAATTGATGTTCACATTTCGACTTCGCTCAATGTGACATCGACTACGCTCAATGTGACATCGACTACGATATATCTGAGATCAACTCAATATGACATTAATCCATCGCCTCTATCTTCTTCAAAACCGCATCTGCTTCAGCAGCTTTAGCATCGGAGGCAGTTCTGTTAACTGTGCTTAATTTATGAGTTTCTGCGAGTAACTTTTCATACTGGTCTTCTAACTTCTCTTTCTCTGATTTCTTTTTAAATATTCCGAACATACCATAATAACACCTACCTCGTTCGATAGTTCTATTTTAGTGAGTATGGACACTTAAAAAAAGTAGTTCATCGTTACTAATTGATTTTTCATCTTAATAAATAGGAATGTTAGATACTTTATTTGATATATTTGTGATATCATTTTAATATCACTTAAATAACTAATCCAAATGAACAAAATCGAATCAACCTTTAAACCAATGAGTGGCTACGTAGGCTTACTCCTTATGCTAATCTTAGGAATAGGCGGTATAGTCTTAGGTATAATGCTAAAAAACCCTGCCATCATTATTATAGCCGTTTTGATCTTCTTATTTTTATCTATTGGCCTTACTGCTGTGAGTCCAAATGGAAGTAGAGTGCTTACCCTCTTCGGAGCTTACAAAGGAACCGTGCGGGACAATGGATTCTTTTTTATCAATCCCTTTTACAAAAAACAAAGAATAAGCCTGCGTGCTCGTAACCTTGATACGCCTCCTATCAAGGTAAATGATAGTCTTGGGAATCCTATTAAGATAGGTGCCGTAGTTGTATGGAAGGTAAAGGAAACATTCCGTGCAGCCTTTGATGTAGATGATTACCAAAGCTTCGTAAATATACAGAGTGAAGCTGCTATCCGTAAGCTAGCAGGTCAATACCCATACGATGATTTTGAAGATGAAGATACAGGACAAATAAATCACCTGACGCTCAGAAGTGGCGGTGCAGAAATAGATGAAAAACTAGAAGATGCTCTTACTCGCAGGCTACAAATAGCCGGTATAGAAGTAATAGAGGCTCGCATAAGTTACCTTGCTTACTCAGAAGAGATAGCCAGTGCTATGTTGCAAAGACAGCAAGCTACTGCTATAATAGCTGCTAGACGTAAAATAGTAGAAGGTGCTGTAGGTATGGTAGATGACGCCTTGAAGCAACTCAGTGCTAAAAAAATAGTGGAACTAGACGATGACAAGCGTGCCGCTATGGTGAGTAATCTCTTAGTAGTACTCTGCTCTGATAAGGCTGCTAGCCCGATAGTAAACGCTGGAACACTGCATAACTAGGATAGTTGTAGTACAGCGATGCAACAACTTACGTAATATCGTTGCACTGCAACGATGCGACGACAATAAAAAAAAGATAGTAGAGAAATGGAAAAATATATAATAGTACGAGGAAAGGCTTTTGAGTCTGTAGACAAATTTCAAAAGAGAGTAAATGAACAAGCAGCCAAGGGTTATAAGGCGATAAGCGTGGCAGGTCAGATAGGCACAATAGTATTAATGGAAAAACTAAGTCACTAATGAAAAAATACATCATACTAGAAAAAGGACTTTTTAAAAAACTTGAAAAGTTTGAAGACCGAATAAACCAAAAGAGCGGTTATAGACCAATAAACATAAGTAGAGCTGACAGTGGATATGCTGTATTAATGGAACGAATAAGCTAAGCCTATGGGCAAAAAAAAAGCATTTGCATTACGTGTGGACGAAAAGATGTTAGCGGCACTAGAAAAATGGGCTGCTGATGAATTTAGAAGTACCAATGGCCAGATAGAGTACCTTCTGAATGAAGCTTTGAAAAAAGCAAAGCGACAGCCTAATAAAGATTAGCGTCGCTGCTTAGTATTAAAAAGACCTTCTTGCCTTCCTTTCTTCTTCTTTCCTGCTTTACGATGATTATATCCCTCGAAGTCATCTTGCAAAGCAGCACAATGCTTTGCTTTACACGCTGAGACTCCTGAGAGTAAAAACAGTCCAAGAGATAGAAAAATAATATACTTCTTCATTGGTACAAAGGTAACGAGACTCGCCTATAAACTATTGCACAAAAAAAAGCTGCGAGAAATTAATCCCACAGCTAACTGCTTCACAATTGCTCTATTGCGATATTTTTATTTAGTCCCTTTTAGTTTGATATCAAACTGTATAGCATCGTCTATCATGTACTCTCCAAGATTTTTGAAAAAGTTACCGCTATTAAAAGTAATCCCCCATAGTGTTCTATCTATAGAAAAAGATGCAGTAGCTACTGCATCGCCATTATCTACTTGAAAGAAGTAAGGCACTGTGATAGATTTAGTGGTTTCCTTTATCGTAAGGTTGCCAGTAAGACTATCGGCTGTTGCTGCTGAAATTACAAATTTAGCATTAGGATATTTTTCAGTTTCAAAGAAATCTCCAGTACTCAAATGTCCTACTAATTTAGCTTTAGTCTCTGCATCCATCCCTTCATCTGCTACATTTATAGATGTAAGATCGATAGAAAAGTTACCTGCAGTAAGTGCTCCATTCTCCGCTGAGATAGAACCTTCGGTGATAGCTACACTACCCGTATGAGAATCCCCAGTAGGCTTAGTTCCTTTCCATATTACAGCACTTTGGTCTGCTGCTATCGTATACGTCTCATTCGTAGAGGAGGCTTCTGCTGCTTCATTTGCGTCACCTGCTTCTGTAGATGCACTTGGACTTCCGCAGGCTACAAATAAGGCCGCGATAAGGGTTAGTAAAAATACGTTTTTCATTGTTATAAATTTTTATATTATTGATTTACATGTACAAACATCTATTTTAAGAATTAGTTTTATAATTCGGAATACTTTTTGGTTAATCCTTATAAACTTGCACCTAATAATATCAATGAAATTAATCGCTTTTTATCTTTTTCTATTTTCTTCTTTTACAAGCGTTGCCCAAATTAAGGTCGTAAACAAGTATGTACGAGGCGTCCAAGGTGTTGAACTCTATAATGGGTCTACCTACCTGGCTACTTCATTAGACAATGGTGAGATAAAAATAGACACTTCCAAAATCGACAATGCTACTTGGACTTTAAAACATCAATATTTTTATCCAAAAAAAATAAGAAAACAGGACCTGAGAATGAGTTCTACTATTTTACTTGTAGAAAAGACCAATTCCTTTGAACCTGTGCTGATCACACCAGGACGCAGAGCTACTTTAAGCAATGAGATAGCATCTAAAGTGCATACTATATCCGCTAAAAAGATATCTCTTCTTCAGCCGCAGACTACTGCAGATCTTATAGGGATAGATAATAAAGTGTACATACAAAAAAGTCAACAAGGAGGAGGTAGTCCTATGATGCGTGGATTCGCTACCAGTAGAATATTACTTGTGATGGATGATATACGCATGAATACGGCCATATTCAGGGAGGGAAATGTACAAAACGTAATTTCTATAGATCCTTTTACCATAGAAAGTACCGATATTATTTTTGGACCTTCTAGCCAGTTCTATGGCAGTGACGCTATAGGAGGTGTTCTTAGTTTTAACAGTAAGAAACCAGTTTTTGCTAAAACGGATTCAGTGATTTATTCTGGGAATATTGACTTGAGATATGGCTCTGCCAGTAATGAAAAGACGTATCACGTGGATTTCGGTGTCGGTAAAAAAAGGTTTGCATCATTTACCAGTCTTAGCTTTAGTGATTTTGGTGACTTAAGGATGGGTAGTAATGGCCCTGAAGAGTATCAACGACCGGATTATGTAATCTTTACTGAAAATGGTGATACTACTTTGACCAATAACAATAAAAATATTCAGGTATTTAGTGGGTATAGACAATTTAACTTCTTACAAAAACTTTCCTTCAAAGCAAATGAGTACACCTCGCTCAATTATGGCTTGCACTTCAGTAACACTTCAGATATACCAAGATACGATAGATTAATCGTGCGCAATTCGAGTAATGAATTGGTAAATGGTGACTGGTACTACGGACCACAAAGATGGTTAATGCATAAGTTCCATCTAAAATCTACTAGGAACACCGCATTTAGTGATAGCCTTAACGTGAGTCTTGCCTATCAAAACTTCAAAGAAAGTAGAAATGACAGAAAAGTAGGTCGTATAGAACAAAGGATTAGGACAGAAGAAGTAGATGCATTAAGCGGTAATATCGACCTGCAGAAAAGATTATCTAGAAAGACTAAACTTAGCTACGGAGCGGAGTATATCTATAATCTTGTGGGTAGTGTCGGACAAATCAGGAACATAGAGAATGGAGGATTGAAACCAACTTCCTCACGCTATCCAGACGGCAGCACTTGGACCTCCTCAGGAGTATATGCAAACGTGACCAATCGATGGAATATAAGACACCGTACAGAAGGTGGCCTAAGAGTAAATAGAGTTGCAATAATAGGAGAGTTCGACAGCAATTATAATCTCCCCAATCCTATTTTCAATACTGATAACACCGCAATCACAGGTTCTATATCTCATTTATACTCCCTAAAAAACGGTTCTATAGGAGTGGTGGCTTCTACTGCATTTAGATCTCCCAATATTGATGATATGGGAAAAGTATTTGACAGAAATCCCAATACGGTGATAGTACCAAATACAAACCTAAAACCTGAATATGCCTATAATGGTGAAATAAATGGAACGTACACATTTTGGGACAAATTACAGTTAGAAGCTTCTCTATTTTATACGTATTTAAATCAAGCTATGAGCATCTCAAATAGTTCACTGAATGGAAAGGACAGCATCCTATATGATGGAACTATGAGTCAGGTACAAACCTTAGTAAATCAAGACTACGCAATCATCTCTGGAACACAGCTTTCAGCTAGATATAAGCTAAATGGAAATTTTGAAGCTCGAAGTAGCTATACGATACTTGAAAACAGCACAAGCAACGGTGATCCCATAAGACACATTACACCAAATTTTGGTGGAACAAGTATTTATTTAACCCTCAATAAGTTCAATCTTTCATTTTCAAGTGCATATAATCAGGAGTTTACATTTGACAATTTTGCCCCTGGAGAGAAGAATGATGCTTTCCTTTATATACAGGATGAGAATGGAAATCCATACTCACCTAGTTGGATTATTTTCAATGTAAATAGCTCTTATCGTATTACCGAAAAAGTTAAGCTCACCTTAGGTATAGATAACCTGTTAGATAAACGGTATAGGCCTTATAGTTCAGGTATAACAGCACCTGGACGTAATATTCATGTAGTATTTCACGCTAATATTTAAGACAAAAAAAAGACTGCCAAAGCAGTCTTTTTAAATTGCAGAATCCTAAATCCTTACTTTTTATTAGGCTTAGAAATGCTATCTCGCATATTTGTATCTGCTTCTATATTCTTCATTTTATAGTAATCCATTATTCCTAGATTACCATTTCTGAATGCTTCTGCCATTGCTTTTGGAATTTCTGCTTCTGCTAAGATAACTGACGCTCTTGCATCTTGTGCCTTAGCTTTCATTTCTTGTTCCTCTGCCACTGCCATAGCTCTACGCTCTTCTGCTTTCGCATTAGCTACTTTAAGATCCGCCTCTGCTTGATCTGTCTGTAACTCAGCCCCTATATTTTTACCTATATCTATATCTGCTATATCTATAGACAGGATTTCAAAAGCCGTTCCTGCATCTAGCCCTTTAGCCAGTATGGTCTTAGAAATTGTATCTGGGTTTTCTAGTACAGCTTTATGACTCGCAGCAGATCCTATAGTGGTCACTATACCCTCTCCTACTCTAGCCAAAATAGTATCTTCACCAGCACCACCTACCAGTTGTGCTATGTTTGCTCTTACGGTGACTTTAGCTTTTGCTATAAGTTGTATTCCATCCTTAGCAACTGCAGCGACTGGTGGCGTATTTATTACTCGTGGATTTACAGATAACTGTACAGCATCTGCCACATCTCTACCTGCTAGATCTATAGCTGCAGCCATATTAAAGCCTAAAGGAATATTAGCTTTGTCAGCTGATATCAGTGCTTTCACTACATTGTTTACATTTCCACCCGCCATATAGTGAGTCTCTAAATCATTGGCAGTAACAGGAATACCTGCCTTATTCCCATTGATAAGAGCATTTACGATGAGTGACGGTGGCACTTTTCTTATTCTCATAAAGATAAGTTGAAGAATACTAACGCTCTTACCTGATATAGATACCTGCGCGGTAATCCATAGGCCTAACGGAACAAAGTAAAAAAAGATGAGGAGTAAGACTACTCCGACGATAATAATTGGTAAAATTCCTTCCATATTGATATTATTTATTTAAATATTTAAGCATTAATTTGTTTCACAAAAACTTTATTTTGCACGCGTTTGACCACTTCTATTGGCACATTAGCAAGAAGGAAACCTCCTTCTGTGTGCACTTCCATTTTCTGACCGTTCAGTAAAGCTGTCCCAGCTGGCCTAAGAGCACTTAAGGTAGTCCCAATATCCCCTATATCTACTTTTAATAAGTGAATATTATTCGCTTTACCATCTATAACTCTTTGGGTAGCAAACCGATTCCAAGCTCCATTTCTAAAGGCAAAAAAAATGGAAAAAGTTAAAATCAATACCGTGAAAATAACTGATGTGAGTCCATATGCATCTCCAAAATCACGATAAGAAAAGTAAACTCCTAGAGATATCATCACTCCCCCGATTATGCCAACTACAATACCCGGGGTAATGAAAATTTCTACAAGTACAAGTACTATACCAAAGACCAATAGTCCTAAAATGAGTGATAGTGTCATTAGTTTTTCAAAGTTAGCACAAAATACAACTCATAAATTATTTTGCTGTAAAAGTAACTTATTTTCTAGCTCATCTCAGCATATGCCGATATAGGTAGACAACTACAAATAAGATTTCTATCACCATATGTATCATCTACTCTACCTACACTAGGCCAAAACTTATTAGCCAAAACATAAGGTGCAGGATATACTGCTTTTTCACGAGAGTAAGGTCTATCCCACTCGCCCGCTATAACAGATATTGCAGTGTGAGGTGCATTTTTAAGTACATTATTTTCCCTATCAGCTAATCCACTCTCTATCTCTGCTATCTCATTACGGATACTTAGAAGTGCATCGCAAAATCTATCTAACTCTGCTTTACTCTCGCTCTCAGTAGGCTCTATCATAAGAGTTCCAGCTATAGGAAAACTAACGGTAGGAGCGTGAAAACCGTAGTCAATAAGTCTTTTAGCTATGTCTTGTACTTCTATTCCAGAAGTGAGTTTAAGAGGACGAGGATCCACTATCATTTCGTGAGCCACTGTGCCGTTTTGACCAGTATAGAGTACGTCGTACCCTTCTGATAATCTATGCTTCATATAGTTTGCATTCAATATAGCAAGAGCAGTAGCTCTCTTGAGCCCTGCTGTTCCCATCATCTTTATGTATGCATAACTAATTAGAAGGATACTCGCACTACCATAAGGAGCAGCACTTACAGCCTTCATTCCTTTTCTGGTACTCACACCGTCCACTACGCAATGGCTTGGTAAATAAGGAGCTAGATGCTTAGCAACACCAATAGGGCCCATACCTGGTCCACCTCCACCATGTGGTATACAAAATGTTTTGTGCAAATTAAGATGACAAACATCTGCACCTATGTTAGCAGGATTGGTATACCCTACTTGTGCATTCATATTAGCTCCATCCATATACACTTGACCACCAAAACTATGGATTAATGAAGTTATTTCTTTAATCGTTTCCTCATACACACCCGTGGTACTTGGATAGGTCACCATGATAGCAGCCAGAATATCTTTATGCTTTTCTGCTTTCTCTCGCAAGTCATTTAAATCTATGTAACCATTCGGATGACACTTCACTACCACTACGTCCATACCTGCCATTACAGCACTTGCCGGATTGGTACCGTGAGCAGACTCTGGTATGATCACAATTTTCCTATGTGCCTGATTAGTATCCATAAAATACTGACGTATGGTCATGAGTCCTGCATATTCTCCTTGTGCCCCAGCATTGGGCTGCAGACTTACTTGATAAAAGCCTGTAATTTCAGACAAGTCTCTCTCTAACTCATTTAACATCTGAGTGTAGCCTCCGAGTTGATGCTTGGGAGCAAATGGATGAATATTACCAAAAGCCTCCCAAGTCACAGGAATCATCTCTGTAGTAGCATTTAGCTTCATAGTACAACTTCCCAATGCTATCATAGAGTGAGCTAGCGATAGGTCTTTATTCTCTAGTGACTTTAGGTACCTTAACATTTCGTGCTCTGTATGATAGGAATTAAATACAGGATGCTCTAAATAAGGAGTATCTCTATTTAGCTCCTCCGCCCACATCGATGAGGTATCTGTTGAAAAATCAACATCTTTTCTAATTGCTGTCGCAAAATAGGTGACCAGTTGCTCTACATCTACCAGCTCCGTAGTCTCATCTATACTCACTCCAACATACTCGTCTGTATACCTCACATTTATACCTTCTGACTCCAGCACACTTTTCAGTCTTGATTGCTGATTATCAGTCATAATGATACAAACAGTATCAAAGGCACTGTCATTTTTCAGTTCAAAACCTATACTTTTAAGATTATTTGCCAATATACTTGTCAGTTGGTTTACTTTCAAAGCTATAGCCTTTAATCTTTTAGGACCATGATAGGCTGCATACATTCCAGCCATAATAGCTAGGAGTGCCTGTGCTGTGCAGATGTTACTTGTAGCTTTATCACGTTTTATATGTTGTTCTCTTGTTTGCAATGCCATTCTAAGTGCATAGTTGCCACTAGAGTCTTGAGTTACACCTATTATTCTACCGGGCAATCTACGTTTGTGCTCAGCTTTAGTAGCAAAGAATGCCGCGTGGGGACCACCATTTCCCATAGGAATCCCAAATCGCTGTGTACTACCTATAACGACTTCTGCTCCCCATTCTCCCGGTGCTTTCAGCACCGTAAGTGCCAAGATATCTGCTGCTACAATTGTTTTTACGCCAGCCTCCAATGCCTTAGCAGTAAGAGCAGCATAGTCTTCTACCGAACCCTCACCATTTGGATACTGTACAAAAAGTGCGAAATAATCACTTGTAAATTCTACGTTGTAAGGATTTCCAACAACTACCTCTATACCTAATGGCTCTGCTCTAGTTTCTATAACATTTATAGTCTGGGGAAAAGCCTTATCCGATATAAAAATCTTATTCCCCATATTCTTTTTCTTAGCTGAAAACAACATAGCCATAGCTTCAGCAGCTGCAGTCGCTTCATCTAATAAAGAAGCATTGGCTAATTCCATGCCTGTAAGGTCGCAAATCATAGTTTGAAAGTTGAGTAATGCTTCGAGCCTACCCTGAGCTATTTCAGCTTGATAAGGAGTATACTGCGTGTACCATCCTGGATTTTCTAAAATATTCCTGAGTATTACTTTTGGTGTATGTGTACCGTAATATCCCATTCCTATATAGTTCTTAGCCACTGTATTTTTAGCCGCTATTCCCTGAAGTTTTTTCAATAATTCCACTTCAGAAAGTCCGTGATCTAAATCTAATTCTTTCTTAAGTCTTATCTCGTCTGGAATAGTCTGCGAAATCAACTGCTCCATATCATTATAACCAAGCATTTGAAGCATCTCTAGCTCTTCAGCTAATGAAATACTATTGTGACGATCAGAAAAATTTTCTTTATACATATATTTTTTACGAATCAAAGTGCGAATTTAAATTATAGTTGTATCCATAACCTACTTGTTAAGTTTAAGTTTACAAAACTTGATTATTTAGAATGAGGATTAAGTAACATACTGAACTATAAATGGTACAGTAGCAAAAATTACACAAACCACTGGTTACTAGTTTCAAAAACAAAACACAAACTACTATTGGTTCCTCTATTTTAAAATGATGATAAATTGTCTAACTTTATGTTTTTAACTACTTACTTTTGAAACAGATGAAAAAACATCTAATCACCCTTGCTATGATTAATTTCGGCTTAGCATTTAACGCACAATCACAAGGATCTTTATCAAGACCACATTGGTCAGTTCCCGTAACCTTTTTTTCGTCTACTTTTTTACATGATCTAGGAGGTAAAGATTCTTATGGTTCTAATGATCCTGCTGATATTGATTTCAAAAAAATCCAATGTGCCTTTGGTGCCGGTATAAAGTACAACCTCCTCAAAGAAATCAATTTTGGACTCTCAGCATTTTACACAAGACTATTTGCAGACAATGCTAAAACCACCTCAAACAGAAGTATAAGAAAACTAAAAGTAAGGACCGATGTAATAGAAACAGCGTTTAAAATAGAGTACACGTTCCCTCAAAATAGTGATCTGTTGCGAGGCTTTTATACAAATGTAGTTGCAGGTCTTATGTTTTTTACACCTAAGGGCGAGTATAATGGTACGTGGCACAAACTGAGACCACTCGGTACAGAAGGACAAAATATAGATCCTAACCAGCAAGCATATAAAGTTTATTCTCCAATAACCCCATTTGGATTTGGGAAGAAATTTCCTCTTTCTAATGGAATGGTGCTTGGAATAGATCTTTCACTCAGAAAATCTTTCACCGGTTGCTTGGATGATGTATCAGGAAATTATTTTGATAATACCCTAATTGCGGAGCAAAGCGGAGAAATTGCGGCAACACTAGCAGATCCATCCACGGATCCAGCTGCCGGTAGGATAGGAAATATCAGAGGAAACCCTAAACAAATGAACAACTATTTTCTTTCAGGTTTTCAACTCGAGATGCCACTAGGAGCTGGTGGTAGAAATTACAATACCAGTTGTGCTTTGGGCAATGGATGGATAAGAGGTGATGGATCAGTGCCGAAAATAGGCAGAAGGGGTAAGCAAAAAAGAATGAGAATATTTAGATAATTATGACATTAACAGAAATAACTGACACACCATTCATCACTGAAGATACTGTAGTATTTGGATTACTTGCCGTTTGTTTAGGCTTCGTTTTTTATACCAGCAGTAAAAAAACTGGCTTTTGGTCTAAATTTTTTACCTATGTGCCGGCACTCTTTATGGCATATCTTATACCTGCTGTGCTTACTACATTTGGTATAATTGCTCCAGAATGGACCACAATCACAGCCTCCGGAGAAATTACAGCACATGAGTCAAATTTATATTATGTGGCTAGCAGATACCTACTGCCTGCAGCACTTGTGCTTATGACTCTTAGCTTAGATATCAAAGCAGTCTTCAATTTGGGCCCAAAAGCACTGATTATGTTTTTCACTGGCACATTAGGTATAATAATAGGTGGGCCATTAGCAGTCTTACTAGTATCTACATTCAGTCCAGAATCTGTAGGGGGTGCCGGGCCAGATGCCGTCTGGAGAGGCCTAAGCACACTGGCAGGGAGCTGGATAGGCGGGGGAGCTAATCAGACAGCTATGTTGGAAATATATGGTTATAATCAAAAGCTCTATGGTGGTATGGTGTTCGTAGATATAGTAGTCGCTAATATATGGATGGCAATACTTCTAATCGGGATAGGTAAAACAGAAAAGATAGACAAATGGCTTAAAGCAGATACCTCTGCTATAGAAGAACTTAAAGTAAAAGTTACTAAATTTAGCACAGATGTAGAACGTAACCCTTCACTTACGGACATTATACTAATGATGGCCATTACATTTGGCACAGTAGCTATTTCCCATCTAGGAGCTAATTTCTTAAGTTCATTTTTTGAAACCTCAGTTAGTCAAATCCTGAATCCCACTATTCGTAATATTTTTACATTCTTAGGTTCTAGTTTCTTTTGGATGATAAGTATAGCTACATCAATAGCTGTGGCTCTTTCTTTCACCAAAGCTAAAAACTACGAAGGTGCTGGTGCCAGTAAATTTGGAAGTGTCTTTATATATATACTCGTAGCTACTATAGGAATGAAAATGGACCTTACTATGATATTTGACAACCTTGGCTTAGTAGTCGTGGGGTTAGTATGGATGACCATACACGCCCTTTTACTTATTGTAGTGGCTAAACTTATCAGAGCACCATACTTTTTCTTAGCAGTGGGGAGTCAAGCTAATGTGGGTGGGGCAGCCTCAGCTCCTATTGTGGCTTCGGCATTTCATCCTTCACTAGCAACTGTAGGTGTACTTTTGGCCGTATTGGGATATGCAGTAGGAACCGTGGGAGCTATAGCTTGCACACTGCTCATGCAAATTGCTGCACCATAATTTATTAGAAAAGTTTATATTTGCTTAGAGAGTTTAATATAACTAGCACCGTTGATTAACTGCCAGGTTCACTGCAGAATCAGAGTTGAAATCTGAATATACGCTCTCTATTGGTCGATAAAAAAACTGTAATTAGGGTTCAATTAACTCAGTACTACTACCCATACATAAATTTGTATCAGGGCTTGATAGCAGTAATGTATGCCTTTACTTGGACAATATGAACCAAATCGTAGATAACGTAAAAAGAGTAAACACTGAGGACGTTATTAGCTCAGATAGAATTAAGAACAAAAAGCAAGGATATGAAGCTGTTATAGAAAAAAGGATTCCATATAAAGCTCGATAATCTACTATAAAAGACATTTTCTGATGCAACCTTTACATTCATTCAGAGACTAAATAGACAAGTAAACATGGCAATACTAGCAAAAGCAAGAACCAACTCTGGCATCAGTCCCTACACTGGAGTGTGGGACAGAGATGCAATTTTACACTTTCTAAAAAGGGTCCATATTGGTGTTCGAAAGGAAGATTTCGATTACTATAGTCTTAAGTCATTAAATGATGCAGTAAATGAAGTTTTGGATGTTAACTACACACCACCTTTACCACCTATTAATAATTACAATAACAATACTGACGATCCAAACGTACCTGCTGGAACAACTTGGATAAATGATTATAATGGAACCCTAAATGGTCTTAGAATGAGATCTTTCAAATCTTGGTGGAGTGGAGAAATCATTAATCACGATCGCACCATAAGAGAGAAAATGGTGGTTTTTTGGCACAATCACTTCTCAACTCAGTCAGATGTTTACAACTGGGCTAACTTCGGTTATCAGAATAATGCTTTGCTCAGAAAAGATTGCCTAAAGAATTTTAAAACCATGGTAAAAGATGTGACGCTAGATCCTGCCATGCTTATCTTCCTCAATGGGGAAAGAAACACTAAAACAGCTCCAGACGAAAATTACTCCAGAGAGCTACAGGAGCTATTCACTCTTGGTAAAGGACCTAACTCAGGCTACACCGAAGCTGATGTAATAGCCGGAGCTAAAGTACTGACAGGATGGAGAATCGACAAATCTAACGGCACAGTATATTTTCAAGAGAATAGACACGATATTAGCGATAAGCAGTTTTCTTCTTTTTATGATGATACTGTAATAAGTGGCACTACCGATGGAGAAAAGGAGCTCGATGATATGTTAGCTATGATTTTTCAGCAAAATGAAGTAGCTAAACACCTCGTAAGAAAACTGTACCGATGGTTTGTTTACTATGATATAGACGCAGCTACCGAGACTAACGTAATAGAGCCGCTTGCAGCTATTTTCATTAGTAATGACTATGAAATAAAGCCCGTAATGGAGGCATTACTTAAGAGTGAACATTTCTTTGATTTGGCCAATAGAGGTGCACTAATAAAAAGTCCAGCCGATTTTACCTACGGTATAATACGCACTTTTGATGTAGCAATCCCTGGCCCAAGTGACTATGAAGACCAATATCAGGCATGGAATACATTGGGATATCTATCTGCACTGATGCAGCAAGAGTTGGGAGATCCACCTAGTGTGGCAGGCTGGCCTGCATACTATCAGATACCTCAATATCACGAGCTTTGGATAAACAGTGATACACTCTCCAATCGGAATAAGGTAAGTGATATACTCAGTACGTACGGATATAGAGTGAATGACACTCGACTAGAGATAGACTTTTTAGACTTTACTAAAAAGCTAGATAATCCAAGTAATCCTAATCTACTGATAGATGAACTGCTAGAGTTTATGCATACACTGAAGGTAGAACAATCCCAAAAAGACTATATGAAATCTGTGCTCCTTTCTGGACAGTTAGATGATAATTACTGGACCGCAGCCTGGAATGATTACATCACAGATCAAAACAATACTTCTAAAGCTCAGCTAGTAGAAGTGAGACTAGCTAACTTAATTAAATACTTAATGAACCTGAGCGAATTTCAACTTTCGTAATAATCCATAAAACATGAAGAGAAGAGATTTTTTAAAGAGAGTAGCACCGATGTCTTTACTTCCATTTGCTATAAATGGACAACCTATAAAGGCATACGGTAAACTAATGGGTTCAGAAGCTGAAGACTTTACCAAAACAGATAATGTACTCGTACTCGTACAACTCAGTGGAGGAAATGATGGACTAAATACACTTATTCCTTTAGACCAATATAGTAGATTAGCAACTGCCAGACCAGATGTTCTCATACCCGAAGATAAAGTGCTTGGTCTAGACGGCATATCAGCCACTGGACTTCATCCTGCTATGAGTAAAATGAAAAACATGTACGACGAAGGAAAGGTACATATATTACAAAACGTGGGATACCCTAACCAGAACTACTCTCACTTCAGAAGTACCGATATATGGATGACAGGAGCATCCTCCGACGAGATATTAGAAAGTGGCTGGATAGGAAGGTACCTGTCAGAGGAGTGGCCTAACTATCCCAACGGGTTCCCAAATGAGGATATGCCAGATCCTCTAGCTATTCAGATTGGCTCATTAGTATCTCCTGTATGCCAAGGGATAGCTGTGAATATGGGATTTGCTATCACTAATCCAAATAACTATTACCAACTACTCACTGGCAACTATCCAGACACTCCAAATACCAAAGCAGGCAAAGAATTGGACTACCTACGGACAATCGCTAGACAGACAAACGAATATTCTGTTAAAATAAAAAGTGCTGCTGAAAGTGCGACTAACCTAAGTACACTGTATCCTGAAGGAAACAGACTAGCTGACCAACTAAAAATAGTAGCTCAGCTGATAGCAGGTGGATTACAGACTAGAGTATATGTCGTATCTCTTGGAGGTTTTGATACGCATGCTAATCAGGTAGATCCAGTAGACAGTAATGAAACTGGATATCACGCATTTTTATTAGAAACTGTTTCCGAGGCTATAAACGCATTCCAAGATGACTTAGAAAAGCTGAAAATAGATGATCGCGTAATGGGAATGACCTTCAGCGAATTTGGGAGACGAATCATAGGAAATGCAAGTACAGGAACTGATCACGGAAGTGCAGCACCTATGTTTTTGTTTGGTTCTAAAGTGAAGGGCGGTATGTCAGGGTCTAACCCCATCATTCCAGAGAATCCTTCTGCTAATGACAACCTTGCAATGGAACACGATTTTAGATCTATATATAGTACTATTTTACAAAAATGGTTCTGTTTAGATAGTGCAACCTCGGATAGTGTATTATTAAAAAGCTTCGAAACAATGGACCTTTTAGATGACTCTTGTCTCACCACATCTGTACAGCATCTTAAAAACCAACGTGCAGGTGATGCCTATGTTTCAAACTACCCAAATCCGTTTGGCAATAGCACTATGCTACAGTACTATTCAGATGGCGGATATATACACATATCTATCACTGACATACACGGCAAAGTGGTAGCTGCTCCAGTACGTGACACGATAGCTACTGGCACACACGAAATAGCACTAGATATGAGTCACTTACCTAGTGGAACTTACTACTGCCAGTACCAGAGTGGTTTGATCACTCAGACACGAAGCCTATTGAAGATACGATAAGCATTTAGTTTTTTGCAATAATGATAGTTGAATAGAAATAAAGGAATCAGCTAGCGTTTATTTTTAGCTTGTCAAAAAGGGCTCTCAAAGGATAAAAAATCTTCAGCTTCTGCGTCTTTAGCACTTATTATTGGCTCACTTACCCCCCAGTCTATTCCTAGCGAAGAACTGTTCCAAAGTATAGATCCCTCACTTTCTTTGTGATAGTAGTTAGTGCACTTATAAGCAAAAATAGTGCCCTCTTGCTGCGTAACGAATCCGTGTGCAAAACCTGGCGGCACATAAAACATAGTTTTATCTTCCTCATTTAACTCTATAGAAAAATGCTGACCATAAGTCTTTGAATTTCTTCGAATATCTACCACCACATCCAGTACGGCACCCTTTATTACTCGAACAAGCTTTCCTTGAGCATAGGGATTTTTCTGGAAGTGCAGTCCACGTAAGATCCCCTTACCACTAAGAGATTGATTATCTTGGACGAAATCCAGCTCTATACCAGCCGCTTGCAATGTGTCCTGCCTGTAACTTTCAAAAAAATGTCCCCTTTCGTCACCAAAAACAGACGGTTTAATTATCAGCAATCCTGAGATATGAGTGGTACTTAATTCCATTATATGTTACAATGATATAAAACTTACTAAGTTGTGAAAAATTGTTTAGTGCATTCCTTACTATTTTATACATCTTTAGACGAAATTTGAAGTCTTCAAATAGCATAATAGCACACACATATATGTCAGATCCATCTTATTTACATTCATTGAATCCTGAGCAAAAAGCAGCAGTACTTCAAACTGAGGGGCCGGTGATGATTATAGCTGGAGCAGGATCCGGTAAAACTAGAGTTCTGACATACCGTGTAGCCCACCTCATACATACAGGAGTGGATGCGTTTAACATACTTTCACTCACCTTTACCAATAAGGCTGCCAAAGAAATGAGGGCACGAATAGAAAGTGTAGTAGGTACCGAAGCACGTAACATCTGGATGGGAACTTTTCATTCTGTATTTGCTAAAATCCTAAGAATAGAAGCAGAGAAAATAGGATACCCTAGAAACTTCACCATTTATGACTCAGACGATAGTAAAAGTCTAATCCGAAGTATAGTGAAGGAAATGAATCTCGATGACAAAGTATATAAGGCTAACTATGTGCTCTCCAGAATAAGCAATGCCAAAAATAATCTAATACAGGCTCACGTATATCCGAAACAAAGCGAACTAATAGCCTATGACGAGACTACTGGTAGAGGTAAAATATTTGAGATATATTCAGAATATGCCAAAAGGTGCTTTAAAGCAGGAGCAATGGATTTTGACGATCTACTTCTTAATACATTTAAATTACTGAATAACTTCCCTGAAGTACTGCATAAGTATCAGCACAAATTTAAGTACGTGATGGTAGATGAGTACCAAGATACGAATCACTGTCAATATATGATAGTAAAGAAACTTGCTAGTGTATTTGAAAATATCTGTGTGGTGGGTGACGATGCACAGAGCATTTATTCCTTCCGTGGAGCAACTATCCAGAATATTCTCAACTTTGAAAAAGATTACCCTGATTTAAACGTCTATAAGCTTGAACAAAACTATCGCTCATCGGATACCATAGTCAAAGCTGCAAACAGTGTTATTGCTAAAAACAAAGACCAACTAGAAAAGAAAGTTTGGACCTCAAATGATACTGGGAGTAAGATAAAAGTAGTGCGTGCAGTCACGGACAATGAGGAAGGAAGGCTCATAGCTCAAAGCATCTTTGAAACTAAGATGACTGAGCAAAAAATGAACTTAGATTTTGCCATATTATACAGAACTAACTCTCAATCTAGAAGTCTGGAAGAAGCTCTGCGTAAGCTCAACATACCCTACCGTATTTATGGAGGTACTAGTTTCTATCAGCGTAAAGAAATAAAAGATATACTGGCTTACTTGAGACTAGTACTAAACCACAAGGATGAAGAAGCACTAAAGCGAATTGTAAATTATCCTGCTCGTGGAATAGGAAAAACATCAATGGATCGAGTAGCACAGATAGCAGCAACCTATGATAAGAGCATGTGGGAGGTGATAGAAAATGCACATCAGTTTCCAGAGCTAAAAAATGCGATATCCAAGTTAAGAGATTTCGTGAATATGATACATAGCTTCACTATCTTAAAAGATCAGCAAAATACCTATGATATAGCGATGCACGTGTCCCGATCTGTGAATTTGCTAAAACTACTAAATGAGGATAAAACTATAGAAGGTATAAGCAAATACGAAAATGTAGTAGAACTGCTCAATGGTATGAAAGAGTTCGTAGAGGACGATACCAATGAGAGCGAGAAAGACCTCGGCAGCTATATGCAAGATATAGCGCTACTGACGGATTCCGATAAAAAAGATGATGATAATGACAAGGTGTCGCTCATGACTATACACCAGAGTAAAGGACTAGAATATAAGCACGTTTATGTTTCTGGACTAGAAGAAAATTTATTCCCATCTCAGATGTCACTTGGTAGTAGAAGTGATTTAGAAGAGGAGCGAAGATTGTTTTATGTAGCTATCACTCGTGCTGAAGAGGAGTTAACTCTGTCTTTTGCCACTTCTAGATTTAGGTTTGGCAGTCTACTCCCTTGTGAGCCGAGTAGGTTCATAGACGAGATAGATAACGACTACCTACAACTAGATAGACGTACTCTAGCAGCACCGAAGCAGATTATTGGCAATCAAGATAGAGGTCCAATTGATAAAAATCCAGCAAGCAACCTTAAAAGAACAATAGCAAAACAGAACCAGCCTAGAATAGTACGCCCTCCAGCTATATCTAACTTTATTCCAGACGACATGGGAGACATAATAGAAGGCATGAGAGTAGAACATCAGCGTTTTGGAATAGGTATAGTAAGTAGCTTAGACGGAGCTATTGGGAGCAGAAAAGCCACTATAAATTTTGACGAATATGGCGAAAAGACATTAGTTCTAAAATTTGCCAAACTCAGAAAAATGTAATATTATCAGAATTCAGACAGTAAATAACCAAACATAATAATGTATGCTCAGATTTAGTTATTTTTGAATAAGCTAGTATTATGTTAAACAGAATTAAAAAAGCTACTCATAGTAATACACCCCGATGGGTCGTCTTATGTATTGATCTTTTTCTCTCTTTGGTATCCTTCGGCATCTCTTGTCTCATAATTGATGCTACAGACTTCAAAGAATTGCACATCTCAGACTACTTATATTCGCTAGCATTCGCATTCGCATTAGTATTCTTATTCAGAGCAGGGTCATTCTTTATTACTAAGTCATACAGTGGTATAATCAGGCACACAAGTACACAAGATGCTGTAAAGATTTTCTTAGCTGTTTCTATAAGTACACTGGGACTCTTGGCCGTGTTGGAGGCCTCTATTAACCTTTTTCATATCACCACATATAAACCAGCAGTAGCTGTATTAATAGTTGATTCTTTTATCTTGATATTTCTTATGTCAGGTTTTAGAATCTTTTTTAAACTTTTATATAATCAATATGCTCCTTTTAATAACAATCCCAATACTAAAGAATTAATTATTTATGGAGCAGGAGAAGCTGGCATTATAGCTAAACGAAGCTTTGAAATAAATAATAAATATAAACGAAAAGTCATAGCTTTTATTGATGACAATCCTCAGTTACAAGGTAAGTCCGTAGAAGGAATAAAGATATATTCATCAAGTATAGATTTTTTAAATATCCTACAGGACAGAACTAACGTTGAGTTAGTAATAGCAATCAATAAGATATCGTCTATCAAGAAAAAACAAATCATAGAGACTTGCTTGCAGTACAATATAACTGTCAAAACAATTCCGCCTGTAAGCTCTTGGATAAATGGCGAATTTAACCCTCAAAGCATAAAATTAGTTAAAATAGAAGACTTACTAGAACGAGAGCCTATACATCTAGGCAAAGGTGAAATTACTAAAGAGCTCAATGGTCAAGTTATCCTTATTACTGGTGCAGCAGGTTCTATAGGCAGTGAGATAGCAAGGCAATGTGCTGAATTTAGTCCTAAAATGCTCGTACTACTAGACCAAGCCGAAACACCACTCTACGATTTACAAAACGAGCTAGGAATAAGTAATTCTATAGAAATAATAGTAGCTGATATATGTAATTCACACAGACTAGAAAGAATATTTCAACACTTCAAGCCTGCATATGTTTTTCACGCTGCGGCCTATAAGCACGTACCTCTAATGGAGGATAATCCGTATGAAGCTATCAATACCAATGTCTTTGGCACCCAAAATATTGCCAATTTATCAGCAAAACACAAAGCGAAAAAATTCGTACTTGTCAGTACAGATAAAGCTGTAAACCCTACTAACATTATGGGAGCTTCTAAACGGATAGCAGAGATATATGTGCAGTCTCTAAATGCCAAGCTTAGATTAGAGAGCGATAACCACACGCGCTTTGTGACTACACGATTTGGAAACGTCCTTGGCAGTAATGGCTCTGTAATTCCACTTTTCAAGAAACAAATAGATTCTGGAGGACCAATGACTGTAACCCATCCTGACATCACTCGTTTCTTTATGACTATCCCAGAAGCCTGTCAACTAGTTCTAGAAGCAGGTGTAATGGGTTCAGGTGGTGAAATATACATTTTCGATATGGGAGAATCTGTGAAGATTGTAGACCTGGCACGAAAGATGATCAAGTTGTCGGGTTTAGAAGAGGGAAAAGACATAAAAATAAACTATACTGGACTAAGACCTGGAGAGAAACTAAAAGAAGAATTGCTAAATGATAAAGAAAATACTATAGGTACCCACCATCCTAAAATAATGGTAGCAAAAGTTCCTGATTACAACTACTTAAAAGTAAACAATCTTATCACCAATCTGTATTTAGAAAAAGACAATTTAACAAATAGAATGCTGGTAAAGACTATGAAAAAAATAGTCCCAGAATATAAAAGTAACAACTCTATTTACGAAGAGCTGGATCGTAAGTTTATTGATTATTAGTCTAAGATAGGCTCAGATGTAAGTACCCACTTTGCATCTTCTTTAATACTCTTGAGCTTTTCTGTAATTAGCAGAAGCTCTACAGGTGCCATTTCCCCTTCAAACTTAACTGTGAATATATCTTTCTGGTTAGGAGAATAGCGAAGTATGGTAGAAGGCATATCAGAGTACCCTGACAAGTATTCTTCTTCATAGGTCTCCCACTTACAATCTTTTGCTCCCGCAAAGGTGACACAAAGTGTATCCAAGTTTATTTTAGCTTCAAAAGTGCCTAGATTATCCATAAATCTACGTGCATCAAGAAAAGCAGCACCACTGCCATCTAATGTGAATGTATAAATAGGACACTTACCATAGCAAGCGGTTTGCTCCAAAGTAATGTAGGCGTTACTCGTAACCTTTTTGCACACTCTTTTGGCGGAGTAGCAGGAAATAAATAACGCTGCAAGTAGCAGCGTTATGATATAAATATTTTTCAAGTTTATATTATCGTAAATCTATTTCGATAACCCCAGGTTTATCCTTCGGATTGAATTTAAAGTAGCTTTCACTGATGGCTACATTTGGCTCAAATCCATTTACGATATAGGTGGTTACAAGTCCGTTTTTACTAAATACGCTCATTTCCCTTACCTTATTAGCAAGTTTATCTATGCTTAATTTGACTAGGTAATATCCTTTATTCTTATCTGTAGGAGTTAGCTCTACTATATCTAGTGTCTGAGTACCTTTGGTCACTTGACCAGTATATTTGTGTACAAATCCCTTTTCGTATATAGTAAATATCTCAGAAGGGTTAATATCCAAGGATTTAGGATCAAATTTAGATATCTGTACTTCATTGGCATCTTCTAGGTAAGTCCATATGGTCTTACCGTCACAAAATATTTCCTGACCTGACATAGTGACTCTGAATTTTTTCCCTTTTTGATAAAGAGTACCAGACTGCTTCACTGTAGCACCTGTTTGCTTATTTCGTATGCTCACTGCAAAATTGGCCTTTACAGATTTATAGGTTTTGTAGGTTTTACTCAGTTTGTTAAGTATAGCTGAGCTTTGATGATCTGAAGATGAAGAATGCAAAAGCATAGGACTGAAAAATACGGTCCCTAAAACTGCAACTATTAGTAAAAATTTTTTCATGTTTTTATTATTTCTAATGTAGGTTATTCAAGAACTGTTCCAAAGCATATTCATCTGGAAGCAATACTTTACGCGCCTTGCTACCCTCAAAAGGTCCCACAATACTAGATGCTTCTAACTGATCTATCAAGCGTCCTGCTCTGTTATATCCAACTTTTAGTCTTCGCTGTATCAGACTAGTGCTGCCCTGTTGGTGCTGTACTACTATACGTGCAGCATCTTCAAAGAGTGCATCTCTGTCATTGGGATCAAAATCTGAGGTCTCTGCATCTGATTCTTCGCGAACCTCTGGCAATAAATGTGCGTCAGGATATCCTCGTTGATTGCCAATGAATGCTGTGATAGTGTCTACTTCTGGTGTATCTACGAAAGGACACTGTAAACGAATCATATCACTACCTGTAGAATAGAGCATGTCACCCTTTCCTATCAGTTGATCTGCTCCATTTCCATCTAAAATTGTTCTGCTATCTATTTTACTACTTACTCTAAATGCTATACGAGCTGGAAAGTTAGCCTTTATAGTACCGGTGATAATATTTACAGATGGACGCTGTGTAGCTAGTATTAGATGAATACCAATAGCACGAGCAAGCTGAGCTATACGTCCTATAGGGTGCTCTACCTCTTTGCCGGCAGTCATGATAAGATCTGCCACCTCGTCTATAATCACTACTATATACGGTAGATACTTATGCCCTTCCTCGGGATTGAGCTTACGTTTTATAAACTTTGCATTGTATTCTTTTATGTTGCGTACTAGTGCACTCTGTAGCAAAGCATATCGTTCATCCATTTCCACACAAAGAGAATTTAATGTAGTGATAACCTGCTTATTATCAGTTATGATAGCTTCTCCCTCCCCAGGCAACTTAGCCAAGTAGTGCCTCTCTATCGTTTGATAGAGTGTAAGCTCTACTTTCTTAGGGTCTATCATTACAAATTTGAGCTCTGCAGGATGTTTACGATAAAGTAAAGAAATAATAATGGCGTTAAGTCCTACTGACTTACCCTGTCCTGTAGCACCTGCCATGAGTAGATGAGGCATTTTTGCTAAATCTGCTACAAATACTTCATTAGAGATGGTCTTACCAAGACATACAGGTAATGCTGCATCAGAATTTCTAAACTTGGCACTATTAATAGCCGAATACATGCTCACTATCTCTGGTTTCATATTAGGCACCTCTATGCCTATAGTACCCTTGCCAGGGATAGGTGCGACGATACGTATACCCAAGGCAGCAAGGCTTAGTGCTATATCATCTTCTAGATTTTTTATTTTGGAAATACGAACCCCTGCTTCTGGCACTATTTCAAAAAGTGTGACAGTCGGTCCTATGGTAGCTTTGATACTCGCAATTCCTATCTTATAATTATTCAATGTCTGAACAATCATATTCTTACTCTTTTCTAAGTCATCCTTACTTACCTCCGCCTTACCCCCTTCTCCATACTTATTAAGGAACTCTATCTTAGGAAAGATATAATCTCGCAGGTCTAGCCTGGGATCAAACGGTTCATCTATACCATAGTGCTCTTTTTGCTTACTTTTATCTATCTTTTCTTCTTTGGGAGCATCTTCTATTTTTAGTTCTAGATCGTCCGTATCATCATCTTTGTTATGAGCAGAAGATTCATTTTCAGCAGCGATTATAGATTCCGGCATGGAATCTTCTACCACTTCTTCTACTGGCCGCTCTACTGTAAATGAAAGATCTTCGTCATCTTCCTCTTTTACTATATCATCATTACTCGGCAGTGCTATCTCATCTTTAGCAAAAAGAGACTCTTCCGGATCTAACTCAGAATTATCCTCTTCATCAATTACTGAAGATGGTTTTGTCTTAAGTATTCGCTTATTCCTTATACTTTCGAGTACATCTATGCTGAATGCTACGTACAAAAAGAATAGGGTAACCAAGCCCAAAATAAGCACCATACCTATAGTGCCTACTAGCGACTTGGAAAAAAGGAATACTCCATATCCCAATAGCCCGCTTAGCAGCGGAAAACTCTTTGAAAAAAGAAGTGCACAAACCAATGACACCCATATAGCTGTAACCATGAGTTTACTCGCGGTCTTAGGCCGAACACTAAACTTACTATTGAAATACAGATTAAATCCTATAATAAAGAAAATAGGATAGATGAAAAAAGCTCCGATTCCAAAGCCATTGTAAATGAAGAAATGAGCTAAAAATGCTCCTAGTTTCCCCATAATATTCTGAGGAATTAAATTTTTAAAGTCAAAAACAAAATCACTGATTCCAGTATTAAGTATACTCTGATCCGCACGCCAAGTAAATAAGTAACTTATAGAAGCTAAAAATACAAATACAGAAAAAAGCAATATTACCCCTCCTATTATCTTGTATGCCAGCGCATTGCCCCTCTTACCTTCAGCAAGTGCATCTACTTTATTGTTCCCTTTTTTAGTTGAAAGTGCCATCTAGTTATAGCATTCGAAAATAGTACTCCATAACGGAAATACACACGTTCATTTCTGCACAATACGAGAGAGGTGTACTATATAGTGTAGCGGCACAATTACTGCCTTATGAGTTCCACCTGTCCTTCAGCAAGTCTGTCGTCTCGCTCACAGTTATAGCCATAGTCGAGAATCCAGAAATACGTCCCTTCTGGCATGAGCTTCTTTGTGTTTTCATGCCTTCCATCCCAGCCCTTTTGTGGATTTTTAGATTCAAACATTAATTCACCCCAACGATTATAAATCTTAAGCACAAATCTTCTTTGATTCACAATATCCAAGTAGAATATATCATTAGTACCATCTGTATTTGGTGTAAATACATTGTATAGCTCTAAATCTTTAATGTACTCCACTGGCAGTTCTGCACATAGAGTATCTCTGCAGCCCTCGAGACTCTCTACTGCTAAACAAGCGGTGTACGTACCCGTATCTTGTCCGTAGATATGAGAAGTATTTGCATCTGTACTCGTATTTCTCTTACCGCTTTTAGGATGATCAAAATCCCATATATACGAGGTAGCATTTTCTGAATAATCTGTGAATATATACTCACTACACAGCCCTTGCTCTTCATAACTAAAACCTGCTTTTACGAAAAAAACCTCTACATCATTACTAAAACTATCATAACAATGTCTCTGAAAAGAAGAGTCTGGAATGTATGTAGGTTTATAATTTATAGTATACAGCCCTTCTTCTTTGAATACATAGCTCAAATCTACTTTGGTAGAGGTGTCTTCATCATTGATAGACCATTTATATGCTGTATATACATCATCACTTTCATCTGTGATAAGCACCGTGTCACCTACACAAATAGGCTCAGGAATATTAAATGATACTGGAGGTACGGGCAGCACTATTATCTTTCTGTATGGATAATCTCGTCTATTGGTGTCTGGGAATAGGGCTGAGCACTGATAGGTATTACCAGCGGCTTCATTCACAAAACTATCACTGCCCTCTAGGTATATAAAGTACTCTCCAGGCGTATCGTAGGTGAAAGAAAAGATAGTATCCTTACTCGCATATATACTTGTTTGTGCTTGATCTCCCATTCTCCAAATAAATGTTCGGGTATTGTTACTCGTACTTTTAAAGGTTGCCGCAAAGGGTACACAACCCATAGTGTCAGAAGTAATATCAAAATAAGGTTCTGGCCCTTTGAGATATACAGGAATACGTGCTGTATCTATACACCCTCCATCTGTTTTCACTGCTAAAGTGAGTATGAAATTACCATTGGTAGAGTAATAGTGAAATGGGTCTTGTAAAATACTGGTCGTCGTGAAATCTCCAAAATCCCAATAATAGTCCGTAATAAAATCAGTGGTTGCCCCTATATCAAAATAAGACGAGTCAAAGAACTGAACTATCTGATCACACAGGTAATCTTGTCCTGCAGACTTAATGGCAGCATTTATGCTTCCTACATCTATCAAGTGAGTAGTCGTGTCTCTACATCCTCTCCTATCTTCCGATGCTAACCTAATCTCATACCTTCCTTTAGCTCCATAGCTGTGAGTAGGAAGCGGACCTACCGCAGTAAAGCCTCCCCCATCTCCAAAGTCCCACGACATGCTCTCTAGCCCACCGGCCATCCGCCAGTACATCCTAGGATCATCAAAATACAATATAGAGTCTCTAGGAGTGAAGTCTTTGCCCAAACACAGATTCACCGGTGCATTTATGACATTAAAATAACCTAATTTCCGCCTAAAAGAGTACGTAGAATAGCATCCATTCGTATCTTGGAGTAGTGCGTATATATCATGTCTTCCTTGCTCCGTATAGGTATGCAGTAAATCTGGCAGAGTATCGTTTTTAATGGTATCTGTGGTAAGCGGAAGAGCATTATCCCAAGAGTATTTTATAAAACTCAACTTATCTTCTTCTTCACCTATATATCTTAATGTATCAGTGATGGGTAGACAGTCACCAACACTTTTCAACTCAAAAGACGCTAATGGTTCTGGGAATAATCTGAATCTGTGATGATACCACTGTGTATCTGTACAAATGCGAGAAGAATCTATGTAAAAATCACTCAGGTCATGTGAGCGAAATACCTTAGCTGAACCTATAGTCATAGCTATTCCCAAAGTCACCCACCCATCAGGGTCCGCCACTTGTGGATAGAGGATATCGCCTTTAACGGGTTCAAACAATTTACTGTTCATAAGTGAGTCGCTACACACCTCAACTAGTCCATCGCAAATATCGTATGCTAGTCGTACACCATACTCAGACTTAGAACCAATACAGGGCCTCTTTATAGACCACTTAAACGAACTATAATCAATAACTACAGAAGTATATACTTTCTCACTTTCTGATTTACACCCGGAAACAATATCTTCTACTTCTAAAAAAATAGTATCACACCCTGTACCTGAGTATAAGTGTCTTGAATTAGAGTCTGTATCAAAATTACAATTACTCCTCCATCCTGTACAATTGGACGCGTCAGGATCACCAAAATCCCAAGAATACTTTAGTATGGCATCAGGATGTTTAAAAGTTTGACCTATAGTATAAACAGTATCCATGGATAAGCACTGCTTAGCGTTCAACACCAAAATCTCTGAAGTAACTCCTTCTGAGCGTATTTTATGAAATCCGGAGACCTGCACACACGCACCTACGGTCATACTTAGTCGGACTAAAAAATCTCCTGGGAATGGTGGGATTATATTTTGCACCAGGCCTGTACCAACATTCGCCACGAAACTAGAGTCTAGGGTATAAATAATCCATTGATATTTGGCTCCATTTATCAGTGCGTTACTAAATCTAAAAGTTTCTGGAAAACACTTGACAGAATCTAAAGGAGGCACTACACTTGTCTGAAACTGAAATATATTAATTGGGAACACTCGGGAATACGTCGCCTCACAGCCATTTTTTAATTTCACCGTTAGCGTGGCTCTATACGTACCGCTAGTAGTATATTGATGACACCCACCACTCCAATTTGTAGTATTGGTAGTGCCGTCTCCGTAGTCCCATTCAAAACTTGCTATATCGCTCAACTTTGAGGACGAATCATTGGTAAAGCAAACCTCTTGATAGTCACAAGTAGCTTTTTCTGTTTGATAACTATAGGACACTTCATAGTCCTTCAATACGTTAATATTTTGCTGCCACTTGTCTTCACATCCTTTATCATTTACTACCTCCACTATGATAGTGTAAGGATTACTGGCAATAGATGGATATGATCCATAGCACACTTTCGGGTTAGATACGGGGGACGAGCTACTATTCACACTTCCATCACCCCAGAGGACTGTACGTCTGGCGTACCCCGAGGTAGTGCTTCCCATAGTACTCTTATCTGTAAGACATACATCCTGATCCAGAAAGCAAAAGTTAGACCCGTCTAAGGTGAAATCTGCTGTAGGTAAATCATGAACAATCACCGTCTTGGTAGCTGACTGTGTAGTACCGCCGAAAGTCACTGTAAGCGTGACAGTCACCGAACCGGCAGTACTATATGTGTGTGAGGTGATACGCTGGGTAGAAGTGGAGTTATCTCCAAACGCCCAACTATAGCCAGAAGCTGTACCCGTTATCACAGGTTCAAAAGTGATAACATCATTCAGACAAACCTCTGAAGAAGACTGTATACTTACAGTTTGAGCATAGCCACTGAGACAAGATCCTATAAAAAAAAGTTTTAAAAAAAATAATCTGCTTAGCATAGGTCTTCTATAGACTTGCAAACTAACCAAATAGTTGCTCAGTTGAGTAAACTATGTATCAGTTTTTACAAAAACCTGAAACCCAAAAAAATCTAGCTGAGTGTTTCTGTACCCTTTAGCGTTTAGGCTCCGGCAGTATTTAGGGTCTACTGAAAAAAGATAAAATAGCACCTTATATTGCTTACCTTCAACATATTAAGTTTTAAAAAAAGTGTTGTTATTAGTATAAAAATGCAATGGAATATGCTGTAAACTGTGCAACTACCTGCATTTGTTATTTTGCCTTTTGGCAAAATATGTTCTCAGCAAACCCTAATTAAACCAACTAAAATTTCTTAGCTCATAAAAAAAGCAGCCCGAAGGCTGCTTTCTGATTTAATTTTTAATTTTACTTTACAAAAACTTGAAGCTTCTCCCCAAGTACTTTGCAGTATGACCTAGCTCTTCTTCTATTCTAAGTAGTTGATTGTACTTTGCCATTCTATCACTTCGTGATGCAGACCCAGTCTTTATCAAGCCACTATTCATCGCTACGGCAAGATCAGCTATAGTACTGTCTTCCGTCTCTCCACTTCTGTGTGAGATGATGTTGGTATAGCTATTTTGGGTAGCAAGGTTTATAGCATCTATTGTCTCAGTAAGTGTACCTATTTGGTTTACTTTTACTAAGATAGAATTTGCTATTCCTTCATCTATTCCTCTTTGTAGTCTTTTTACATTAGTCACAAATAAATCGTCTCCTACCAGCTGTACTTTGTCTCCTATTTTATCTGTAAGCGACTTCCATCCTGCCCAGTCATCTTCATCTAGTCCGTCTTCTATACTTAGAATAGGATACTTAGCACTCCAGTCTGCCCAGTACTGAGCCATTTCTTCGCTAGTCAGTTTTCTTCCGTCCGACTTGCTAAACGTATATAGCCCAGTCTTTTTATCATAAAACTCAGAAGTAGCAGCATCCATAGCTATGTGTATGTCTTCACCTGGTTTAAAACCAGCAGCTTCTATAGCTTCTAGTACTGTTTCTATAGCTTCTTCGTTAGATTTTATGTTAGGAGCAAATCCTCCTTCGTCTCCTACGTTTGTACTGTATCCTTTTTTACTTAGAACTTTCTTCAGGTGATGAAAGGTCTCTACTCCCATTTTTAGTGCTTCAGAAAACGTATCTGCTCCTGTAGGCATTATCATAAACTCCTGAAAATCGATAGAATTATCTGCGTGACTACCACCATTAATGATGTTCATCATCGGTATAGGAAGCACATTCGCATTCACACCTCCTAGGTATCTGTATAGCGGCTGACCACTTTCTTCGGCAGCTGCGTGAGCACAAGCAAGACTTACTGCTAACATGGCATTTGCACCTAGATTACTTTTATTCTCAGTACCATCTATAAGTATCATCTTATGATCTATGTGCACCTGCTCAAAAACATCTTCACCTACTATCTCATCGTAGATTTCAGTGTTTACGTTAGCTACTGCTTTCATTACACTTTTACCCATGTAATTAGACTCATCTCCGTCTCTCAGCTCTACTGCCTCATGTACTCCCGTACTAGCTCCACTAGGTACTGCTGCTCTTCCAAATGCACCACCTTCGGTGTATACATCTACCTCTATGGTAGGATTACCTCTACTGTCTAAGATTTGTCTTGCGTGTATGTGTGATATTTCGCTCATGATTTTTTGTTCTATCTAATGAATTCTAGTTTTTAGAAGTAATTATCTACTTAAAGTGCTTTTTACAATAAGCTACAATACTACTCTCTTTATTTAAGGTGTGCAATAAAAGATAATCTCGCAACCGAGAAAATTAATCTTACTAAGATCACCCCATCATCGCCACAAAATCATCAAATAGTTCTCGGTACTTTTCTCCATCCGTCGAAAAACTCGAACTGACAAGCTGCCTTTGAGTATATTCTTCAATTCATCATGTTTACAAAATCATCGAAAAGTTCTCGGTACTTTTCTCCCTTCGTCGAAAAACTCGAACTGACAAGCTGCCATCGAGGATATTCTTTAATTCATCATGTTTACAAAATCATCAAAAAGTTCTCGGTACTTTTCTCCATCCGTCGAAAAACTCGAACTGACAAGCTGCCTTCGAGGATATTCTTTAATTCATCATGTTTACAAAATCATCAAAAAGATAACGACTATCGTGTGGTCCTGGGCTCGCTTCTGGGTGATATTGCACCGCAAAAGCATTCTTACCTGTCACTCTAATACCCTCTACTGTATTATCATTCAGATTGACATGTGTGACCTCCGCACTGCCATTATTACTCTCTGGGTCTATCGCAAATCCGTGATTTTGAGAAGTCATTTCACTTTTACCTGTCAGTAGGTTTTGTACTGGGTGATTTTGACCTCTATGACCTTTTTGTAGCTTAAAGGTTTTCATACCTACTGCTTGTGCCAGTATCTGGCTACCTAAGCAAATGCCAAACATTTTATCATTGGCATCCAGTATTTCTTGTATTGTCTTTACTGTATAGGGCATGGCTGCTGGATCACCAGGACCGTTGCTTATCATAAATCCATCCGGATTCCAAGCTTTCATAACTGCATAGCTGGTATCTCCTGGAAATACTTTTACGTGACATCCTCTTTCTACGAGGCAGTCAATAATATTTTTCTTAGAACCTAAATCTAGTAATGCTACTTTCTTAGCACCAGCTTCATTTACCTCATACGATTCTTTACTCCATACCTTAGAACTTAGTTCTAGACCTTCCATACTAGGAACCTCTTTTACCCTTTTCTTGAGTTCCTCCACATCTAGTATCTCTGAACTTATGATAGCATTCATAGCTCCTGCATCACGTATATGCTTCACTATCTGACGGGTATCTACATCACTTATCCCAGTAAATTCGTGCTCTATGAAGTAGTCATTCAGACTTGTCTCTGCCATAGTACGACTGTGCATAGGCGAGTAGTTTTTACATACTAGACCAGATATTTTAATGGAATCTGACTCAGCATCTTTATCAGCTACACCGTAGTTTCCTATGTGATCCATAGTCATGACAACTATCTGTCCGAAGTAAGATGGGTCAGTGAAGACCTCTTGGTAACCGGTCATCCCAGTATTAAAGGCTATTTCACCTGTTGTGGTTCCGATTTTACCGATGGCATTCCCTTCGAAAACGGTTCCGTCTTGAAGTACTAAATAAGCTTTTTGAGAATTGATTACTGACACGTTCTTGTAGGTTTTGGCAAATGTAGTTTAGATGCTAGTGAATAGTCGATATGGAGAACTAAATAGTTATCAAAAGGTAATCAACGGTTCTCAATGAAAAGTATAAAGTAACTAGTTTATATTTCATCCATTAAGGAATGCACTAGTGAATCCTGGCGGCCACTGTCATCACGTTGCCATTATCACAGCCATATAGAGCGGCATACCCAATGTGATATTAAATGGGAAGGTAATTCCCAATGCCATAGGCAAGTAAAGGCTAGGATTAGACTTGGGATTGACCAACTGCATAGCCGCAGGTACTGCGATATAGGAAGCACTCGCAGCCAAGATAGCATAGATAAATCTGTTCCCTACATCTGGTGTGACCCATTGGCTTATAATGGCTACCACAACCCCATTGATAGCGGGTATCACTATAGCAAAGGCAAGAGGAAACCAGCCTTTTTCGAAAAATGACTGTAGTTTCTTACCACTAGAAATCCCCATATCCAATAAAAATATAGCCAAAAAACCTTTAAAAATATCAGTAGTAAATGGCTTGATACCTGCAGCCTGCTTCTCGCTAGCCAAAAATCCGATGAGCAGACAACCCAGAATAAGTAAAACACTGCCATTCGTAAATGCGTGTTTCATTATTCCTCCATAGTTTACCGTACTCTTTTTCTTATTACAAGCGGATAATAAAAAAACTCCTACTATTATACTAGGTGCTTCCATGAGTGCCATTACTGCTACCATATGCCCATCAAACGGTATATCCTGAAGCTCTAGAAAAGATATAGCAGTGACAAAAGTCACTGCACTTACTGAGCCATAAGCAGCTGCTACTGCACTAGCATTGTATATATTAAATCGCTTTTTAAGTATAAAAAAGGTATATACTGGAATAATAGCTGCTAGCAATATCCCAAAGACTAAGGACCACAGTAAACTAAAATCAAAGTGACTATGTGCTAGTTCTTGACCTCCTTTAAATCCAATAGAAAATAAAAGGTACAACGAAATAAACTTGGAAGAGTTAGCTGGGATTTCTAAATCACTCTTCAGTCTTACGGCTATAATGCCTAGAAAGAAGAACAGTAGTGCGGGATTAGTTAGATTATCTAACAGTAAATGAATATCCAAAATATAGGTTTAGTGGCTAATCTGACGAGATATGCTAACGTAATATGAACTCCTAGAAATAATATCAGCTACTACTTATCGATTAGTTTGATACTAATGACACTCGCTATTTCCAATAATGCTCCAGATCCTTTGGCCTCTTTAATGAGCACTACCAAACGCTTTTTTTCTGCTCTTAGCTCCTGGATACGTTTCTCACTGTTACTGGTATCCACACCAAAACGCTCAATATTACTCAGCAATAAAGAAGCGTGAAAATTAATCTTATCATTAAGTACTGCTAATAAAATCTCTGATGCGTCCTCTGTATTAAAAGTACCATCGATGAATTTGATATTCTCAATAAGGTTTGCTTTAGTTACTGCTGCAGGAATGCTATTCTTCGTGTTTTCCATTGTATAATATTGTTTGTGCAAACAAAAGAGCCCCGATTGGATTATTATTATTTATATTTATTATGTTTGACATAACTAATAGTTATGGATTACACTTTTCAGCAACTCAGAATATTCAATACCGTCTCCGAAACTCAGAGCATCACCAAAGCAGCAGAGATACTGCACATCTCACAGCCGGCTGTGAGTGTGCAGCTTAAAAAATTTCAGGATTTTTTTGATAATCCACTGTATGAAGTCATAGGAAGAAAACTACATCTCACAGATTTTGGTCTGGAGATAGCCGCCGTATGCCGTGCCACTATGCAGGAGGCACAGCAACTCAAGAATAAATCAAAAGAACACAAAGGTGAACTGTGGGGTACCCTTAAAATATCTGTAGTGTCTACTGCTAAGTATGTCATGCCATACTTACTCTCTGACTTCCTCAGAATACACCCTGGCATAGATCTCAAGATGGATGTAACCAATAAAAAAGCAGTACTAGAGAGTTTAGAAAAAAATGAAATAGACTTTGCTATGGTTTCTACCTTACCAGAAAATATACAGATCGAAAAGATACAGCTCATGCCTAATAAGCTCCATCTGATAGGTAGCAAGAATATGCCAATGATAACAGAGCTCAATGAAAAACTAGGCAGCAGTCATACCTTTATTTTCAGGGAGAAGGGGTCTGCCACACGACAGATTATGGAGACTGTGCTCAAAGAAAAAAAGGTAAGTATAGCCAAGCAGCTGCAGCTCACGTCTAATGAAGCTGTAAAACAAGCAGTACTGGCAGGGCTAGGCTATAGCATCATGCCACTTATTGGGCTCAAAAATGCACTACAAAGTGGTGATGTAAAAATCATGCCTGTAGATGGACTACCTGTCACTACTAACTGGCACCTTATCTGGCTCAAAAATAAAAAATTTAGTCCGGCACAAACAGCATTTCTAACCTACCTCAAAGAAAAAAAAGATACCATCCTACACGATAAGTTTCAGTGGTTTGAGCAATTTTAATGCGTAGGCTATTTCTGTAGCCAAGCCTTCTGCAGCTTATTCTCGGGATCTGCTTTGGTTAGCTTATAGTCCACCTTAGTACTTTTGGCGTAAGTGAGCTTAGCAGTATATATTTTGCCATCTCTAGCATAGGTTATTACTACACTATTATTCACCTCATACTTAGCATCGTGATCTTCTAGCTTATCATCTACTCTCCATCCATTTATGGCTATTATCTCATCATTCACACTTAGCCCAGCATCTACCGCAGGACTGTTACTGTAGATGTTACTTATCGTAGTTTTACCATTGCCGTGACTACTTACCACGCCACTCCAGGCTACTGTTTTACCTGCATTTTCATCCTTGAGACTAAGTCCGTATTGGCTAAAGATACGCTCATAATCCAGTGGCTTAGTGCTGAAAATTACATTATCAAAAAATGGCTTCATATCCTTACCCGCCATTTCTGTACATACACCTATAAACTCGTCGTGGGTAAATCCCCTCCCCTGCTTTTTATAAAAATCAGTGTACAGTGCAGTCATCACATCATCTAGGCATTTGTTACCCTTGGCACGTATCTCTAGGTCTAGCATAGTAGCGGCTATCATCCCTTTGTTATAGTAACTCACGGTGGTATTCATACTCTCCTCCGTAGGCAGGTATGCTTTTACCCAAGCCAGCATACTGCTGTGGGCCAAACTCATAATATCCTTCCCGGGACTATTCTCCAGTCTATTTATCTGGCTAGCTATGATCCCAAGATATTCCTCATCATCATATAAGCCGATGCGGTGCAGTGTCTTATCATCATAGTAACTAGTGATACCCTCTGCTATCCAGAGCATATCGGTATATACTTCCTTATCATAATCAAAAGGCCCTAGCTGTATGGGACGCACCCGCTTCACATTCCAAAGGTGAAAATACTCATGAGCTATCAGACCTAGAAAATTCCTATATCTGCCAGCACTGGTATATCCCCAGCGGTACATCATACTCGTCTGACTATTGAGATGCTCTAGACCTCCGCCACCACTTCCCACATTGTAAACGAAATGCGTATATTGGTAGCTCGGATGGTCGCCCATCATTGCTATCTGGCTATCGCTTATTTTTTTAAAATCTTCTTTTATAGTCTCCAGATCATAGTTACCCTCTCCTATCATCACTATGGTATGTGGCACTTTGCCACTGGTATAGCTTGTTTTATCAAAAGTACCCAATGCTATAGGCGAGTCTGCCAGTAGGTCATAGTTATCACAAGTGAATACATACCCAGCTGCTTTAGTCTGTGGTAAAGCTACTTCTACATTGTTCCAACCTTTATAAGGTTGTATGGTCAATGCTATCGGCTCCTTTTCATATCCTTCTAGGTAACCAAAAGCAGATACTCCATGTAGGAATGCATAGTTTTCATCTGCATAGCTTTGGCGTACGCTTACAGTAAAGGCATATACATCGTAGCTCAACTTTACTTCACCTGCTCCTTTGGTGGCTATACGCCACGTGTTTTTGTCTTTTCGTTCTATGGCTAGGTTACCGGCAGTCACATTTTCGAATGCATTGCTAAACTCACGCACTTTGTACGATCCGGGTGTCCATACTGGCACTTTGAAATCTACGAAATCCTTGCCTGCTGCGTCAAAGGTGATATCTAGAGTCACATAATGAGACTTTACTTTATCGAAACTTACCGTATAGTTAATAGCCATGGTGCTTATAGAAATACCAACTAAAAATACGATGGCAATGAGTTTTTTGTGCATAGGGGCAATGTTAGGGAAATTTAGAGAAATGAAAACGTTGTTCTTACCGCTGCCTTACTATGAGTATCTCATCATCACTAAACTCCATCCAGGCTAAATCGTATATATAATGAAATATTTTGCCTTTGGAGTTTATCTGGGAGTGTGTATGGTATTTAAAACGGAATTTTTTATCCTCCAGGATATTTCGATAAACTTTTACTTGGGACTTATTTTTTCCGAGTTGCTCTAGGAGTATTCCGTGGTTTCGTTTGAGGTATTCGTTTATGCTTATGGCGGCTTGTTTAGATGCATGACGCAGGTGTATATGGTAGTAGTTTTTACAGGTTACAGAGCAGAATTTTCTATCTGTCCTACCTTCTACCTCTTTTTTGCATATTTTACATTTTATAATCATATATAATGAATGATAGCAACGAATATAGGCTATCCGTTTGTAACGGTTAATGATGGATAAACATCAAATTAAGCTTGGATTTTAATTTCTACAAGCCCATATTGGTACTATGCAAGCAGCACTAATAACACAAAACTCTACTAACCAAAAGGTTACGATATATAAGCCACTGCCCAAAAGCAAGCGAATAAAGATCCACATACCGTATGAGCTTAAAACGGAAAGAGAATCTTTCAAACAGCTCAACACTTCATTCTACCACCCTACTCAAAAGCTATGGAGTATCGTGAATACAGAAGAAAATAAGGTAGAACTGAAAAGACTATTTGCAGGAAAAATTCAAGTTCGAGAAACAGAAAAACGTACAAAACAGGCACACACTAATCTTACAGAAATGAGCACAGACGCTCTTCTAGAAAACCTAAAAACACTTACTCTCAAAGGACTTAGTGAGCAGACCGTAAAAACATATCAAAGCTGCTTAGCACCATTTTTTGGTCACTTTCAGAATAAGAAAAAACTAAGTGAAATTACCAAGCCTGAAATAGAAACCTACGTCTATATGCTTATAAAAGAACATAAAATAAGTGAGCAAAAACAAAATCAAATCATCAATTCTATAAAGAGCTATTATGAGCATACACTAGGCAGAGATAGAACGCTTTATGATATAAAAAGACCTAAAAAAGCTCTAACACTACCCAATGTGCTAAGCGAAGCAGAAGTGCTAAGACTAATAAACTCACCTACCAATCTGAAGCATAAGACTATACTATACACTATATATAGTGCAGGCCTCCGTAGAAGTGAGCTGATAAATCTGAGGGTACAAGATATAAAATCTGACGAAGGGTACATAATGATAAAAGGAGCTAAAGGAAAAAAAGACCGCAACACTGTGCTTTCTAAAACACTGCTGACTCTGCTACGGGAATACTACAAGAAGCACAAACCAAGTTACTGGCTATTTGAGGGGGCTGCAGGAGGAAAATACAGTGCGACTAGTGTGCAAAAAATATTTCAAAAAGCAGTAAAAGAAAGCGGGTGCAATGCCTGGGCAACGCCTCATACACTGAGACATAGCTTTGCTACTCACCTTATG
>Ga0335398_10001229_pt1 | contig 44870 bp, 28 predicted proteins | sample BON03_FD_205742 | JGI IMG/M metagenome (GOLD analysis project Ga0335398, IMG submission 205742) | Freshwater microbial communities from Lake Bonney liftoff mats and glacier meltwater in Antarctica - BON-03 (spades assembly) (version 2) | ecosystem: Environmental > Aquatic > Freshwater > Ice >... | reverse complement strand
CCATACAACACTCCATTACAACCGCAAACAGGTGAATACAGGGAGGACTGGCCGGGGCATAAAGTGGTGGTGTTGACCATCACCGGGTTAACACATCCGGGTTCTGCTACGGTAAGCTCTTGGCATTTCGTGGCAGCGCAAGTGATTGTTCCGTCTGGATTGGTCACATTGTATTGCGCACACACCAAGTAGCTGCCAAAACCGGGCAGCGGTATGGAGAGGTCGGGTGTAGTAGCCAGTATATTACTGCTTTTGCTGCTGTACCACACAACGGATTGCAGCGTGGTGGCATTTTGGCTGTTTACGGGAAATACTTTTCCAGACAACTGGGTACCAACTGCCGTGACCCGCATGTCAAAGCCGCAACCATTGCCGTTTTGGGCCTCCACCTTTAATGTTTCGCAGTATTCCGCGACACATCCAAAAGGGTCAATTACTTTCAGGCAAACGGCATAATCACCTTTTTGTGAAAAACTATGCACGACGTTTTTCCCGATTGCGACCGAGCCATCGCCGAAATCCCAATGACAAATTTGGGTTTGCGGATCATACACATTTCCAACAAAATTGAATTGTAGTCCGTCATTGACATCAGGGTAATAGCCAAAATGTGCAGCACAAGGTAGCGTATCAGAAATGCAGGTCAGGGAAACAACTTGCCCATTGCCATTTGGAGCGCAGCCTTGAGGCATGGGGGCTATGGCGGTGGAAAAAGAAATTGTCTGTCCGCCAATAAGTTGATCGGCACCCAATACAGCGCGATAAACCTGGCCATTGTCAAGATCAATGATTTTTGCACCACAACCCGGTGTGACACTGGCGACCCAACCTACCTGGCTGCACTGCGCGTACACCTTCTCCCCCCAAAGCAAAAATGCTCCCAGAAAAAACGATGCGAAGAATAAAGTTACGTTGCGCATAAGCTATTTTTGAACGATCAAAAAGACGTTACAGAGTGGGCAGAAGGTTGGGATTTTGAGGGCGTTCCAGTTTTACTTTACAAAGGTTGGGGAAAAAACGGATTAAATCAAATACATTTTACTAAACTTGCCGGATATTTTTTTTGTTTACAAGCCAAATAAGAAGCTGATAGTCAGTCAAATAGGCTAGAGACGTTAAAATTCAACATTATCCAATTTTTAAGCAAACGGACAATGCTCAGCGACAACTTGCTCTCACTGCTCACATCTTTTACCAAAGTGGAGCTCAACCGCTTTCGAAAATATTTGCTTTCTCCCTATCTGAACGAACAGCCTGATGCTACGCGCTTGTTTGATTTTTTGAACGAATCCATCCGCCAAGACATGGATGTTACACAATTGACAAAAGCAATGGTATGGGAAACACTTTATCCCGCAAGAAAGTTTGACGATGCGCATTTGCGTCGGCTTTCCTCTGATTTGAGCCATCTGGCCATGCGGTTTATGGTAGCAGAAGCCCGGAACAATGATCCGCTCAATGAAGCGCTAGACTTGCAAAAGGTGTTAGAAAAGCCACTGCTAAAGAAACTTCTTGCCAGTACGGAAAGGCAAATATTTCGGCTTTTTGATGAAACGCCTGGACAATCGAGCGAGTTGCTGTTGGCACAATTCAGGATGCACCACCGTGTTTTTAGCAGGGCATCAAAACTCGTAGCGATCACGGGTTACGGCGATAAGCTTTCCACTGCTGATTTTTACTTGGAGTGCTTTTACCTGATCCAAAAATTGAAGTACTATGTTGCTTGGCTCCAATTCAGTGGTATTCGGGACACAGAAAAAGTCATATCCTTTATGCCCGGGTTCTGGGAAGAAATTAATTCAGAAAGGTTTAAAAACATCCCATTTATTACCGTTTTCAGCAGGGTTGTTTTGTGTTTTACGGAACCAAACAATGAAAGCCATTTTCAACAGCTGTTGATTGACCTGGACAAACAAGCAGGTAATTTACCCAAAGAAGACTTGCGTGAATGTTATCAAATTGCCCAAAATTATTGCGCCTTAAAAGTCAACCAAGGTCAGACTGATTATTACCCTATTTTTTTTCGTGTCTTAAAAAAAACTGTCCTGCTAGAAATATTAGTTGAAAACAATCACCTGACAGAAGGGGTGTTCAAAAATATGGTAACCATCAGCATGTGGGTGGGAGAGTTTGCTTGGGCCGAGAATTTTATCAATGAATATGCAGCATATCTGCCTGCCCCTATACGGGAGAATGCCAAAAGGTACAGCTTAGCGAATATTTACTTCCGGCAGAAAAAACATGCAGAAGTCATTGATTTGTTGCAAAATGTAGAATACAATGACATCGTGTATGCGCTTGGCTCAAAATTGATTTTGTTGAGGACTTATTATGAAACCAACGAAAGCCTGGCATTGGAGTCGCTTATGGATAGTTTTCGAATTTATATTCGTCGAAATAAGTTGATATCAAAAAATCAAAAACGCGAGTATAACAACTTCCTCAACTTTGTAAAAAAGCTGACTTATTTAAATACTTTTGATTCCAATGCCATTAGCAAATTTAAAAATTTGGTTACTGAATCATCTTCTAATATGCCCAAAAAATGGCTGCTTGAAAAAATTGATGAAATTGCAGCCTCCAAAAGGGGAAAGTCAGCTAATAATGGAGCAAATCAAAAGTGAGTCGCTTATTTGTCGCTTATTTAATCGGATGATTCTGCTGCGCAGTTTGTTGATCTGCCATGTCAGTTTGATAGTCTGTTTGAATTCACTTTCAGCTCAAAAAATTTCACTGGAATCCGCTGTCTACCAAGGTGTTGTATGGCGGCACACACCCAAACTTACTACCAAAACGGGCGAAGGCATCAGCGGACAAGAACTAGGCATCCGTTTTCAAACCCTGGGCCGTCGCGATTGGCAGGTCTGGCAACGATACCCGTCCCTGGGAGGGGTATTCGCCTGCTTTCAGCTTGGAGAAAACGCGCATGAGCGAGCCTTTGGCTTGCTGCCCTGGCTGAATGTGCCCATCCTGCGGGCAGCTTGGTTCAGCGCTCATTTCCGCATCGGTACGGGTCTCGCCTGGGTCACCAAGCCTTATGATTGGTGGAACAATCCCGGTCAAAACGCCATTGGATCGCACTGGAACAATATGACCCAGTTTCGGCTGGCTGCGGAGGCTCGGCTCAGTGCTCATACACGGCTGTTGCTGGGTGGCAGTTTTACCCATTTTTCAAATGGCGGAATGTCTTTGCCCAATTACGGTATCAATGTGTTATCAGGCTGGGTTGGCGCTACCTGGTCGCCAAAGCCGCTTCGGAAAGCCGATTTCAAGGCAGCGGGTACGAGCCGAAAATTGGGTGGAAGGCGACTGGGCGGGCTGCTGCAAGGTGGTTTTTCCGCCATACAAATCGCCACTTTCGACGGACCAAAATACCCGGTTTGGTCGGGCTCCGCTGCGGTTTTGTATCGCTTCAACAAGCTGCATCGAGCATCCTTTGGCCTTGATTATGAACAGAATAAGGCCATTTATGCCTGGGGCCTGCACAGCACCCGTTTTGATGACGAAGCTGCTGCCCGGCAAGGAGCCACCCGGCTGGCGCTGTTTCTGGGGGAGGAGTTCTTGTTTGGCGATCTGGGTATTCAATTGCAACTTGGCCGTTATTTCGGTGGAAAATACAACGCTTTTGTACCCAAGTCGCTCTACAGCAAACTTTCTATCCGCTGGTATTTGCCTGAAAGTATTCCAACGCCGGTGCGTCCATTTCTAGGGGCCACCTTGAAGACGCACGCTTTTACCGCAGAATACATTGCCTGGAATCTTGGGCTAGCGTTCTAATCGTCAGCGAATTTTACCGATACTGTACCCTACGAATAAATTCCCGCGCACGTGTGCCGAACGCGCAGGGCCAGGCGGCTTAGGCGACAGGTAAGGCGTTTCAAGGTTGTACAATCCACTCACCCTTGCCTCCAGCGTCCACCGCTGACCGAAACGGCGGCTGATACCAATATCATATGTAATTCCGGGTAGCCACTGTGTCCTCGAACGCATGGTTTGTCGTTCATACAATGCGCGATACAGTTTTAATTCTTTCCAATGCGAAGGAAAGCTGCCGTGAATGGTTGCCTGGCCAGCAGTGCCCTGTAGTTCATAAATTTGTTTGACTTCAAAAAAACGGTGCTGAACAAGCGAAAAGGAGGGTTGGAGCGACAGCTGCCACTTCGAGCGTTTTTTACCAAAAATGAAGCGATGGCCCAAGCGGAGGTTAAGCGAGGATAGCGGGATATACTCTGGCAATATGGGCAAAGGACGGCCTTCTCCGACATAAACAGTCGATGTGCCAGATAGCAGGTTTAAATTAACGCCAAGAAAGGTATCCGTTTTTAGTTCTGCAAAATTGGCCACCAGATCGCCATTAAATAGACCCAAATTGCTTGCCTTATTGTGCTCTTCCCAACTTCCCTGTACCACAATGGCAGCGCGGGGCGAATACTGCCATTCCAGGCTGCCGCCGAGCCCATGGCGCAACGCCATAGACAGGTCAACCTTTGCGGCAAAAGGCGCAAAACGCTGCGCCGATGCTTTGAAAGCAAAGGCGCAGCATATTGCTACTATAATAAGATATGTTGTTTTCATCTTTGGAATCAATGAAATGGATTGGAGAACCTGCTGTCGGTTAGTACATCATAAGAGTTCATTGTTTTGAGGAAAGCGAGCAGGTCCAGCTTATCCTGGGCACTGAAGTTCATCTTCAGGGCTTGACCATTTGAATCGCGCAGCAAAGGGTGTAAATTTGGATGCGACTGAATCCCGGTACTGTAGAAATCAAGCACTTCATGGAGCGTTTTAAATCGCCCATCGTGCATGTAGGGCGCTGTGAAAGCAATATTGCGCAAGGAAGGAGACTTGAAAACGCCTTTGTCCCCCTGTCGGCTAGAAATATCCCCAAGCCCTTGATCGACATAATTCATGTCCAATCCATTACATGCCAAGAACTCACTCTGAAGGGAACGAATTGGCGAGTGGCATTTCGTGCAATTTTGAGAAAAAAGTGACCGCCCCCGCAGCTCGGATTCAGAAAAATCCAACAATGACTTTATGATGGTATCGGTACCAACAGTATCCGTTATGGTAATCACGCCAAGATAAGAGCTTATAATAGAGTCGCGCTGGGCGGTTATCGGAATACTTATACTGGATGTACCAAACAAATCACCATTGACCTTGTCCAAAGCTTTGTCTAATTTTGAACTTGCGCTGCCCATAGCATGAACGAATTCCTGCAAGCCTTCCAAAAGGCGCGATTCTGTCACCGCAGGATCGCCATAAGCCTGTAGCATAAAATAGGGGTAATATTCCCGGGCTTTTGCCTTTTCGATCACCTCCGCCATGGTCAGTCCCATCTCGTGTGGGTTGGTGAAAGCCATCGGTGCCTGGTTAACAATATCAGCTGCCCTGCCATCCCAAAGCAAGTCGGGTTTTACACCGTTGATGGAGGCATAGTGCGCCGCGAAACTCGCAACATTGCCCAATGACATGGAATTTCTGGCAGTAAGATGTCCCGTTACGCCTTTGCTAAAAGCCACATCATCGGCAAAAGCCCTGTTTTGTTTGTGGCAGGATGCACAGGATATTTTTCCGTCCAGTGATAAGCTTTCATCATAAAATACAATTCGCCCCAAATTGGCCTTATTTCTGTCAATGACGTGCTGGCTCAGGCCCATGGTCACCAAATAATTGGGTAGGCTGTTCTGAAAGTCAGCATTAAAAATGTCAACATAAATGGCTGCTTTCAATTCATAATCACCCAAATTTGGGAGTTCGTGTACCAGAAAATTGTCGGACTTGTTACAGGAAGCAAGCAAGCCGAGTAGCATGATCAGGATCAACTGTTTCATAGAAAATAGGTTTAAGTGTCATAAATTTTTCGTAATAATTTCATTCAAGGTAAACGCTTTACGCCATTAAAGACACGATCAATGATTGAATACCCCTTTTTTGGGGTTGAACCAAGCCGCATTTTGAGTAAGCATTGCAAATGTTAGGGCAAGGAGACACGGATTTACATTGAAAACCAAGTATTGAATATTTCTATTTATTTAAACTAAGTTTTATGGCCTTGTTCTGATTGAATAGCGGTCTCCTTATTTTTTTCTATTAATTTTGCACTCTTTTTTAACAATTATGGCCACACCACGCACCGTAGCTTTTCATACCCTGGGTTGTAAACTGAACTATTCGGAGACCTCCGCACTCGCGCGGCTCTTTGAAAGCAGCGGCTACCTGCCCGTGAAGTTTGAAGAGGAAGCCGATATATACGTGCTGAACACTTGCTCCGTGACGGAACAGGCCGACCGCGAGTGCCGCAAGATCGTGCGCCAGGTCATGCGCCGCCAACCGGGTGCTTTTATGGTGGTCACTGGCTGCTATGCCCAACTAAAGCCACAGGAAATTGCCGATATTCCCGGGGTAGACCTGGTATTGGGCGCGGGGGAGAAATTCCGTATCATCGATTATGTAGACGAGCTTTCCAAAGCCCAAGGCAAGGGCATGGTGCGGGCCGGGGACGTGCGCGACGTAAATACTTTCTCGTCTTCCTTTTCTTTTGGCGACCGCACGCGCTCCTTTTTAAAAGTGCAGGACGGCTGTGATTACAAATGTACCTTCTGTACCATCCCGCAGGCGCGCGGCGCAAGCCGTTCTGATACTGTAGAAAGCGCTGTGGCCAATGCCCGGAAAATTGCGGAAATGGGCACCCGCGAAATTGTCCTGACTGGGGTAAATATTGGAGACTTTGGCAATGGCACCGAGGTAATAGAAGGTGCCAGGCCCAGAAAAGAAGCACTTTTTGCCGATTTAGTGAAAGAACTCGACCAGGTTGAAACCGTTTCCCGTTTCCGCATCAGCAGCATCGAGCCGAACTTATTGACCGATGAAATAATAGAATTTGTGGCAAATAGCCAACGCTTTATGCCGCACTTTCACATTCCCTTGCAATCGGGGAACAACAAGCAGCTGGCGGAAATGCGCCGCCGATACCGCCGTGAATTGTACGCCGAACGCGTCGCGAGCATCAAACGGCTCATGCCACACGCTTGTATTGGCTGTGATGTCATCGTCGGATTTCCGGGAGAAACAGAAGCCGATTTTTTGGAGTCGTACGAGTTTGTCCAAAACCTGGACATCTCCTATCTCCACGTTTTCACCTACTCCGAGCGTGCCAATACGCCAGCAGCTGAAATGGCAGGCAAAGTGCCGATAGAGGAGCGCCGCCGCCGGAACCAGGCTTTTCGTGGTCTTTCTGAAATGAAACGCCGGGCTTTTTACCAAGAACACCTGGGCACTACCCGCCCCGTGCTTTTTGAACAGCACCGCGATCCTGCCCTGTTAACAGGCTTTACTGATAATTATGTGAAAATTGAAGTCCCGCTAGCCTTGGGGAAAGTGAATGACATTGGCCCGGTTGCGCTACAAAGCTTGAGCCTGGACGGAGAGAGCGTGCTTTCTAAAGGGGTTTCATGGTTTCAAGGTTAAAGGGTTTCAAGGTTTACGCGATATTTGGTTGCTTTGAAACTGTATTTCAAATTTGACAACAGATCGCGTAAACCATGAAACCATGAAACTCTGAAACCATGAAACCTGCTGCGCTAGCGCAGCAGCGTTACCTCATTTGTCCGCACTTCCTCCTTTCCATCGGGCATCTTTATTTTTATCCGATACACATACACATCAGAAGGTGCGGGCGTGCCATCTATTTTGCCATCCCAGCCACTGGTGCCGTTGTACACCTTAATACCCCATCGGTTCCAAATTTCGATATCTAATACCTGAATATCAGAGGCTTTGGATACAGGTCCGAATATGTCGTTTGCCTGGTCGCCGTTGGGCGTGAAGGCGTTGGGGATTTCAAATATGCGCAATTGCTCTACGGTAAATTGCACCGTATCGGCACATCCGAATGCATCTTTTACGATTAAGCTGTAATCCCCGCCCTGCAGCATGGTCGCTATTGAATCTGTTTGGCCAGTGCTCCAGTTGTATTGGATGGGTGCAATGGCATTGGTCACTACGGCTACGGCTTGCTGGCAACTGGTGTCGGGCAAGCAATCGGGCTGCAAATTAACCGATGCCATGATGGCGCAACAGGAATCTACCTGGATTTCGATGCTTTTTTTGACGGTACAACCCAGGTCGGAATGGATGCTGAGCTCAATCGTTTTTGACCCTTTGTTCAGGTACTGGACGGTATGTGGCCCCATGGTGGTGTCGTTAAAAGGGCTTGCATTGGCACCAAAATTCCAATTCCAGGCATCAATAATGCCGTTGGTTGTGGTACTCATATCTGTAAAGGTGATTTCTTCGCCCAGGCAAATAATATTGTCTGCATCATCGGTTATGAAGTCAGCTTTCGGCCCTTCAAATTCAACGGTGCCGCCCCAATCAATGGTGAACCCGCTGCCGCTGGAGGTGAAGTTGTTTATGGAAACTGTATAGGTTTCACCGGCGACAAGATCCATATACCTCAAAAAGTTGTCGTTACCGTTAAAGCAGCCAGGATCTTCGCTGACATCTGTGGAAGTAGCGTTCAAACCTGTTGGGCCCATGCAAGGACTTGGTAGAGAAAAGTCGCCAGCTGCCATGCAGCGTTCGAGGATTTTTCCACTGCAATCATCCGGGCCATTGGGCAGGTGATACACGACAAAATCAAGGTCATCATTCGGGTTAACGGGATTGAGGGTAAACTCCAGGGTGCCACTGGTGGCAGCCGTGAAAGTGAACCAGGACGAATTAGATTCCCCCGCAAAGCCGATCAAACAGGTGGCTCCGTCCCACTCGAACGGATCAGCGCCCGGACCAGCAACAAATTGAATCTCTCGCTGAGATTTGTCGCAAACAAAAATAGCGGTGGGGCAGTCGCCCGTAATGGCATCATCGGGGCTTGTATTAAAAATGCAGAATTGAAAAGCGCCAGCAAACAGGGCATCAACGCGGACATAATAGGTCTGGCCAACAACAAGGTTTAAGGCACTTAACTGTTGGGCATCACCGCCTTGTACATTGGCGGCACATCCAAGTTCCACCAAGCCATTGGAGCAGTTGCCACCGTAAATAGCGATGGTCGGTCCCGTCATGGAGGAGAAAATGGAGGCAGATACGAAGATATCCATGTTGGCAGCCGTTGCTTCGAAGCTATACCAGACATCGTTTTGTGCGGCATTGAAGCAAGCTGGAGTCGGTGTGCTACTCGGTAGTGCTCCTACATTCGTTTCAGCGTCTGGCTCGGAACAATACTGGCTGGGGTTGGCAATCGGTATTGCTGTCGTACAATCGTCATTCAGTATTTGAGCCTGAATGCTTTGTGAGAGGGAAACAAGGAGTAGGAGCAGCGGGAATGCAAATGAATGTGTAGGTTTTCTAATCATGATTTTACAGGCAAATAAGTTTGTAATGGCACGAAAGATACGGTACCAAAAAATAAAGGTAAACATCTAGTGCAAAATGGGGCAAGTGTTTTCACAGATACAATCTAAAGGACAGTTGTTGTCTGTTATCCAGCATATAATTTCAAACAAACACCACAAAGGCAGCTCGTACCATATTGGCGGGTCAAGGTTTCTATGGTGGCTGGATGCACATTGTTCAAGGCTTTGCACCAACACGTTTCGTCTTTGTAGCACAGGAAATCTTTCTTACAGCGTGGGCATTTGGCAACCAAATCTTGCTCATCTTCTACCCATGCGGAGGCTGCCTGTCCTGCAACGGTTTGAAATTTTTCTTCGGTTTTCATTTTCCCAAAAATCGCCGGATTTTGCTTCTTTACCCGCACTTTTACGGCTTTCATGTTTGGGAATTGGCGCTTCATTTTTCCAATAATACCGGAGACTACTGTTTCGATCAATTTCCTGGGCGTGGCCATTTCCACCAGACAAATTTGAAAGACTGTTTCGTAATTGACATTGGTCTCTTCCAGACTGTCTTTTGCGGCGGCGGCTGCAATTCCGGTACTCACGTAAACATCCACAATGTATTCAGTGCCAAGAATTTGTTCGGCTTCATACACACCGTGATAAGCGTGAAAACGCATTCCTTCGAGAGCGACCCATGCCATAGTTTGGATGTATTATTGGTTTTCAAAAGCGTAGGCAGCCGCGCCAATGATGCCTGCATTGTTGAGCAGCTTGGCGGGTACTACCGATGCTTTGGTATGTAATTGGTCTTTGAATTGATCAAATAACTTGCTCTCTCCGCCGCCCAGAATAATCAGATCGGGTGAAAAAAGCAATTCCAGGTGCAGGAGATATTCGTTGAACCGGTTGGCCCATTTTTTTCGGCTAATTTTCAACTGCTCGCGGGCACCAGAGGAGCACCATTGTTCAGCTGGTCTGCCTTTTTTCCACAAAACATGTCCAAGTTCTGTGTTTGGAATCAAAACTCCTTTGTAAAAAAGCGCAGACCCCAAGCCGGTGCCAATTGTAATAAGCAAAACAAGTCCTTGTTCCTCTCGGCCCTTGCCAAAGCGCATTTCCGCCACACCCGCTGCATCGGCATCATTGGTCGCGAAAACCGGACACCCACAGGCATCTCCGAACACTTTTTGGATGTCTGTACCTTTCCAACTGTCGTCAATATTCGCAGCTGACAATGCCACGCCATTTTTTACAATGGAGGGGAAACCGCAGCCGACGGGCCCTTTATAGTCGAAAAACCGCACAATCTCTGCAAAGGCGGCGGCCATCGTTTCCGGTGTAGACGGCTGTGGTGTAGACACCCGGTACCGTTCACCTGAAAGTTGGCCTTTCTCTAAACTTACCAGTGCTCCTTTCATTCCAGAGGCACCTACATCAATTCCTAGAATATTCATATTTCTTTAATCTTCAGGGATAACGGCTTCTACTACTTCGTCATCGCCAGTTTCGCTAACGAGTGATTTTTGTTTGCGGCGTTCGAGGGAATTGGCGTGCATGTCAATGTATTCAGTGCGGTTGTGCACAATGTCAGCGGCAAGGTACAAGGCTTTGATGAACGACATTTCATCGGCTTCTCCTTTGCCTGCAATATCATAAGCTGTGCCATGGTCGGGAGAGGTGCGCACGGCCCGCAAGCCAGCGGTGTAGTTCACGCCAGCGCCAAAAGAAAGTGCTTTGAAAGGCACCAAGCCTTGATCGTGGTACATGGCCATGATGCCATCAAACTTATGGTGTTGGCCTGAGCCAAAAAAACCGTCGGCAGGGTAGGGGCCGAAAGCCAGCACACCCTTGGCTTTTGCTTCTTCGATGGCTGGGAGGATGATTTTTTCTTCTTCATGGCCGATCGCGCCGTCGTCGCCCGCATGTGGGTTTAGTCCCAGCACGGCGATGGTTGGCCGGTCGATGTTGAAGTCGATTTTGAGGGTTTCGGCCATAATGAGTATTTTCTGGAGAACCTTTTCTTTCGTTACGGCTGCTGCAACTTCACGCAGCGGCAGGTGATTGGTCACGACACCTACGCGAAGCGAATCAGATACCAGGAGCATCAAGGTTTCTTTTGCCTTGAATTCCTCGCTGAGGTATTCCGTGTGCCCAATGTGTTTAAAACCACCCAATTGCATCGCTTTTTTATTCACGGGCGCCGTTACCAAAGCATCAATGTCGCCACTTTTAAGGTCTTTCACCGCAGCAGCAAGGGCATCCATGGCGCATTTCCCGCCAATTTCGTTGGACTTTCCAAGCGTAATATTGACATTGTCGGGCCAGCAGTTGATGACATTAATCAGCCCAGTCTTGGCTTCTGCAGGTGTATTGATGGTATTAAACTGGATATTCTCTTCCGTGATGATATTTTTATGATAAGCTACAACTTTGGTGCTGCCATAAATCACAATTTTAAATTTTTGTCCGGCCTTTTTTATGGCCAAAGCTTTGAGAACAACCTCCAGGCCAATGCCATTGATGTCGCCGCAAGATATTCCGATGGTTATATTGCTCATTTTTTGAGTTATGAGTTATGAGTGATGAGCGATGAGTTATGAGTTATGAGTTATGAGTTATGAGTGATGAGTTATGAGTTTGCACGACGTTTGTGCATTTGTTTGGCATTTGTGTTTCAGCACCTTTATACAATTCATGGTTCAGGTGCTGGAAAACAATTCTACAGTAAAGCACAAACATCGTGCAAACTCATCACTCATAACTCATAACTCATAACTCAAGAAAGGTATTGTTTTTTCAAAAAGTCGTACAGCAAGCGCACGCCTACGCCAGTTCCTTCTTTGGTGCGATAGCCGTTGGCGACGCGAAGATAAGCAGGCCCGGCGATGTCGAGGTGCAACCAGGGAAACTTGACAAAATGTTCCAGGAATTTACCGGCTGTGATCATACCTGCGTTGCTGGAGCCCATGTTTTTCAAATCGGCAATATTGCTTTTAATGTCCTCGCCAAATTCTTTCCAGAGGGGCAGTTCCACCAGGCGTTCGTAGGTAGCAAAGCCGCTGGCTTCCAATTGTGCTTTAACATTTTCAGGGGCGTTGCCCATGTAACAAATGACCTGGGTGCCCAAGGCGCGCACGGCTGCGCCCGTAAGCGTAGCCAGATCCAGTACGATTTCAGGGTCATATTTTTTGGCAAAGAGCAGGGCATCGGCGAGGATCAAGCGACCTTCTGCATCGGTATTTACCACTTCAACGGTGGTTCCGGATGCCATGGTGATAATGTCGCCAGGTGCTAGGGCGTTTTCGCCTATTTTGTTATCGGTAACGGGGATAAGGCCGATGATGTGCAGCGGAAGCTCGGTTTTTGCTGCGGCCGCCATGACGCCAACCACCGAAGCGCCGCCTGCCATGTCGCATTTCATGTAGTCCATGCCTTCACTGGGCTTGAGGCTGAGGCCACCCGTGTCGTACACCACGCCTTTACCGATGAGCACCAGCGGTTTTGCGTTTTTTGCGTTTTCAGGATTCCATTCCAGGATACAAAACTGCGGCGGGACGCTACTCGCTTTGTTGACGGCCAATAAGCCACCCATTTTCAGGGCTTCTATTTTTTCTTTGCCGAAAACTTCTACTGAAAACCCGTATTCTTTTCCGGCAGCCTTGATCGCATCCGAAAATTGGAGTGCATTAAAATGGGAGAGGGGTTCATTCACAAAATCGCGGGTGAGGAAAACGGCATCCAGCAAAGCATTCGCCTCTAAAATGGTCTCTGCTGATGCTGTTGGGCCTTCTATCCGAATTTCATGCAGGGCTTTTTCTTTTTTGGCAGGCTCTGAAAAATATTTCAGGAATTGGTAGCTCCCCAAGGCCAATCCTTCAGCAAAAGGCAAGGAGCGATCCTGGGTGCATAAGTTCCGCAAGGTCACGGAGTCTATTTTGTACTGTCGGAGTTCGCGGAGCAATTCGTTGCCCGCAATGCGTGCATCTTCCCATGCGATGGCGGGGTCGGGTTCGGGTTTCAATACGCGAACAAAAACAGAGCCTTCACTGCGGGGGAAAAAAAAACTGCGGACTTCCTGGGCTGCCGCTTGTCGAAGAAACGCTGATTCGTGGGGCGCAAGGGTTGCGTCTAACATGTCAAGCCTGTCTTTTTCGGCGAGGATGACGATATTATCGGTATTGCGCGCCGATTGTACGGCGGCTAGTTGGACTCGTTTCACAGAGCGAAGGGATGATTATGTCAAAAAATATCCAATATCCAGGCTTTTTTTGGGATGAATCAAAAAACCGGAAAGGAACTTATATTGGGGCAAAGGTAGTCGATACTTGGCTAATTTTAGCTGAAATGTGCAAGTAGCATGAAGGGAAGGTCGGTTATTGCTGCGCGTGGTTGAAAATGTCAACGAGGAAAAGGAACAAGCTGTCTGCTGAGAATTATGAATCACCAGTTGATTCAAATACATTGATTCCAAACTGCGTTATCCCCTTTTCACTACTCAATCCGATTCAATAATCATGAATAAATCCGTATTGCTATTACTCGCTTTCACCCTAGCACTCGGTATGGCTTCCTGCAAAAAAGATACTGGCCAAACCACCCTGCACATCCGCCTCACCGATGGCCCAGGAGATTACCAGCAAGTAAACGTTGACATCCAGGAAATCAGGGTCAAAACCGCTCAAGATACATCAAAGTGGATATTGCTACAGACCAATGCAGGAGTTTACAACCTTCTGGACTTTCAAAATGGCGTTGATACCCTGCTTGCTTTCGGCCCATTACCCGCCGTCCTACTGAAAGAGGTTCGTTTCATTTTGGGGCCCAACAACTCCATCATGAAAGACAGTATCATCTATCCACTCGAAACACCAAGCGCCCAGGAATCCGGGCTTAAAGTGAAGATTGACAAAAACCTGGGATTGGACCTGAACACTTTTGTAATTGACTTCGATGCGCAGGCATCGGTATTGGTTCAAGGAAACGGGGCGTACAAGTTAAAGCCTGTCATCAAATTGAAATAGCAATTTCTTCGCTGCGCACCAACCAAAGCCAAGCGCGACTTCCCGAAAGTTTCAAGACTTTCGGGAAGTTCAACGCTGGTAGAAATGCAGCAGAAAACGATCAACTAATTGCTAAACGAAAAACGATTACTGCCGTATTCTTTGCCAGCTTTGGAAAGTTCAAATCAGTATGACTTGGCTGCTTGCACGGCACCTGCCCTTAATATTAAATCTGTTGTTGTAGATATTTTTGTTGGCACTCATTGATTGAATAGGATCGCTTTACCGTATCAGCGTCGTATTCCCTTTGTACATCGCTCTCGCCCCATCGACATATTTCACCTCCAGTTTCCAGGAAAAATCGCCAGGATCCATGGGCTTACCACGGAAAGTCCCATCCCAGCCTGTCTTTGGGTCGTTTAAGGCAAAATCCTTGGCTTCATACACTATTTTTCCCCAGCGATCATAAATCCTGAACACCCGTGCCGTAGAGTTTTTCTGACCGCTCACCAGCAATAGATCGTTGACAAAATCGCCATTGGGACTAAAGGCAGTTGGCACGCGCACCGCCTTTAAACTGCCGCCACCACTGCTCGGCTCTCCTAATAGTTTTTCAATATCAGCTTCTTTTATTTTTTTGCTTTCTTCCGCTGCGGCGTCCTTTTTTACCACCGTCCCCACTGGCACATTCGCCGTCCCCACCGATCGCGAAAGCGGCCGCAACCCCTGCGGCACCGTTGTCGTCGTATCTGAAGGCTTCCGCACACCAATCTTGATGCCCCCAAATTGCGTACTATCCACCAGTTGAATATTGCTTTCCTTGCCGCCAAAAACCCTATCAATCAATTTTGGCGTCAACCAAATACCCAACACGACCAACAAAATACCTACACCAAAGGCAATAAATATCCCCAAGGTAGAAAGTGATCCATCATCTTTGTTCAGGGCTTTGATCCGCGACAGCGCTTCACGTGCGTACGTGCCTTGTGGGTATTGCGAACGATAGGTTTCATAGCCAGGAACGGTATTTGAAGCAGTGGCTTTTTTCCAGGCAGCTTCCTCCGCCGTTTTTTCAGCTTGTTGCCGTTTGGCTTCGGCGGCCTTGGTTGCTGCATCGCGTTCGCGGCGCTTCGCGGTATCCTGCGTGCGTTTGTCAGCTTTTTGGCGCTCTGTTTCAGCGCGTTCGGCATCGTTTTTAGCCTGTTTAGTCTCGGCTTCCTCCTTGCGCCGGGCATCCAATACCGCCTGTTGTTTATCTTTTTCAGCCTTTTCCAGTAAAGTCAGGGTGCGTTTTACCCCTGACACCACATCCAACCAGGCGCTGTCGCGCTCCGGCCAATAGCGCTGGTCAGTTACCGGCTTTCCGTCTGTGGGCAATGCCTGCAAGCGACTGATAACCGGGTCGTCGCCAAAAGCACAGGGCCGCACAATGATGGGCAGCACCCTGGTTTCCCCGGCTTCATGGCGCTTAAGGGCGTATTTAATTTCCACCTCGTGGATATAGGCAGAGTTGAAATAAGCGGAACTGACCAGGATCAATATAATGTCGGCAGTGTCAAGTTTTCTGACGATTTCTTTCTCCCAATCTGCACCTGGGTTGATCTCCCGGTCGCTCCAAACCTTGATACGCCCAGCGTTTTCGAGGGGGCGCAGTTGCCCCCGCAATTCATCGAGGTATTGGGCATCCTCGCGGGCGTAAATGGTGAAGACCTGGTATGGTTGCGGCATAAGTTGCGGCTTGGGTGCTGGGTTGTTGTGGGCAAATGTAGGGAAAGAAGGGGAAATAAATCAAGGCAATTATCCTTCCTGAAAAATTGTAACTTTGCACAAAAGATACCAAAAATGGCAGCTACACTCGAAGCCCGCAAGCTCAACATACTCGAACACTTGGCTGAAGTGGATGACGGGGCCGTGATTCATCAAATCGAAAACCTGCTTTTCCCAAAGCATGATTGGTGGCAGGACCTCAGCGAACGGGAGAAAAATAGTATACTTATTGGCGCTAATCAAGCAAAAGAAGGAAAAACTGTAGCCTTTGAAGCACTTATGCAAAAGCTTGATTCAAACAAAAGATAACCAAATACCCTAACAAAAACTTTGTTTTCTGACTTCATTTCCCAAAAACTCTATTTCAACGAAGAATTCGAATTGGACAACAGCGAGCTATGCGAAACCATGCTCCAGTGTCATGGAATAAGTGAATCGACCGCTAAATTATTGTTGTTGGAGCAGGGTGTAACCAGATTGGTTTTTAAAGGCACCAAGTTGGTTTCAAAGGATATTGGCGATTGGGGCGGTGAATGGAATATAAAAACCCAAATGCAGGTTGAGGAGAATTTTCAATATCGTGAAACACCCATTCACCCTGTCAGTATTATTGAATACGCAGAGAAAGGGCTTCATCATATAGGCGGCACCCCTCCTCCAGGATTTTTGATGCCAAATCATCCTGAATTACCAGTATCCTGTCAGTATATCGGGCAGATATCCAATATTGATCCTGCTTTTTCTTGGCTGCCAATGCCAGTGTTAAACCTGGCGTATCCGCTGTTCGCTTCTTTCGGGCCAATGTTCATGAGTTATGAGCAACCCGATGCTCCTGTTATCCTGGATATCGATTTCTATGATCACCCGTTCAAATGTGTTACCAGGGACAGTGTCATTGTTTATGAAAAACTGCATTGGAATGTCGCGTCTTTAAGAACCGACCCAAACTTTGGTCCTGAAATGTTGGTTGGAGGATTTGGCTGGACGGGCGTTCCGTTTTGGATCCAACATCCGGAATGGCCCCGTTGCCCAATTTCTGGAAACCTCATGAAGTTTGTTGTATCAATGGATTCTACTAAGGCAAAGGCTATTGAAAAGCATCACCTCAGCCAAGAAGATGCAAACATCGTCCATTACCTCGACACCCTTAACTTTTGGCTTGAAGGAGCCTTGTATGTTTTTATGGAGCCAGAAACAAAAGTGGTTTGTATGTTGATCCAAAATACTTGAAATTTTAGAGGCAAGCCACCGACCTGTTACCCGATTTGGCTACTTTTGCCGAATGGCAAAAAAACTCTTCCTCCTCGACGGACACGCGCTCATCTACCGCGCCCACTTCGCTTTCATCGCCCGCCCACTGCTGAACTCCAAAGGCTGGAACGTATCGGCGGTACATGGTTTTATGCGCACCATGTTGGACATGATGCAAAAGGAAAACCCCACACATATTGCCATTGTGTTCGACCCCAAAGGCGGTACTTTCCGGCACGAAGCATTTGAGGCGTACAAAGCCAATCGGGAAGCCCAACCGGAAGACATCTCTTTTGCCATTCCCTGGGTAAAACGCATCGTAGAAGCCATGAACCTTCCGGTGGTTATTGTACCCAATTACGAAGCCGACGACGTGATCGGCACCCTGGCCAAACAAGCGGAAAAAGAAGGTTTCGATACGTACATGGTCACCCCCGACAAAGACTTTGGCCAATTGGTGTCGGAACATATCTTCCTTTACAAACCCGGACGCTCTGGCAACGAGATTGAAATTTGGGGCGAAAAAGAAGTCTGCGAACGCTGGGGAATAAAACGGGTCGACCAGGTGATCGACATGCTCGGCCTCATGGGCGATGCGGTGGACAATATCCCCGGACTACCGGGCATCGGTGAAAAAACGGCCGCCAAGCTCCTGGCGGAGTTCGACAACATCGAAAACCTGATTGCCAACGCGGATAAATTGAAGGGCAAGCAACAGGAGATCGTCAAAACCCAACACGAAAAAGCCACGCTTTCCAAGTGGCTGGCAACCATTGATATCAATGCCCCCATTCAGTTTGACGACAAAGCTTATGAAATAGAGCCTTACAACCGGGCGGAATTGATCGAGATTTTTAACGAACTGGAATTTAAGAGCCTGGCGGATTCTATTTTAAGAAGCTCAACTGGAAATTTGGAAGTAGAGCAGACAAACCCCGCTACCAATGCCTCAAAACCTGCGGCGAAGGGCAGCAAACGGGGTTCTTCAGCTCCCAGCACTGGCGCGGGTTCCCAGGGCAGCCTTTTTGGCGACAGCGAAATGGAAGACCAATCCACTGGTTCCGTCCAACAAGTTGGCGCCCGAGGCGCTTCACACAACATCCACAATACGGAACATACTTACCACCTGGCCGATACCCCTGAAAAAAGGGCCGAGCTTATTGTCATATTGGGCAAAGCCAAGGCATTTTCCTACGATTCGGAAACCACGGCTCTTGATGCTACCCAGGCCGATCTGGTGGGCTTTTCCTTCGCCGTAAAAACCCATGATGCCTGGTATGTACCCATCCCGGCCGACCGTGCCGAAGCCCAAAAAATTGTGGAAGAATTCAGGCCGCTGTTTGAAAACGAAGCGATTGAAAAAATCGGGCAAAACCTTAAATACGACGCCATTGTCCTCAAAAACTACGACTGCGAACTCCGCGGCCCGTATTGGGACACCATGCTGGCCCACTACCTGCTGGAACCCGATCTGCGCCACAACATGAACTACATGGCGGAAACCATGCTCAATTATTCGCCGGTAAAAATCGAGGAGCTTATTGGGGCAAAAGGTGCCAAACAAGGTACCATGCGCGATGTGCCGATTGAGGTTGTCAAGGATTATGCAGCAGAAGATGCCGACATTACCTTGTGGCTGCGCGATGTGCTGAAACCCAAGCTTGAAGAAGGCGGTGCTGTGTTGGTCAAGTTGTTCAATGAAGTGGAAACGCCACTGGTAAAAGTGCTGGCCGACATTGAGCACGCAGGGGTGCGCATCGACCCCGATTTTTTGAAGGAATATTCCGGCGAACTGGCGGTGCAAATTGTTGCCCTGGAAGAAAAAATACTCGCCGAAGTGGGCTTCCATTTTAATATTGCCAGCCCCAAGCAGGTAGGTGAAGTGCTGTTCGACCAGCTAAAGCTCCCATATTCGGGCAAAAAGATGAAGTCGGGCCAATATTCCACCGATGAGGAAATCCTCTCGAATTTGGCGTTAGAAAATCCAATATGCGCCGACATCCTAGGCCATCGCGGCTTGATGAAGCTCAAATCCACGTATGTAGATGCCCTGCCTGCGCTGATCAATCCGCGCTCCGGTCGTGTGCACTCTTCATTCAACCAGGCTTTGGTGGCCTCGGGCCGACTCAGCAGTCAAAACCCGAACCTGCAAAACATCCCCATCAAAACGCCAGAGGGCCGAAAAGTGCGGGAAGCGTTTATTCCCCGCGACAAAGATCACGTACTGCTGTCTGCCGACTATTCTCAGATAGAACTGCGCCTGATTGCTGAAATCAGCGGCGACGAAGCCATGCTCGATGCTTTTCAAAACAACCTCGACATCCACACCGCCACGGCTGCGCGGGTGTATGGGGTGCCATTGGAGGAAGTAACACCCGAACAACGGCGGGCCGCCAAAACGGTCAATTTTAGCATTATCTACGGTGCCGGAGCGACCAATTTGAGTCAGCAGTTGGGCATCAAGCGCGCTGAAGCCAAAGAGCTGATCGACAACTATTTCCGGGAGTACGCTGGCTTACGCGGTTACATGACCAGCATCGTTGAAACCGCCCGCAAGCAAGGATACATTGAAACCATGCTCGGCCGCCGCCGGTACTTGCGCGACATCAACTCCCGCAATGGCATGATGCGCAGCATGAGCGAGCGCGTAGCCATCAACACACCTATTCAGGGCTCCGCTGCCGATCTTATTAAAGTAGCCATGATTAATATTAGACAAGCCATGCGCGACGGCGGGTTCCAATCGCAGATGATCCTGCAAGTGCATGACGAATTGGTGTTTGATGTCAGGAAAGACGAACTGGAGCGATTGAAGCCCATTATTTTTGATAAAATGACAACGGCGTTACCGGGTTTGAAGGTGCCGATTTTGGTAGAGATGGGGGTTGGGGATAATTGGTTGGAGGCGCATTGAACCATTATTAGATGAATTAGAGCGTAAAGCAGGCTTTTGGCTTGGACAAAAATTGCGTAACAGCTTTTTGAGCGACCACGGTGAATAAGGCCAGGGTAATAATAGGTCAATATTATACACATCCGTAAATTACTGTGATCGTCACTCCTTAGTTCCCTATTTTTGCAACTTAAACAATTTTCCATGAAAAAAACGATACACAAATTCCTGCTTGCTTTCTGCGTCGCAAGCTTCTTTTCCTCGGCCCTAATCGCTCAATTGCCCCATTTGGTATTCCATGCGGAACTGAATGGTGATGAACAAATCCCGGCCGTGGCTACTGTTGGCAAGGGACTGATTACCCTTATTTACAGCCCGGATAGAAGCAAAATGACCGTTGCAGGGTTGATGGTCGACATTCAAGACGACATCACAGCAGTAAGCCTGCACATTGGCAAAACAGGTGAAACGGGTGCCTTATTAGTCGATTTGATGCCGACTGTAAATGGCCGGCGTTTGAATGGTGAGGTATCAATTCCGGCCGAACTGCTTCAAAACCTGCTACCTGATCGTGTGTATGCTACAGTGAGCACCGTTGCGCACCCAAGCGGCGAAATTCGGGGCCAGTTTATTTGTGAGACGGATTTGGACTTCAAGGGAATCTTGACGGGCGATGAGGTGGTTCCTGCTGTGGTCGCACCTGCTTATGGTTTTGGCGGCTTTCACTTCCCTACGGGGTCAGAAGACTTGGTATATGCCTTTTTGATCAGGGATCTTAGCAGCCCTGTTACGGAAGTAGCCTTGTACAGGGGTTATCCTGGAGAGAACGGCACCTTCGTACACTTGTTACCAGGCTACGCCGGTGGTTTTTTGCAGGGGCTGTTAGAACTGAGTGAGCTGCCGCCCAATTCCTTGCGCGACCTGCGTGAGGGAAAGTTCTATGTACTCTTTAAAACGGAAAACTTCCCGGATGGGGAGATCCGCGGGCAACTTGATTTTTTGGGTTATTTCACTTCTTTTTCCCCAATAAACAAAGTTCAACAAATCCCCAACCCCGGAAATACCCCTGGTTTTGGATTTAGCCACAACATGCTTAACCAAACACTCGACAGCATCAGCACCACCGTTTTTATCAACGGTATTACCCCAACATCTGTGGATATACATATCGCGGCACCGGGCATCAATGGGCCCGTTTTTGTAACCCTGGATAACACGCCTACCCTAGGTTTGTACCATAAAACCTACAAAATTGATGGCAGTCACCTGACCGATTTCGCGCAGGGTCGTTTGTACCTGAGCGCGAAGACGGCATCGCACCCCAATGGCGAAATCCGCGGCCAAATGAAGAACAGCCTGCGCAAAGGTTATGCTTTCGATTTGTGCAAGGAGCAAATGGTGCCGCCCACGAATTCCACGGGCATTGGTGTCGGCATGGCTTCTGTCGACCAAGCCAATTGTTATTTAAACTACAAGGTTATTTACGACCGTTTGAGCGGGCCGCCCACCGAGGCATTGATTTGCCAGGCACCTGCGACCATGAATGGCAGCGCGATTTATCCAATGCCCATCAACAAACCTGTTTTGCCGGGCATACAAGAGATTATGGCCAGCCACGGTGTGGCCATTGAATTGGGCGAAACGTATGTGCTGCTGGCCACAGACCAATATCCGAATGGCGAAATCCGCGGGCAGATCGTGCGCGGGTTCAGTTGCCCGGAATTGACGGGAACATCCATTGTGGAGAACGTAAGCAAGGTAAGCGTGTCGCCGGTGCCATTCATAACGGAGCTGAATGTGGCTTTTGACAGCCAATCGCCGTTTGAAGGGCGCATCGTGCTGTACGATGCTTTTGGTATTCAGAGCCTGGTTTATCCTGTGCAGGTTGTCGCGGGGAATCAAACTTTCCAGATTCAGACAGGTGATTTGCCCAGTGGGTACTATACGATGATGTTGGAAACGCCGGGCCAGGGAGCTAGTGTAATGTTGAAAAAGTTAATTCGGCAGCAGTAGTGTAGTGAGAAACCTCGTAGGTCTAAAACCTCAGAACCCTCCCAAAAAACAAAGTTTTTTGGGAGGGTTCTGAGGTTTTAGACCTACGAGGTTTTCAAAACTGCCGTTTGCTCGTCTTTTTGCACAAAAACAGACATTTCCATACCGCTCCTTCGCTCAAGTGTGTACTTTCGCGCAACCAAATTTTTTTACCCAAAATTTTTAAAACTTATGAAACAACAAGTGCTCAATTTCCGATTTGTTTTAAGCCTCCTTTTTGCCCTTCTTTCCTTTCAATTTTTTGCTCAAAATAGTACCGTAATTCCCTTAAAGGGATCTAAAATGCGTACGCTATTGGAGTTGGTCCCCGGGGAAAACAGTATCGCCTTGAGCGGTTTGGTTCCGGGCAACACCTACCTTGTTATTGCAGCAAAGGCGGTAGCGGGGCAGGCAGTGACGCTGGAATTAAAACCTTCAAAATTCACGGCAACATCAGGAAATTATGTCGGATTTTTTTCAGAACGGAAAAACACCCTCCGAATTATTGCTGCTGCTACTGAAGTTGATTTTAAGGTGTTTGCTCATACAAACCAGCAGGTAAGCTCCATCCCAATGTACCTTTCTGTTGCTTGTGAAACCTGTGCTGAATCCAATCATGCCCCTAAAGAATCAATTGCCGAATCATTGGCAAACCTACAGGTCCAGCACAATTTTTCAGCGGAGGACCTGATTCGTAACACGCTTATTGGCGGCGATTGTTTTTCCATTTCAAACGTAACTTCAAAAGGAAACCCCTTAACACGTGGCACGTTTAGCAACGGCGGCACCAATATCGGTATTGGTTCGGGCATGGTGATGAGTACGGGCAATATCAACATCCTGCCTGGCCCAAACCTGTATGACGATGCCGATGGCGGCTTTGATGTAAGTGGATCAGACGTGAATCTTTCCTCGCTGGTAAATGGCCAGTTATATGACGTCAATGTCATCGAGTTTGATTTTACGCCAACAGCGAATACGGTGCAGTTTGATTTTGTATTCGGCTCTGAGGAGTACTGCGAATATGTTGGAACGGATTTCCAGGATGTATTTGGGTTCTTCATCAGCGGGCCGGGTATTAATGGCGTTCAAAACCTGGCAGTAATTCCGGGTACTGGTGGTGTTCCTGTGACCACGAACAACGTGAACCACATTTCCAACAGCGTATATTACGTCAACAACAATTTGAATATATTTGAATGCCTGTTTTCGCCGGCCAACCACCTGCTGGAATGCGAATTGGATGGCTGGACAAAGCCACTCACGGCCATAGCCTCTGTTGTGCCTTGTTCTACCTATCACATTAAACTTGCCATTGCTGATGTAGTAGATGGCCTATGGGACTCTGCTGTTTTCTTGCGCGCCAATTCGTTTAATGCAGGGGGCACAGTTGCGGCGTCTCCAGCATATCAGCAGCCCGGCTTAGGCAAGGCTTATGAAGGATGTACGAATAGCGCCATCCGTTTTGCACGTGGCAACGGGGATTTAAGCCAGCCGCTGACCGTGAATTTCACCGTTTCTGCTGCCAGTACCGCTACTGCGGGTGTAGATTATGCGCCATTGACAAGCCCGGTTACCATTCCAGCCGGCCAGTCAGTGTTGTTGATGCCCATTGATGTGTTTGCTGATGGCTTGACAGAAGGCCAGGAAAGCATCCGGCTATTGATCGCCAATTCTTGCCAATGTCAGCAGGCGGAGGTGGTTTTTTTGGTTGATGACAAACCGTCTTTTAATGCATTTGTGTTGCAAGACACGACGATATGTGCAGGACGATCGACAACCCTTTTTGCTGAAACAGATGGGGGTGAGGAACCTTTTACCTACTTGTGGAGCACAAGTGATACAACCCAGCAAATTTTGGTGACACCAAACATGACCACCATCTATACTGTCACTATAACAGATAATTGCGGGGAAACTGCTACGGATGAAGCCCAAGTTGATGTGATTCCAGCTGTACGCGATACCGCTGCCGTTGGTATTTGCCCTGGGGCATCCGTGCTCATCGGTGGCATTCTTTACAACCAGCCAGGAATCGTAACAGACACCCTGACAGGTGCCTATCGTTGCGACAGTATTGTGACCTATATCATTTCATTTTTGCCACAGCCGTCCCGTTCAGAAACCGTTTCTTTCTGTCCAGGCGAATCGGTTGTCGTTGGCGGTATCACTATTACAGGCCCTGGCAGTCTTCTATTGTTCATACCGGGCAGTGTTGGCTGCGATACATTGGTGGCCTACAACTTTGTACTGCTACCTGAACCAACCCGTGCTGAAACCATTAGATTTTGCCCCGGCGAAACGGTCATGCTGGGCGGCAATGCCTATACGCAGCCAGGTACGATCGTCGTGAAGGAACCTGCCAGCGTAGGCTGCGATACCATCGTAACTTATACACTGGAGTTGCTGTCGGAGCCAACCCGTTCTCAGACCATCGGCTTTTGTCCAGGAGAAACAGTCACCTTGGACGGCAATACCTACAGTCAGCCTGGCACGGTTGTCGTGAAGGAACCTGCCAGCGTAGGCTGCGATACCATCGTAACCTATACACTGGAGTTGCTGTCGGAGCCAACCCGTTCTCAGACCATCGGCTTTTGTCCAGGAGAAACAGTCACCCTGGACGGCAATACCTACAGTCAGCCTGGCACGGTTGTCGTGATGGAGCCAGCCAGCGTAGGATGCGATACCATTGTCACTTATACCTTGGAATTGTTGCCGGAGCCAACCCGTGCTGAAACCATACGTTTTTGCCCCGGTGAATCGGTTGTGGTTGGTGGCAATGCTTACACGCAGCCCGGTACGGTCGAGGTAAAGGAGCCAGCCAGTGTAGGCTGTGACACCATCGTGACCTACACCCTACAATACAGTATGCCTGCACCCTCAAATGTATCCATTAATTGTCCCCACCCAGTTTCTGTTGTTGCCGGCCTGGGTGCTGGCAGCGGGGTGGCGACCTACGCCGATGCTATTGCCAGCTCAGACTGTCCTTGCCCAGGTATGGACATAACCCAAAGCTCGGGCCTGGCTTCTGGCGGCAGCTTCCCCTTAGGCGTTTCGCAAGTTTGTTTTATGGCAAAAGATGCTTGTGGCCAAACAAAGACCTGCTGTTTTAATGTCACGGTTTCCGAGGAAGATCCTTGTGACATCAAAGTGATTGGTTGTATGAAATACGAGTTGCTGACCATCACACAGGATCAGGCGAAAAAGAAAACGTACCGGATTAGGGTGACGAACAACTGCGCTGCTGAGTTGATCTATACGGCCATTCAAGTCCCATCGGGTCTTATTGCCACTTACCCTGCCAATAACTCCATCTACAACGCCCCTAGCGGTAACGAATACTTGGTGCGCAACCCCAATTTTTCGCCGTTTTATTCCGTTCGCTACAGGGCATTGAACACTGGTATTGCCAATGGCCAATCGGACATCCTGCGCTATACACTTCCGCCCCAGGCTGATGTGACGTATATTCACATCATGGCCAAGTTGAGTGTACAGCAATACTTTGAGGCACACCTCAATACCTTCTACTGCCCTGTTGGCGTGACACCTTTGGGTGAACGCAGCGATGATGGAACAACAACATTGGTGCAGGATATGGCATCCATTTTTGTTTTCCCCAACCCTGCTTCAGATGCCATCAACGTAGATATTTCCATCTGGGATGGGGAGCGTGTACAACTGCAGGTGTTCAACAGTCAGGGGCAGCGGGTGTTGTTCAATACCACAACGGGAACATCCGAGCCCCAGTTGGTGGAACTTCCAAACAGCTTGGCCGATGGCCTTTATTTTCTTGAAGCTTCTACGGAAGCCGGAGAAAAGGCGGTAGTGAAGTTTGTCGTTAAGCGTTAGAAAAGATGAAAATACTGGTTATCGAAGACGATCCAAACATAGCGGAGCTCATTGCCATACATTTGCGCGATTTACCAGCAGCGGTAACCATTGTCCAGCAAGGATGGCAGGGGTTGGACGAGGCCGTGACCGGGCAATATGATTTCCTTGTGCTGGATCTCATGTTGCCCGGTTTGGGCGGTATGTAAATTTGTCGGCAACTGCGGCTGCGGAAACAATATATTCCCGTCCTAATGCTTACGGCTAAATCTGAGGAACAAGACAAGATAGCGGGTCTTGAAATGGGCGCTGATGATTATCTCAGCAAGCCATTCAGTCCTGGCGAATTGGTTGCCCGGGTAAAATCCATCCTCCGCCGCACCCAACGGGAAAGTCTGCAAATGGAAAAACAGTTGAAGCGCATTGAGCGCGGCAGCCTTTGTATAGACTTGGAGTTGAAAACGGTGAAAAAGGGTGCCAAACGGGTCGAGCTCACCGTGAAGGAGTACGAGTTGTTGCAGTTGTTCATGCAAAATCCTGGTCGCAGCTACACCCGACAGGAAATTCTCGACGAAATTTGGGGAGAACAATTTGAGGGCCTGGAACACACGGTCAATGCACATATCAATCGTTTGAGGGCTAAAATTGAAGATGATCTGGCCCATCCAAGTTTTATCTTGACAGCTTGGGGTATTGGGTATAAATTCAACGACGGATTGTAGATGGAAAATAAAATGCCTGATAGTAGTTATTCAGAAAAAACAAGATCGGAACATTCGGCAAAATCCCGCTTGCGACGCGTCATGACGACCGTTTTGGTGGCCTTCTTGTTGCTGATTTCCTATTTCTTGGCAAGCCACTATTTCCATGCCTTGGAGGATGCTGAGAAAGCCAGCTTAATGCGTTTGGGCGGTATCGCAAACACCCTTTCCATGCAAATTGATGGCGATACCCATCAGCGGCTGATGGCTACATTTACCTTGAAAGATGCCATTAATGCCTCCGATCAAGACAGCGACTACTTGGTAATACACCACGTGCTGCAACGGAACAATGAAGCGAACATGCTCAAAACCCCCGTTTATACCATTGTTCTTGACAGCAGCAATACCTGTTATTTTGGGGTCACCTCTGCCGAGATGCCCTATTTCAGGCACCCATACCATTCTGCGCCGGCGCTGTTGATGGAAAAGCACGCCGAAGGTGCCATGATTCCGCGCTATAAAGATGAGTTCGGTACCTGGTTGTCGGCTTTTGCGGCTGTTCGGAACAGCCAGGGTGAAACAGTTGCCTTGGTACAGGTAGACCAAAAATTTGACGAATTTTTGGCGCACGAACTTTCCAACGTGTTGCAAAGCTTGTTGGTCAGCTTATTGGTTTGCGCCTTTTTTCTTTTCCTTTTGATCCGTATCCTGCAACCTATCCTTCGTAAAGAACGCTTGAACAAAGAAGCGCTCGAAGGAGCATACGTCGAAAACAAACGCATCAACGAGCAGCTGCGAACCAGCCTTGAGCAAATCACAACCCTTGATAGGTACCGAAAGGAAATGATCGCCAATCTCTCCCACGACTTGCGCACGCCCATGTCGAGCATGCTCGGTTATTTGGAAACAGTGCAGTTGAAAAAAGCACAGATTACGCAGCTAGAACAGGAAAAGTACCTGCAGGTGGCCTTGTCCGAAGCTAACAGATTGAATCGTTTGGTCGGAGAATTGTTTGAACTGTCAAAATTAGAATCAGGGCAAATTCAAATAGAGCCAGAGCCTTTCAATATTGCTGAATTGGCTCAAGATACTTTGCAAAAATATCAGCTGCAAGCCGAGGTGAAGCACGTGGAATTGCTAACGGAATTTTCTGAAGAACTGCCGCTCGCCTTGGCAGACTTGCGCTGGATAGACCGGGTATTACAAAATTTGATGGACAATGCCTTGTGCTACGTGCAGGAGGGCGGATTTGTAATGTTCACCATTTTTGAAAAGGATTCAAAATTGCATTTCAAGGTATGCAACAGCGGCAATCAAATTCCCGCAACCGATCTGGAGCACGTTTTTGACCGGTATTTCAAGTCTTCCAGCCACAAAGAAGGTAGTACTGGCTTAGGCTTAACAATCGTAAAAAAGATCGTTGAATTGCATGGAGAACAAGTCTGGGCCGAATCCGGCGAAGCCTTGACGACCTTTCGGTTTACCTTGCCTATTTATAAATAAGACAATCCCTTACTCCAATCCTTTGTGATACTTTCGTGATAATTGACTTCCATCTTTGTGAGATAATTGAATTATTTCACTAAAAAAAGTTGATTGAACATGAAACTCAAAGTTCTATTTTTCGCCCTATTCTCCTTGGCTTCTATCGCCTTATTCACTGCTTGTACCAAGGATAAAGAAGTCATCATTGACTCGTCACAGCCGCAAGGCACCTTTACTGCTGCCAAAAACGGCACCTTCGTGGAGCAAAACGCCACGGGTTCCAAAGGAGCTGCCCAGCTCGGCACGGACTCGGAGGGTACCCAATTCTTGAAATTTGGTTCCGATTTCACTACCAAATTTACAACAGGCACGGTTACCGTTTACCTCAGCACATCCATGACTTTTACGCCTGACCCCGGCAATGGCAATCCTTTTTTGCGCTTGGTGGGCTCGGTCTCTAAAGCTGGAGAGAACTATTTCAAGCTCAGCCCTGTAGCTGATGCCAAGTTTACCCATGTGATTCTGTGGTGTGGTTCTGCGGGTGTGCCTTTCGGCTACGCGAAACTGCAATAAAACATTTCAATCATCTTCTGATTATCCCGGTGGTTGCAACAACAGTGGTTGTGCCACCGGGCTTCTCAATGATGTATTTCATTGATTCCAAACAGCTTTCCTTGTAACTTCCTTTTATCAAATTTCATTCAGAAGATGAAAAAGATATTACTGCTCTGCTTCGGGCTGTGGCCCTTGTTCGCATGCTCTCAAAGTGGCTGGACGCGTCCTGTCAAAGGCCTATTCCTCAAACTTGACGGCACATTTTTGAACGCCACCAAATACTACAACCCTGATGGCGATGGGATCACCACCAGTGCTTTTCGGCAAACATCCTTTAATTTGTACGGCGAATATGGGTTTCGAAAACGGCTCACATTTATTGTACAAGCCCCTTTGCTGCGGCTCAACAGCTTTGAAACGACCAATACAGCGGCGGGCATTGGCGACTTGCGCCTAGAGGCCAAGTACCGGTTGACAAGCAACAAGCTTCCGGTAGCCATCAGTATTGCCCCTGAAATACCGACTGGCCGCGCCAATGCTTATGCAGCAAACAAGCAATTCCCCGAAGACCGCATCAACCTACCCACAGGCGATGGCGAATTCAACGTATGGGTTACGCTGGCAGCTTCCAAATCTTTTGGGAAATGCTACGCGTCGGCCTTTACCGCCTATGATTTTCGGACAAAATACGATGGCAAAAGATTCCGCGACCTCTATCAATTTGGCCTTGAATTCGGCTACAACCCCTGGAAACCTCTGTGGCTCAATGCCAAACTCCGGGCGCAGTTCAGCAACGGCACTAGCAAGTACCCCGAACTCGGTTTTGTGCGTGGCGACGCTACCACGTATACCCTTGCCAGTGCGGAAGCTTTTTACAAATTCAATAAAAACTGGGGCGTTGCAGCCACCTTCCTGACTGGCGGCGACTGGATAGCTCCATTTCGCAACATTTACATTGCGCCATATTTTTCATTTGGCGTGGTGTATGAAAAGTAAACTCAATTAAAGTTTCAAATTATGCATTACACAAAAATCATTGGTCTGCTCTTTTTAGTCGCCTTTCTGGCAGCTTGTAACAAGGAGAAAGTAACACCGAACCCCGTTGATCCAACTGATCCAGGCAAGCCAGCAGGCACTTTTCAGGCACTGCGCTCCGGCGTTTTCCAAAAACAAAACGGGTACAACGCAGAAGGAACAGCACAACTTGGAGCGGATGACAATGCCGTACAGTGGCTGCGCTTGACACCTGACTTCAAGACTACTTTGGCAACGGGAGCTGTGACCGTTTACCTCAGCAAAAACCAAAATTTAATGCTGAATTCCGCAAACTCCTTTTTGCGCGTAAGTTTAGTAACCACGAATGGCGAACATTTTTTTAAAGTTGACCCTGTTGTTGATATTGATTTTAAATTTGTCGTTCTTTGGTGCGCCCCCGCTGGGGTACAGTTTGGAAATGCGGAATTGAATTAATCACCTACTACCATGAAAATCGTCATCATCGGCAATGGCATTGCGGGCACCAACGCCGCGCGTTTTATCCGAAAACGCAGCGAGCACCAAATCACCATGATTTCTGAGGAATCGTGGCAGCCCTTTTCGCGCACTGCCCTGATGTACGTGTACATGGGCCACCTGAAATTGGAAGACACGCATTTGTACGAAGACTGGTTTTGGGAAAAAAACCGCATCGAGCGGGTCATGGGACGGGTGCAGCGCGTGGATGTTGCTATAAAACAAGTATTTTTGGAAAACGGCAGTTCCTTGGAATACGACAAGCTGATCATCGCTACGGGTTCCAAATTTAATAAATTTGATTGGCCAGGCCAGGACCTGGAAGGGGTGCATGGCTTGTACCACTTGCAAGATCTCGAAGCGATGGAACGTTTCAGTCCGGGATTGAAGCGAGCAGTGGTGGTTGGCGGCGGCCTTATCGGCATCGAAATGGCCGAAATGTTCCATTCTCGACATATTCCGGTGACGTTTTTGGTGCGGGAACAAAGTTTTTGGGATGCAGTAATGCCCCCCGAAGAAAGCGATATGATTAACAGGCATATTCGGGAACACGGCATCGACCTGCGGTTGGAAACGGAGTTGAAAGAGATATTGGGTGATGAAGGGGGTAGGGTAGCGGCCGTTGTTACGAAAAAGGGAGAAAAAATTGACTGCGGTTTTACGGGGCTGACCGTCGGCGTAAGCCCCAGCATAGATTTTTTGAAAGAAAGCGGCATTGAAACCAAGCGCGGCATATTGACCGATGAGTATTTGACAAGCTCCAACCCAGATGTTTATGCGATTGGGGACTGTGTAGAGCTGCGGCAACCTGGCGAGGGCCGGAAGCCAATAGAAGCGATTTGGTACACAGGTCGCATGATGGGACAAACGGTAGCCGCCACGATTTGCGGCGAAAAAACCACATACCAACCGCGTCTCTGGTTCAATTCAGCCAAGTTTATGGATATCGAATACCAAGTGTATGGCGACGTGCCCGCCAAAACACCGGAGCATATTTCCAGCCTTTATTGGGAACACGAAGACGGCCGAAAATCCATTCGCATCAATTATGAAACCAAGGGCGGGGCAGTCACAGGATTCAACCTGATGGGTGTGCGCTACCGCCATGAAGTTTGCGAAAAATGGATTTTAACACGCACAAATATTGAAACGGTATTGCAAAATCTTTCCCTCGCCAATTTCGACCCTGAGTTTGGCGACCAATACGAGCGCCAGGTGCTGGAAAAATACAACCAATTGAACAACACCCAATTGAAACTGGCCTCAAGCCGAAAAACGAACCTTGTTACACGTTTCCTGGCAGAAAAGGCCTAAACTTCAACACAAATGCCTAGCAAACGACCCCCATTATCAAATTATCCCATTATCACATTATCACATTGCCCCTTCATTGCCCCATTATCAAATTATCACATTAGTAAGATATGAATAACCAAACCGTTCCCAGCCTTTCCCTCGCCCAGCCTCATCCGATAGGCGTAACTACCCAACAAAAAATGGCCCTTGCCCTGGTTGCTATCGGGATGCTGTTTTTCCTGGTTGCCTGGGTTTCCGGGGAGGCTTGGTCGCCTGCTATCTCCTTGTTTCTTGCGATCTCTCTCATCTCGGCGGGTTCGCTTTGGTACACCCGCGAAGCCTACGCAGGCAAGTTGGCAGGCATCAAAAACAATGGGGTGATGTTCCGCGACTTTAGCAAGCGCGGCATATACGGCTGGATTGTAGGGGTGTTTATCACGTCATTTTACATTTGTTTGTATTGGTTTCCCACGATGTTGGCCGGGATGATTCAAATGTTCGACCCGCTGAGCGTTTTTATGCGTGGTAAGCCCGCAGATCAATGGTTTGTGTACGGCAGTTTTTACACTATAGCCGTATTGCTGATGGGCGTAAAATTTATCTACAAATACCGGCACAACCGCTATCAGATGATACGCACATTTTCGGTCATGTTTTTCCAACTGGGCTTCAGTTTCCTTATCCCTGCCTGGATGATGCTGATGAACCAGCCAGAGTTTTACTTCACTTATTTCTGGCCGCTCAAATATGAATATCTGTTCCCCAGCACTGTTGGCTGGCTCACCAGCAGCTATGGCCATTTGGGGGTGTTTTTGGTGTTTTGGGGCGCTGCAATGTCTTTCATCGCGGTGCCGGTGCTGACCTATTTTTTTGGAAAACGCTGGTATTGCTCTTGGGTCTGCGGTTGTGGTGCCTTGGCTGAAACAGCTGGCGATCCCTTCCGCACCCTATCGGACAAATCATTGAGGGCCTGGAAAATAGAGCGTTGGCTGGTACACAGCGTGTTGGTGTTTGTTACCCTAACCACCATTTTGTTGTGGGCTAATTCCTGGAAAGAGGGCGCTATTCTAGGCACTTATTCGCTCGGATTTTCCAAAACCTATACCTTCCTGATCGGCTCCATGTTTTCCGGCGTAATCGGCACGGGTTTTTATCCCATACTGGGCAATCGCAGCTGGTGCCGTTTCGGCTGTCCGCTAGCAGCTATACTGGGAATCTTCCAGAAATATAAATCTCGCTTCCGCATCACCACCAACGGCGGGCAGTGTATTTCCTGCGGCAATTGTTCCACGTATTGTGAAATGGGGATCGATGTGAAAGCTTACGCGCAACGCGGGCAGGACATTGTGCGGGCGAGTTGTGTCGGCTGCGGTATTTGCTCGGCGGTGTGTCCGCGGGGCGTGCTTCGGCTGGAAAATGGTTCAGTGGATATGTCGGAACGGGCGACGGAGTTGAGGGCGCTGCATATTAGCTCGGAAGGGGTGAAAATGGGTTAAAACTTGACGGCCACAAACACACTCCCTGCCACCAGCAACACAAACAAAAACATCATACCAACGAGCCAACCCATGCCGATGCCAGGCCCTTGGGTACTATATGCCTCCAGCCCTTTTTCCAGCACATAATGCCCACCCAGGATTCCAGCAATCCACACCCGCAGCAACAGCCAGTTTTTTCGATACCGGGGACATACCACAGCGCAAAAGCCAGCAGGGATGCCAGCGGCACGTACACGTAAAAGTTTTCGAGGAAATTGTCAAAGCCTTTAGATGGGGCATAGGCTTTGACCAGCAAGGAAGTAATTCCGAAAAAAAGCAGCCAGATCAATTCTGGGCCAATGAGTAGTTAGCAGGAATCGCGGCATGTCAATAGAGTGTTTTCTGTGTGGTGTCCTGCCCATTTACCGTATTAGCTCCTGTTATCCGGCAGGGGCCGCTGTGCAAGTCTTCAGATTCAAATATCCCCGGTGGACAAACTACTGTCATTTAAATCGGCAATTCGCAGGGAGGAGTCACAACACATTTTCGACAATCGGGGTACTGGATTGACCAAGGAAACCCATTTGGAATTGTTTTGAGTATTTGAACAAAATGATTTAAGTAATTCTTCCAATTGCTTACTTGCTTTTGATGAAAGAATAACGGTCATTGAAACTTAGATTTCATACGTTTGTTAAATGCCTCAATAGATTCAGTATTCCTCGCTTCAATATCTGATAGCCCTTCTTTCCTAAAACCTCGTAGGTCTAAAACCTCAGAATCCTCCCCAAAAAGCGCTGCTTTTTGGGGAGGATTCTGAGGTTTTAGACCTACGAGGTTTGGGCACTTGTCTAAGCGCAACGCCAACATGAAACCATGAAACCATGAAACCTTGAAACCCCTTTAAATTTCCTCGCGCAGTACCTCCAGCGGCGGCTTCCGTACCACCTCTCTACTATTAAACATCCCAATCAGCAGCGTCAATCCCGTAATGGACACAAACGTCGCCACCAAAGGCCACCAATTAATTTCGAATGGAATGTGGAAACTCCATGTTGCCAGCGCCCAGGCACCCGCAACAGAAAGCCCTACACCTGCCAGACAAGCCAAAGCACCCAACAGGAAGTACTCCAAAGCATTGATCTGCAAAATCTGCTTCCGGCTGGCACCAAGAGTGCGCAGCAGCACGCTCTCGCGGATACGGGCAAATTTTCCCTGATAAATAGACGATATCAATACCAACAAACCCGTAAGTATGCTGAACATGGCCATAAAGCGGATCACAAACGAGACTTTTCCCAGCACTTCATCTACGGAGCGGAGAATTTGCGTGAGGTCGATGGCAGACACACTGGGATATAGCCGCACCAGTTCGCTTTGGAATCGGGCGGACTGGTCGGCATCCTTGACTTTGGAAATAATAACGTGGAATTGGGGCGCTTTTTCCAAAACGCCCGTCGGGAACAATACCAGAAAATTGGTCTGTACCCGGTTGAAGTCCACTTTTCGGACGCTGCCCACCTCGCAGTTCAGGAGTGTGCCTTGTACGTTGAACGCGATTTTAGTGCCTATTTTGGCTTTCATACTCCGTTGCAAACCATCTGAAATAGAAACTTTGATGGGCTGCCCGGGTTCATGTACCCCTTTCCACTCCCCTTCAGCGATGGTTTCAGTTTCTATCAGCGTATCACGGAATGTCACCCGGTACTCTCTGTCCCACGCCCAGTTTGAAATGCGGTCTTCGTCGCCTTCGCGTTGGGGGCCTCTGCGGCGTTCCTCCGCTTCTCCATCTTGCGTGGTATCGCGTTCTGGTTTGGGGTGCAGGATTTGATATTGTGCTTTCGTAACGCCGTCGATGGATTCAATACGCGTGGTTACCACAGGAACCTGCTGCATCACGGGCATGCCGTTGGCGCGCACCAGCTCGGCTACCTTGTCCTTGTCAACAGCCTGAATATCGAACAATATCATGTTGGGCTGGGTACCACTGCCGGAGAACTCCACCTGTTTCAAAATAAGCGATTGCACCAAGAACAGTGTAGACAAGAGCATGGTGCCTAGGCCGATGGTGACCACCAGCAGCACGGTCTGGTTTTCGGGACGGAACAAATTAGCGATGCCTTGACGCACCACATAACTCCATTTTTTTGGAAAAAAGCGCCGCAGTAAAAAGGTGAGCAACCAGGCAATACCCCACAATACCAAAAACGCCGCCGAGATGCCGCCAATAAAATAGGAGGTCTCTTGCAAATCGCGCAGCAGCCACCAGGTAAAGCCATAAATAGCGGCAAAAATGACCGTGTAAACAAGCCAGCGCAAGGGTCTGCCAGAGCCTTCTTGCTCTCCAAAAGAAGCCCGCAAAGTGCGCAGTGGAGAGGTTTTTAAAATTCCGGAAAGCGGCAACAGCGCAAACAATACCGCCACCGAAAGGCCCAAAGCTACCCCTTGCCCCATGGCCATCCAGGAAATATCGGAGCTTACATTTTCAAGGGGCAAAAGGTCGCGCAAAAGCCAGGGTAGCATTTTTTGTATCATCGCACCACCAAATGCACCGGCCAAAGCGCCGATTAATCCGATGCCCGCCACCTGCACCAGGTACACATAAAACGCCTTTTTGCCGCTTGCGCCCAGGCAGCGCAGGATCGCCACCGTCGGCAATTTGTCTTTGATGTAAATATGCACGGCACCCGCCACGCCGATACAACCCAGCAGCAGGGCGATAAAACCAACGAGGTTCAAAAAGGTACCAAAGCTGCCGAACGCTGAACCAATGCCTTTCTTGCGGCTTTCCACAGTATCCCAGTCAAGATTTGCCGCTTTGAGCTCCTTTTCCAAGGGTTTTACCAGCATTTCCGGGTTGGTGGTTGCTGGAAGCTTATAAAAATACTGGTAATCAACCCGGCTTCCACGCTGTATGAGCCCAGTCGAATCCAGGTATTGGCCTGGGATAAACACCACGGGTGCAATGCTGCTTGAAATGCCCGCACGACCAGGGGATGAAAGCAAATCGCCCTCTACAACAAACATCAGGTCACCAACCTGAATGCTGTCGCCCGGCTGGATGCCGAATTGCAGCATCAGGGCGTGGTCAACCAGCGCTTTTTTGCCTGTTCTGAATGTTTTCCAGGAATCAACCGGGTCACTTTTCCATTTTCCATAATAAGGGTAATCGCCCTCCAAAGAGCGGATAAGCGAAAGCCTGGTACCGCCATTTTTGGGGAAACGGATCATGCTAAAGAAATTCAACACTTCCGCTTTTTCTGTGCCAGGAAGGTCAATTTTTGCCAGAATCGAATCAGGAGCGGGCTGGTTGGAATCCAGTTGCAGGTCGGCACCGAGCAGGGTTTTGGCTTCCCGGTCAATGTCGCCCATAAGGTTGACGGAGAAAGAGCGCACGGCTGTAAGCGCTGCAATACCAACAGTGATAGCGGAAATGAAAAGCAAAAGCCGGGCGCGGTTGCGGCGGCTGTCGCGCCAAGCCATTTTAAGTATAAAACGCATGCAGGGTGGGTTGATTCGATCGAATGTTACAATAAACGGAGAAAAGGGGGAAGGGTTGAGGCGGAAGTGCTAAAATAGGATGAATGGCCGTAAATGACGGATAAATCCGCGGTTTCTAAAACCTCGTAGGTCTAAAACCTCAGAACCCTCCCAAAAAAGCGCTGCTTTTTTGGGAGGGTTCTGAGGTTTTAGACCTACGAGGTTTTAACGAACAAGCATTACATCCCCCTGCATCCGAACCTTCAACCCCGGCTCATATTCCACTTCCGCAATAAACACAAACACCGCCGGGTTCAACAAATCGCCGCGATACGTGCCATCCCAGCCGGAGGCAAGGTCATTGGTGAGAAAGTCCTTGTTCTCAAAAATCAGGCTGCCCCAGCGGTCGTAAATGCGGAGCCAATTGACGGGCAAAGCTTCTTTGCTGAAAAGGGTGAAACGCTCATTGCCCTGGCTCGATTCCGGCTTGAAAACATTGGGCGCGAACACATTAGGCTGCAAAACAACACGCACCAGGTCGCTGGCCGTGCAGCCTTCCGAATCTGTGACGATCACCCTATAATTGGTGGTTTCAATGGGCGTTGCCGTGTAATTTAAAAAATTCGGCGTGCCAGCGTCAGCTGGCAGCCATTGGGCTTCAATGATGGGTCGATTGGGCGTGGCTTCCAGCAGCACCACATCGCCAAGCTTCACGGGTTCATCAATTTTCACAATCGCCAGAGCTACCGAAAGGCTGTCGGGCTGCCCAATTTGCACTTGAAGCGGACTGTTGTAACAACCTGTCGAATCGCGTACTACGAGTTGGTAATTGCCAGCCCGCAAGCCTCCGGCAACAGGATTTTGCGAAAAACTTTGCCCTTGATTGACCGAGTATTGATACGGCTCCAGGCCGCCCATGGGCATCCCGAACAAGACTTGCCCGTCAGAAAATCCATAACAAGAGGGTTCTTCGGTAGAATAGGGGAACACGGGAGAATTGAAAACAGCGCTGATGGTATCTTCTGCAAAATTGGTGCGGCGACACACGCCAAGGTATCCACGGGCGGTGTACAGGCCAGGAGCGTATGCCACAAAAAAGGAATCTGGCCCATACGTCAGCAGCGAATCGGCAAAATACCATTGCACCCCATCAAAACGGCCACTGGCCACCAGCGTATCCGGGCAAACGCCATCGCCGATGAGTTTAAGGCTGATATCTGCTTTGCTGGTTTTGCTGAATCCAGAATAGAACGATCCGAAGCCAGCGGCACCATTGCGGCCAAACATGGCCACTTGTACGGCGCCTTTTGCGACGATACTGGCGGTGTTGAGGGGTGTGTTTGCACTAAATAAAGTCAGGCGGCGGTAGGTCACAAAATCTGGGTTGCCCAGCACGGCATCTGGCGCGCCAAGTGAAATGAGGTTATTATTGATGCGCACTTCCACCAAGGAATCGCGCATGGCGACGATCATCAGGCCCCCATCGTAGGTGATGTTGCCGATTTGGTTGGGCTGGTAAATATTGTCCACGGCATTGGGGATGGAGCAGGAAATTGGCGGCACAAAAATCAATCCCGCGGTGCGCTTGGCATCGTCCCCGCTGGGTACGCCGCCCATGATTTGGTAAACAAAGGCGGGTTTGGAAGTGAGGATGTACAAGTTGCCAACGGAGGAATAGCTGCTGGTCTGGATGCGGAGGTATTGTCCGGCGTTGAGCACGGCGGATGGGGTAGTAGACCCATTGAGCCACACGGCAGTATTGTCGAGGTGCGCGATCACGAGCGGTGTCTCCAAATCGGCAGAGCCATTGCCTTTGCAGAGGATATACTCTTCGCCCACTTGCTCGAAAGGCGCGATTTGGTCGATGCCCACATCGTTGGAATTGTCTACCGGAGAGCCAGTCCAGGAGCCACAGTTGACCACAATGGGCTTGCTGGATTCAAGTTTTGAGCCGATAAGGCCATTGGGCGGCTCGTTGGAAACGGTTGTAACGTACAGGCTGTACACAACGCATTCACCTGCTTGCAAGGTGACTGCTTGTGGGGTGCTGACAAGGGTGCTGTTGCCGCCGATCACGAGCCTGGTACCAGGGGCAAAATCGGAGAGCGTCACCACGGTGCTGTCTTCCGTGGCCATTACCCCGATGAAGTTGGAGCGCTGGCTGGTAGAGCCTCCCTGGTACACATGGCCAATGCGGAAGACAGTGCCCAGTGCCGAAATCCCTTTGCAGGTCAGGTCGGCTGCCTGGTACTGGGAGTCGCTGTGAAAGCGCAGGTTGACGTAGAATTTTTTGTTTCCGAGCAGCACCAAACCTTTGTTTTTTATAGGCTTTTGAAGGTCTGAAACCGACACCATCACCACAGTATTGCCCGAGCTGCCTATGCTCCAGCGTGCAGGTTGGGCATTGGAAATGGTCACCGTACCCAACAAGGTGCCGCCGCCATCCCGGATGGTCACCTCAAATGGGGTTGTTTCAGGCGTGGACATGTACAGGTATTGTGGCCCAAGTTCGGCGCGGCCGTGCATGGGCGGTATCCAGTGGATGGAGTCGAGTTGGGCCTGGGCGGCGTTGGCAAGGCTGAGCGCGGCCAAGAGCAGGGGAATGTAGTAGTGTGGGTGCATTTAATTAGTTTGCAGCGTTATGGGTCAAATATACGCTTAAACCTGCGAGGTTTATCAACCGGCGATTTTAGCTACCTTTGCTGTTCAAAACCCAATAAGAGCACGTCGCGCTGTTCTCAATATCTTGTTCGGTTCAATTGCCTTCAGCATATTTTTTGCCCTGGCTTTTGAGACAGCTTTATTTTGAACCTTTATGCATCGCAGACTGTTCTGATTTTTTATGCGCAGATTGACCGCCATTTTGTTGCTCTCAGTTTTTCTTTTCTCCAACACTCCCGTGCATGAGTTGGTGAAAATAGGCGCGTTTATCGAACATTTCCAGGAGCATCGTGCAATTGATGCCAATATCACCCTGCTAGAATTTCTCCAAATTCATTATTTTAGTGGCAATATTCAGGACGAAGATTATGCCCGCGACCTGCAATTGCCATTTAAAGTACTTGATTTTTCAGTGTCGGGAATTGTTTTTACCATACCACCGACAGCCCCGCTGGTTTTGACGACAGCACCCATTTCTGTAAAAAAACAAATCGCACCCTGCGATCAATCATTATTACCCTTCTCCCATCTTTCTGATATTTGGCAGCCGCCCAAATACTGTTGAGCAGCGATGTGCTGGCTTAAATGAGTTACGCTGGTAATGCCTTGGCATTGCCCTGCAATCAATTTCTATTGCATTGCATTTCCTTTGTCAACTGTGGCTCAATAGAGTCTACCCTGACGAGAAGCGGCCCATTCGCCTGAGCACTTCCTTTCCATCATTCTATTGCTGTTTTTAACTTTTAAACATGCGTCATCCCTAATTTTTGTTAGCGGTAAAACGGGTGTGAATTCAGGTGTTTGTATATACTTATTGGTCAGGCGATGAAAAATCGTCGGACAAAATGCCCCTCGTCCGACCACTTTTCGTGGTCTCGACGGATAAGTAAAAACAAATGCCGTCATTTCACCTAGCCCCTCTGCTAAAAATACCAAGGATCCCCGAACAAGGTACGACGCATGTTAGCGAACCTTTCCCAGCATTATGCTCAACAAAATCATACTTTTCTCCATAAAGAACAAGCTCATCGTCGGCCTTTTTACGCTGATGCTGATCGCTTATGGATTGTTTCAGACTTTTCGGCTGCCCATCGACGCGGTGCCCGATATCACGAACAATCAAGTACAGGTGATCACCATATCGCCCTCGCTTGGCGCGCCAGATGTGGAGCGCCTCATCACGTTTCCCATAGAACAAGCCAATGCCAATATTCCCGGGCTAAAGGAAATACGCAGTTTTAGCCGTTTTGGCCTCTCCCTGGTCACCATTGTTTTTCACGACGATATTGACATTTATTGGGCACGCCAGCAAATAGGGGAAAGGCTGCAACAAGCACAATCCGAAATCCCGGCTGGCATCGGGCAACCCTCCCTGGCACCCGTCACCACCGGGTTGGGTGAAATATACCAATACATCATACGGGCAAAACCGGGCTACCAGGACAAGTACTCCCTGCAAGAGTTGCGCACCATGCAAGATTGGATTGTGCGGCGCCAACTGCTGGGCACGCCCGGTGTGGCGGATGTATCCACTTTTGGCGGCGAACTCAAACAATACGAAGTCGCTGTAATGCCTGAAAAACTTAGAGCTTTCGGGCTCAGCATCAACGATGTTTTTGATGCCCTGGAAAGCAACAACCAGAATACCGGCGGCGCCTATATTGAAAAAGGGCCGCGAGTGTTGTACATCCGCAGTGAGGGCTTGGTCGGCAGTCGCGACGACATCGAGAACATCGTGGTCAAAAGCACCAACCGAAACTTGCCAATCAGGATACGCGATATCGCTACCGTTCAAACCGGTGCTGCCACCCGGTATGGCGCTGTTTGTTACAACGACGAAGGAGAGGTGGTCGGTGCGGTCGTCATGATGCTGAAAGGCGAAAATTCTTCCTCCGTTATTCGAGATGTAAAAACCAAAATCGCGGCCATTCAAAAAATGCTGCCGGAAGGTGTGGTTATTGAGCCTTTTTTGGACCGTACTAAAATGGTGAACAACGCCATTTCTACCGTTGAAACCAATTTGCTAGAAGGGGCGCTCATCGTTGTTTTTATCCTGGTTATTTTTCTGGGAAATATGCGGGCGGGGCTTATTGTCGCTTCGGTGATCCCGCTTTCGATGCTTTTTGCCATTATCCTGATGAATTATTTTGGCGTTGGCGGCAATTTGATGAGCCTAGGCGCCATAGACTTTGGCTTGATCGTCGACGGGACGGTGATTGTCGTGGAGGCCATTATGCACCAAATAACGCATAGTAAACACTTCAAAGAGATCAATATACTCTCGAAAGCGCAACTAGACGAGGAAGTGCATCATGCTTCCTCTAAAATCATGAATGCGGCGATTTTTGGCCAGATCATCATCCTGATCGTTTATTTGCCCATCCTTTCCCTGGAAGGCATCGAAGGAAAAATGTTCAAACCCATGGCACAAACTGTGTCGTTTGCCGTACTCGGAGCCTTTTTGTTGTCGCTCACGTATGTGCCGATGATGTGCTCCTTGTTCCTCAACCGAAAACTGAGCCATAAAAAAACGTTCAGCGACCACATGATGGAGCGGCTCGAACGTTGGTACCAGCACTTGCTGGAGCGGGTGCTGCGCATTCCTAAAACCATTTTTGCCACCTCGTTGATATTGTTGGCAGGCTCGATTATGATTATGACCACCCTGGGGGGTGAATTTATTCCGGAACTCGAAGAAGGCGATTTTGCGGTAGATACCCGGGTGCTCACGGGCAGCAGCCTCAGTACCACCATTGAAGCTACCCAGCAAACGGCTGGCATTCTGCTTAGGAATTTTCCAGAAGTAGAAAAGGTGGTCACCAAGATTGGCAGTGGCGAAATTCCCACAGACCCCATGCCCATTGAAGCCAGCGATATGATGGTTATTTTAAAGCCAAAAAAGGACTGGACTTCCGCCAAGACCTTTGATGAATTGGCCGATAAAATGAGCCAAAAAATTGCTGAAATCCCGGGGGTAACCGCTGGTTTCCAGTTCCCGGTTCAAATGCGGTTCAACGAATTGATGACCGGGGCCAGGCAAGATGTCGTGTGCAAGATTTTTGGCGAAAACCTGGATACCTTGGCCTATTATGCCGAAAAACTGGGCCAAATCAGTCGCACCGTGGAAGGCAGCACGGAGTTCTACGTGGAAGCGGTTAACGGCATGCCGCAAATCGTGATTCAATACAACCGGGACATGATCGCCAAATACGGCCTGAATATTTCCGACATCAACAGGACTGTAAATGCAGCTTTTGCTGGCGCCGTAGCCGGACAAGTATTTGAGGGCGAAAGGCGTTTCGACCTCGTGGTGAGGGTTGCCGGTGCCGGTCGGCAATCCATTGAAGATGTACAAAACATGCCCATCGCCACCCCCAGCGGCATACAGATACCCCTGAATCAGGTGGCCAATATCGAAGAAATCGAAGGTCCCAACCAGATCCAGCGGGAAGATGCCAAACGCCGTATCGTGGTAGGTTTCAATGTGCGCGGGCGCGATGTACAGACCATTGTGCAGGAGCTACAGCAAAAAGTAGAGTCCCAGATCAAGTTTCCAGTGGGTTATTATGTCACGTATGGCGGGGCATTTGAGAACCTCCAGGCAGCCAAAGAGCGCTTGACGATAGCCGTTCCGGTAGCCCTCTTGCTCATATTTTTGATGCTCTATTTTGCTTTTGGCTCGGTGCGCCAGGGCATACTTATTTATTCTGCGATTCCGCTTTCTGCCATCGGCGGTATTCTGGCGCTGTGGCTGCGCGATATGCCTTTTAGCATTTCCGCTGGCGTTGGGTTTATTGCCTTGTTTGGGGTAGCAGTGCTGAATGGCATCGTGTTGGTTTCTGAATTTAACAGGCTGAAAGCAGAAGGTTGGGACGATCAGCGCCGGATCGTGCTGATGGGTACAAAAATCCGCTTGCGCTCCATATTGCTAACGGCTTTGGCGCCTTCGCTGGGTTTTATTCCAATGGCGGTGAGCATGGGTGCAGGCGCAGAAGTGCAGCGGCCATTGGCAACCGTGGTGATTGGCGGCATCATTTCGGCCACCTTGCTCACACTGTTTGTGTTGCCGGTGTTGTTTGTGTATTTTGATAAAAAGAGCCCGAAACCGCCTTCAAAAATGGCGGCTGGATTGGTTTTAGTGCTGCTGATGACGAGCTTTGGTGTCACGGCGCAAACGCCCATTAGCCTGGACGATGCCGTAGAAGTGGCCTGGGTGCACAACCCTGATGTCCGTTCAGCTGCGCTCAACGCGCAATTTTATGAACAGTTGAAAGGCAGTTGGCGCGACTTGGAAAAGACCGAATTCGGGCTGGAACTGGGACAATTCAACAGCAGAAAGTTCGACGATAAAATCAGTGTTTCACAGCGGTTTTCGCTGCCAAAAGTTTATCGGAGCCAACAAACAGTGCTGGTAGAAAACCACCTGGAAGCATCGGCCGGGCTGAATGACACAAGGGTACGCCTGCGACAGGAAATTGGATCGCTGTATTACGAGTGCCTTTTTTTACAAGAAAAATTGCGCTTGTTGCAGGAAAACGACAGCATTTTCAGGATTTTTGAGGAAAAGTCGGAGCTGCGTTTTAGCAAGGGCGCCAGCAATTTACTGGAGAAAAACAGCACAAAATTGCAGCGGCAACAAATCACCCATCAGTTGAAATTGCTGGAGAAGGATGTGGAGCTTGCCTTGCAAAAATTCAATTTCGTACTCCAGGATGGGGTAGCCCATGTGCCAAAACTGGAACTTGTATCCTTGCCGAATAGCCTTGCAACGCTCGACTCTGCGGGTGTTTTGGGTTTGCCCTTCTTACAAATGCAGCAACACCGACTGGCCGCTGCCCAAGGTCAGCAGAACCTGGAAAAAGCCCGCTTGCTGCCTGAGATCAGCCTTGGTTTGAACAACCAAAGCATCGTCGGCTACCAAATAGTAAATGCTGAAGAACGCTATTTCAACAACTGGAATCGGTTCACTTTTTTGAACGCCGGCGTTGGGGTGCCCATTTTCGGGAAAGCCCAACGTGCGCGCATCGCTGCCTGGGATATTGAAGTTCAAAAACAGCAGCAAGACCTCCAATGGATGCAGCAGCAAACATTTTCTGCCCGCGAGCTGGCCCGCAAGGAAATCCTGAAATACCGGGAAAGCCTGGCGTTTTACGAAAAGGAAGTGCTCCCCAATGCAAAAAGCATCATCAGTACTGCCGACGCACAATTTGCTTCCGGCGACATTGACTACTTGCAGTGGATCATGCTGATCCAACAAAGCCTACAGGTGCAGCAACAGTTTTTAGCAGAAAAATACAATTTTAACCGGGCCATATTGCGGTTCCAACAATTCTCACAACAATGAAAAATATCCTCAGCATCATATTGATCCTTTCCCTGGTTTCATGCAATTCAAAACAAGCCGAGCCGCCTGCTACCGCAGAAGCAGCCGTGGAAACCTCCGTTTCACTCACCCCGGAACAACTTAAAAACGCCCAAATTGAAACCGGGAAAGCCCTCAAAAGCAACATTTCCAGTACGTTGAAATTGAATGGCAGCATTGATGTGCCGCCCCAGAGCAAGGTGAGTATTAGTTTCCC
>Ga0335398_10001228_pt1 | contig 44887 bp, 29 predicted proteins | sample BON03_FD_205742 | JGI IMG/M metagenome (GOLD analysis project Ga0335398, IMG submission 205742) | Freshwater microbial communities from Lake Bonney liftoff mats and glacier meltwater in Antarctica - BON-03 (spades assembly) (version 2) | ecosystem: Environmental > Aquatic > Freshwater > Ice >... | reverse complement strand
AAACCACCCCTGGCGCGCCCGCTTTTTTCGCAGTGTGGATATCGCTATGCATCATCTCCAACTCATTGCCGGTATATAAGAAATCGCAACTGCGGGGCCTGATATTGACGAATATCGTTGGCCCCACCTTGAGGGCCGCTTCGATAAATGAAAGTGGGGGCGTCAGACCACCCTCTTTCAGGCTGGCGCAAAGCTCGATCCGATCGGCCCCATGATTTGCGGCGATCTTAAGCGATTCGTAATTATCTAGGCAGATCTCAAGTTTCATCATGATTCCATCGCTTTCGCAGTGTCCGTACGGCAATCTGCAACTACAGATTTGGCTCCATTAATTTTTAAGCTCTTGGATCGATTTCACTGCGGCATCTACGATCGTCGCACCGGCCCCCGGATCAAGGAAGGTGCATTCCTGAGCCCCGTAACCGCCTTCTTTGGCGGCCTTGACTGTGGGTATATAGACGACAAACGGCGAACCTTCCCCGCTATAGGAAATGCCGAGCATGAACGAATTCGCCAGCGGGGACTTCTCCCGCAGGTCGAGTTGGTGCTGGATGAAGGGCTCGCCGGGAACCGTCACCAGCGCCACTTGGTTATTGATCACGATAGTCGAGATCCCCACCTCCGTGGAAATGTCGCCGACCTTGTTCGGGATGGTCAAAAGCGTTTTTTGCACCTTGATGGAGCCTGGCGAACTGGCCGGTGACGGGATCGACTCCGAAAGGCGCAAGGCACCTTTGCCCAGTGAGATCCCGGCCTGCCGCAGCAGGTCCATCCCAGACTTTCCGGTTAAATTCATGTCGTAGGGGTCAAGATCTCCAGAGGCCCCCTGCATAAAGAACGCCAGGCAGTCCTTCCCGAGTTGCTCCTCGATATAGTCCACCGTGGCACCCGGAAAATCCCGGGACACAATCCCCGAACCCATCGTCCCCACGGGATGGCAGGCGTAATGCACGAGAAAGGCTCTCGTCTTGCCCTCCAAATCCTCGACCCGGAGGAACCCGACCGTCGGGTCAATCGGTTCGGTGGGGAGACGCTTGGGGTTGTCCCACATCATTTCCACGCGGCCATCGGGATGCACCTTTCGCCGGTTGTGGGCCATGTAAGCACTGACGAACGGCCCTTGGCCGGCGATCACGCGAGCCGGAAAGAGATTCTTCGAAGCCTCGCCGATGGCCGCGATAATCTTTTCCTCCATCGCAGCATAGCCCGGATCGGAAGAAAGCGCCGGCCAGTCGATGAAGTCGCCCGGAGCCTTGACGTTGCGCGTCCAGTCTCCAGTCGGAGGCTTGATGATGAGCCCCTCCGGCATGGGGCACGAATGGGTGTGGGTGGAACAGAGCAGGACGTGGTCCACGCCCCATTTTTCTTTCGCTACCGCCACGACCGTCGGCGAGGCGAACATGATCGAATCCACCGAGACGATGGCGACGCTCGCGCCACCCTGCTGTTTGAGAAACAAGACCCGCGCATAGAGGCGGTCCTTGATCTCCAATTTCTTTCCGAGGATGTCCCAGGCCTCCCCTTCCTTGGGGGTAATATCCACCTTGGCGGTCCCCGCCAGGATTTCTCCGGCGGTTGCGTCGGTCGCGGCCTTGTCGGCAGACGCAAACATTCGCGACGCGCCCCCTCCCACCGCCACGCCTGCCACGCCCGCCATGGTGGCCAAGAATCTCCTGCGGCTGGTGCCGGCGATGGTTGCAGTTTTGAGGATACGATCTGCGGGTTGGCTCTTCATGGTAGGGGTCATTCGATGGTTTTGGGTGGTGTTATTTTGGGACGGCCTCTATTTCCAAGGCTTGCTGAAAGCAATCTTGGGCTTCTTGCTCCCGCCCTTGGGCGAGATAGATTTTGCCGAGAGCCCTTAGGACATTAACTTGCCAGACGGGTGCCATTTTCGCCAACATGGCCTCGTCGTATGGGCTCAACATGCTCAACGCCTCGTCATACTTCCCCTCGTCGTACAGGACACCGGCGGCATCGATCTCGACTGAAATCATGAACCAATTGTTCCGACTTCCTGAGCTCATGTCGATGGCTTGTTGAAAAGCCTCCAAAGCCGCAGTCGGATTCATCAGGTTATCGCGGTAATTCAAGCCAAGGGAGTACCAATACTCGGCGGAATTCGGAACCAGCTCGATCGCGGCCCGGTAATCCGCCTCCGCCTCGGGCCCGAGCTTCAACCCCGAATGAGCGAGACCGCGCAACGCATAGAGGCGATCATCTGAGCCCTCCCCCATCGCACCGGCCATGGCCGTGAGGTCCTTCTCATTCAGGATGGCGACGATGTCCGACCACTTGCGTTCCGCTGCCAATTCCTTCAACTGCTCATAAGTCGCGGGTTCACCCCCGCCAGCGTTCTCGGCGGCCGATACGAACCCCGCCGACGGGACGAGAAAAACGGCGGTTACGAGGGGAAGAATTAGTCTAATTTTCATTGTAAAACTCAAAAAGAGATTGTGGCTGAAAGGTTTTAAAAGTTAATCAACCCCCCGTGATAAACCTTGCTTGGCCATTTGCTGGAAGGTAGGGAAAGTAAAATGATTCCACGTAGAAGTAAATCCGCAGTGAGCACCCCGTCAAGAGGTTTATCACTTTCAGCAGTATCCTATTTCCGCGCACCATGATCTGTACGATCGAACAGAAAAAAATCCCCCATCTGAGGGAAGCGGCCCTGGCGGCGGCCGTGCGCAAACCCTCAATCGAAAGCGTGATTCTCCATGCAAATTTCGTGCCGCGAGATGTCTGACGTCATCAAGGAGAATGCCATCGAGGAAAGAACCTCCCTCCTCGGTTCGGTCAGGGCTTTGCTGGCCAGCGAGCGAGAGGCGGCCGGATTGGTCGATGGAGGTTCGACCAACTACAATAAAATGATCTGTCCCCGCCCGCTCTTTCTGGACTCCGGAAACGATGACGACCTCTTCGAGAGATCGGGTTTTGAGAAAGTCGCATTTTGCAGCCTGGATAACCGCGGTGTTGCTGAGGATTTCAAGATCGGGCCTGGCCGCATACGTCCGCACCTGCTCCGCCGAAACGGATGGCAGGATCACATAGGCATATGCCGCTTGTTGAGGTTTGGTCCCGTGATCGAGCCGCATCGCAAAAACGTCCTTTGTCTCCAGTTCGGCAGACCCCGCGCTATAGACTGCTTTCCATGAGCCTTTTTGTGGTGCTTCTCCCAGGGTGACTTTCGCCGGGGTTGGAAAGGCATAGCCGATGTCGTCATGCCACGCCCAGCTTAAGGCCGGATATTCCTTGCGTCCGTTCGCAGTCATGGGGGCTGACTTGTCTTGCCCCACCGTGACTTTGCCCCGCAGCAGGCACTGGTTGAGAGTTGTCATCACCGGCGCGTCTTTGTCGCCCGTGATGTCCGCACCGAGGCAGAGGATCCGCCCATCAAAGAAAAACCAGCTCTTTTTCGCCGTCACTCCATTGCGCTTATAGTCGAGCACCGCAGCGCCATTGTGACCGTCCGAAACGCCTCCCACAAAGTCGCTGTCGATGCGGGTTTGGGATGGCGACAAGTCGGTCTTCCCCTGTGCAACAGTGGTTCCCGGCAACTTGTGCCAATCCCAGACAGGAAATATCTCCTCATATTCCCGACCGTTCTGGTAAATGTAAAACGCCCCGTCTCCCAAGTGGAGGCCCTGCAAATTCTCGCTATTGGTCAGTTCGGAACCGATCACGCGTCGCGAACTCATTCTCACCGAGGCGTAATAACCCGCGCGACGATCCACCATGTAATCGGAGCGCCAGAAGTGTTTGTTGGCAACAAACGTCTTCCCATTGGCGCCGGTCGAACTGCTGTCAATGGCGGCCTGGTACTGTGTGGAATGATCAGGATCGGCCCGTTGCATCATATGCAGGGCCTGAAGGTAGCTCCGGCATTTCGAAGCGGGCGATCCGGGAAACAATTGGCGTGCGCAGGAACTGATATCCATACGGCCCTGCCAACAGATGGAGCACATTTCTTCGAGAAGGTAATTGCGCACAAGCGTTATTTTGGATTCGTCGAATGCAAGAGCGGTTCCCCTCAGCACCTCCGCCCAGGCGGTAGTGTCGGACGCGAACGATCCCCCGTAGTTGCCAAACTGAAGCTGCGGGCCGTGCTGGTGGAAGCTGTTGTCAGGCTGGACCCCTTCGTTGGTCGTCACGATGATCTCGCCGAGGAGCGCATCGCGCGCGCTTTTCACCAGGGCCGCGTCATTTTCCAATAATCCGCGCATGAGGGTGTTTTCCGCCAGCCAAATGCGGTTCTGGCCCGTTTTTCCGATCTCCGCGCGCGCAATAATCTTCAGCCCATCAGCCTTTTCCTTCGGTGAAAGTTCGTGCCCGATCAACAACATGATGAAGCCCAGATTGCGCGGCACGCCGATCTCATTGTGCCACCAGTTCACGCTGCGATAATCCTTTGCGAGCCAATCCCCCAAGGCGGAGTGAATCGCCTTGCGCAGGGAGGGATTACCGTGCATCGGATTTCCCTGAGTCGCATAACTCCGGGCCATTTCGAGAACTCGTCCCAGATGCGCGGCAGGCATCCAGTGGCCGGGAGTCTGATCTGTATAGTCGATATCACTCCATGTGCCATCCGGCTTCAGAGTCTCAGCGTATGGTGCGGCGTTGCCAGGCGGCCGGGTGGAAGAGGACGGCGATGACCGGCTCCCACTCTTTTCCCGCTTCTGCCGCGCCCGGGCGCCGGGGACCTCGGGCGTATTGGTCAAATGTGCGACCATTTGGGTTTTGATTTGCGGGAGATCGCATTTCCGCGCTTCGTCAGAACCTGCGAAAGCGGCGACACAAAGGAGGGAGGAACCAAGGATCATGGTGCGAGTCAGTTGTCCGGGGAGAAAAGTCAGGAAAGGGGAGCTGCGTATTTGCGCAATGGAATGCGTTCGCGAATTTTTAGCGGTCATCCGGATATTCGCAATTTTAATCACTCATTCTAGTGGCCGGTAACACCAAAACGATCGTATCGTTGGATAGACGGGAGGAACATCGAACATTCAACATTGAACATCGCTGCAACGGATCGGGCGCTCCGTCGCACGATGGGAATCCCATGGCGGCGCAGCCGCGTCACTTTTCGCATCGCGCCCGGAGCGCCCGATCCACCTCACCCACTGCTTTTAATGATCTTCCGCACACCCTTCCGGCTTCCGGCCTCCGCGCAGTAGCGACTCACCCTGCCGGGGTCGCCCATCTGCAATCTCCGGGCAATCCAAAACCTCGCGATCCCGGCTCCGTCCGTGTGCGTTGTCCGAATCGCCCCACCCGCAGATAACACGCTCCGCCGCAGGCCCGGCGGGACGCTTTCGGGGTGTCTCGGTCAGAGCGGGAAAGCTGCTCCAAGAGAAGTCGCTCAGCTTCTTCCCCGGCTCGATGAATGTAATCCGACACTGTGCGGAAGCAGGTCTCCGCCTGGGGTTCCACGATGAACACCGCCTTCTCGGGATGTGTGGCGCGCCCCGGCCCCAAAAAGGCGGGGGCTTGACTCTCGATCCCACCATGCCAGCCTCGGGCCATGGAATCAGCCGCTTCCAGACTCACACTCCGGGTCAACGGCCCAGATAGCCAAAAGCAATTTCCTATCAAAAAACCGCCATGTCTGTCACGCCTGCCTCATCAATCCGCATCGAGTGTGCTCACCATACAGCGATAGCAGCCAAAACCATCGAGATACTAAGCTATCAATTCGAGCAGCGATGCGGGACTTCAGTGGTCGCTACAGGCGTAGCCGATCTGGCGGTGCAGCTATGCCTCAAGCCCGGCATCGGCACCAACGGATACGAGATCGCCGGGGGGGGTGATGGCGAGATTGTCATCTACGGCAATGATGAGCCGGGATTGCTCTACGGTGTGGGACGGCTCCTTAGAGACAGCCTTTACAGCAGCAATGGATTTGTTGCCGGCCCCTGGCGAGGGGTTTCGGTTCCCGTGATGCCCGTGCGCGGCATCTACTTCGCCACGCACTTCCACAACTTCTACCACGATGCGCCCATCGAAAAGGTGCAGCGTTACGTGGAGGAGCTCGCACTGTGGGGCGTGAATAGCATCATGCTCTGGTTCGATATGCACCACTTCAACGGGCTACACGACCCCGCAGCGCAGCTCATGATTCAGCGCCTGCGCCAGATATTGCAGACCGCAAAGAGCGTGGGCATGGGGCGTGGGCTGGGCGTGATCGCGAATGAGGGCTACGCGAACAGCCCCGTGGAGATGCGCGCAGTAGGTGTGGGGCGTGGCGGTTTCTACGGGGTCGAGATCTGCCCAAACCAGCCCGGCGCGAAGGGGCTCATTGTCAACCAGTTCCGCGAGATGTTTGACGAGTTCAGCGACATAGGCATCACCGATCTGTGGATATGGCCTTACGATCAGGGCTCCTGCGATTGTGAACAGTGCCGTCCCTGGGGTGCGAACGGCTTTCTGAGCATCGCAAAACCGGTGGCGGATCAGGCCCGGAGCAGCTTCCCTGGCGTGAAGGTCTATCTATCGACATGGCTTATGGATGAGCAGGAGTGGAAGGGGCTCGCAGATGCGTTCCGCACACGGCCTGAGTGGGTCGATGCGCTCATTGCCCAGCCAGACTGCTACCGCTTCACGAACAGCTCTCCAGGTGGTCTGCCCGTTTTGGGCTTCCCAGAGATTAGTATGGACGGAATGTGGCCCTGGGGCGGTTTCGGTGCCAACCCGCAGCCCAAGGCGTTGCAGATCTACTGGTCCGGCGTTAAATCGATCAGTGCGGGCGGGTATCCCTACTCAGAGGGCATCTTTGAGGATATCAACAAGATCATCTGCGCTCAGTTCTACTGGAATCCCGAGGGTTCGATTGATGAGATACTGAAGGCGTATATCGCGTATGAATACTCGCCAGATGTGACCGATGAGCTGCTGACGGTGATCCGCACGCTCGAACAGAATCACCATATGCGCTGGTGGCCCGGACTGTTCGAGAGCTACCAGGGCTGGTTCCCCTCAAAAGGTCTTGTCGCACAGGCAGACCCCGGTGCAGAGAGTGCCTTCAAAATAGTGAAACGTTTGGACGCGAGCCTGCCGGCACATGCGCGAACAGGGTGGCGATGGCGTATTGTCTATCTGCGGGCTCTGCTGGATGCGGAATTGAAGGCGAATGGCGGGAAACCTAACGCGGTCTGCGAACGCGCCTTCCAAGAACTCATGGGCATCTACCATGCGCAGAACGGGCAGATCGACGTAAAGCCGCCTGTTTCAGAGACGCGGGGTGAAAACGTGAGTTCTTGCTTGACAGGAGACCGGATGGGGTCAGGCCTTCCTTGTGACCCCTACCCTCAAGCTTGAGCGCGATAAACACCCCTGACGGTCTGCGATCTCACTCTAATCGGTTTATGCTGGGCGCGGTTTGCCTTTTTCTGAGAAGCCATCGATGGATCATGTCCGAGAAACTGATGTCTTCGATGGCGGGACCGTGCTCGATGCAAAAGGCGGGTTTGAGCGGAGCGAGTATACTGATGCCGGTTCGGGTTCCCTTTATGACGAGATTGCCGAACCGGCAATGGCGAATAGGGTGATCACCCTCGTAACCAATCCGGAGTGCACAGCAGGTGGTTTTGAGAATGCAGTTTGTGACCGTCACATATTCACAGGCCGTTAGAACGGGTTTCTTGGACTTGTCGCTTTTGCACGAAATACAGTCGTCGCCCGCTTCAATGAGACAATCGCTGATGATGACGTTGCGGCAGGTATCGATGTCGATACCGTCGGAATTGGGAGCAAGGGGGTCGTTGTGGATTTTGATTCCCGTGATGCGTACACCATCGCAGCCGAGCGGCCAAATGGTCCACCCCGGCGCGTCCCGAAAGGTGACGCCTTCGATCGTGACATTGTGGCAATTCACAAAAGCCACGAGTTGAACCGGACGCCACTTGTGCATCATTAGTTCTTCCGTCGCCTTTGGCACCGAACTCTCGAATTCTGAAATAAGGGAAGGGGCGGTTGTTCATCGAAGTGTGCATGGATGGGAAGAGCCGGTTGATGAACACGTCGTCCATCAACCCGGCTGAGTGCCCGGCTCACCCCCGGTGAACCTCTCCGCTTGGAGGCTCCGTTTGATGAAACGCAGGAGGTCGTGCTGGAAGAGACATTCATCGGAGTAGTTCCACTCCTCATCGACTTCGGTCTGCGTGTGGCCAAGGTTGCGGGCTTCCAGATAAATGGGATCATATCCGGCCCGGCAAAGGGCGGAGACCATCTGCCGCGACTGGGAAACAGGGACGATCACATCGCCGCTTCCGTGGCTCATCCAGACGGCGGGCATCCGCTCATGGATATGAAGTTCGGGCGAGGCCAGGCGGTAGAGTTCGGGGTCCTCGCCGGGAGTTGTGCCGAGGAAGTCGGCCGCCATCTTACGGCCATTCGCCGATTCGAATTCATATTGGGTCAGAAGGTTCATGATCCCGCAATAGGTCGCCACGCCATGGAATTTTGGGAATCCGGCATTTTCGGCGATCCCGCGGGTGGCGAGGAGCATCGCCAGATGGGAGCCGGCCGAGGATCCCCAAAGCATCCCCCTCTCGGGATCCAATCCATGCTCCGCGCCGCTTCGCTTGATCCACTCACAAACCCGGACCAAGTCGTCGTAGGCGGCGGGAAAGGGATTCGCGGGCGCTTTCCGATAACTTGGCAAAACGAGAGCGACGTTGAGAGCGCGCAGCCGTGGCCAGAGAAACGCCACCGCGGACTGATCGCCCGTGACCCATCCGCCACCATGAATTCCAAGAACGAACGGCCGCAACCCCTCCCCCGCATGTCGGTAGATATGGACCGCCCCCAATTCTCCCAACTCGGGAACCGCGATCTCGATTTGTGGATTCACTGTTTCCAGCAGAAATTACGGGCACTGATGCGCCATCGTTTGCGTGGTGCCCTGATCGATGCCGAGCAGGCACTTCATACCAATTTTTGACGAAATGGGCCCTGCCCCCATCGTCCCGCTGCCTGGAACACCACCAAAGCCGACCACGCAATGTTCAAATTTGACATTGTGAGCGGCGCCGACGGAATAAAATCAAAATCGTCCCGGTTGCTCCCAAAAGTGCCCATGTCGAGGGTTCCGGGACCACCGTAAGGAGGGCGATGTCGTTACCGCCGACCATGTTGCTGGTGGCATAATTGCCCGTCCAGTCGGCCACATAGCTGATTTGGTAATTTTGCGAGTTAAAAGTAAAGACCGCATCCTGGGCGAGACCGGCGAAGGTTCCCCCCACCGCATCGACGGAGCCATTAAGGACGAGGAAAATTTTGTCCCCGAGGTCGATGGGCGCCGTACCGATTGGGGTCAGATCGAGAGTCATGCCACCGAGCGTCACCCCGCCGGACGAATTGACCTGATCATAGTTGGTGCCGGCGATGGGATCCACCCCGCCGGTGCTCTTGCCGACCTCCATCGAGAGGACGGCCCCGCTGGTGCCGCTCAGGCTGGTCGCATTGAGGATTCCCGCGCTATTACCGGGAGCTAGCACACCGCCGCTGGCCACGGTCACCGCTCCCACCGTGCCTGTGCCGCTGAGGGTGCCGTTGACGGACACCGCCGAACTCACGTTGCCATTCACGTTCAGGAAGGCTCCGCTGGCCACCGAGGCGCTTGAGGTGCTGGTGAGCGAACCTTCAATAATAAGCGTGCCGGCACTGACCACCGTGGCCCCGGTGTAGCCACTGGTGCCGCTGAGGGTGAGCGCATTGGCGCCCAACTTGGTCAGGGAGCGAGTGCCGCCCTGATCGGTCGCATGGGAAAAGTCGCCCGCGCTGGTGTCGATGGCCACGCCAGAGGCGGCATTCATGGAGAAGCCCGTCAGGGTGTTGGCAAACAAGGAGTCCACGTTGGCCGAACTGTAATAACCCGCGCCACCCACGCCGAGACCGATGGTGCCTGCCGCCCCCGCCGTAACGGTGTTAGAGGCCTTGGCACCGGTTTGCCCGAAGGTCAGGATGCCTGCGCTGACCGTGGTCGTGCCCAGGTAGGTGTTGGAACCGGAAATGGTCGCGATTCCCGTGCCGTCCTTGAAAAGTTTACGGGATGGGTTACTATTATCGCCGATATTGCCCGAGATTGCAATATTGCCCGCACCGCCCAGAGTCATGTGAGATTGCCAACCACCCCCAGTTATGTTTCCGGTGAGCGTAAGCGTTCCGGCATCCGAATTGATGCGAAAAGCGGCGCCTATGGTCACAGCGCCTCCAAAGGTATTATTACCGCTGATGTTTCGTAAAGCTCCTGTATTGGCAATGCCGCTGCCGCCAAGTGAAAGCGCTTCCGCCCCGATGGAGATGTCGCCGGCCAGTTCGAGGGCCGAAGGACCGCCAACCGTGGTGCCGTTGGCGGTGGAGCCGAGAGCGTTGCTATGCAGCAAGCGCCACACGCCGTATTGGATGGTGGTGAGCCCTGTATAAGTGTTGTTTCCGGCGAGGACGTTCGAGGTCACCAATGCCATGTTTCCTGCCGAGGTGATCGAGGTTGCTCCGCTGATCACGCTGGACGCGCCTTGAATAAGGCTTCCCGTACCCCCAATGCCGGAAGATGGCCCCGACAGGACGATCGCTGTGCCGCCGGTGAGGTTGCCGGAAAGAGTGAGTGTGCCCGATCTGATATCCGTAACACCCGTGAAGGAGTTGACTCCGGCCAGGGTGGTGTTTCCAGTCCCTACTTGTTCAAAATTCATTGAGACGGTTCCGGCGGAAATCGCCCCGTTGACAACGACATTCCCCGTCCCATCTGAGAGCACCTTCTTGGCCCCGCTGCCATTACCGCTCACGCCCCCGTTCAGAGTGAGGGTCTGGGTCGTACTATTATTTGTAAGATAGGTCCAACCAGACCCGCCGGGGTTCCCCAGCAGAAGGTTGGCGTTGATGACTTGGTCATTTCCTGCGGTGGCGGTGAGTCCAATCACTCCACTATGCGATATGGTCAGCGTTTGCGCACCGGCGCCTCCGCTGCCAATCGTGTAAGCCGCCGCCGAGGAGGTATCGAAAGTGATGCTGCCAATACCCACGCCCGCCCCGAGATCCAGGGTAGTATTCCCGTTGCCCGCATTGTTGAATGTCGCGGTTTGTCCCCCGGTCGGCACGGGAGACGCACTCCAGTTTGTCGTAGTTGCCCAAACCCCATCCGTTGTGCCGTTCCAGGTCCCGTCGACAGCGGAAGCGGTGGGAGCGGATGCGAACCAAACCGCAAAAGCGGCGGCAAGAAGAGAGAGGGTGGAGGTGCGGAAGCGGGGGCCGATGGTTTTCATTTTTTATTTTGGGGATGAAGGAATTTTCGTCGAAAAATTCCATGTGGAATTACGACTGCTTTAACCAGTCCCACAAAGCCGTAGAGATGTCAATTTATTTTCGACATTTATTTTCGCCGTGTTTTCGCGGTGGCCTGAGGGACGGGATCCTGCCGCTGCGCCGCTTGAAAACGAGAGCCGACAACCATCCCGTTCTGCCGAGCGATTTTTTTTGCTCTGGAGAGGAAGAACAAAGAGGTTTGCCAACCCGTTTGAAATCTTCTAAATGCTCTCGAGTAGTCCGTCCTTCGAAAGCCGACCAATTTAACGGAAACAACCCCCTTTTGAAATGATGAAAGAGACAACCCTCCTCCTCGCCTCGGGCTTTTTTCTAGCCCTCGCCCCCATGCAACAGACGCATGCCGGGGAACTCTACGACTACAAGATCCCACGCGAGTCCTCAGACTGGTGCAATATCATGCTGAGCACCAAGCCGGCCAATGGTCGGGAGTTACCATTGGTCCTGCTGGTCGGCGATTCCATCACTTCACGATATTCCGGCGAAGTCCGTGCCGCATTAAGCGACAAGGCCTATACATCTATGCTGGCCACCTCCAAGGCCGTCGGCGATCCCGCGCTGCTGGACGAGATTAGACTCGTCCTCCGGCAGAATCGCTATGCGGTCATTCACTTCAACTTTGGTCTCCATGGAGGCATCGCGGGTTACCGCCAGGGATTCCCGGAAATGCTCGATACGATCAGGCGCTATGCGCCAGAGGCCAAACTTATTTGGACGACCACGACGCCCTGTCAACAGGCAGATGGCGGCCCTGACAAAAATGTCATCGAGCGGAATAAAATCGCCGCAGAGCACATCGCGAAGGCCGGCCTGGCCGTCGATGACCTCTACTCCCTCGTGGCCAACCATTCTGGCAAGTTATGGGATCAGGGAGGCGTCCATTACCTGGCGGAGGGGACAGCCCTCCAGTCCAAGCAGGTCGCAGAGGCCATCGCGCTCATGCTGCCAAGTCTCCCCAACGAACCGGAGAGCAAAAGCAACAAGTAAATCCGGTCTTCAGGACGTAACTCAAAACCATATTCCTGGCAGTTATGCTGACGTGTTTCAGTGCATACGCAGCTCCGTACGAGGAGGCCATGACGGCCGGCACTAAACTGCAGAAAGCCCGGCCAGTTTGCCGAGGCGCTGAAGTTTAGGATGCTCCTGTTTCCAAGTCGTCACGTCCGGAAGTTTCAGCTAATGCTGCCGTTACGGGTTCTTACGAGAAAGCCGCTGAGACCGCCCACCCTGGAACGTGTCTCCCGAGACTGATGGCCTCGATCTCGAGGCCAGGATCCAAGCCCAGGCGATGAGCTTGGGTCTGGCTGGGGCCAAAGAAGTTTTCGTCGTGGCCGATGGAGCACTCTGGAAATGGAACTTGATTGAGGATCGCTTCCGCCAAGCGACCAAAATCCTGGACTTCTCTCACGGCAGCGAGCCCCTCTGGAGCCTCGCTCACCACCTTCACCCCGATAGCCCCGAACTGGCGCAGCTTCAGACATCCTGAGGTCACCCGGATCACAAGATGGAGCGAGGAAAACCGATAACCCGCTCGGACCGTTGGAATCCCGGCTTTAGCCGGTCGGCACCCCGAGCCGCCTGAAGGCGGTACTCCAACATGGACTCATGGCAATTCCTCGGGATGAGGATGTCTGAGCTTGGATCAAGCCCTTTCTCCATCGGCTCCGCCACACCTCTGAGCATCGCGTGATCCACACCCTCGGTGAGCTATTGGCGAGGCATCCCGCCGACCGGGTTCTTCCAACAGGGCGGAGATTTTCAGGTCACGATCAGAGGAGATCCAACCGTAATCACGCGCACTAAGTTGCTCGTTTTCTTTCACTCAGCCATCAACTGCCATTTTTAGGCTTTAGGTTGAGCGGCTATGGACGTTCTTGGGGTCCAATTTTATTCATTGGGGGCCACTTCGAGAAATCATCGATAAATTTGACCACCTCATCGGTCACCGCTTGGAGGATGGAATGGCCCTTTTCCGCCGTGGCGGCGGTGGGATCCCCCATGTGGCCCGAGGAGGTCCAACGGTGAAAACGATGAAAGCCTTCGACTTTTCCCGTCCAAGGTGCGGTGACCCAGGGCCGTTGGACTTCGAGATGGTTTGGATCGATCTCGGCCAATTTGACGAGATCGTCACGCAGGGCGAGCACGAGGGAAGTTTCGTATTCGCAGGCGTGGGTCGAATTGGGAGTTTTCATCCCATGGCGTTCGGGAGCCATCGCCGCAGACGCGACCCGCCACCAACTGGAGAATGCGATCGAAGCGGCATCGGCCCGGTCGTCGGTCGCGATGAGGTCGGTGAGGGCCTGGGAAGCGGGGACGACATTGCCGCCGTGACCATTGAGGAAAAAGAGGCGGCGGAAGCCGTGTTGGAGCAGGCAGCGGGTGAGATGTTGGATCATGCCGGCATAGGCGGCGGGAGGCAGACTGAGCGTGCCGGGAAAGTCGATGTGATGGTGGGAGGCCCCCAACCAAAGCGTGGGCAGGGCGACGAGACGATCCGAGCGTAGTTTTTCCACCCGGGCGGCGATGGCCTCCGTTTCGAGGGTGTCGGTGAAAACGGGAAGGTGGCGTCCGTGTTGTTCGCAGGAGGCCAGAGGAATGAGTACGGGGAGGTCTCGATCCAGACGGTCGATTTCGGGGGAGGTGAGTTCTTGCCAGAGCATAGGGTGTGGAGATGAAGGGAGGGAGATCGGAATTTCAAAGTCAGGGGGTCGATTCGGGTTTCCCCTCCAGGTCCTGGGCTTTCTGGAAGCGTGCGTTTGCTTCCTCTTCCTTTCCTTGGCCCTTGTAAACCTCCGCCGAAGCTCTCAGCAACTTGATTTGCCAAACCGGCGGGATGCTTTCGATCAACCCGTCGTAGGGTTGCAAAAGGGACTGAGCCTCTTCGAACTTGCTCTCCGAGCATAAAATATCCACCGCAGAAATGGTGGCCTGGATCGGCAGCCAACCGGTCGTGTACGCTCGCTGGAAACAGAGATCGACCGTCCTTTGATAGGCGGACAATGCCGCCGCCGGATCGTTCAGATTCATCCGGTAGTTTTCCGCCAGGCCAAACCAATAAAGTGAATTCCTTCCGTCATCCGGTGACTCCGTCAGCGCCCGCTTGTAATCCGCCTCGGCTTCGCCGCCCTCTTTCAACACTTGGTGCGCCAAGGCCCGAAGAGCATACAATTGGTCCACGTCCTTCCCCAGGTCACCCGCCTTGCCGGCCAGGTCCTCCGGCTGCAAGGCGGCGATGATCTCGGTGTATTTTCGCTCATTGCGAAAATTGTCGATTTGCTCAAAGCTGAGATTTTCGGAAGGAGAAGCGGTTTCTTCCGCCTGCAGACGGACCGCCCCAACGCCGAGGAAAACAACAAAAAGGTAGGGAAGGAAAAAGGCTCTTTTCATCAAGCAATCATCTGGCGTGAGCGGCGGCGCAGCACGTGGACCATTAGGCCCACTCCCAGCAGCAGGCAGGTCGAGGGTTCCGGGACCATGGCGATGATGGCGATATCGTTACCGCCGATCATGGTGCTGGTTGCATAACTGCCCGTCCAGTTGGCCACATAGCTGATTTGGTAATTTTGCGAGTTAAAAAGAAAGACCGCATCCTGGGCGAGACCGGCGAAGGTTCCTCCCACCGCATCGACGGAGCCATTGAGGACGAGGAAAATTTTGTCCCCGAGGTCAATGGAGGCCGCGCCGACCGGAGTCAGGGTGAGGGTCATGCCACCGAGCGTCACCCCGCCGGACGAATTGACCTGATCATAGTTGGTGCCGGCGATGGGATCCACTCCTCCGGTGCTCTTGCCGATCTCCATCGAGAGGACGGCCCCGGTCGTGCCACTCAAGCTGGTCGCACTGAGGATTCCCGCGCTGTTACCCGGAGCCAGCATGCCCCCGCTGGCCACGGTCACCGCTCCCACCGAGCCTGTGCCGCTGAGGGTGCCGTTGACGGACACCGCCGAATTCACACTGCCATTCACGTTCAGGAAGGCTCCGCTGGCCACCGAGGCGCTTGAGGTGTTGGTGAGCGAACCCGCCACAATGAGCGTGCCGGCATGGACCACCGTGGCCCCGGAGTAGCTGCTGGTGCCAGTGAGGGTGAGCGCATTGGCGCCCAGCTTGGTCAGAGACCGGGTGCCGCCCTGATTGGTCGCATGGGTAAAGTCTCCCGCGCTGGTGTCGATGGCCACTCCGGAGGCAGCATTCATGGTGAAGCCCGACAGGGTATTGGCAAACAAGGAATCCACGTCGGCCGAGCTGTAGTATCCGGCTCCGCCCACCCCCAGTCCGATCGTGCCTGCGGCTCCGGCCGTCACGGTGCCCGCCCCCTTGGCGCTGGTTTTCCCGATGGTTAAAATACCGTTACTGACCGTGGTTGCGCCCGTGTAGGAGTTCGAGCCGGAGAGTGTCGCGATTCCCGTGCCGTCCTTAATGAGATTGCGAGTACTTGTTGCGTTTTCGATATTGCCGGTGACCGCGATATTGCCCGCTCCGCCCAGGGTCAGATGAGCGTTGAAGTCACCGGCGACCGCGATGACGTTTCCGGAGAGCGTGAGCGTTCCAGAATCCGAATCAATGCGACGAGCATTTACAAGGGTAATATTTCCTCCATAGGTATTATTGCCGCTGATGTTCAACAGAGAAGCGACGGTCGCGGGGGGAGAACTGCCGTTCAACGAGAGAGCTTCCGCCCCAATTGTAATATTCCCTGCCAATTGGAGTTGGCCATTTGGTCTAACTTCAGTTCCTCCGACGGTCGAGCCGAGTCCGTTGTCATTGGTCACCCGCAAGATTCCCGCGCCGACTGCCGTATTTCCGGTATAGGTGTTATTGCCAGCAAGAATATTGATTCCGATTCCGATATAACCGGTACTGGCAAGTAAAACCGAAGACGACCCGCCAATGACACCCGTCGAAGTTTGTACGAGAGTTCCATTGCCTTGATAACCAAGAGGAACATTAGTGCCCACTAAGGATATCGTGTTGCCACCACTGAGCGTGCCGGAAAGGGTGAGTGTGCCCGAGCCGATATTCATCGCGCCCGTGTAGGTGCTGACACCGGCCAGGGTGGTGTTTCCGGTCCCCACTTGATTCAGAACCATGGTGCTTGTGCCCCCATTGGAAATCGATCCATTGACCAAGACGTCCCCCGTTCCATCGAAGATCACCTGCTTGCTCCCACTGGTATTACCGCTCACGTTCCCGGCCTGGGTGAGGGTCTTGGTCGTACTATTATTTCTAAAGTAGCCGAAGCCAGTCCCGGCGGGGTTCCCCAGCAGAAGGTTGGCGTTGATGACCTGGTCATTTCCCGCAGTGGCTGTAATTTCAAACACTCCACTATGCGCTATGGTCAGCGTTTGGGAACCGGCTCCTCCGCTGCCAATCGTGTACGCAGCCACCGAGGAGGTATCGAAAATGATGCTCTTAACCCCCGTACCTATCCCGAGATCCAGGGTAGTATTCCCGTTGCCCGCATTGTTGAATGTCGCCGTACCCCCAGTTGTCGGCATGGCTGCTGGGCTCCAATTTGAACCGGTCGCCCAAGTCCCACTCGTTGTGCCGATCCAAGTTTGGGCGGAAGCGGTGGGAGCAGATGCGAAGCAAACCGCAAAAACGGCAGCAAGTAGAGAGAATGCGAAGGTACGGAAGTGTGGATACCTGGTTTTCATTTTTTTAGGAGTGGGGGAATTTTTGACTACGAATTCAATATGGAATCGGAACTGCGGGGAACTCCCCACAAAGCGGTGGAGGTGTCAAGTCGAAAAATCTGATTCGTTTTTCAATTTTTCAAAGTTGCCCAAGGGACTGGATCCGGGTGACGAATTTTTCGTTCCAACTGCCCGCAACCTTTTTGAGGTCATATGAGGTCAGGATGGCCAGGGCCTCGTCTCGACGACCTTGTTCCTCCAGCAAGGCGGAGATTTTCAGGGCGCGATCGCAGGACATCCAACCGTAGTTGATGCCCACAATTTCATGGGCCCGTTGATAGGCGGCCAGGGCCTTTTCGGGGTCTTTAAAATTGGAGAGATAATTCTCGGCCTGGACGGTGAGAGCCTCGGGTGAGTCCGGGTTAAGGCGGAGCGAATTTTCCAAATCGCTTTGCGCAAGACCCGGTTCGTTCAAAGCGACATGGGCCTGCGCCCGCAAAAGAAACCCCTTGGCGGCCAGATCAGGGTCCCCCCAGTCCTCGAACTTGGTCGCGGAAAATTCCGAGACCAGATCGTCCCATTTTTTGGCCTCCACCAATGCACCCATTTTGGCCAGAACGGGTTTAACTTTTTCCAGGACCGCCTGTTTTTCCACCTCATTCCGGTTCTTTTCCAACAGGGCTCCGGTATTTTCGGTCGGTGCAAAGGCGACGAGGATGGCAATGGCCTGGGTTTTCGTCTGCGGATCTGCTGCCGACTCCAGTAACCTCTTCCGGGCCGTTTCGGAAAGGGGGGTCGTGGAATTGGCGACGGCTTCGAGCAGAGTTTTCGCGGTGTCTTCCGGCAAGGTTCCGATTTGCGCCGCATATTGGTCCATCACTGCGGTGTGGGTTTGGCCCGCAGCCACGACTTCGCTGAGCTTGGCCAACATTTCCTTCCTCTCATTGCGGAAGGCGAAGGCTTCGGCCTGTGCCTGAGCCAGATTCTGTTGCAGTTCCTTCACCTGATCAAGCTTGCCCTGCTTGGTGAGAATCTCGGTGGCCGCCTGGGTCGCTTTCACGAGCGTTTCGCTGGCACCGGTTAGAACCGGCTTGACGACCGTCCCGTGTGGCAACCACATATTCCGGTCGCACACGGCGAGATACTGTTCGAGTGCCTTGGCATCGTCCTTCAGTTGCGTCCGATAAAAATCGCCCAGGCGCAACGATGTCAGTTCGTTAATCGACACTCCGCTTGTGTATCCTAACCCTTGATGTTCATAGTTCATCACTCTCAAGTCCACTTCCGCTGCCGCAAGGTCGCCGGCTTGGATGTAAGCGAGTGCTCGGTAATAATACAAGTCGGCCATTACGTCCTCATGCTCAGGATAGGTGAAACTTTGAAGGAAAGCCCGCCCACCCAGAGCTTTGCTGTTAAAGGCAGCCAGCAACCCTTGATAGTTTTTCTGTTCCACCATCAACTGCATCTGGCGATGCATGGAGAGCACTTCCACCGGAATGTCTTTCGCGAGTTGCATCGCCTGGGTGTAATCCTTCATGCGCTCTGCGCAAAGGGATGCCTTTTGCAAAACGTCGGATTTCAGGCGGTCACTCAGAGGAAGCTGCGCGACAATATTCGCATAGGCAGTTAGGGCCTCGGCATCCTTGCCGCCCTGAACCAGAGCCTGTGCCTTAGTTTCCGCTGCCACAAACTTCTCCGCCCATGCCCGATCGTATGGCCATTCGGTGGTTTTAAACTTGAAGTCTTTAAATGCTTCCGGCTGCAGGCCAATGTCGCGCAAGATCAGTTGCGGATTCATACTGAAGAATTGATCAAAATCCTCGCGTGAGACTCCCGACCAGCCCTGCGTCCAGCCGGGCGCGCCTGGCAGCATGGGGTTGGCGCCAAAGGAATTCGAGCCGGCCTGGATCTTGTAGATCGACAGCGGCAAGTCATTGACCGCCAGTTTCTGATTCTCCGGCCAGAAGAGATAGAAGCAATTATCCGACTCCGCCACTCCGTCGCTGAGTTCCAGCAGGGTTTGGTGCATCTTATTGCGAATACACTCGAGGAAGATGTTTCGCCTCACCGTGACCGTCCCCTCAGCAGATATATCCCGCAAGATCGTCGAAGCGATGACATTGTTTTCAACGATCGAACCAGGGGAACGGCTGATTCCGATGGCGGACCATCCTCCACCAATGACGCAATTCCGAATGAGCAGCCCGGGGCTGCTATCGGCCGCAACCATCGCGTCCATGCAGCGCGTGATCTGGACTCGCGGACTCTGGTTGACCAAGAACCCATCACGCCACATGTCCTGCCCCCGGAAGTACAAACCGTCGAAGTGGTTATCCGGCTTCGAGATCAATTCGAATGATCGTGGCAAATTTTCGAGCTGGAGCGCGGGCTTCTCGCCCGTCACACCGCGGAAGGTGATGGGACGTTCCTGGGTTCCAGCCGCGCGAACGCGCACGGTCTCCGGGTAGTCGCCTCCCGCGATCAGAACCGTGTCACCGGGACCCACCAGAGCGGCGGCGTGATTGATGGTCCGAAAAGCCTGGTCGCCGCCCAGACCGTCGTTGGAGTCCTTGCCGTTGGGCGCGACATAGTAGGTGCGCGGCTCAGCAGCCACGGCGGCGGTGGCAAACTTCAGGGGCGTGTCCTCCGGTGTGAGCACGGCCAGCGTCTCGTCGGCCTTCCGGGCGTCGGCGGAAACAATCTTGAAGTAATAGGTCTGGCCTGGCTCGAGTCCGGTCAGGCTGTAGGTGTTAAAACGTCCGGTTCCGATGATACCTTCGACCTTATTCTCCATGGCTTCCGTCGTGCCCCATGCCAGGGAATATTTTCCGGGATGGGACGTCCACCACTCGATGTTGGCTGTAGTGTCACTCACTGAATGAAGGAATGGGCCAATCAGGTCTGAGGTTCTGGGGGTGACATCGTAGGCGTGATAGATCCCCAACGCTGTGCTGCCGGGCCCAGTGCTTTTCAGCGACGCAACGCTGGCCACCATCGGCACGTCTTTTTCCACGGTCAGTTTCGGCGTGACCACCTGGGAATAAATGTCGTGCCGCTTTTGCAAGTCGGCAAACGACCAAGTCTCACCATTGACATCCCAGCATTTTGTAGTGTCCTCATAGCCATTATAATCCGAATAACGGATGGCATCGGCTGTATCGAGGCGTACCGAAGGATGGCCTTCATTGGCGTAGATGTTTCCGCTGAGTGTCAGGCCCTTGCTCTTGGTTGCGCGCAAGGATGCATTGGTAAATACCGAGTGCGTGACTTTCAGGTCTTCGACCTTCTCCACCGCCAGGCCGTCCCCGCCGCCGAAGAAGGTGCAATTCTTGAAGGTCACGCTCCGGCTGCCAGCCAAGGAAATGCCACCGGCAAAGTTCAACCGCTCGAAGACAATTCCCGCACCCCCGGTCACGGTCTGTTTGCCTGTAATGACAACCGTACCGCGACCACGGCCCAATATCTGTATCGGTGCCTTCCCGTCGCCGACCTTATTTAAGGGCGCGGCCGCGTATTTTCCCTCGGACAGATAAAGCGTGTCGCCCGGACGCAGTTTCTTGAAGGCCCGTTCCAGGGTGCGCCACGGTTTGCGCGTGGACAGCCCGTCCGCTTCATCGTTCCCGGCGGGCGAGACGTAAAAAATGTTTTCCTTATACTGATACGGACCGCGATCGCTGCCATCGGGTGCCGTGCCGCGGAAGCGCGAATCGGGCTGGAGGCGATAGTCAAGATTGAGCGGGTCGGCGAATTCAACGTCCTTGTCCAGATCCTTCTCGCGCGCAAAGAGAATGGTGTCGGCGGGTGCGGTGGAATCCCCTCCGCGGCCATACTCGTTACCACCGCCGAACAAGTCGTGGGACATCTTCTCGGTGGCGATCCGGATGAACCCCAAACCAACATTGCGCTCCAACTTTTCCTGCTGATTACCCGCTTTAACGGAATAGTCGAAACTCTGCCCCCAAGAGATGTTATCCTGCAGCAGGAGCGGCCCGGTCATGCCAGCATAATGCATGATGCCGAAATGCTCCTTCCCCTCCGTAACATTCAGATAAGTATGGCAGTTGCGAATGACGTCATTGTTGGCGCCGTAACGCACGATCCCGCCAAAGGAATTACCGTAGGTGACGCAGTTTTCGACCACATTATTGGATCCACCATCTCCCTTCCCGACCCCCTCAATGGGCTGCAGCACAATGCCGCCGACATTCATGAAGGATACGCAATTGCGAACCGTGCAGGAGACGGGTTGGGCGAGCAATATCCCCCAACCGGGATAGAATCCTGTCGCAGCCAGCCCGTCGATCGTCACGCGCGTCGGGGTCTGCAAGCTGAGGCCGCTTGTTCCGCTCATCGCCAGCGTATACCGGCACTCTTCGGGACTGCTCAGGTCCTCATTGGAGAGATAGAGCATCTTTGAACCCGCATCATAATGGAAAAATCCGGGGGCGAACTCAAGCTCCGGAATATTGGCCTTGGACTGGAGGGTCCGCAACTTGTTGTGTTCGAGAACGGCTTTCGGTTCCTCGGCCAAAGGCGCGGCATAAACAAACCGGTATCCCTCGACTTTCGTGAACTTGGGCGCGGGAATGTCCCCGCGCAGGATGGCCGTGCCGGGGACTTCCGCGCGGATGACGGTGTCCACATCCGCGTTGCCAAGCCCATCGCGGGTGACACTCTCAAAATATTCGCCCGGCCCAATCGTCAAGGTGTCGCCGGGCGTCAAGGCGTCCACGCCTTTCTGAATGGTTTGGAATGCTGCCGCCCTGCTCATGCCATTGTTGGCATCCAAGCCCTCCTTGCTCACAAAAAACTCCGCGGCCGATGCATGGAAATGAGAGAAAAGGAACATCCCGGCGACGGCGAAAAAAACGAAACGCGAGCGACGGGAAAATGCTGGCGGGTGAAGAATTATGGACATATTTGATTCAACATAGCATCATCCGCAAGATAGTGGCGCAATATAAAACTGCAAACGCGTTGAGAAGTCCCGGCAAGCACGGGTTGCACGGTTCCGCTCGCGTTTCCAGAGATTGGCCGTTTTTCACAGAGAATAAATCATATGTCACCCTCTTACCGTTCCTCCATTGGCCCCCGCAATATCAGCGAAGGCCACGACCCCTACGGCCCCGGAACCCGTGCGCCACAAGCCATGGCCACCAAACTCGCCCATTTTACAAAAGGCAGGGTCGATGCCGTGATGTTTCATGACAATGATATCGTCCTCGATCATCTTCTCGGCTAACTCCGCCAGACTGCAGAAATGAAGAAAAACGAAATGCCTGCCTTGAAAACACCCGCCCCTAACTTCGATAAATTGCGGGATCTGATCCGCTCCCGCATCGTCGAGCAGGGAATCCCGTCGCTCGCGGTCAGCGTTGCCTGGAAAGGGGAGATCATTTGGGAGGAGGCTTTTGGCTGGGCCGATCTCAAGCGGCGTCTCCCGGCGACGATCCACACGCCTTATTCTCTGGCCTCGGTCAGCAAGCCGATCACCGCTACGGCCATCATGAAGTTGGTCGAGGCGGGCCAGATCGATTTGGACAAGCCCGTCAACGACTACCTGAGCCCCGGCAGCCAGTTGAATGTCTGGATCGGTGACCCCAGGGAAGTGACGGTCCGGAGGCTCGCCAGCCATACGGCCGGACTTCCCGGGCAGATGAACTTCTACATGGAAAGCGAACGAGGGCAGATGCCTCCGCGGGAGGAATCGATCCGCCGCTATGGTAACATCATCACCCCGCCCGGCGAACGTTACCAATATGCGAATTTCGGATTCGGCATTCTGGATCATATCGTGGCCCGGGTTTCCGGGCTGAGCTTCGCCGACTTCCTGAGGCGCGAGATTTTTCTACCTCTCGGCATGAACCGCAGTTCGCTGGATATCGCGCCGGGACTCGCCCCCTACGCAGCCAGTAGATATCATGGGGAATGGAATCAAGGTTTCGGAGTGATTGCCGGCGACGGGACCTACGCCGCCAGCCGAAATGATGGGGAAGGGAAACCGCTCCCCTTCTATGAGATGGATCACCCGGGGGCTTCATCGGTGTGGGCCAGCGTGCACGATCTAGCCAGATTCGGCCTCTTCCATCTGAGACAGCGGTTGCCGGATCAGAGAGCCATCCTTTCGGACCAAACGATCCTTTCCATGCAGCAACCTGCTGTGCGAATGAACAAAGTCAGTCCGTCCGATCTGAACCTACGGGCGACCTCCCAATACGGGATCGGCTGGGTTATCGATCAGGATGATCTGGATCACCGCATCAGCCATGGCGGGGGCATGATGGGAGCGGCATCAAAGATTCTGCTAATCCCCGAACACGGGATCGTGATCGCGACCGCATCGAACACCTTCGCCCCTCTGGCCTATACGATCGAGAGGGATATTCTCGCCGAGTTGCTGCCGGAGTATGCGGCCAAGTTCGAGCAATATGACGAGAGGAAGAAAAAGTCAGGAAAAGCCCAAGGGTCGTCGGCGGGAAAATTCCCCGTGGAGGAACTCACAGGCGAGTGGCGGGGCACATTGCATACTTACGAAAAACAGCTCCCTATCGAGCTGAGCTTCCTGCCCACCGGCGAGGTCCACGCCAAGATTGGCGACCAATTGTCCTCCTTGGTCAACGACGCCAGATTCGCAGAGGCTTGCCTCACCGGAAAAATGATGGGCAGCGTGGAGACATTCGATGCCAACCGCCGCCCGCGCCACCCCTTGCACCACCTCGTCTTAGATCTTAAAATGCGCGGTAAGAGCCTGAACGGCGCGATCGTTTCCGTGGCCGGCAATATGCTTTCCTACTGGACCGAATTACACAAAGTGCCAGCCGCTTAGAGCGAGTCATGAACTTTAGCGGAAGAGAGAGTTGAGCATGAGCGTGAGAAAGCCGAGCCAATGGAGACCGGCGAGCGCTGAAGGAAGGCGCTCGTAGTCTTTAGCCAGGCGGCGGAAGCGAGCAGCCCACGCGAACGAGCGTTCCACCACCCAACGCCGCGGTAAAAGCACGAATCCACGTTTAGCCTCCTCAAGTTTGACGACACAAAGATTCACTCCCCGTTTGGAAGCTTCTTGAGCTGGGGGATCTCCAGTGTAGCCCTGATCGACATAAGCAATCTCCACATTCTCTCCGGTTGCGCGCTGAACGTCTTCAACGAGATCGCCAAATTGCGCTCGCTCCTGCTCGTTGGCCGCCGTGATTTTCAGCGCCAAGAGGTATCCCAATGTATCGACTGCGATATGGGAAAACAAACTGTGGAAACAAAGGCGAGGGATTTCATCGTGGGATGAGATCTAAGGATTAAGTGGTCCCAAGTGGCTCGGAATCTCCTGCCAATGCCTCGTATCCGCCGCCTCCCGAGCGGCCAGGGCCGCCGAGGTGACATGTAGGCATTCTTCCGGAGTAATCATCGATTCGTCGCGCCGAAGGGCGGCATTGACCATGTCCCGCGACACATTCTCCCAGTTCAAATCGGAAGATTCCAGGATAAGACTTTCCTCCCCCCGGTTGGTGATCAGAAACACGTCGTCTCCACGGATCTCCACCACTCCCTCCGTACCGGTGATCCGAAGACGGTCATCGCCATGAGAACCCGCTCCCGAAGGGCGGAGAAAATCTGCGGTGATGACACAGGGCACGCCACCTTTCATCAAAAATGTCATCATGGCGAAATCCTCCATCTCCGGATAAGCCGGGGAATTACGATTGCCATGGTGAGCGCTCACCGCCTCATAGCGGAGCCCGGTGCACCGGAAAACAAAATCGATCGCATGGATGGCCACCCAGGGAATGATCCCGCCGAATTCCTCACGTCGTCGGTAAAAGGACGGACGACGATCGCCAAATTTGTAAGATTTTTGAGCCTGCACCATGATCGGTTCGCCGATCAATCCTTCGCGGACAATATTCCGGACCCTGATGAAGGCCGGGAGCCAGCGCATGGTCTGCTCCGCAATGATGCCCGGCCCGGCGGCCGTGAGGCGTGCAATTCTCTCCAAAGTGGCGAAATCCGAGGCCATCGGTTTTTCCGTCACCACAGGAAGGCCCTGTTCCAGCGCCCATTCCGCCAGACGACCATTGTGGGCATAAACGCTGCCGACATAGATGAGGTCGGGCGAAAACTCGGAGAGGAGTTTTTCAGGATCGGAGAAAACCTGAGTCCCGCCCAAGGCCGCGGATTGCGCGTGCGCAGCATCATCATACCCATCGGCCGCCCAGGCGAACTCCGCCCCGGGCAGGTGGCGAATCGTAAAATGCCCATGGCCGCCAATGACTCCGATTTTCATTTTTTTATTCTTTCCCGGACGTAAAGTCCCGGCTTCAGCACTCCTTGTGACAAAAATTTGCGTCTTTGCAAACCCCTGCCTCGTCAAACCGCAAGAATGGAATATCCGGCGCAAGAAACACCGCGACGATTCCGGGATTTATCGTTAGGGACCTTAACCCATGAAAACATCCACGCCCCCAAATTCCTCCCCCACTCTGGCCATCAACGGCGGCGAACGCGCCATCACCACCGACGCCCCCGAAAGTTGGCTCCTGGGACCATCGGAAATCGGCAAGGAGGAAATCGATGCGGTGGTCCGCGTCCTCGAAAGCAAGCGCCTCTTCCGTTTCCTCAAGAATCGCAGCGATTCCTCTGTCGCCCAGTTTGAAGATTTATTTGCCGAAATGAGCGGGGCGAAGAATGCTCTCGCCGTCAATAGCGGGACGTCCGCGCTGATCTGTGGGTTGGTGGGGATCGGAGTAAGCCAAGGGGACGAGGTGCTGGTCCCCGCCTACACCTACATCGCCACCGCTGCGGCCGTGCTTGCGCTCGGTGCCATTCCCATCCTGGTGGAAGTGGACGACTCGCTGACGATGGATCCGGAAGACCTCGAGCGCAAGATCACCCCGCGCAGCCGGGCGGTCGTGCCGGTTCATATGAGAGGCATGCCCTGCGACATGGAGGCCATTTTAGGCGTAACCGAGCGTCACGGACTCCTGGTCCTGGAGGATTGCGCCCAGGCCAATGGTGCCACTTATCGCAACCGGGCGGTGGGCACTTGGGGGAATGCGGGAGCCTTCAGCCTGCAAGAATTCAAAGTGATCACGGCGGGTGAAGGCGGAGTGGTCATCACCAATGATAAAGACGTCTTTAACCGTGCCGCCGTCTATCACGATTCGGCTTATGCCTTCTGGATGGAGGGGCGATTGAAAACCGGCGAAGGCGCGTCCACTGAACTCGACGCCTGGAAGGACATGTGTTTCCTCGGAGAAAACTACCGCCTGTCGGAAGTTCATGGTGCCATTGCCCTCGAACAATTGAAAAAACGTGATCGGATCCTCACCCGGACCCGCGCCATCAAACGACGGCTCAGTGCTGCCTGCGCGGCAATTCCCGGATCCCAACCTGAGAAAAACCATGATGTGGACGGCGAATGCGGCATCGCCCTCGCGCTCTTCATGGAATCTCCCGAAGAGGCGGTTCGCCTCTCGGAGGCCCTCAAGGCTGAGGGGGTCGTCTGCGGAACTCGCTTTTCCCGTGACATTCCTGATCGGCACATTTTCTTCCACTGGGACTATGTATTGGAAAAGCGCAGCCCGCATCGCAATGGGTTTCCTTGGACATCGAACCCCTCCCACATTCCAGAATACACCAAGGACATGTGTCCCAAGACGATCGACAGGATGTCGCGGGCAGTGATTTTTTCCATCACCCAGAACATGTCCGACACCTATGTGGATCAGGTTTGTTTTGCCATTGAAAAAGTCGCCGGTGGCTTCATCGCTTCCACAAAAACGTAATTCAAAATTTAAAAATGTTACCTCCCAGAAAAAAAGCTCAGATCCACGATCGGAAACGATCATCGTTCCACCGCCTCATCCTTCCGGTCATTTTCCTGCTCGCCGGCTCACTTTCCGGAGTTTCGGCGGCGGAGTATTATGTCAACAAAGCGGGAAGCGAAGCCGGCGATGGCCGCACCCGGGACACAGCCTTTGCCACCATCCAGAAAGGCGCGGATGCCTTGGCCGGAGGGGACACCCTGATCATCGGGCCCGGTGAATATGGGGAGAATGTCGCCCGGGAAAATTTAGGAACTCCTGAAAAACAAACCGTGATCCGGGCGGAGATTCCCGGCACCGTCGTGCTGCGCGGGGATGTTCCCGCCCCGGAATTCCAAAAGGCGGATGGCTTCCGGTTCGTCTATGTCGCGCATTTTGACGAGGAACCGCTCGCGGTCCTGGAACACGACACATTGAAGGTTCTGGTCATCGATCCGGATTTGAACAATCTCGAATTTCAGCCCGGTTTATGCCATTACGACGCAGAAAAAAAGCTCCTCTACATTTCGCCGTCTGATCTCCGGAGCCCGGACGGGAGAAAGTATTCGGTCAACGTCTTGAAAGGCCAGGGCCTCTTCTTAAATAAACCTCGCAACGTTCTGATCGAAGGCCTGGTCTTCACCGGTTATTGCGTCACCCCAAAAAGCGGTTGGCCTTTCCTCACCGCCCGAACCTGGGGCCTGGCTCTTGATGAGCCCATTGATTGTGTGATTCGCCGTTGCACCGCCTTCCTCAACTACGCCGGAATCGGACTGAGCAACGGATCGGGAAACTTAATGGATGATTGCCTCGCCTTTGGCAACATCACCTACAACCTTTTCGTTTTTGGCGGCCCCAACAATCACGACAATACGATAGAAAATTCCTATGCCTACCGAGCCCAGTCCGGAATGCATTTTTACGGGCGATCCTACGGACCCGTCACTTTGCGCAACAACCGGGCCTGGGGGCATGAACTTGATTTCTCCAATAAGAGCGGGACCGACGATGCCACAAAATACGGGTCGGTTGTCGAGCGGTGCATTGGACTGGGTAATTTCCAGGCCCACGGGCTGAAACACACCATCATGGGAGGTCTCAACGAATATGACCGGTCGCTGGAGGCGCCAGCAGACAATATTCTTTTTGCGCGGGAAAACGACTTGGACCAGAACCGCGAGTTTGCCGATCCGGTCAATGGGGACTTCCATCTTCAATCCACCTCGCGTTTCCGGGGGAAAGAGGGACAGCCCGACTCCGGGCTCTATCCCTACAAAGAAAACATCTATTATCTAAGCACTGCCGGATCCGATCAAAACGACGGCCTGGCCCTGGACCGCGCCTGGAAAACTTTGCCCGCCGCCTTGAAGAAGCTGCAACCGGGCGACACCCTCTATCTGGAGAAAGGCGCATATGAGGCCAACGTCTCGCTCAAGCTGGATCAGGTCCGGATCATGGGCCGGGGTTTCGGACCCGCCATCATCAGGGGTTCCCTCACGCTGGAGAGAGGATCAACGGTCGAATGCGCGAGATTGCTCTTCACGGATCCCGTTTCAGTAAAAAACACCAAGGACGTCATCTTCCGGAACTGCCAGTTTGCCGGGTCGAACGAAGGACTACTGGCTGTCTCGGTGCAGGGACTAACCGTGGCCCACTGTTTGTTCGCCCAGACTTCGCTTGGGATGACCGATTGCAGCGAAGCCACCCTCACGGGGAATTTTTTCAGCAATGAAGGAGCGGCCGCTTTGAAAATTTCAGGAGGAAATCCAATCGCCTACTCAGATTACAACGGATACCAAAATACTAAGCTCTTGCTTAAGACCGGATCGCAAACCAAGAACCTGAAGGAGGTTCAAGCCGGAGGAAACGACCTCCACTCTCTCGAGCGCAATGGCCAGGTGGTCGTAAAAGATGGGATTCCTCTAGTGCAAACAAAAATTGCCCTGGAAGGCTGGGGTCCGATGGCCAGCTCCTTGGGGGTTTATAATGAAATGGTTCAACCGCCGGCGACTTTGGCTGGCCCATTTATTCACTCCACAGACGACACCACCGCCAATATCGAATGGTGGATGTCCGCGCCGATGGCGGTGGAACTGAAATGGGGTCCGACACCGGAAATGACGCACACGGTGACCATCCCCATGGCTTCACAATACTCGGGATACAGTTTGACCGGCTTGCAAAAAGATCAGAAATATTTTGTCAGTCTTCAACCGCTTGAAGACTCCTCTCCGGTCGGATCCCCCCAAACAGCTACCTTCGACACAGCGGAAGCGGTGCGGGAGCAGACGGACTATTACGTTGCAGCCGACGGAAATGACACCGGCAGCGGCCTCTCCAGGGACCAGGCGTTCCGAACCATCGCGATGGCCTCTCAAATGGCAAAAGCCGGATCCACAATTTTCATTGCCACCGGAAATTATCTTGAAACCGTCCGGATCCGGGCTACGGGCACCAAGGAGCGGCCGGTCACCTTTCAATCCCTCCCCGGAGAAAAAGTATCGGTGACGTCATTTTTCATGGCGGGGAAAAATCATGTCAAACTGGACGGTCTCTACACCAGCAGTCCCATCACGGCCCTCCTGAGCAATGACCTTGCCATCACCCGGTGCTTTTCCTTGGGGACGCTCATTAGGGCGCAGACCTGCCAAAACGTTTCGGTGAAAAATTGTGTGGTCGCCAATGCATATTTTTCGGCCTTCGAAATCAACAATAGTCCGGAGTTCTCGGTGGAAAACTCTGTCATTCTGCGTCCCGCCATCATGGGAGCGGCGATCAACAACCAGACCGATCAAAAGGTGCGGTTCAGCCGGAATATCTTCACCGACAGCATCCCCTTCAAATCCAAGATCCCCTACTTCGCGGTGGGCCGGGCCGAATCTCTTCTCGACCGGGACAATTGCTATTACATGCGGACGCCGGACAAGGAAAAAGACATCCTCGTGCGCCTGATGTACCAACTCTATGGCGACGCGGACTATGACCGCGCGGTTCCAGATTTTGGGGTGCAGCCGGCTGCCGAACAACCTTCGAAGATCACCACGTTGACAAACATGGGCTTTGATGACTTTGAACAGACTTTTGGCAAAACCGGTTCCTTCTTCGCAAATCCTCAATTTCAAGGTGCTTCGGAAATCAAACTGGAAGAGGGACAACGCGTGACAACCAAGGATCTCAGCGAAGGATACCTGGTCTTGTTCTCCGACAAACTGCTCGGGAAAAAGGGCCTCGATTTCCCCGATCTCTTCGCCACCAATCCCGAGGTTGTGAAAAAGGGGATCGGGCTGGTTCCCGCAGACTTTAAAGATTTTCATTTCAACCAAAAGCCGCGGTCGGTTCCAACCCAAAACCTTCCGTAAAATGAACATGCCCTATCAGCAACTCTCGCCCTCAGAGGCCCTGAGAACCTACAGCAATTGGCTCCTGGAGCAGCAAGTCCAGGAACCGGTTCCATTTTTCCGAAGCCATCACGGCTACGCCTGGTATGACGTCTTCTATCCCGCGCGTACGCTCATCCTGTGCGGAAAGCTCTTCGATGAACCCTCCTACTTCGAAGCCTGCATCCCCTACATGGACGCGTTCCTCTCCGAGCAATTGCCTAATAGTGCTTTCACCGCGCACTACCGCAGAGTTCCCACCGACCAGCTGAGCAAGAAGGAATTTGAAGCCATCATGCGAGACGGATGCGTAAACCTAGCGGACAATGGCTCGAATGTGCTGGCCCTCATGCAGGCCATTCCCTTTCTAGATCCCGAGCGTAAGCAACGCTACTTGGACGCGGTTCGCCGTTGGTTTGACAATTGGGTAGTCGTTTGGAACCTCAAGCAGGGTTGTGGCAACGGAATTTGGGAGGGACTCCGTTTCGGAACGCCTTACACGATGGCCATGGCAAATGTGTCCAGCGCCTATTGCGCTTTCGGCTTGGTCACGGGAGAACACGAATACATCGAAAAAGCCGAAGCCTTGATGTCTTTCCAAGCCACTCAATGGCTGCCAGATGGACGCCCTATCAACCACTCCTTCATCCGGTCGGCCGTGCAACAAGCCACGGAAGATTATGCCCGTATCTTTTACCTTCTCGAAGGTATGTGCTGGACCCATCACGCGAGCAAAAACAACGAGGTGAAAACCGTGATTTCCGATCGCTTGAAACAATGGATCTTCGGCGAAAAGGGCATCCTCTCCCAATGGAACGACTCGTTTTTCGGCTTCAACAATGCAGCCCAACCCACCGAACCGGGTGAACTCCCGTCCTCCCGACTGGGACTACGCTATACCTGGGAAATGTCCAAGGCGAATGGCATCATTCACGGGCTACTCTATTACTTGGACAACATCGAAGATCACCCTAAATTACGGGAAAAAGTCGATCTCGGCATCCGCTATCTCAGCCATCCGCTGAAAGCCCGCATGAGCGGTGTGGCGTCGGATCCCGACGAAGGCTATGGAGGTTTTACAGTGCAGTCGACCGGCTTTGCCGGTCTGTCTCTTGCCCAAGCCATTAAAAAGAATGCTGTTTTCGACTTGTGAAAACAAAATAATGAAATACCGGGGCTGGAATTTCGAAAAGACACTCCTGATTCGGTCAGAGAGTCCTTTCGACCGTCGGAATGAATTCATCGACGTGGCAGTGGCAGTGGAAACGAAATGCGCTGCCACGTTCTCCCGTGATGTACGGGTGGTTATGAAGCCGGCCTGGAATCGCTTCGGCAACGAGGTGCCCTGCCAAGTCTATGATATTCGGGAACATGGTTCTATCACCGTATTTCGGGTTGCCTTTGTCGCGGATCTCCCTGCTCATTCCACGCAAAGGGTGGGAATTCTCTACGATAATCCGGAGGCGGAAAGCCCGAGGTATGAGACCGACCTTGTGATGTCCGACGAAGGAAAGGGAACCACCATCGAAAATGGCCATTACCGGGCCCGTCTGGATCCTGAAAGCGGGAATTTGGACGCGCTTTCGATCAAACTCCGGGTCTTGGAATATACGCATCTCAAAGGTCTGACCCCGGAGTGCAATCCGCAAGGCGGGGTTCGGGTCATTTTTGCTAACCCGAAGGATCCGGGAAAACCCTCCTCCGCCAGCGCGGCGAACTGGCAGCAACCGGAAACAAATTGGGTGGAGGGACCACTTTTCATCTCGCTCGTTCGACGCGGTCGGCTCGCCCCCGTCGGGCAACCGGCCACGGATCGTCATCCGTCTCTGGAACTGACCTACAGGTTCGTCGCCGACCAACCGGTGATCCATGTCTCCAGCCGCCTGGAATTCCACGAAGACACCCCGGTATTTGGGATTCACAATGACTGGGTCACCGTGAAAAAGGATTGCTTCAGCCACTATTGCTTCCGCCCGGACACTCCTTCGCTGCCTGCCACCGACGTGGAGGAAGTCGGCCATATCCTAGTGACTGCCGAGCACATTCAAGGTCTTCCGCCCGGTCCGATCTTCGGAGGTTTCCTTCCCTACAATCTCGCCTGGCATGCCTTCATCAGTACCGTTCGAACCCAGAAATTCCGCTTCGACTATGCTTTGACCGGCATCCGTTTGCATGAATCCTCTCAGGCCCCCGGGGGCCCGGCTCTCCACTATCGCCCTGCCACCTACTTAAGCCACGACCGGGATCAACTCTCCTGGTTTCGGGCTCCGGTCTATGTCAAAAAACAGAATCGGACCGAAAATATAATCACGATTCCCAAAGGTTCCGTTTATGCTGAGACCTATGCTCTGCATCTCGGGGAATGGGATGAAAAGAAAAACTGGTTGCACCAAATTGACGCCCTGGGAAAACGCCTGAATCAACCGCTCACGATTACGCAACATCCGTGTCTCCTCGATGACACGATCATTCCAGAGGAAGATTCTGGTCTTTTTCAGAGCCCGAACTTTGGTTTTGCCTACAAAAAAGCGGGGGTCCGATAAATGAAAACCGAAACCAAAACCCGCTTTGACGAAGAGGGATGGACCGGACACAGAAGTGTCCGGCTCCGCGACACCGCCGGACTGGCACGAACTTTGGAGCCGGTGGACACGGAATTTTCCATTCCTGTGCCCGAGGGTTTCCGACCAGACGCAGAATTGCGAATAATCCACCTGGAGGCCGGGCAGCTCATGGAAATTCCTTCCCAGTTTTACGACCTGACTGTAGTCACGGGAATCCTTTCCGGTCGGGTTGCCTTCCTCATGGACCACTTGCAGCCGCATGGACAGGAAGAGTTTCGTCTCTATTATGGAAACTCCCAGGCCGCTCCCCCCACCTACCCCGAAAGTTTGCGCGTCACCACCGGACCGGATGGACCCCAGCACCGGGTGATCGAGAACGATTTCTACAAGATCGAAACCATGCCGGAGAGCGGCCAGATCTGGCACATGTGGAATAAAAAGGGGGCGAATACCTCTTGGCATCACAACGAGTGGGATACAAACAAAGACAAGGGAGGCGACCCTTGTCACTGGGCTCCCAACTGCTGGGCCGCCTACCCCGAACGGATCACCAATGGCTACGATGTTTTGGCGGGGGGCGAGGATATCGACCTGATCGATTGGAATTATGCCTTCGGATGGCGGGATCCGGAATCACGGATCATCAGCGGTCCGATTTTCACCGAGATCACCCGCCAAGGTATTGTCTGGCCTCATCCCGAACATACCAACCCGGAAATCAAGCGCGATCCATCGGCTTTTGTCGAGGCCCGGGTCACCTACCGGTTTTATGGAGATCTCCCGTGGTTTTATCAGTCTTCCGTTCTGGAAACCCTGAAGGACATGCGGTGCTTCTTTATTCGGAACTGCCAGTTCGTCTTTCTCGCGAACATATTTTCCCACACGTTTATTGCACCGGATCGGACCGGCTTGCTGCCGACCGACGAGGCGGAAATTGCCGTCTTGCGCCTCATGGGGCAGATCGGACGAAAACCCTACACCCACCAACAACACAGCCTAAGCAATGTCTTGCCGTCCAAGCTGGCCTATTATGGCTTTTACAACGAGGACACCACGGACGGGTTCGCGCTCTTTCAGCTCACGGAAAAAAATTCCAATATCCATCAGGGCGAACCGGTCCACAGTAATCACGCCACCCTGTTCTCTGAACTCCCTGGCTGGTCCGCTTATTATTGTCGTGCATTGTCGTACACCAATCAAAGGTACAATCCCGAAAATGCCACCTTTCTACCAAAAGGCGAGCGCTACGAGGAGGAAAACATCGGGTTCCTTTTCACCCACAACAACCTACCGCAAACCCTTGAGTCCATGGAAAATGCCGATCGGCAAATGAAATCCCCGCTCGAAGTGACCTGGGATAGCTAAATCCCAGGCGACCGATTTCCTTCCAAGCCAGGAATCATTTCCCGCGTGAAATGAATGTACGGAAAGCACTCGGGAACGTGAGAGTCCCAAACACCGTGGGCGCTCCAAGCCCAACCGCCGGAATCTCGGGCCGGAGGCGCTTCCTTGATTTGATTGAAACGAGAAAAGTCCATCCTCCAGACGTCTCCTTCACGAGGCGGCACAGCCCTTCCGTCACCCCGCGCCAGCCACTCCAGGCCGGACCAGGGAAAAGCCACCTCCGCAGTCCAGCCTCTGTCGCGGGTTGTCGGGTCATTAATATTCCCATCCGTAGCAACGGCGCACCGCATTCCCGGCAGATCCCATTGAAAGAACCCTATTCGCGGTCCACGCGGGTGGGAGGTATAACCCACCCCATTCCACGGTTGGGCCCCGGGAGCCAAACGCGAGAATTCAGGTGCCTTAGCAAAGCCGCCTTTTTCATAGCTGTCCTCCCAAACGAAAAACGCTTCATAAATTGTCCCAAGAGGGTTGATCTCAAACTCGTAGTAGGCATCCTTGCCGGCGATGAAGACCTCGACGTCGTTTTCCTGCCAGATGGGATCGTCCCGACCGGTCATGGTTGCCGCCAAAAATGGCTCCTCGACCCAAAACCCCACGTAGAGAAAATCATCATCCCAAAGCACGGACGCACGGGTATCGTGGATGGTCGGTTCGCCGGTGACCAGATCAACAAAGCGAGGGGAACGCGGGGCATGCCGCCAGACCGACTCGTTGAGCCGGCCGCTGATCTTCAGTGTCTGCGGAACATAATATGCTGTGTAATGGGGGATTTTTGCGTCGGGCCAAGGAAATACGATCATAAGGGTTCGACTCTGACCATGATCAAGGAGAAAATCAAGTTTACATCTGAAGGCTGATAGGTTCCGAACTGAATGAACATAAGGATGGATTCGCCACGTTCAAACTCAGTCAAAAGCTTGACCCACGAGGACCATGATTTAGGATCTTTCGATCATTGAAGTTTGTGCCTTTAAATCAATTTAACCTGACAAAAACGAAATGGCAGAAGGTCATGGATTCCGTGCGCAGCCATGACGGTAAATCCGTCGAGAATGCCCCTCCGAGGTTTAAGGCCTGGTCACTGAAGCACGCTCACTCGCACAACTTCAATGAAATTCTCGTTTCGCTTTCTGGGAATCATTTATATGGGATTGACGGCAAAACATTTGCTTTCGTTCCCGGCAATTTCGTCCTCCTGCCAAGACAGCTTCCCCATGACTCAGTCTATGGCCTTCATCACGCCGAATGCATTGATTTTTGGATTCATTTTCTCCCCCACAACAGAGTGATGCTCAATTTCCTTCATCATATCCCGGGCAGAGATCATATCAGCACGCCGGTTCCCGTTCCATCCGTCTCGATATTAGAGGATTTTAAGAGGGTCGGAACCCTGCTTGACAGTGAGCAGGGTCAACAGAAGGCCCAACATTTTCTGACTTACCTTCTCTACGAATTGTTTGATGTTTTGATGAATGCCGACGGCAAGCCTCAAACCATGAACGTCATTCCTCTGATCGACAGCATCAAGCAATATGTAACCGAACATTTGACTGATCGGCTAAGTCTCTCCGATCTGGCCGGAGCCGCAGGCTACAGCCCATTTCATTTTCATCGTATTTTTCTCGAAGCAGAGGGAATCACCCCTCGAAATTTTGTGGAGGGACAGCGGTTGAAAAAAGCGTGCGAACTTCTCAAAGCGGGATACACTATGACATCTGCGGCGATGGATTCGGGGTTTTCGACTTCCTCTCAATTCGCTCGGGTTTTTAAGCGCCAATTTCAACTCTCACCGTCTGGGTGGTTAAAATCGATTCCCTAGATTCGACCAATCAAATCCCGTCCAGCATAAATCCTAAAAGAAACCACCACGTAACACCATGATCATTCAAAATCTCGCCGCCCAACTCTATACCGTCCGCAGCCTTTGTCAGACACCGGCGGAGACAGCTTCCACATTAAAGAAGATCCACGCGATCGGATTTACATCGGTTGAGGTGGCTGGAATCTGCCCAATCGAATCTTCCGAACTCAAAATGATGATCGATGACACCGGCTTGTCCATCTGCGCCCTGCATGGTGCGGCCGATGAGATTTTGCACGCGCAGGAAAAAGTTATCGAACGCATGAACGTCCTTCAATGTGAGTATGCCGTCTACTCCTACCCGGCTGGTTTCGATCTGGGGAAGACGGAGGATGTTCGGCGATTGGTTCAGGAACTGGCCACAGCGGGAGCTGCCTTTCGTGCCGCAGGAAAGACACTTTGCTATCACCATCACTCGCTGGAGTTTGGTCGATACGAACTGAGTACGGTGCTCGAATATATCATGGGGACGGTCGATTCCGCTGATTTGAGTATCGAATTGGATACCTACTGGGTCCAACACGGGGGCGGCTCCCCGGTCGATTGGTGCACCCAAATGAAGAATCGTCTCCCCATCCTCCATTTGAAAGACTATGGATGCATCGCAGGGACCCCCACCATGATGGAGGTGGGCAGGGGCAACCTTGATTGGGAGAAAATTATTCCCGCCGCCAGTGCGTCAGGCTGTCAATGGTTCGTCGTGGAACAAGACACCTGTCCCGGTTGTCCTCTGGACAGCTTGAAAATCAGCTATGAATATCTTTCTTCAGATCCGATCCGGCCCCTGTTGATGTCTTAGTATCCCTTATGAAACAGTTTATCGTCGTCGGCGGAGGGATCATTGGATTAAGCAGCGCCTATTACCTCAAACAAGCCGGCTTTGCGGTCACAGTCATTGATCCCCATGGCGGAAAGATCGGAGCGTCCTACGGGAATGCCGGCTTCATCGGACCAAGCCACTATACGCCGCTTTCCAACCCGAAAGCCTTCAAAAACGCTTTGCGCTGGATGCTAAGCCCGACCAGCCCGTTCTATATCCGTCCCGCACTCAATCGCACCCTCATTGGTTGGGGGCTGCTCTTCATGCGACACGCCAATGAGGGTCATGTGGAGAGATCCGCGCGACCACTGGTCGAGATCGGACTCCTCAGCCAAAGGCTTTACGAAGAATGGCTGGCCGACTTCGGCGGATTTTCCTACGAAAAAAAAGGCTTAATCACTATTTTTCAGACTGAAAAGGCCCTTCGTGGTGCAGAACTAGAAATCGAGAAAGCCCGCTCCTTAGGTCTCGATGCCGTTATGCTCGGTTCCGCCGACCTGGCGAAGCTCGAACCCGATGTGGAATTCAATGCCATCGGGGGGACTCATATGCGTGCGGATGCGCACACTTACCCACCGCAGCTGATGCACGCCCTACTGGAAACATTGCGAGCCTCCGGAGTATCCATCGTCGAAGCTACCGCCATTGGATTTAGGCACGAAAATGGATGTCTGACCTCCGTCGAATGCGAAGACCAAAGCTACTGCGCCGACGAGTTTGTGCTGGCAAGCGGGATTTGGTCGCGTGAGATCGCCAAGACATTGGGCATCTCGATCCCAATGGTATCGGGTCGCGGCTATTCGATGACCTACCCGCTGGCGCAATGCCCCGTACGGCACCCGCTTTACCTCGGCGAAGCCTCCGTCGGCATCACCCCGATGGATGGAGACAAAGTCCGACTCGGCGGCACGATGGAAATCGTCCCTGTGGGAACGCCGCCACGCCTCAACCGGGTGAAAGGGATCTTGAACTCAGTCCGCCGATTCCTTCCGAATTCCAATTTCCCGGAACCAAAACCCGACGAAATCTGGTTCGGCTACAGACCGTGCTCGGCCGATGGCCTTCCATACATCGGACGACACCACGCCTACGAAAACCTCATCGTCGCTACCGGGCACAGCATGCTGGGATTGGGTCTCGGCCCCGCCACGGGGCGACTGGTATGCGAACTGGCCATGGACGAACCGACCACCATTGACATCTCAGCCTTCTCGTTAACGCGATTTAACCGACGGTAGCGCGCAAACAGAGAGCGAACCAGGAAGATTCCAAATCAATTGGTCTCGCCATGACACCCGAACATCCGGATAAAGAGCCGCCTTCCGGTCGGCGGCGGAGACCAAAAGACAACTGGCCACATGCTCGATATTCTCACTCTTCATGCTATGACTGAGAATGGCCTCGGGCTGGTTGGCCAGAATGAGATCAACCAACCGCTGCACGCTCTCAGGATCTTGTTAACCTAGGGCCTGTGCGAGAATAGAGAAACAAGGCGGATAGAGGGCTTGATGGCGAAAAAGTTCGGACATGGAGCGTGAAAAATGCTGCCATGCCCGAAATTGATAGGTTATAATTTTGCACCGGATGGACCTCATAGTCCCTCGCGATTTCCTGGATGGTCTTTCAGATTGTGGGTTTCCACTCCTTCATGCCATCGCTTTTTTATAGCTTAACCGCTGGTCCGAATTTCGGGGTCCACCTCACTTTTCCGTCCCTATGGGACGGCACTGATTTATTTTCAACTATTTTTCCGCCGCCTCAGACCTGAGCAGTTACCCCATTTTTTCCCTTTGATTTGATACTCCTGACCACCTTTCCGTCCCCTTTCCCAGTGGTTATTGGCATTCGCCCCTCTCAGCTTACTTTATAAATCCAGCATGGGGCTGGGAAATTTGCAGAGGGACCTCGGAGTCCAGCAGATTGATCGTTGCCGGGGTGCTTCCCGGCGGCGCAGGAGCTCCGCCGCTGGCAATGAGGCTAAGAACTAATTCCAGATTTTCCCTCGCATGGGGCATATTGGCGTTTATCTCCAAGGTCTTGCGAAAGTAGCGAACGGATTCGGTCAGCCGGCCTTCGTGGAACAGCACCCCTCCGTAGTTGTTGAGAATCAATGGATGCTCCGGATGCTTTTTCAGGAGCTCTTGGAAAATCTCCTCGGCCTCGGCGTAGCGACCGACACGCACGCAGGCATTAGCCATGTTCATTTTAAATACATCGGCATAGGGAGCCATGGCGATGGCCTTGCGGTATTCGGCAATGCCTTGGTCAATCTCTCCCTTTGCCATGAGCACGGCTGCGTAGTTGTGGTGGGTTTCCGGAAGATCCGGGCGGAGGCGGACTGACTGGGCGACATGGTAGCCGGCCACCCCGTGTTGCCCCCGCAGTCCGAGCACTCTAGCCAGGCGACTGTGGGCCTGCCAGGCATCCGGATTGCTCAGCAATGTGTATTTCCACATGACTTCTTCGCTGGTAAAAACGGAAGAATATTGGTGGGCAGAGACGGCAAAGACCATCAGCAGAGCCGTTCCCACCCCGAGGAAAAAGGGACGCAGCTTCGGCTCGATGTCGTGAAATATCCAAGAACACCCAGCGGTCACCAGACCGACCACACCCACGAGTGACAGGTAGGCAAGATGGTCGGAAACCCATGTGATGCGCATATACGACATCCGGACAAATCCGAGAACAGGAATGATATTGACGAGGAAGAATCCGAGACCCAGCAACGCGTGTCGGCCCCAGCCCCGACGGTGAAACCAACAATATCCGCCCACGGCCAGCAGGGCCGGCCATGCGAGTAACGGCAAGAGGCCGGGCGACTCCAAATTCCAGCGCGGGTAGTTGGGCAAGAGCTGAAATGGCAAAATCGATTTGTAGAGATAGAACCAAGTCGCTTCGCCAGAGAGGACGAACCTTTGGAACAACCCGCCCAAGGGAAGGTTCTCCGGACCGATCGCGCGGATTTTTTGGAGATAAATCGTGAGAAGTCCGACGGCAAGCGATGTGAGGAAGAATGGGACCGTGACCAGGAGGGCTCGCACTACGAGCGCGAACGCGGTCGTTATCCGGCCCCGGAACTCTTCACGACGGGACAATCCGCCGGACGGCATCGGACCGTCCAACCTCTCCGGAGCGGCTCCCGCATGTCTCCACCAGATGTACAGCAGAAGCACAAACGGCAACATGACCCCGCTGCTCTTGCTCAGGAGGGAAGCGAGGAAGAAGGCCCAGGCCACGAAGAGGTCCTTTTTGCGTTTCGTTTCGCAAAAATCAATGAATCGCAGACAAGCCAGAAGGTAGAGTGGGAGCGAAAGTGTGTTTTTAAGCTCGGAAATCCAAGCGACTGAACAGACCGCAAACGGGTGGACCGCCCAGATCAAAGCCCCGACCCAAGGGTGAGGGATTCCCAAGCGTTGAAACAATCGCCAGATCAGAAAGGCGGCACAGAGGTGCAGGGCCAGATTGAGCAGGTGCCAGGCGGTCGGATCCGGCCCGAAAAATCGGTAGAAGGTCCATTGCACGGTTGATTTGACCGGAAGGTAATCAGGGCTTCCTTTGGCAGCCCAGATATCGATCAGTCCGGGAAGCGTGCGGAGGGCGGCGTGCTCGGTGACTTCGCTGTCGTCGTCCCAGAGCCAATCCCCGTGAAAAACCGGAGCATAGACGAACAGCCCCGCGAAGACGATGAGAAGCACGAGGATCAAGCGATTGGGTTCCCCCGATGCTGGCGATGGAATAGAGTTACTCATGCAACCTCCACCCTAGGTTTGCTGGATTCCTGATCATCAAACCCAATGCGCCGCAGCAGCCAGGGATGAAAGAAATACAAGCCAACCCCCAGCAGGCAGAGTCCGCTCAGCAGGAGCCCGGAATTCAGCCCGGCGGGGTAGTACTCCAAGCGAATTCGGTGATGGCCGGCGATGAGCGGTACCGCCCGCATGGCATAGTTCGCCGGCAGCAATTGGTATCTCAGCTGGGCATTTCCCGGCAAGGGCACCGCCCGCCAATCCCGCGAGAAGGCGTCGGTGACCAGCAAAAGTGCATCGGAGTCAACCCGCACATCCAGATCGTAGGAATTGACGGTGACGTTGAGAATCTTCACCGAAGCCTTCGGAGGCGGCCCGGATGCGCGAGGGCGCGGGTTGGGTTCTGATTCGAGAAGCACTTTCTTGCGCAGATCGAAATCCGGATTTGTCAGGGCCGTAAGAATCTCCTCCGGGGGCCGCACCTCGTATTCTCCCACCACAAAGAACCGCGGAAACGGGGTTCCGGTCGGGACCAGATTGATCCCTCCTTTGACCGGAAAGGCGACGTATTGGCAGCGGAACAGATCCAATACCGGGTGCGGGTGATGGAAGGGAAGTGGATTGTTCACATCATCGGGATCGGCGCCCTGGGAAGAAAGCATCAGGCGAGAGTATCTTTGCAGGCGGGAAGGCTCGTAACCCCAGATCCCCTCGCGCACGAGCATCATATTAGAATCGGGACTGAAGAGGTTGAGAATGCGAAAATCTCCGGGCAGCTTTTTCAGCGTTTCCCGGAAAGCGGCAAAGGTCGCCGCTTGAAAGGGAAACGTCACGGTCGTGGATCTGGCCACAAAAAACACCTCGGCCACCGCCACGGCGAGAAAGACCCATTTGGCCGGGTTCCAGCGCCGCGCCCCCACCCAGAGAACTGCCAGCACCGACAACACCAGCGCGGACTCCCGCAGAGCAGAGATGGCGGCTTCCCAGGCGATCCTCAGCATCGCCGGATCTTCCGCCATATCTTTCGAATAAAAAATTTCCCCCGTGCTACGGATGGATAGGACAACCTGGTTGAACCAAGCTGAACCCGGCCCCGAGCCGAGCCAAAAAGCAAGCAGAGCCAGAATCGAGGCGGTAAGAACGGATCCGACGGCAACCCAAAGAGCCGGGTTCCTGGCTTTGAGCAATCTTTGGGCTCCACTCCCCGCCAACAGCGCCATAAACATGCCTCCAAAAAAAAGAAATTTCGAGGACCCCCGGAAACTGCTGAAGCCGGGCAGAAATTCATAGAGCCACCGATGCATCGGGGTGTGGCACCCGAGCGCGAGGAGGAAAACAAACCCCAGCATGGCCAGCCATCGCCAAGCCTTCCGCCCCGACCCGACCAATCCATAAATCCCGAGAAGTCCCATGCCTAGCCCGGCAAAAACGCTCATTTCCCACAGGTAGCTTCGCCCCCAGTACCATGTGGCTGCGGGTTTTCCAAAAAACCATGGAACTAGAGCTGTCACCACATTCTCCGGAGGGAATGAGAACATCGAGGCAAATGCATATGGGGTTCCCCCCCCGCGCGCGGATTCGGCCGCGGCATCCCATCCCGGCAAGATCTGCACCGCAGCCAGAGCAAATGCGATGGGGAAAATTGCCGCAAAACCAAGGGCCACCCGAAGCCGCCCCTCCCGATGGATCACCAGCAACCCGAAGGCATAGGCCGCAGCCACGAGCGCTCCGAAGTAAAAATACTGGACGTGCCCGGCAAAGACCTGCATCGCGGCCGCCCCGGCCGCGAGGAGGATCCACGAAAACCGCCGTGTCTTCATCCATCGGTCCATCCCCAGAAATATCAGGGGAGCCCAAGCCATCGTGCAGATATTTGAGAGGTGCCCGGCATGGACATGCAGAAAAAATCCCAATCCAAACATGGCGGAGGCGCCAGCAATGAATGAGGGAGTGCGGCTCAACCTCCGCCCCCAGGCCCAAGCATAGACGCACACGCCAAAGAGGAAGATATGGAGGGCGAAGCTCCACGTGATCGCCAGAGAGAGGGGCAGAAACAGAAAAATCAGATTCGGCGGATAAAGCAGGGCGGATTGAAAATCCCCGAAGAAGGGGACTCCGCTAAAAAGGAACGGATTCCAAAGAGGAAACGATCCGCCAAGAATTTCATTGGTGGCAAAGGCTCTGGTGTAGAGAAATTGAGTGGCCACGTCGCCTGACGCACTCGAAAGCACCACCGCGGGGTCCACCAGCGCACGGCCAATCGAAACCAGCGCAAGGATGAGCAGTCCTAAAATAGGAATGCCGTGGGGGCGGACTGCACTGAGAAATTTCCTGAAAAAAAGCGTGGGCTCCGCCCGGCTCACTTGGCAGTTTTTTTCCTGTTCTTGTATTTCATCAGGCCATAAACAAGTCCGCCGGCGACCAGCAACATCCACGTCGAGGCTTCAGGTACGATGCTGGGCAGGATCGTCACGACCACTTTATCAATGTCGTAGTTGCTTCCGCTTGCCAGCAGGTTGACGTCCACATTCTGAAGATAATCGGAATACGGATTTCCATAACCGGAGGTGGACGACTTGTAGATCTCGTAAGCCCATTGGTTGTAAAACGATCCGTCCGGCTGGAGTCCGTCGTAAAGCGGCACGTCGCCCATCGTGTAGGGGGTTCCTCCATGATTAAACGTGGCCCCGTTATAATACGATGTTCCGCCAAAGTTAACCGTTCCTCCGCCCTTGATTTGTTCCCAAATACCGGTCCAGTAAAGACTGCCTTCGTCATTGAAGGTCAGCCCGGTGGCGGGGTCGATCACCGTGCTGGAAACCAATCCGAGATTGTAACCGGCGGCCACATCATGCACCACCTGAGCAATCATCTGCTGACCAGCCGTCGGGGCATTCGTGGCGATGTCTGGGACCAGGGACCCCGAGGCCAACTGGATGGCGGAAGTGAAATCCCCGTAGTTGAGGTAGGTGGAGGTAGACAAAAGGGTGCCGCCGGAGACAGCGGACATCCCCGCAAATTCAAAAATCCCCCCATAGTTTGCCGAGGCATCGGAAGCGTAGAGGAACGAGGAAAGCAGAAACGATGATCCACTCACTCCTCCATCCGGTGGGGTTGTCATTTTGAAGTACCCCAATGTTCCGGTGGCAGGGAAGACGCCGTCGGCACCGACGGTGGAGGTGATGAGATACCCTTCCATGACAAGAGCGTTGCCTGCGCCTTCCGTGATTGCGGAGGTGAGCGTGCCGGAATTGTAAACCGTTGTGTTTCCGGCCACCGGCGACAACCATGAGGCGGAAATGACCGAACTTGCCGTCCAGGCCTGCGCATAGGTGGAACCCGAAAAACCAAAGAACTCATTTGCGGCGGCCCCGTTGTAAGAACTGATGTGCGGATCCGAGATCGGCGTCACATAGGTGCCGCTGGCTACGTGGTTGACGTAGCCCTGAAAATCAGGCTGGGCCCCGATGGCTGCGATATCGCCCGCTCCGCCTGCCGGCGTAAAAATCGTCCCTGAACCGGCTATTGTCGGCGTGTATCCGGCGTGGGCTCCATTGTTGACTCCAATGATGCGCAGAATGTCGTTCACGGTCGTACCTGAACCGTTGTAGATGACTGGATCGGGCGTATTGCCAGCCTCGGTGTAGATGTTGTTTGCCGAGTTGGAGTTCACAAACGCGGTCAAATTCGAAGCCAGGACACTCCAATCCGTCGTATTTTGGGTGCTTTGCACGACTGTCCCGCTTTTGAAGCTCTGCATGCGCATCGGGATGGCGATTGAATTGATGGCGGTGATGTCTCCCTGGTCTCCCACGGCCGGCGTCACTGTAATTTCAAACTGATCCCAGCGCGTATTAAAATTCGGGTCGGTGGTGCCGGAGAGGGAAGGCGTCCCATTGGTGAGCACTCCACGATTTTGGAGGGTTCCGGAACCCTGCACAACAAGCGGAGCCCCCAGAGAGACATAGACACGGGGGCTGGTGGCGAGGGTAATCTGAAATCCCGAAAATCCGGAACCTTGGAGGCTGGACAAGCTGATCGATTCGCTCCACCAGGTGTTCTGAACGCTGTTAAACGTGGTGCCCCCGCTGACATAGGTGTAGGAATTCGACCAGAGCATCTCCACCGCATTTCCCATATTTGTGCCTCCGGCATAGTTGGCGTTGATGGCGGCCGCAGGAGCCGTCGTTCCGCCGCCAGCCCCCGCCGCCGTAAACGTGAACCACACATCGGAATCCAAGTAGGTCGAAGAGTTGACCAGTTCGAGATTCAGCGTTTGAGCGGGACACTCACGAGCCCCGAAGGCGAGTGCCAATGCGAATACAAGAAGATTGGAAACAAGACGCAGGGCGTTTGGAGTAGAGGATCG